>Ga0153915_10007449_pt1 | contig 10322 bp, 8 predicted proteins | sample Opewatmetagenome_2_FD_107003 | JGI IMG/M metagenome (GOLD analysis project Ga0153915, IMG submission 107003) | Freshwater wetland microbial communities from Ohio, USA - Open water 3 Core 3 Depth 3 metaG | ecosystem: Environmental > Aquatic > Freshwater > Wetlands | place: USA: Ohio, Lake Erie... | reverse complement strand
CGCCGCGCTTGGCGCGGACGCGCGCCCGCGCATGGTCCACCAGGATCCCCGCATTGTCCGCGCGGCCACCACAAGGAAGTGCACCCGCCCTTCCCGGGCGACGTCGGAAACCCGCACAGCCGAAGATACGCCTCGTGAATCAGCGCGGTGTGGAGCAGTCCGTCGACCCTGCGCGAGGCCGCTGAGGGAACTGCGAGGCATCCCATGCCACGCGGAGCACGCAATTCACCCCGGCTTCAACCTTTGTTCAGTCCCCCTGCTCCACTGTAGGCAGACGGGGTCGGCAAGGCCCTGCGCGGATCCATGCGCGACAGATTTCAGGAGGTGCTACATGTCAGCAGGACGCATATGCAGCCGAGTGGTGGTGACGGCACGCCCGAACGAGACCGTACGAGAGGCCGCCCGGCGGATGGCGGAGAACGACGTGGGAAGCCTGGTCGTCGTGGCGGTCGACGGCGTGACCCGGGCCGTGGGCATAATCACCGATCGGGACATCGCGATCCGGTGCGTCGCGGGGAACCGCCATCCCGACGAGACGCTGGTATCAGAGGTGATGTCGGCCCCGGTGCAGTCGGTGGACCAGGACACGCCGATCGAAGACGCGCTGTCTCATATGGCCAGCGTGGCCACCCGCCGCCTTGTGGTCACCGGCGCCGGGAAGGAGGCCGTGGGTATCCTGAGCGTCGATGACATCCTGGGTCTGCTGATCGGTGAGACCAGCGAGATCGGCCGGCTGCTGCACAAGCAGGCCCCGCACATAGGGTAGGGAAGGTGGGGGATTGTGGATTCGGGGGAGGAGGTTGAGGTGCGCGGGGACTAACCCTTCTTCCCCCGTTTGCGCCCTCTCGAGCCGGTGGTTCCGAACTCCCGGCGCATGTCCGACATCTCGGCCAGCGCCCTGGCCACGAGGTAGTTGACGGTTCCGGCTGGGATGATTCCGTTCTCATCCGGCCGGCCCGCCGGCAGCCCGGTCAGCATGCCGATCGCCTGATCCACGTCGTTCACGGCGTAGACGTGGAACTTGCCCTCGAAGCACGCACGGACCACGTCCTCGCGCAACATCAGGTGCTTGACGTTGGCCTGCGGGATGAGCACGCCCTGGTCGCCGCTCAGGCCGCGCCGGTCGCAGATGTCGAAGAAGCCCTCGATCTTCTCGTTGACCCCGCCGATCGCCTGCACCCGGCCGTACTGGTCGACCGAGCCGGTCACCGCCAGCGTCTGCCTGATCCCGACCTCGGCCAGCGCCGAGAGGAGCGCGCACAGCTCGGCCAGCGATGCGGAATCGCCTTCCACCACTCCGTAGGACTGCTCGAAAACGAGACTCGCCGCCAGCGACAGCGGCAGGCTGTGCGAGTAGCGTGAGGCGAGGAAGGAGGAGAGAATCAGCACGCCCTTCGAATGGATTGCCCCGCCCAGCTCGGCTTCCCGCTCGATATCGATGACATCTCCCTCCCCGACCCTCGCCGTGGCGGTGATGCGTATCGGGTACGCGAAGCGAAAGTCGCCCAGGTCGACCAGCGACAGCCCGTTGATCTGGCCGACCAGCTCACCCCCAGTGGCGATGAGCAGCGTGTCCCGCAGCACCGCCTCTTGGATGCGGTCGCGCAGCCGGTCGGCGCGACGGACCTGCTGCCGTATCGCCTCGTCCACCTGCTCCCGCCCCACGGTGCCCCGGCCACCGCGCGTCGCCTGGTAGTCCGCCTCACACAGCAGATCCGAGATCCAGCGCACGCAGGCGGAGAGCTTCTCGGCATCTTCCGCCTGCCGCGCGCCCTGTTCGACGATGCGTGCCACGGCACCCCGCTCGAAGGGCTTGAGGCCGCTCTTGCGCACCAGGGTGGCGACGAGCCGGGCATACAACCGGGTGTTCTCGGAGTTCCTGTCCATGTCGCTCTCGAACTCCGCGGCAACCTTGAACAGTTCCTCGAACTCCGGGTCCAGCGACCTGAGCAGGTAGTAGACGAAAGGCTCGCCGATCAGCGCCAGCTTGATGGATAGCGGGACGGGCTCCGGCTCGAGCGGGAGGGCGCCATTGACGCCGAGGAGCTGTCCGCTCGACTCGATCCTGATCTGTCCCGCCTTGAGAGCCCGCTTCAGCGCCTCCCACGCAAACGGCTGAGCCAGCACCTTGAGGGCGTCGAGAACCAGGTAACCGCCGTTCGCCTGATGCAGTGCGCCGGGTCTTATCAGGGTGAAGTTGGTGATCATCATGCCCAGGCGCGTTTCGTGATCGATCCGACCGACCAGGCTGGCGTAGGTCGGGTGGTCCTCATATACGACCGGGGCGGCCTTGGCCGAGCGATGGTCGACCAGCAGGTTCACCTGGTAGCGCTGCAGCGCGAGCTTCCCCCCCATCAGGATTGCGGCCATCTCGCCTTCCGACTTCTGCTGGGCCCGCAATTCCTCGCCGGTCTCGATCACATCCCGCAGCACTTCATCCAGGAAGGCAAGGACCTCCGGCAGGTCGGTGTAGCGATCCTTGAGTTCCTCGATCAGGTGGCCGACTGCCAGCGCCATGGCATCGCGGCTCACCTGCCGGATGCGCTCCTGCATTTCGCGCCGCGAGCGCGGGAACTGGTGCACCAGCTTGTGCAGCCGTTCCCCGTACTTCTCGATCAGTTTCGCGAAGCGCTGCTGCTCCTCCTCGGGCAGCTTCTGGAACGCCTCGGCGTCCATCGCTTCGCCGTCCTTCATGGGTGCGAACCCGAAGCCGTGGGGGCCACCCAGGAAAGCGACCTGCTCCCTGGCGGACTCCTCGCCCAGCTCGCCCAGGGCCTTGCCTTCCTTCTCCTTGTATTCCTGCTGGATCGCCTCGATGCGGACGCGGTACTCTTCGCCCTCGAAGATCGTGGCGATGACCTTGCCGAGGTCGTCGGAGAACCGGGTCATGTCGTGCCGGAGCTGAGCACCGCGCCCCGCCGGCACCGGCAGCGCGCGCGGCCTGGTCGGCTCCGCGAAGTTGTGCACATAACACCAGTCCCGCGGCGGCGGTTCCGCGCTGGCACGTCCTTCCAGCTGCTGTCGCACCGCCGTGTGGCGGCCGCTGCCAGGCGTGCCAAGGACGAACAGGTTGTAGCCTGGCCGGGTTACCTCCACGCCCAGGCGAATCGCCTCGTATCCCCGCGCCTGGCCGAAGGAGTCGGTCAGATCCTCGAGCTGTTCGGTCGTTTCGAAGTCGAGGAGAGCAGGGTCGCAGGGGTGGTAGAGCAGCCCGGGAGCGAGTGGCTCCAGGTCCGCGCTCTCCCCGGGCCCGACCTGTGAGAGAGCGCCGCTGGCCTCACCCGTCTTGGCGTCTCCTGGCCCTGAGCCCTGCACCTCCGGCGCTGCCCGTTCGGGCACGACCTGAACCCCCTCGACAGTGGACTGTGCAAGGCTCGCGGCCGTCCCATCCTGGTGGTGCGGAATCGCTGGCCCGTTGGCGGCCGGATCTGTGCGTCTGCTCGAGGTCTTCACCGTTCGTCTCCGGCCAGTGGAACCATCCCCGGGAGCAGAGAGGCGCAACCCTGGCATAGCGATGCTGCGCTACCGCTCCCCTGCGGTACGCAGCAAGGTGGAGCGGCTTCCCAGAACCGTGTGTGACGGCGGAATGAGGCTTCGTTCAGGGTGTTGTGGGCGGGGCCTCGGTGCCCGCAAACCGGTGGACCCTAGCCAAGCCTGAATTGGCCGCCTGAACCGTAGCACCGGCTGGCTGGCAGCAGGTCGCCGTCTGGCCCCAAGTCGAGTCGTTACTGCTCTTTCGGGTCTTTCGGGCTGGCGCGGAAACGGGCACAGGGCAATCGCGTCGGGCTCGGCACTGCCTGATCAAGGCCATGAACAAGAGAGAAGCCCCACCGGTCATGAGCCAGCGGGGCAACGCCATATCAGCCAACGGGCGCAGGCGTAATGCTCGGTCGCCTGAGCGGAGCCGCGTTCGACGCCGCCTACCGAGACATGAAATCGGTTTCCACGACGGGGTGATTCACGCGATAAAGGAGGTCCTCCTTACCTGCGTGACCAATCCCGAGCTGCGCGCCTTGCTCACGACCGTCCTGCCGGGGTTCGAGCATCACCTCGCGATGACCCGGGACCTGGCCAGACGGCTTGGGGTCCGACGCTCCCAGCGTCGGCTCACGGTTCGTTGGCATCGTCATAGCGGCGGAGACCGGCCTCCGCAAATCAATACAGAAACCCCGCCAGCCACTCAGGCCAGCGGGGTAAGCTGTTCCCTTCTCACTTCTTACTTCTTACTGCTGTTCCATGGGCCTGGGTAGAGTTGAACTACCGACCTCACGCTTATCAGGCGTGCGCTCTAACCACCTGAGCTACAGGCCCCAACTCGGCGCAGAATCTACACTTGCGCCCCCTGCCGAACCACCCCCCGCCCCCAGCCATCGGGCAGACGGTTGCGGCCAGTTCTGGCAGGTATAGCGGCCGGAAGTGTAGCGAGTTGGAGGGCTCGCCGGTAGCGCCGAAGAGACGATCGCACGCCGGCTGGACCACGCCCACTCATCCCCCCGTTCGCGGCGGAGCAGATGCCGAGGAGTGACGCGCGCACTTGCATCAAACCGGGCGACTTCCCAGCTTCGCCTTGCAAGACAGGGCTCCGGGGGCGGGGCCACCTTGATGGGCGGGCCCGAGGCCCGCAAGTCGAAGGCGCATGCGACTCTCGGTCCCGAGAGCTGATGCGCCTTCCGCGTTCCAGGAAGTCGGGCACGCGGCCCCAGGAAAGCCGGCGCCAGGCGAGGCTTGGCTCGGCCGGGAGGACGCCGCAGTTCTCGGCGGTGCGCGACTGTCCAAACCAGGAGGAAAGACCATGAAATCCGAAGGCCGAACCCGTAGCTCGGGGAGAAAGTATGGCAAGGCGGCAAGCGCTTCCGTGAGGCGGGCGTTGGAAAAGCGGAAGAAGGGGACCCTGCGCAGCGGAAAGGGTGGACGGGGTGGCAAGGTCATAAGCCGCAAGCAGGCGATCGCTATCGGCCTGTCCGAAGCTCGCGCCAGGGGCGCCAAGGTGCCGCGCGCGCCGGGAAGGAAGACCGGAGCCCGAACGCGCGCGGCAGAGTGAGGATTTCACGGACTCCGGTCGGGCCACGCGTGGCGGGCTCCGACTTCCACCCTGCCACCCCGGTCCAGGTAGAGGTAGAAACCCAGCCCGGCCACACCGGCGCCCGCGATGGTCACGATGTCCTCATCGATGATGAGTCCGGTGATGATCCCGGCCGCCCCGACGATCATGAGAACCGTGCCCTGGTGACGGCCGCCCGAGGCGAGAGCGGCGGCCGTCATCTCAGCTGCGGCATCGCTCCGGGTCTCCCCGCGGAGAGACGCGAGGTGTTGATAGGTCTCTCCGGTTCGGAGGAAGGAGGGACTCTGGGCCCCGATCGGCGCGGCGCTGCCGAGCGTCGCGATCGCGGCAAGTGTGGCAATGGTGATCGTTCGCATGTCGAGCTCCTTGACGGGAGTCTGGACGACAACAACAGAGGCGTGACTCACCGGCTGGTGATTCACGCCTCCATCTGGCGGACCGACTGCTCCGGCCGATGAGGTGCTTCGGACACTCCGAACGCCTCTGGCTGAACTTGGGTCCCCTGGTCCACCCGGTCAGTGGTCCGCCTCACACTGCCGGTCGCCTCCGCGAAGGCTCCCTGCAAAGACTGGGCACGCACCTCGCGGCCCTGCGGCTCACTCCCCGTCTCTCCCTGCGGCCGACGGAACGCCCGGAGCCCGACGCCTCCGCAGAGACCCCGATGGCCAGACTTGGCGGCAGACGACGCCAATCTCTGACAGGGCGGGGCGAACCCCGGTCATCGGTCCAGCCCCTTCGAGGAACCCAACGCTGGCCGCGAAGCAAGGCTGCCGGCTCGTCCATCGTGCAGAGAACAGGAGGAAGAGACCATATGGCGAATCCGGCAATCAAATGGAAAGTGATCGAGCACAGCCTTTCCAAGGTGAGGGGCAAGCACGTGATCCTGGTGGCCTACCAGCCGAGGAGCCCCACTCTCAACCAGGTCCTTGGCATCGCGCCGCTCTACGATCTTCGGGACGCCGACCTGGACGGCTGGGTCTCGTGGCGTGAATGGGCATACGGGTGGTACTACCCGTACACCGGAATGGGAGACCTGGCCGCCGCAACGGACCGATGGTCGTGCGTCAATGACGTGGCGCGGCAGATGAAGGACTACGTGTTGTGGCAACAGGCGCTGGGAGGGATGCTGAAAGCGGCCTTCGAAGTGTGCGCCGTCGCACAGACGACCATGCTGGTCGACCAGGTCCTCGCCCCGGGGGTTCAGCTGACGCTGGCCCGGACGGCGCTCTCCGACATGGGAAAGGCGGGCGGAGTGGTGCAGTTCATGGTAGAGAAGTCGATGCGGTGGGTGCTCCTCAAGGCCCTCACCTGGTCACGGCATCGAGCCAACTCGGCGACCGGCGTGCAACTCGGCATGGCCGGCTGAGCGGGTGCAAGGCCCGGAGCCAGACTGCATCTGGCGAGGGCAATGAGCGCCAGCCCGCCGAAAGCAGCGGCGCCCCCACCCAGAGGGGTGGGGGCGCCGGGGCATTCCGACGCGTTGTCCCCGAAATCCGGGACCCCCCGCTACCGCCGCCGAGGACCCTCGTCCTCGTCTTCCAGCTCCTCGAAGTCGGCGTCGAAGTCCTCGTCGTCGAGATCCTCATCGTCGAAGTCCTCGTCGTCCTCGTCGAGGTCCTCGTCGTCGAAGTCCTCGTCGTCCTCCTCGTCGTCGAACGAGAAGGCGTCGTCCTCTTCATCGAAGTCGTCGTCGTCCCGGCGGCGACGTGCGTCCATCGCGTCGACCGACGCTTCCCACGGCAACATGACTGCCTCCCTCACTGGTGAAAAGGGACGGACTGCTCGCCTACGACGCGTCCGCGGCGCGCGCGGCCGCCCGGGCCATCTTCTTCCGATCGGTCGCCGCCAGCGCCCGCTTGCGGAGCCGGATCGACTTCGGCGTCACCTCGATCAGCTCGTCTTCCTCGATATACTCGAGGGCGTACTCCAGCGTGATCTGCCGCGGCGGTTCCAGCTGGATGTTCTCGTCCGACGCGGTGGTGCGCATGTTGGTCAGTTTCTTTTCCTTCGACACATTCACGTCCATGTCGCCCGGCCGGGAGTTCTCCCCGCAGACCATCCCCTCGTACACCTCGTCACCCGGGGACACGAACATCTGGGCCCGCTCCTGCAGGTTGAACAGCGCAAAGCCTACCGCCACGCCCACCCGGTCGGCCACCAGCACCCCGTTCTTCCGTCCCGCCAGCGGGCCGGCCCACGGCCCGTACTCCAGGAACCGGTGGTGCAGCGTTCCGGTTCCGCGGGTATCGGTCAGGAACTCCGACCGGTAGCCGAACAGGCCGCGGGCGGGGATCCGGAAGTTCATCCGGACCATCCCCTGGCCCGGGTTCTTCATCTCGATCAGCTCCGCCCGGCGGGGACCCAGCTTCTCGATGACGGTGCCGATGTACCCCTCAGGCACATCCGCCATCAGCTCCTCGTACGGCTCGAGCCGCTCGCCGTCCCGGCCCACCTTGGTGATGACCCGGGGCCGGGAGACCTGGAACTCGAAGCCCTCCCGCCGCATCGTCTCCATCAGGATGCCGAGGTGGAGCTCACCCCGCCCGGACACCTGCCAGGTGTCGGGGCTGTCGGTGTCTTCCACCCTCAGGGCGACGTTCCGTTCGAGTTCCCGGTACAGCCGGTCCCGGACCTGACGACTGGTGACGAACTTCCCATCCCGCCCGGCGAAGGGGCTGTTGTTGACGATGAAGTCGACCGACATCGTCGGCTCCTCCACCGCGATACCCTCGAGCCGCTCCGGATGATCCACCGCCGTGATGGTCCGTCCGATCTCGATCCCCTCCACCCCCGCGATCACGGCGATGTCCCCGGCCGCGACCTCCTCGGTGTCCACCTTGTTGAGCCCGTCGAAGGTCATCAGCTTGGTGATCCGGCCCTTCTCGAAGGTGCCCTCCACCATCCCCGGCTCCCCGATGGGAAGGAGGGCCACCTCCTGCCCGACTCGGACCCTGCCCCGCTCGATCCGCCCGATCCCCATCCGGCCCACGAAGGTGGAGAAGTCGAGGGTCGAGATCAGCATCTGGAACGGGCCGTCCGCGTCGCCCTTGGGTGGCGGCACGTGTCCGAGGATCGCCTCGAACAACGGCTTCAGGTCGGTCCCCGGATGGTCCAGCTCCGGGGTCGCCGTCCCCGCCCGGCTCGAGGTATAAAGGAACGGCGCGTCCAGCTGTGCGTGGCTTGCCTCGAGATCGATGAACAGCCCGAGGACTTCGTCGTGCACCCGGAGCGGTTCGGCGTCCTGGCGATCGATCTTGTTGATCGCCACGATCGGCTGGAGGCCGAGGGCCAGCGCCTTCCGCGTCACGAACCGGGTCTGCGGCATCGGCCCCTCGGCCGCGTCGACCAGGATCAGCACCCCGTCCACCATGCGCAGGATCCGCTCGACCTCGCCGCCGAAGTCGGCGTGACCCGGGGTGTCGACAATGTTGATCTTGGTGTCGCCCCAGCGCACCGCGGTGTTCTTGGCGAGGATGGTGATGCCCCGCTCCCGCTCCAGCGGGTTGGAGTCCATCACCCGCTCCTCCACCTGCTGGTTCGCACGGAACGCCCCCGCCTGCCGCAGCATCTGGTCCACCAGCGTGGTCTTGCCGTGGTCGACGTGCGCGATGATGGCGATGTTACGAATCTGGCGTTCTGTCGGCATCCGGTCCTTCACCAGCGAACGACTAGCCCCTTCACGACTCGGGGCAACGACGGGTACTACCCACTTGGCAGCATCCCAGGTTCACGCGCGGCATATATAGACGGGGCGGGAGTGGGGCACAAGGGCGCCTGTTCAGGCGGGAAAGGCGGGAAGGCGGGAGGGCGGGAATAGGCCGGCTGCAGGCGCAAAACCGGGTAGGCGGGAAGGCTGGAGGACTGAGTTTTTCGAGACAGGTCCGCCCCGATTTGGTGAATGCATCCCCATGATCGGCCGCTATTCTGCCGCCATGCTGCCCTATGAGCGATTCAAGGCGTGGCAGGAGGCCCATACCACGGCGATGGAGATTCATCAGGCAACACGCTCGTGGCCGGCCGAGGAGCGTTATGGTCTGGTCGCCGAAATCCGCAGGGCTGCTCGATCGGTCCCAACCAACATCGTCGAGGGATCGGCGCGCCACGGCAGGGGCGACCTTCGCCATTTCCTCGACATCAGCCTGGGTAGTCTGGCGGAGGTTGGGTACCTCCTCCGGCTCGCCCGGGACCTCGGGATTCTCGGCGAGGACGACTGGAGACGGCTGGAGGATCAGCGGGATCGGACCGGGAAACTGCTCTGGGGGCTCTACCGGTCGCTCGGCCCACGAGAACGACCGGGCGTCGACTAGTGTCGGTGCGCGTGGCCATGACCATCGCGCTGCCGGTGCTGACCGACGGGGAGATTCCCGCCTTCCCGCCTTCCCGCCATTCCGCCCCCCTGCTTCTCCGCCCCCTCCTCACAGCCCCCCGTCTCCAGCTGTACCGTCACATGCTGGATCCCCATCTCCGCCAGGGACTCCCGGATACCGGTCAGCACCCCGGGATGGGCGTCGAGGTCGGGGACCACCGCGTGCCCGCTCATCGCGACAATGCCGCTGGCGACGGTCCAGACGTGCAGGTCGTGCACCGCGACCACCCCCGGCAGGCCCCGCATCCGGCGCTCCACTTCGGGCACGGAGATATGACCCGGCACCCCCTCCAGCAGGATGTCGGTGCTTTCCCGGACGAGCCGCCACGCGCCCACCAGGATCAGGAGCGACAGCACCACCGAAACGATCGGATCCGCCACCGTCCAGCCGGTCAGGAGGACGATGACTGCGGCGGCCACTGCCCCGACCGAGCCGAGCAGGTCGCCCAGAATGTGAAGGTAGGCTCCGCGGGTATTCAGGTGATCGTGATGGGTCCCGTGCAGCAACCCAAGCGCGACCCCGTTGACTACCAGGCCGGCGCTCGCGACAGCGAAGAAGAGCCCGCCGCGGATCGGGGCCGGCTGGTTGATGCGCCCGATCGCCTCGACCACCACCCACCCCGCCAGGCCGAAGAGCACCGCCCCGTTCACCAGGGCCGCCAGGATCTCCCACCGGAGGTATCCATAAGTCTTGCTCTGATCGGCGGGTCGCCGGGCGATCCAGGCCGTGAGCAAGGTGAGACCCAGGGCACCCACGTCGGTGAGCATGTGCCCCGCGTCGGCCAGCAGGGCCAGTGAGCCGGACAGGCAAGCCCTTACCGCTTCCACCACCATGAAAACGGCGGTGAGGCAGAAGACGGTCGTCAGCCGCCCGATTGGCGGTCCCGACGACTG
>Ga0153915_10007448_pt1 | contig 10323 bp, 8 predicted proteins | sample Opewatmetagenome_2_FD_107003 | JGI IMG/M metagenome (GOLD analysis project Ga0153915, IMG submission 107003) | Freshwater wetland microbial communities from Ohio, USA - Open water 3 Core 3 Depth 3 metaG | ecosystem: Environmental > Aquatic > Freshwater > Wetlands | place: USA: Ohio, Lake Erie... | reverse complement strand
GCGTGGTGGCGGCCAGCAGCCACTCGAGCTGCTCGAATTTCTCCCGCCAACGGGCCGCGCGCTCGAACTCCGCGGTCTCCGCCGCCCGCTGCATCTCCTCCACTACCCGGTCGATCGGCTGGATCCCGCGCCCTTCGAGAAACGCGACCGCCGCCTCGGCGCGGCGCCGATAGTCGTCGGCCGAGACGAAGCCGGCGCAGGGACCGGTGCAGAAGCCGAAGTCATGCCGCAGGCAGGCGGCGCGGAGCGGACTGTCGAAGAGGTCGGTCTGCCCTGCGAACACGATCGGCATCTCGGGAGCGCAGTCCCTCAGCCCGAGCAGGTCGTTGAGGGTCCTCACTCCCTCGGCGACCCTCCCCGCCGACGGGTACGGGCCGTAGCAGCGCGCCTCGTCGCGCCGCGGCGGGCCGCCGCTCGAAACCTTCGGCGCCGGTTCGCCGGCCACGCGGATGAACACCGTGCGGCGGGTCCGGTTCATCTGGTAGTTGAGGGCGGGCCGGTGGCGCTGGATCTGGCGCAGTTCGCCGAGATAGGCGGCGAATTCGCTCGGGACGTAGTCCCATTCGATGCTCTTCGCCGCGTAGAGAATCCGCGCGCCCTTGTCCTCGGGGTACTCGGCCTGGAAATACGAGAGCAGGCGCGAGCGGAGGCGCTTGGCCTTGCCGACGTAGATGGTGCGGCCGAGCGGATCGAGCATGCGGTAGACAGCGGGGCGCTGCTCGGCGAGATGGCGGACCCGTTCCCTGAGCGCGTCGAGATCGGTGGCGGGTAACGCGAGTGCGGCGGCGCGACGGAAGGCGCGGGCGGTCATCGCTGGCACCGGTGACAGAAGACCGTGATTCGCGCATCGAGCGCGTGGGTGCCGGTCAGGGTGGTACCGCAGCGCCGGCAGGGCTCCCCTTCGCGGCCGTAGACGAACAGCTCCAGCTGAAAATTGCCCGGCTGGCCGGTGCCGGTGCGGTAGTCGCGAAAGGTGGTCCCGCTGGATTCGACGGCCGCGGCGAGAATCCGTCGCAGATGGGAGTGGAGTCGCGTGAACTCGTCGCCGCCGAGGCGGGACGCGGCCCGGGACGGGTCGATCCCGGCGGCGAAGAGCGCCTCGTTGGCGTAGATGTTTCCGACCCCGGCCACCAGCCGCTGATCCATCAGCGCCTTCTTGATGGCCTGCCGGGTCCCGCCGACGGTCTCCGCGAGCCGCTCCGCGGTGAACTCCGGCGTCAGCGGCTCCGGTCCGAGGGCGGCGTCGTATGCGGCCCAGCCCCGCTCGTCGAGCAGCAGGAGGGTTCCGATCCGCCGCACGTCGCGGAACACCAGCCGGTGCCCGTCGTCGAGCGCTGCCTGGAGCACGGCGTAGCGCTGCTCCTCCCGGGTGAGCGGTCGCCGGTGCACGATCAGCGATCCGGTCATGCCGGGCTGGACGACCAGGCGCAGCACATCGAGGCGGATGACGGCATGCTTGGCGCGACGTGAGACGTCGCGCACGGTGGCACCGGTGAGGCTGGCGATGAGGCGCCGTCGCGAGACGCCGCGCAGAACGTCGGTGTGCGACAGGGACGCCTCGCGAATCGTGCGGCCCACCAGTGCCGGACGAATATCCCGCACGATGGTCTCGACCTCGGGCAGCTCTGGCATCGGGTCGAAATCTACTCGAGGCAGCTGGAAATCCGTCCCTCCACTCGCCAGCTATAATCTCCCGGCTTCCCTCCAGCCGATATCGCGCCGGAACACCTTGCCCTCGAACTCGATCGCCTCGGCCGAGGCACGGCTCAACCGCTGGGCCTCCGCGAAGGTCGGCGCGACCGCCGTCACGTTGAGTACGCGGCCGCCGGAGACCCGGAGGACGCCGGACCCGTCGCGCATCGTTCCGGCGTGAAAGACCGTGACCCCCGCGGGAAGCGAGTCGGGGATCCGGATCTCCGCCCCCTTCTCGGGGGTGTCGGGGTATCCCTTCGCGGCCAGGACCGTCGTCACCGCCGCCGCCGATCCGCGACACCGGACCTCCGACACCCGGTCGCCCCGGGCGACCCGTTCGAGAGATTCCGTGAGTCCCTCCGACACGAGCGGAAGCACGACCTGTGACTCCGGGTCCCCGAAACGGCAGTTGAACTCCACGACACGAGCCCGTCCCGCCCCGTCCACCATGAGGCCGGCATAGAGCAGGCCGTGGAAGGGTGCGCCCTCGCGCCGGAGCTGGTGGAGGGTGGGGCCGAAGACCGTCTCCCGTGCCTGATCGAGGAGCGCGGATGTGCCGATCGAGACCGGGCTGTAGGCGCCCATGCCGCCGGTATTGGGGCCGGTGTCACCCTCGCCGATCCGCTTGTGGTCCTGGGCGGCCGGAAGCAGCTCCACGTCCCGGCCGTCGGCGATGCCGAACAGGGAGAGTTCCTCACCTTCCATGAACTCCTCGATGACGACGACCCGCCCGGCGTCCCCGAACTGGCCGTTGTCGAGCATCGAGCGAACGGTGTCGGCTGCCTCGGCCCGGGTGGTACAGACGACGGCACCCTTGCCGGCCGCGAGTCCGGAGGCTTTCACGACGAGCGGTTCAGGGTGGGTGGCGATGTACTCCTGCGCGTCCTGCAGGCGGGCGAACGTGCGGCTGGCGGCGGTCGGTACGCCGGCCTTCCGCATGATCTCCTTGGCGAAGGCCTTCGACGCCTCGATCTGCGCGGCGGCGGCGCTGGGGCCGAACACGCCGCGGCCCTCCGCACGCAGGCGGTCGGCGAGACCCATCGCCAGCGGGACTTCGGGACCCACGATGGTGAGATCGACCCCGAATGCGTCCGCCGCATCGGCGATACGGTCGATGTCGACGGCCGCGATATCGAGGTTGGTGGCAAGCTCCGCGGTGCCCGCATTGCCCGGGGCGCAGTAGATCGTGGCCGAGGGATCTTCGCGCCGGAGGGCCCAGCAGAGCGCGTGCTCCCGCCCTCCACCGCCGACGACCAGGAGCCTCACGATTTCTGCTGGGTGCCGCGGAAGGCTTCGCCGACCTTCTCGGCGGCCTTCTTCGCGGCATCCACGATATGGCCCACGGTTTCGCGGGCCTCCTTCCGATAGTGCTCCCGGGCCGCATCGAAGTCGTCCTTGAGCGGCCGCTGCTGAGCCTCGGGGCCGCGGCGAACGTACTCGCCGCGGAGAATGCGGTCATACTCTCCTGAGGCGACCCAGGCCTGCAGCTCGGCGGCGCGGACGGTGTGCATCGGATGGGTGAGCGCGAAGGTATTCAGGATCTTGTAGACGATGTCCAGGCCCTCGTTGCTGGCCAGATAGTCGTTCGCCTGTGTCATGAACGCGTCGATGCTCATCTGCCCCGCCGCGATCTGGCCCCGGGTGCCGCCCGCCATCTTCATGAACAGGCGCTGCGAGGCGATCACGTCCTGGCCGCCGAGCAGGCCGGCCCGGTCGGAGGAAAGCTCGGACTTCCGATACCACTCGAGAATCGCCAGCCGGATCGGGACCAGCGCGATACCGGCGAGGAAGGGCAGCATCCCGAGGCTCACGGAGAGCAGGATCTCAGCAATGGTGCGATACAGTGAGTGCCCACTGACCACGTGGCCCATTTCATGGGCGAGCAGCGTACGCATCTCGTCGTCGTCGAGCAGCTCGATCGCCGCCGAGTGAAGGACGATGAACGGGTGGTCCACCCCGAAGGCGCCGGCGTTGAAGATCGGCGTCTGCGAGATGTAGAGTTCGGGGACCTCGGGCCAGTCGAACGTCGTCACTACCTCCGTATGGATCGTCCAGATTCGGGGGAACTGGGCGGGACCGACCCGGACGGCGTTGGCCTGGAAGAGCAGACGAATCCCGCGCTCGCCGCCCAGGATCGAGATGATCTTCCGGACGACCTCTTCGAAGCCGGGGAGGGAGCGGAGGGACTGCAGCGCGGCGCGATCCGCCGGATGCTCCCAGGAGGCAGCGGCGATATCGGGGAACGTCCGGCGCGGGCGCGCGGACGGCAGGGTCGTGGTCATCGGTTACTCGCTTGTGAGGGCTGCCAGCCGTACGCGGTCGCCGGGGCATGGTTTCAGGTTGGGACGATCGAGCCGACCGGGCAGCCCGCCAGTCCGCCTACCCCAGCGCCTGCTCCAGGTCCGCGATCAGGTCTTCGGTCTCCTCGATGCCGCAACTCAGACGGATCAGGCTGTCGGTCAGCCCCATCGCGCGCCGCATGGTGGCCGGCACCGAGGCGTGGGTCATGCTGGCCGGGTGCCCGATCAGGCTCTCGACGCCTCCCAGAGACTCCGCCAGCCGGAAGATCTTCGTCCCCTCCGCCACCCGGCGGGCCCGGGCCGGATCGCCGAGTTCGATGGAGATCATCCCGCCGAAGCCGCTCATCTGCCGGCAGGCCAGTTCGTGCTGCGGGTGCGACGGGAGGCCCGGGTAGTAGACCCGCTGGACCTGGACCTGGCCGGCGAGCCACTCCGCGATGCGGCGGCCGCTGGCGTCGTGCTGGCGCATGCGGAGCGGCAGGGTCTTGGTGCCCCGGAGCGCGAGCCAGCAGTCCATCGGTCCGGGGACGGCGCCCGATGCGTTCTGCAGGAAGCCGAGCCGCTCGGCGAGGTCCTCCCGCTCCGTCACCACGATTCCCCCGACCATGTCGCTGTGGCCGTTCAGGTATTTCGTCGTGGAGTGCATGACGAGATCGGCGCCGTGCGCCAGGGGCCGCTGGAAATACGGGGTCGCGAAGGTGTTGTCCACGACGAACAGCAGGCCGTGCGCCTGGGTGAGGTTTCCCACCGCGCTCAGGTCGGTGAGGTTCATCATGGGGTTGGTCGGGGTCTCGCAGAACACCATCCGCGTCGAGCCGGTCAGCGCCCGTTCGATGTTGCCGATGTCCCGCATGTCGACGAACGAGAAGGAGAGGCCGAGCCGGGCGAAGATCTGCTGCATGAGGCGGTGGGTACCACCGTAGACGTTCTCGCCGCAGACGACGTGGTCCCCGGCACTCAGCAGCTTCAGGATCGCATCGGCGGCGGCGAGTCCCGATGCGAAGGCGAAGCCGAAGCGGGCCCCCTCGAGGCTCGCGACGTTCCGCTCCAGGGCCTCCCGGGTGGGGTTCTGGGTGCGGGCGTACTCATACCCCTTGTGCCGGCCCAGCCCCTCCTGGATGTAGGTGGAGGTCTGATAGATCGGCGTCATCACCGCGCCCGAAAGCGGCTCGGGCACCTGTCCTGCATGCACCGCGCGGGTGGCGAAACCGTGGTCGAGGTCGTGCGGGAGTATCTGCGTCATGGTTCCGGGCAGTAGGGGAGTGGGAACGTAACGGCCCCGAACCGGCGGCGGCAAGCACGGGCCCTCCCCTACCATCCCGTTTGCTCCCCGCTAGCTTGTCCCCCTATGTCAGACACCCTGATGATCAGCGTTTCCGGGATGCGCGGGATCGTGGGCAAGGATCTCACGCCGGAGCTGGTCGCGCGGCATGCTGCGGCCCTGGGCGCCTGGGCGGCGCGGGCGGGACGCCCCGCCGTCGTGATCGGCCGCGACGCCCGGACCAGCGGGCCGATGTTCTCCCGCGCCGCGGTGGCCGGTCTCATGTCGGTGGGCGCCGGGGTGGTCGATGTCGGCATCGCGCCGACCCCGACCGTTCAGCTCGCGGTCGAGCACCATCACGCCGGCGCCGGGCTCATTCTCACGGCGAGCCACAATCCGATCGAGTGGAACGCCCTCAAGTTCGTCGGACCCGACGGCATCTTCCTGGACGGCGAGGCCGGCGCGGCGGTCCGCGCGCTCGCGGAACAGGGACCCCCGCGCGCCGGGTGGGCGGAGATTGGCGGGTACTCGGAGGACCGCGACGCCATCACGCGCCATCTCGATCAGGTGCTGGCGCTGCCGATGGTGGATGTCGCCGCGATCCGGAAGCGGCGCTTTCACGTCGCGCTTGATTGCGTCCGCGGCGCGGGAGGCACCACGATCCCTGCCCTGCTCGAACGGCTCGGCTGCCGGGTCACCGCGATCAATCTCGAGACGGACGGCCGCTTCCCCCGTCCTCCCGAGCCTGTCCCGGAGAACCTCGGCGAGCTGAGCCGCCTGGTGCGCGAGTCGGGTGCCGAGCTCGGGTTCGCGGTAGATCCAGATGTGGACCGGCTGGCGGTGGTCAACGAACGGGGCGAGCCGATCGGCGAAGATTACACGCTGGCCTTCGCGGTGCGGGCGGTGCTGGGTGCAGGGCCGGCCGGCGGGCCCGGCCGAACGCCGGGCGTCGAGCCGCCGGTGGTCGTGGCCAACCTGTCGACCAGTCTGGTGGTCGAGGATGCCGCCAGGGCCTGCGGCGCCAGATTTGTCCGGGCCCCGGTGGGAGAGGCCAACGTGGCGCGCTGCATCCGCGACGAAAAGGCGGTCATCGGCGGCGAAGGGAACGGCGGGGTCATCCTGCCTTCGGTCCACGTCGGCCGGGATGCGCCGATCGGGGTGGCGTTGATCTTGCAGCTACTTGCCGCGTCCGGCAGGTCGGTCTCGGAACACGTCGCCGGCGCTCCGACCTACCGCATCGTCAAGGCTAAAGGCCCACGCGGCAAGGATTTGCAGCCCGTCTACCGAACTCTCTCGCAGCGCTTCCCGGATGCCGCGTCCGACACCAGGGATGGGCTGCGGCTTGCATGGCCGGACCGCTGGGTTCACGTTCGGCCGTCGGGAACGGAACCGATCGTGCGGTTCATCGCGGAGGCGCCGACCGAGGACGAAGCCAAGGCGCTGGTGGCGGCCTGTCGCGAACTGATGTCCTGAGAGGGAATTGCTCATGTGCGGAATCGTAGGCTACATCGGACCGAGGCAGGCGACCCCGGTGCTCATCGAGGGTCTCCGGCGGCTGGAGTACCGCGGCTACGACTCATCCGGCATCGCGATCATCAATGGCGAGGGGCTCAAGATCGCGAAGGCGGCGGGCAAGCTGAGCGCGCTCGAGAAGCAGATCAGCGGTCTGATGCCCAAGGGTACGGTGGGCATCGGGCACACCCGCTGGGCGACCCACGGTGCCCCGACCAGCACCAATGCCCATCCCCACACGGATCAGTCCGGCCGGATCGCCATCATCCACAACGGCATCATCGAGAACTCCGGCGCGATCCGGAAGGCGCTGGAGCAGCGCGGGCACAGCTTCACCTCCGAGACCGATACCGAAGTCCTCGCACACCTGATCGGCGAGTGCTACAAGGGCGACCTCGAGGAGGCCGTCGCGGCGGCGCTGCGCGACGTGGACGGCGCCTACGGAATCGCCGTGATCTCGGTGGATCACCCGGACATGATCGTGGCGGCGCGGAAGGGCTCCCCGCTGCTCGTCGGGGTGGGCGACAAGGAATGGTTCGTGGCGTCGGACGCCTCGGCGATCCTGGCGCACACCCGGTCCGTCGTCTACCTCGACGACGGCGAAATGGTCGTCCTCACCCGCCAGGGCTATCACGTTCGCGATCTGAGCGCCTCGCGCATCGAGAAGGCGGTCGATCACATCGACTGGGACCTGAGTACGATCGAGCGGGGCGGCTTCGCCCACTTCATGCTCAAGGAGATCTTCGAGCAGCCGGAGAGCGTCCGCAACACCATGCGCGGCCATCTCCTCGAGGAGGAGGGCACTGCCCGGGTCGCCGGCCTCAACCTGACGGACGACGACATCAAGCGGATCAACCGGGTCGTCATCACGGCGTGCGGCACCTCGTGGCACTCGGCGTTGATCGGCGAGTACCTGCTCGAGGAGTGGGCCCGCCTGCCGGTCGAGGTCGAATACGCCTCCGAATTCCGCTACCGGAATCCGGTCATCGACGATCGGACGCTGGTGATCGGCATCTCCCAGTCCGGCGAGACGGCGGACACCCTGGCGGCCATCCGGGAGGCCAAGCGGCGCGGCGCCCGGACGATCGGGCTGGTCAACGTGGTGGGCTCGACGATCGCGCGAGAGGTCGATGGCGGCATCTATCTCCATGCCGGCCCCGAAATCGGCGTCGCCAGCACGAAGGCGTTCACCAGCCAGGTGACGGCACTCGCGCTCATTGCGCTCCGCGTCGCCCGGCTGCGCAATCTCAGCATCCTGCAGGGCCGGCAGATCATCCAGGGACTGAAGGCCCTGCCCGAGCTGATCCAGCAGATCCTCGCGCGGGCCTCCGACGTCGAGGCACTCGCCGATCGCTTCGGTCGCGCCAACAACATGCTCTACCTCGGCCGCGGAGTGAATTTCCCGGTGGCCCTCGAAGGCGCGCTCAAGCTCAAGGAAATCTCCTACGTCCACGCCGAAGGCTACCCGGCGGCCGAGATGAAGCACGGGCCGATCGCATTGATCGACGACCTCATGCCGGTATTCTTCATCGCGCCGCGGGATGCCGTGCACTCGAAGATCGTATCGAATGTCGAGGAAGTCAGGGCGCGCGGCGGGCAGGTCATCGCGATCATCAACGATGGTGACCAGGAGATCACGCGGCTTGCCGCGGCGACCTTCACGATTCCGGAGACGCTCGACCTGCTTACGCCGATCCTGACGGTGATCCCGCTGCAGCTTTACTCCTACTACGTGGCCGTGCGCCGCGGCTGCAACGTGGATCAGCCCCGCAACCTCGCGAAGTCGGTGACGGTCGAGTAGGGGAGCTCCCACGTCTCCCCGATCTCGGTCAGCACCACCCGTTCTCGCTCCCTTCCCGCCGCGGCCAGGAAGCGCCTGATCGGTTCGTCGGTCGGCTCCCGGCTCAGCCGGAAAGTCGAGTGGTGCACCGGCATGACGTGCCGGGCTCCCATCTCCCGCGTCATGGCCCAGGCTTCCTCGGGGCTGGCGTGGTTGTCGATCCACGGGTCGTAGGCCCCGATCGGCATGATCGCCAGGTCCACGCCGCCGCGCCGGCCGAACTCACGGAAGACGTCGGTGCGCGCCGTGTCCCCCGCGAAGAGAATCGTCCTGCCCTCGCGCTCCAGCAGGAATCCGCCGTAGCCCCGCCAGGTGTCCGTCACGCTCCGGGCGCCCCAGTGCTTCGCGGGCGTACTCTCCACCGACATCGCCCCCGCCCGGGCCCGCTCGCCCCAGCGCAGCTCGCTCACGCTGCCGAAGTGGTCGAGCAGGTCGCTCACGCCATGCGAGGCGAGCGTCGGCGTGGCCGGCGGCAGCTGGCGCAGGGTGGCGAGATCGAGATGATCCATGTGGGCGTGGGAAACGAGCAGGAGGTCCGGCTCGGGCAGTTCGCGCACCGTCAGGGCGGGGGCGATCAGGCGCCTCGGCCCCAGCGTCAGGCCGGCCACCGCGACACCGATTCTCGGCTGGAGCACGGGGTCGGTGAGGACCCAGGTCCCGAAGAAGTTGAGCAGGACCGTCGCGTGGCCGAGCCAGGCCACCGTGATCGCGTCGGCCCGCCAGCGGGACGGCTCGGGGCGATGCGGGGCGGGGGGAATGCCCTTGAAGAGGTCCCGGGGGTGGTCCACCAGGGTGTCGTGCATCCAGCACCGGGCAGCGCCGGCGTAGTTCCGGAAGGGGAGGAGATCCATCGGTCTCTTGCGCTCCGTTGACAAGTCCGCTGCCTGCTGGCTTCTTCGAGCCGGCTCAGGCGTTCTCTCGAAAGCTATCAGGGGTCGGCAGGCACGACCGGAGGCTCCGGATGCGCGTGGTGTTGCAGAGGGTGAGCGGTGCTTCGGTCGCGATCGGCGGGCGGGTAGCCGGCGCCATCGACCGGGGCTTCTGCCTGCTGGTCGGATTCACCCACACCGACACACCGGCCGAGGTCGAGTGGATGGCCGAAAAGGTCCATGGCCTCCGGCTCTTCTCAGATGCGGAGGGCAAGATGAACCTCGGCCTGGCCGAGGTCGGGGGGGCGCTGCTCGTGGTGTCCCAGTTCACGCTCTACGGGGATGCGCGAAAGGGGCGCCGGCCCTCGTTCATCGACGCCGCCCGGCCGGAAGTGGCGATTCCGCTCTACGAGGCATTCCTGGAGGCGCTGCGCCGGCTGGGGCTGCGGGTCGAGAGCGGAGAATTCGGAGCCGACATGCTGGTCGAGATTCACAACGAAGGGCCGGTGACCCTGATTCTGGATAAGGACGCGGGACGAGGGGCACCGGGAACCGTGGCGCCCGGCGGTGGTTGATCCCGTTCCCGGCGCCCCGTCCCCCGCCGGTCCGCTCGGAATACCCAGGATCGTGCTGGCGTCCGCTTCGCCTCGCCGGAAGCAGCTACTCGAGATGCTCGGCCTCGATGTCGTCGTCCGGCCGTCGCACATTCCCGAGATTCCGGGAGATGGGGAATCGCCGGTGGCCTACGCCGAGCGCCTGGCCCGGGAAAAGGCCCTGAGTGTCGCCGGAGATCTCGTGCTCGGCGCCGACACGACGGTGCTGCTCGACGGCCGGCTGCTTGAGAAGCCG
>Ga0153915_10007447_pt1 | contig 10323 bp, 7 predicted proteins | sample Opewatmetagenome_2_FD_107003 | JGI IMG/M metagenome (GOLD analysis project Ga0153915, IMG submission 107003) | Freshwater wetland microbial communities from Ohio, USA - Open water 3 Core 3 Depth 3 metaG | ecosystem: Environmental > Aquatic > Freshwater > Wetlands | place: USA: Ohio, Lake Erie... | reverse complement strand
GGTCGCGGTTCTCTGTCCGTACCGCGAAATCCGCGAAGGTCCCGGAGTGCGAAGTGCGCAGATGGCCGACGACGGTCGCATCGGCCTGCGCGGACGCATCGATGCGGTAGCGGATCCGATCGCCGGCGCGCACAGCAACGAAGCCGCTGGTGAAGGCGCCATCATTCACCGACAGACCTCCGCGATCGGGGCGTAGCTGCAGCGGTTGTGCGAGCCCCTCGAGTTGGATGCACGCGGAGATCGTGCTGCGGGCCGGCTTTGCAGAGAGGATCGTTGGAAACGAGAAGGCAGTGCCGTCGGCATCCGGTGGCCCGTTGTGAACTCGACGCTGCAGGCAGGCTGGCGTCATGGCAGCAGGCCCCGCCGTCGGGCGAGAAATCGACCGGGTCATGCGGTTCGAAGGCGCGCCGGCTCCTTGATCAACATGCAGCAGCAGCAGGAGCGCAGACAGCGACGCAATGCTCAGATTTGACAATAATAGAACCATCGAGGTCGGTCGCGGAATGATTGCGTATATACTAAAAATATGAATTCGGGAATCCCCGCCTATTTGACGCGCAGGTCGGTGATGGCGTTGCTGGCTGCGCTCGCAGGCTGCGGCGGCGGTGGCGGCGGTGGGTTGTCGGGCAGCAGCGGATCGTCGAGCAGCAGCAGCGGATCGTCGAGCAGCAGCAGCGGATCGTCGAGCAGCAGCAGCGGATCGTCGAGCAGCAGCAGCAGCGGATCGTCGAGCAGCAGCGGCGGGGGGCCGACGCTCTTCACGACGCGGCCTTATTTTCTACAGCCGGACGCGGCGCGACTACGTGCTTCCATTGCGGCGAACGATCCGTGCGCGACCGGTACGGCGAGGAACAATCCGGGCGTTCCGTTGGGATTCGTGACGCTGATGCAGCAGGCGATAGCTGATACGGCCGCGTACAGCGATCTGCCGTTCTGGTACTTCGCCGTGGCCGGTTGGCTGACCGGCAGCGCGGCCATGCAGCAATACGCGATCGATCAGTGCATGGCGCGGGTGAGCGCCAATCCGACTGGGAGCCCGCTGAGCGGTGACGATTTCCAGCATATCGAGGAAGTGATGCTGCAGACGGCGTTGGTGGCCGACTGCTGTTATGCGCGCCTGACGCCGGCGCAGCTGGGCGCCATTGCCGCCTACGTCAACGGTGCAATGGCGTACTGGAACCAGCAAAATGCCAACTATTGGCCGTTTGATTCCTCGCACAACAATTATTGGAACAATGGGCATCTCGCCTGCGCCCTGGCCGGCGTCTGCACTGAAGGATTCAATGCCTCTGCGGCGAACTGGCGCACGCAGTTCGTTGACATGAGCACGAACAACTTCGCCGTCAGCTACAAGCCGACGGCGTGGAGCGGGCCGCAGCTCACTGAGGGGCACTATTATTCGACGTATGTCGGCAATTCCGCCTGGGCAATGCGCCAGTATGACGCGGTGTTGGGCACGACGCTGCTGGCGGATTCCGGCTACTCGGCGCGCGAGACGCTCAACATGTCCATGTACCTGCTGCGACCGCACCTGGAGGAATTCTGGCAGGTCGGCTCGGAGCCGACGCGGTCCAATTGCGCGCCGTTTCATGACACCTCCTGGTCGTTCTGGTACCAGAACATCTTTCTTGCATCGCAGACCGCCGAGGCGCAGGTAGCGAAAGCAATCCTCGGCGTGCCCGCGGTCGCCAACAACGCCAACAATTTCTGGAGCCGGGCCTCGAAGGGCTTCGACAACTTCTACTGGAACACCACCGGGGTGCCGGTGGCTGCGCTGAGTTCCAAGACCGACCGGATGCTCAACTTGCCGACCCCGGGGGCGGCCGTTGGCATGATCCGATCGGCGGGGGGCTTCGACCCCGCGACCAAGCCGCGGGCGGCGTTCATCTTCTACAACCGCAAATTCAACGACACGTATCCCTGGGCTGCGGCCTACTCGCACGGCCACTGCGATGTGCCCGGATTCCAATGGGGTAACGGCTCCGATTACCTGGTCGTGGATCCGAATGAATGCGGGCCGTCCGGGCTGGAAGGAGAAGACGGCTCGAAGGCGTACGGCCGGCTGGCAAATATCGTGACGCTCACGTTGGCGGGCGACCTGTCCGGAGCGGGCGCCTTTCCCAGGCTGGTGTTTCCTCCGGAGGCCGGCACCTCGCCGGTGCCGTATTACTATTACTCGATCGACGCCCAGCCGTACTGGACGGCGGCGACGATTTACCGGCGTGAGTACGTGTGGCTCGACGACCTGCAGGTCGTGCTCGTGTTCGACCGGGTGGCCGCAGCGGGCGACACCAAGACCTGGCGGGTACACCTGAGCGGAGCGCCGACGATATCGGGTGGGGTAGCTATGCTGACCAGCGCCGGTGGAACGGCCATGAAGTTCTACGATCTCTACAGCAGTTCAGGCAGCGCGCTGCAGGCCATAGACCTCAAGGACATGAACTTCGGCTTTTCGCCTCTCGATCAGGATGTCTGGGAGCTGTCCCAGGCCGATTCGGCGGATGACTTCCGGTCCTTGAAGGTGTTCGCCATCAACAATCGCGTGACCGCGGCCAGCGTGAGCACCGCGAGCGGACTATATGCGGCTCACCTCACGATCGCCGGCAGCAGCCGCACCGTGACGTTCTTCGACGACGGCACCCACGCCACCATTGCGTAGGCGTATCAGGTGACAGCGGAGTGAGACTGCTCGTGGCACACACGGAGCTGGCCGGCATCGCGTGCACTGCCGCTGCGGGCAAGGGACTCGGAAATCACGCGTGGCTAGCATGAACGGGGATCAGGTCCTGGTCGAGCTCCGGCCGCTCGGAGCGATCGCCGAACTGGCTGCAGAGTGGCGCATGCTGGAACGTGAATCCGACGCCAGCGCCTTTACGTCGTGGATGTGGATCGGTTCCTGGCTGGAATCGCTCCCGGATACAGTGCGTCCGCAGGTGCTGCGGGTCACGTGCAACGGCAGGCTGGACGGCCTCGGAGTCCTCACTGCGCGTAGCAGCTGGCGCAATGGCCTGCGCGTGCGGCGTCTGCACCTGCATGCCACGGGTGTTGCCGAGCTCGACATGATCAAGATCGAATGCAACGGCCTGCTGGTGCGCAGAAGCCGCGAGCGTGCCACGGTCGGCGCCGCGCTCGCGCACCTGTGCCATGACGGCTCGGTGCCGGCCTGGGACGAGCTGGTGATTCCGGGGATCGACGAGATCGCGGACGTCACAGCGGCCGCGGCGGCCGAGCAGCTCGCCGTAAGCTTTGATGCAGTGCCATCGCATGCGATTGACCTTGAGGCGTTGACGGCGGCAGGCAAGACATTCTTGGAGGGGCTGCCCTCCAAGACGCGACGTAAGATCCGCACGGCCGCGCGCGACTATGTCGCGGCGTACGGGCCGTTACGGGCGGATGTGGCGGATACGCTGGAGCAGGCGCAGGAGTTCTTCAACGGACTGGGCGAACTTCATCAGGCGTACTGGCGTGCCAAGGGTCTGCCTGGCGCCTTTGCCAACCGCTTCTTCGTGGATTTCCACCGGCGGATCATTGACGCCACGCACGCCGCGGGGGGCACTCGGATTGCGCGAGTTTGCGCCGGCGACACGGTGCTCGGATACCTGTATTTTCTGGTGAAGGGCAATACGCTGTACTTCTACCAGTCCGGCTACCGCTATGGTCTGATTCCTCAGCATGACATTCCGGGTTTCGTCTGCATCGCAGAAACCGCGGAAGCCATGCGAATGGGGGAATATCAGCGGTTCGAGCATCTGGCGGGACGCCACCAGTACAAGTCGGAGCTGGCGAACGCTTGCCGTGACCGGTACTGGCTGGTGCTGCAGCGGCCGCGAATCAAGCTGCTTGTGGAGCGCAAATTGCGCGCACTGCGGCGCCGCTGGCGCGACCGGCATCAGATCACCGTCGGCCAGCTGGACGCCGGACCGCAGAGTGCAAAATCGCCGTGACGGCGGCGGCGGCGGCGCTGCGCGGTTCATTATGTTCACTCGTGCCGCGGCTCACCGCGTCGCCTTGAGATTTCCGGGATCGCGAACTGGGTTGCGGATCGCGTTGGCATCCCGATGGGATGCTTGCTTGTCCCCTGGCGCCTAATGGCAGAATTGATCGCGATGTCCCGACAACGGTGGTTAGACCGGCTACTGAAGCGCGCGGGGGCGCCGCACCGTCCCAGCATTGCCACGCGCGCGCAGTGGGCCGAGCTTGCGGCGCGCCACGGGTATCAGACGGCTGCACGCACGGAGACGGTCAAGTGCGTAATCGACCTGCACGACGGCAACAGAGCGTATTTCTTCGATTCCAACAGATGGGAGACCCACTATGGGTTCGTGCAGCGATTCATCGATCCGCGTGTTGACTATGACGTCTTTCTGGCCAGGGAATACACGCATCCGCAGCGCCGCTTTCTCCTCGGCGCGATCATGCACTATCTGGACGGGGATCACTGGACGCTCGAGCTGGCCAGTGGCGATAGCATGTCAGCGGAGCAGATCGCGTGGATGTACGAACAGCTCGCACCGAGACTTGGCTGCATCGATGACCTGAGGTTCCGGCCGCTTTCCCCCGGCCAGATCGCGGCCGCCGCGGTGACGGCGGGGCGCATCCCGGTGCTGTCGCGGGACGCGATCAACGCATCCGTCGTGTATCAGCCGGTGGTTCTCGGCGTGGCGTACGGGTACCTGCGGCTGCTGGCGGGTTCGTTGGACGTATCGGCCGTGCGTCCCAGTGATGTCGTGGTGACGGTGGACGTGCCGGAAGAGATTCCGCCGGTAGCGGCCTTGATCACCAGTCAGCTGCAGGCGCCGCTGGCGCATGTGGCGGTATTGAGCCGCAACAGGAATACGCCGGATATGGCGCTGCGCGGCGCGACCGAGATGCCGGCGCTCCGGCAGCTGAGCGGTGAGCTGGTCAAGCTCACGGTCGGTGGGCAGGATTACAGCATCGAACGGGCTGCTCTGCCGGACGCCGAGAAAGCATGGGAGGCCAGCCGACCGAAGGTGGTGCTGTGCCCCGAGTGCGATGTACGGACACAGGGGTTGCTGGAAGTAGGCGCAATGCCCCCCCAGGCCATCCGTTTCGCAGGCGCCAAGGCGGCGCAGGTCAGCCAGCTTTCCGGCATTCCCGGGATCGTGACCCCGGGCGGATTCGTGGTGCCGTTTTCCGCCTATGTAGCGCACTTGGAATCGGCGCAGCTGACCGGTGAGATCGCAGCCATGCTGGCGGACGCAAGCTTCTGCGGTAGTGCGAACGCGCGCGCGGAGCGCCTGGGGGCGCTGCGTGCAGCCGTAGAATCACATCCGGTCGATCCGCAAGTTCTCGAGGCGGTGCACGCGAAGATCGCGGCAATGGGGGGCACCAACCGCTACATACTGCGCAGCAGCACCAATGCCGAGGACATGGAGGGATTCAATGGCGCCGGCCTGTACGAGAGCAAGGTAATCGCCGCCAGGCCAACCCGTGAACAGATTGCGGATGTGCTGCGATCGGTCTGGGCCAGTGTGTGGTTGCAGCGTGCCTTCGAAGAGCGCGAGTGGTTCCGGATCGATCATCGCAGCGTCGCGATGGCCGTCCTGGTGCAGCCGTTCGTCGAGGAGGCGGCCGCTACCGGCGTGGCGATCACCGGAAATCCATTCAAGGCTGGCCTCGAGGCGGTCTTCATTAACGTGCAGACCCGCGGCGCGACGGTGACCGGTGCGCTGGGCAATGAACTGCCCGAACAGTTCCTGGTGCGGCCGTGGGGCGGGACTTTCGAGGTCGAAGTCATCAGCCGAAGTACTCTGACCAGTGGCGCAGAGATTCTGTCGGAGACGGAAGTGCATGCGCTGACGCACCAGTTGCTGCGCGTGCACGAAGCGCTGTTGCCGCAATACGCGGCCACTTCGAACGCGATGGACGTGGAATTTGCGGTGGGCCAGGACCGGCACGTGTCGTTTCTGCAGGCGCGGCCGTACAACATCGTGTATGGCGTGGATCGGGAGGCACCCCAGGAGAGCGAGGGGCGGGTGTCAAAGTTCGTGCGCCTGGCGCGCAGAGTCGTCTACCGGTTCATACCGAACAGCCTGGCCTACAGAGCGGTGCCCTAAGGAGGCGTGCGCCATTCGCGCCACCCGGCGGACGCGGGTCATGCGGGTTTGCGTGTCCAGGCGACGTGCGGTAGCAGCGTCGAGATGCGGGTGAGCCGGCGTTTCAGCCGGCGCAGCGGGGTCAGGGCCGCGATCGCGACCCTTCCGGACAGTTGCGTGGGCACCAACAGGGTGCTGAGAGCGCGACGGTCAGGCCACAACTCGTTGATGAAGGAGTCCGGCCGCGCACCACTGTCGAAGTAGTCGCAGCCGGGAAATTCGGCGGGCGCACGCTGCATGAACTCGAGTTCGTTAATCCAGCCCGGAGAGAAGGTACGGAAATCCGGGTGCCAGCCAATCTTGAATGCGAAGCCTGTCTTGCCGGAAAGGAGATTGGAACTGCAGGCAATCGGCGTGCCGTCGAGCGTCAGTTCCGTGAGTACGGCGCGTCGCTCCGACGCAAACCCCGCGATCATCTCGCGAAAGAAGGCCTCGTCCGCGGGGTGCGATCGCAGGGACGAATGGGCTGTGCCCTTCCAGCCCATGTGCTCGAGCGCCAGCAGCGACTCGATCGCCGCCGCTGGCACGCCATTGCGCCAGTGGCAATGCCAGGAGACTTCGCCGCGCTCACGCAGTCGGCGCATGCGCCGGCCGAGATCGCGAATTCTTTGGGATAGAAGCCTGGACTCCAGGTAGGACTGGCACTTGGAAAGAACGAGAATGGCTCGCGGCACGGTATCGACGGCCACGGGCTCCACGCCACAGCATCGCGCGATGATCCCGTCCGCACCTGTCATCGGTCCATCGTTCCAGACCGGCGCGAGTTCAATGAGCTTGCAGTCGGGCGCTGTTTGCTTCACGTAGTCCAATAAGGCCCCGAAGGCCTGCACCGCATGGTCGCGGTGGAGCAGCAGACCGCCGAGGGGCGCATACTTCGACCAATGCGTCGCCAGCCGCCGGACGGGCGTGTGCACGTTTGGGGCGGCTTCGACGAATACTCCGACGGCCAGCAGCTCTGTTCGGCCGGCCGCTGACCGCTCAACGAACACGATGGCGGGCGATGTCCGCGGTGCAAGGCGACGGATAGCCGGCAGCACGAAGTACGGCGAAAGATAGGCGTTAGGCTCGAGCGCGCGGTCTTCCAGGGCACTCCAGGCGGCGACGTCGCGCTCGACGATGGAGTCAGCGGTGACGGGTCTGACAGATAGTCGCGCCGTACTGTGCAAACCCGGACTCCTGCAGAGATTCAAGTAGCAATATAGCATCGCCCGATCTGCCAAATTTGACTTGGTTCGCATTAATGGCAGGTCCGGTGAGAGCCCCATGCGCCCGGGAGTAGCATTGACCTATCGATAATTCAACTCACGCCAACGATCGCGAGGGACCTTGAGTACTGATCGAGTGCCGGCTCATGCGGCAGGTGACCTTGGCGTCGATCGCGCAATCTCTGATCCCAATGGGCTGACCGCAGCGCCCGCGCCGGCGCCACGTGTGGCGTGGGTGGATTTTTCGAAGGGCATCTGCATCGTTCTCGTTGTCATGCTGCACTCGAACCTGCAAGTGCAGGATTCGCGTGGGGCCACTGGGTGGCTGGAGTACGTCGTCGCCTTTGCGCGCCCGTTCCGCATGCCCGACTTCTTTCTGATCGCAGGTCTGTTTCTCAGGAATGTGATCAACCGGCCATGGCGCGTCTACCTCGACAAGAAGGTGGTGCACTTCGCCTATTTCTATGTTCTGTGGGCGGGGATCCAGTTCGCCTTGTTCGGTTGGAGAGAAGCGTACAAGGCAGGGGAAGGGCCGGCCGGTATCGCGGGGCAGTATCTGCTCACCTTCGTGGAGCCGTCCGGCTCGCTGTGGTTCATCCACAGCCTGGCGTTGTATTTCGTGATCGTGCGCGTCACACGCCGCGTGCCGCCATGGATCATTCTGCTGGTCACGGGTGCACTGCAGTGCGTTGGCCCGACCACCGGCTGGATGGTGCCGGACGAGTTCGCACTTCGGTTCGTGTACTTCTTTTCGGGCTACATCTTCGCCCGGCCGCTGTTCCGGATCGCCGAGTGGGGCCTCGCACATTCTAGGCTGGCGTGTGCATACTTGCTTGGCTGGGGCGTAATGGAGCAGTACCTGGTCGCGCGCGGCTGGTCCGCGTTGCCGGGCGTGGGGCTTGCTCTCGGGTATGTGGGTGCGATGGCTGTCGTGTTCACGGGCGGATTGTGCAGCCGCTTCCGTGCGACGTCGTGGCTGCGCTACCTTGGCGAGAATTCGATCGTCGTGTACCTGGCCTATTACACCGCGGAGCGCATCGCCGTAGCACTGCGCGCTGATCGGCTCCCAGACATCGGTACTGCCGCACTGGTGCTCACGGTCTGCTCGGTCATTGGAGCACTCCTAATCCGGGCGACCGCGGACCGGCTGGGGATCCGCTTCCTGTTCTGGCGTCCGGCTTGGACCCGTGTGCAGGCCGCGGCTCCGGCGGTCTTGAAGTCGGTGCCGGTAGCCAACCGGCAGGCGCCTTTCTGAGCCCGGTCGGCACGGCCCTCGCTCTGTCCTATACTGTATCTCTCGTGGCAGCTCGACAGGATTGGGCCGTGACCCAGCGACCGGACTCCGTGCACGCGGCGATGCAGGTGCCTTTGCTCGACCTGCGGGCGCAATACGCGGAGATTGCCGAGTCCGTGATGGCGCGCATCGGCGAGATCTGCGCCTCACAGCAGTTCGTCCTGGGCCGCCACGTGGGGGCATTCGAGGCCGCCGCGGCGACATACTGTCGCGTCGCACATGCGATTGGCGTGTCATCCGGCACGGACGCGCTACTGCTGGCGCTGATGGGTCTTGGCGTTGGCACCGGCGACGAAGTCATCACTTCCCCGTACACCTTCTTCGCCACGGCCGGCACGATCGCGCGCGTCGGGGCGCGGCCGGTGTTCTGCGACATCGACGCTGACACCTCAAATATGCGGCCGCAGGCGGTGCGCACGTTCCTGGAGGACGGCTGCGAGCGGCGCGGGGGCGCGCTGGTGAACCGTGGCACTGGCGGGCGCGTACGCGCGCTGATGCCGGTACACCTCTATGGGCGATGCGCGGACATGGAGCCGCTGCTGGAGCTGGCGCGCGAGTTCGGCCTGAAAGTCATCGAGGACGCCGCGCAGGCGATCGGCGCCGACGATGCTCTGGGGCGGCGAGCCGGCAGCATGGGCGATGTCGGCTGCCTGTCGTTCTTTCCCACCAAGAATCTCGGTGCCTTCGGCGACGCCGGCATGTGCACGACGCAGGATACGGAACTGGCCCAGCACCTCAAGGTGCTGCGTGTCCACGGCGGCGAGCCGAAATATTTCCACAGCTTCATCGGCGGCAACTTCCGCCTCGATGAGATCCAGGCAGCGGTGCTGGAAATCAAGCTGCCGCACCTGGATGACTGGACCGCCGGGCGCGCGCGCAACGCGGCCTTCTACGACGACGCCTTCGCGACGGCGCGCATCCGCGGCCTGGTAACGCCGCCGGCGCCGCGGGCCGGCCGCCATGTCTGGAACCAGTACGTGATCCGCGTGCCGCGGCGCGATGAACTGAAGGCCTTCCTTGCCGGGCAGGGCGTCGGCACGGAGATCTACTATCCAGTCCCGCTGCATCTGCAGCGCTGCTTCGGCTACCTCGGCCACCGCGTGGGAGACTTTCCCGAGTCAGAGCGGGCCGCGCACGAGTCGCTGGCACTGCCAATTTACGCCGAGCTCGAGCCGGCGCAGCTGCTGTACGTCGTCGACCGGATCGCGGCGTTCTACGGCCAGTGACTCACCGCCCCTTGAAATCATCCGGCACCAGCTGGTGCCTCCCCAGCAGCTTGTAGAAATCGGTGCGATTGCGCTTGGCGAGGCGCGCCGCCTGGCTGACGTTGCCGCCGGTGATCTGCAGGATCTGGGACAGGTAGCTGCGCGTGAACTCGTCGCGCGCCTCGTCGAAGGAGGGGAGCTTGCCCTGGGCGCCGCCCAGCGCCTGCTGCACCAGCTCCGCCGGGATGATCGGCGTCGAGGCCAGCGCGCAGTTCTGGCGCACGACGTTCTGCAGCTCGCGGATGTTGCCGGGCCAGTCGGTCGTCGCCAGCAGTTCTACCGCCTCGGGCGCGTAGATCTTGCGCGCGCCGGTCTCGCGCGCGATCTCGGCGAGGAAGTGGGCGACCAGCAGCGGGATGTCCTCGCGCCGCTTGCGCAGCGGCGGCAGGTCGATGTGCACGACGTTGAGGCGGTAGTAGAGGTCCTCGCGGAACTGGCCGCCG
>Ga0153915_10007446_pt1 | contig 10323 bp, 8 predicted proteins | sample Opewatmetagenome_2_FD_107003 | JGI IMG/M metagenome (GOLD analysis project Ga0153915, IMG submission 107003) | Freshwater wetland microbial communities from Ohio, USA - Open water 3 Core 3 Depth 3 metaG | ecosystem: Environmental > Aquatic > Freshwater > Wetlands | place: USA: Ohio, Lake Erie... | reverse complement strand
TACGCCGGGGCCTTCGTGGACGCCCACGCGGCCCTCTTCGACTCCGCAACGTGCTTCGGGTACGCTCATCCGACCATCGGCTCGATGATCGACCTCGACGCCGCCCCGGTCGAGGACGTCCGGAGCTTTTATCACCAGTACTACGCGCCGGACAACGCCCGCCTCGTGGTGACCGGTGACTTCAGCTCCGCCGCGGCGAAACGGCTGATCGCAGCCTACTTCGCCGACATGCCGCGCGGCCGCCCCCGTCCCGCCGTTGCCTGCGAGGCCCCATTCAACTGGGGCGGGCGCCGCGAGGTGATCACCGACCGACTCGCCACCCTCGCCGCCGCGGTGCTCTTCTACCGCATCCCGCCGCACGACCACCCCGATACGCCGGCGCTCGAGCTGCTGGGCATCGTACTGGGGCAGGGTGAGAGCTCGAGGCTCACGACCCATCTGACCCGGCGCGCGGCCGCCACCGTCGCCACCCAGGCCGGGATCTTCGGCACCCGCCGGGGACCGTCGGCGTTCGGGACCTTCGCCGTGGGAAGCCGGGGGGTCAGCACCGACTCGCTGGATCAGCTCCTCCAGGCGGAGGCCAGGCTGGTGGCGGATTCCGGAGTGAGCGCCGAAGAACTCGAGAAGGCGAAGAACATCTACCGGGCGAGCACGATCAGCGGCCGCCAGCGGAGCGCCGACATCGCCGAAGCGCTGCAGCACGCCGCGACTTTCCATGGGAGCCTCGAGGCGGTGAATACCGATTTCGCACGCTACATGGCCGTATCGGCGGAGGACATCCGGCGGGTGGCCCGGACCTATCTGCGCAGCGACAATCTCCTGCGGGTGCTGGTGCAGGCCGGGGGCGCGTCGTGAAGCGACTCGGCCTGACCGCCCTGGTCCTGCTCCCTCTCCGTCTCGCCGCCCAGCAGTTCCCGGCATCTCCGCCGCCCGCCGCCCTGCTCGGGCCGGTGCGCTTTCCCCGATTCCAGGAAGCGGTCCTCCCCAACGGCCTTCGGCTGGTCCTGGTGGAGAGCCACCGGCAGCCGGTCGTGTCGCTCCGCCTGGCGATCCCCGCGGGCCGGACATACGACCGGCCCGGCAAGGAAGGACTGGCGGATTTCGTCGCGGGGCTTCTCACCAAGGGTGCCGGCGACCGGGACGCGGACGCGATCGCCGCGACGATCGAGCGAGTGGGCGGCAGCCTGAGTGCGGGCGCCGGGCAGGACTTCCTGACCATCCAGGCCGATGTGCTCGCCGCCGACGCACCGCTGGCTTTCGGCCTCCTGGCCGATGTCGTCATGCGGCCGACGTTCAGCCTGGCCGAACTGGAGCTGCTCCGGCAGCAGACGCTTTCCGGGCTGCAGGCCGAGCTGGCGCAGCCCTCGGCGCTCGCCTCGCGGATCTTCGCCCTGACGCTCTATGGCGATCATCCCTACGGCCGGCAGCGAACCCCCGGCACGATCCAGTCGATTTCGCGGGGCGATGTCACCGCCTTCGCCCAGGCCCGGCTCAGGCCCGATGGCGCGCTCTTGGTCATCGCGGGCGACCTGTCATTGACCGGCGCCAGGGCGCTGGCGGCGAAGGCGCTCGGCGACTGGCACGGCGCTGCGCTCGCCGCACCCGTGTTTCCCGCCCCCCCGGTCAGGAGCAGCACGGAAATCGTGTTGCTCCATCTGCCGGGATCTGTGCAGTCCAACATCCGGGTGGGGAATCTGACCTTCGGCCCGGCGGACTCGAACCTCTATGCCGCGCTGCTCGCCAACCGCGTCCTTGGCGACGGGACCGACAGCCGCCTGTTCCGAATTCTCCGCGAGCGGAAGGGTTGGAGCTACGGCGCGTACTCGTTCCTGTCCAGGCCCCGGGGGGTGGGAGCCTTCCAGGCGAATGTCGACGTGCGCACCGAGGCCACCGACTCGGCGCTGATTGAGCTGCTCGCCCAGCTCCGCCGCATCGGCACCGATCTCGTGCCGGCGGCCGAGATCGATGCGGCCAGAAGCGCGATCGTCGGGAGTTTCCCGCTCACGATCCAGACGGCGACACAGGTCGCCAGCGCCGTGGCCGAGGTGAAACTGCTTGGCCTGCCGACGAACTACCTCGAGACCTATCGTGCCCGGGTGGCGGCGGTGACCCCGGCGCGCCTGCGCGCGGCGGCGCGGGCCACGATCCGGCCGACCGCCGCGGTCATCGTCGTGGTCGGCGATGCCGCCGTGCTCTACGACCGCCTGAAGGGCATCGCCCCGATCCGCCTGATTGGACCGGACGGGCGCACCCTGACGGTGGCGGACCTGCAACCCCGGGCCGGCGGCCTCGATCTCGACCTCGATCGGCTGGTCCCTCGCCAGGACAGCCTGACCGTGATGGTCCAGGGAAAGCCGCTCGGTTTCCAGCGCGCCACGCTGGAACGGACGGCCGACGGGTTCCGTTACGTGGAGCAGACCGAGATCACGGGCTTCGTGAAGCAGACGACCGAGGTCGGGCTCGATTCCTCGGGCGCTCCGCGCTCGGTGTCGCAGAGCGGCACGCTGCAGGGCCAGGAGACGAGGATCGACATCACCTACGCCGGCACCCACGTCACGGGCAGCGCCCGGGCGGCGAGCCCGCAGGGAGCGAAGTCGTTTGCCATCGACACCACGCTCGAGGCCGGCACGCTGGATGACAACAGCATCCAGGCGCTGTTGCCGGCCCTTCGCCTCTCGCCGGGGGCGCACTGGACGCTGCGGGTCTTCGCCTCCGGGGAGAACCGGGTACGCGAGATGAGCCTGACCGTCGCCGGCGTGGATTCGGTCACGACCGCCGCCGGCCCGGTCGAGACCTACCGGACCGATCTAGCCGGTGGCAACCAGTCGGTCTCATTCTACCTGACGACCGCCCTACCCCACCGCCTCATGAAGGTGCACATCGGGGGCGCCCCGATCGAGTTCATCGCCCCGAACTGAGGGAAGGATTGCATCATGCGACGCTGGTCCCCCGCGCCCGGCCTGCTCCTGGCCGCCGCCTGTACAGCCGGATCGCCGCCGACCGCTGCGCCCGCCCCGGTTGCCGGTCGGGACGCAACTCCGGGCCTCAGCGCCGAGCGCCCCCAGTACCCGTCGACCTACCGCCGCAGGCCGTACAGCGCCGTTCTCATCCGCAACGCGACGATCATGACGGCCGCGGGCCCCGAGATCGCGGGCGGCTCGATTCTGCTCCGCGATGGGAAGATCGTCGCGGTCGGCACGGGCCTCAGTGAGCCGGCCGACGCCGTGGTGGTGGACGGCACCGGCAAGTTCGTGACGCCGGGAGTCATCGATACCCACAGCCATCTCGGGGTGTACTCGGCCCCGGGCACCTTCGCCGAGAGCGACGGGAACGAAGCCACGAATCCGGTCACCGCACAGGTCTGGGCGGAACATTCCTTCTGGCCCCAGGATCCTCAGATCCCGCTGGCCATCGCGGGCGGCGTCACGGTCATCCAGGCCCTGCCCGGCTCGGCCAACCTCATCGGCGGCCGCTCCGCCATCCTCCGGCTCATCCCGGCCCGCTCGGTACAGGAGATGAAGTTCCCCGGCGCCCCCTACGGATTGAAGATGGCCTGCGGCGAGAACCCCAAGCGGGTCTACCAGAGTCGCGGGCCTTCCACCCGCATGGGCAACATGGCGGGATACCGGGGGGCGTTCATCGAGGCGGAGCGCTACCGGGCGAGGTGGGACAAGTGGCTCAAGGACCGCAAGGGCGACCCGCCGGATCGCGACCTCCGCCTCGAGACCCTGGCCGGCGTGCTCCGCGGCGACATCCTGGTGCAGATCCACTGCTACCGCGCCGACGAAATGCTGCAGATGATCGACCTGGGGCGGGAATTCGGGTTCCGGATCCGTTCGTTTCATCATGCGGTCGAGGCCTACAAGATCGCCGATGTGCTCGCACGCGAGGGTATCGCCGCGTCGGTCTGGGCCGACTGGTGCTGCTTCAAGATGGAGGCGTTCGACGGGGTGCCCGAGAACGCCGCCCTACTCCAGCAGGCGGGGGCTCGTACCGTCATCCACTCCGATGACGCGGTTGGCATCCAGCGGCTGAACCAGGAGGCGGCCAAGGCGCTTTATGCCGGCCAGCAGGCTGGCCTCCCGGTGACGCGGGAGCAGGCGATCAGGTGGATCACCGTGAATCCGGCATGGGTCCTCGGCATCGACCGGGAGACGGGCTCGCTCGAGCCGGGAAAGAGCGCCGACGTCGTGGTCTGGTCGGGCGACCCCTTCTCGATCTACAGCAAGGCGGAGCAGGTCTACAACGACGGCTGGTTGGTCTTCGACCGCAACGACCCGAAGCATCAGCCGCGGACCGATTTCAACATCGGGATCGCCGATCCGGGGGTGGGGAATTGATGGCGCGCGACAGGGGCGGGGCCGAAGGGTGGGCCGGCGTGAGGGTGGTGCCGGCGATCGTCGTGGCGGCTCTGCTCGCCCCCATGCCGCGCACCGGCCCGACCGTCCTGGCCGCCCAGACCATCGCAATCACCGGCGGCACCGTCTTCCCCGTGTCCGGTCCGAAGATCGAGAATGGCACCGTACTGATCCGGGATGGCAGGGTCCTCGCCGTCGGGCGGTCGGTCACGATTCCCGAAGGCTCGACCCGCGTTGACGCGACCGGCAAGTGGGTGACCCCCGGGCTGTTTCACGCGTCCACCCAGCTGGGCCTGACCCAGGTCGGATCGGTGGACGCCACCAACGAGGGGAACCGGAGCGGGACGATCAACGCCGCGTTCAACGTCGCCGAAGGCATCAACCCGGCGGTGGTGAACATCCCCATCGCCCGCATGGGAGGGGTCACGACCGCGCTGACGGGGCCGTCGGGCGGCCTGATCGCGGGCCAGGCCGTCATCATCGACCTGTATGGTGAGCGGATCGAATCGCTGGTTCGCAAGTCCCCGGCGGCGATGGTCATCGACCTGAGCGAATCGAGCAAGGGTGCCGGCGGGGGAAGCCGGGCGGGGGTGCTGCAGCTCCTGCGGCAGACCTTCGCCGACGCGCAGGAATACCAGCGCCGCAAGCCCGACTTCCGGAAGAACCAGATGCAGCCGCTCGCCGCGAGCGCCGCGGACCTCGAGGCGCTGGGAGCGGTCCTCCGGGGCGAGATTCCGGTCTACGCGATCGCCAACCGGAGGAGCGACATCGAAAGCGCGCTCCGGCTCGCCCGCGAGTACCGTCTCAAGCTGATCATCACTGGCGGCATCGAGGCGTGGGAGATCGCCGACGAGCTCGCCAAGGCGGGCGTTCCGGTCGTGATCAACCCGATCCTCGATATCCCCACCTTCGACGGGCCGGCTTCCCGGTTCGACAGCCCTGCCCTGCTCCGGAAAGCCGGCGTGCAGGTCATCCTGGTCGAGGCAGAGTCGGGCGGGCCCCGCAACCTGCGCTGGGCGGCCGGACACGCGGTCGAATACGGGATGAGCTGGGACGATGCGCTGCGGGCGGTCACGCTCGCCCCCGCTGAGGCGCTGGGCGTCGCGGAGCAGTACGGGTCGCTGGACGCGGGCAAGGTGGCCAACGTGGTGGTCTGGAGCGGGGACCCGCTCGATTTCTCGAGCCGGGCGGAGAAGATCTACATCCGCGGCGTCGACATCCCTCTGGTGAGCCGGCAGACCGAACTGCTCGACCGATACCGGAAGCTGCCGCCGTCGTACTAGAAGCCGGGACCGTCCCGGCTACCCCTCGACGATCTCGGCGTCGGCCTTCGGCGTCGTGGCTGGAGGAGGGGCGGCGCTGACGGAGACCGTTTCGCCTTTCTGTGCCGCGATTTCCCGCTCGGTCTTCGCAAGCTCGGCTTCGAGATTGTCGAGCCGGGTCAGGAGCGCATCCACCTGCACGGCGTCCACTGTGGCGCCGCGTTCGCGCCGATGGATCAGGAGGCCCAGTTCGCGAGCGGCCCCATCCTGCTCCCGCCGCAGCCGGAGCAACTCCAGGCGTAGCCGGCCCTCGTCGATCGCCGCGACGGCTCGCCGGCCGATGCTTTCGATCTCGGTGTTCAGACGGTCGAAGATGGATCCCATGGTGACCTCACGCCGCAGGGTTCGCAAACAGAACGTACCCGCCCGCCCCGTTGTTTCATACTGAGGCGCAAAGAGAAGCGCCGGACCGTGAGGTCCGGCGCGGTTTCACGCCACGACATCCGGTGGTCGTCAGGCCGTGGCGGTCGCTGCGGCCGGGTAGACCGAGACCTTCCGGCGGTTCTTGTCCTTGTGCTCGAAGCGCACCACCCCATCGACCAGGGCGAAGAGGGTATCATCGGTGCCGCGGCCAACGTTCTTGCCGGGGTGGAACTTGGTGCCGCGCTGGCGGAGGATGATGTTGCCGGCAATGACCTGCTCGCCGCCATAGCGCTTAACTCCGAGGTACTTGGGATTGCTGGTCCGGCCGTTCCGGCTGGAGCCTACGCCCTTCTTGTGAGCCATGGTTGCCTCAGCCGACCTTCACGTCGGTAATACGGATTTCGGTGAATTTCTGCCGGTGGCCGGTCTTCCGGCGATAGTTCTTCCGGCGCTTGAATTTGAACACGTAGATCTTGGGTTCCTTGCCGTCGCCCACGACCTCGGCCTCGACCCGCGCGCCCTTTACGAGGGGCGTGCCGGCCATGATGGTCTCGCCGTCCGACGAGAGCAGCACCTCGTCGAACGTCACCTTGCTGCCGGGTTCGGCGTGCATCAGTGGAAGCCGGAGATGCTTGCCCTTTTCGGCCCGGAACTGCTTGCCCAAGGCCCTGAAGATCGCGTACATGGCCGTCCGATGTCCAAAGTTCTCGGTTGACGAGCCTGGAATCTTAAGCTGCCAATGGGGTTACGTCAAGGAGGCCGGCCTGCCCGCCGCTACGCCACCGCGTAGATCTCCGTGACATCCCGTCCGGCCGGCCGACTCATGAGGCGGAACTCGTCGAGACGCATCATCGGATCGTCCCGAAGCTCGAGCTCGAGTCCGGTCTGCTTGCCGAGGCTGTGGATGAGCTTCGGCTCTTCCTCGAGCAGGTACAGGGCCACTTCGGGATGCAGCCGGACGGCCAGTTGCCGCTCCCGATGCTCTCGTCCCGCCCGCTTGAGCGACCGTTCGAGCCGGCGCACCACCACCTCCGGCGTGAAGACACGCCCGGTTCCCGAGCAGGTCGGGCACTCGGTGGTCATGGAGTGCCAGAGCGACGGCCGTACCCGCTGCCGGGTCATCTCGATGAGCCCCAGCTCCGAGACGGCGAAGGCCTTGGTGCGAGCCCGATCGCGGCCGAGGTGGGCCCGGAGCTCCTGGAGCACCCGGTCGCGATTCGAACGGGTCTCCATGTCGATGAAATCGCAGACGATGATACCGCCGATGTCGCGCAGCCGGATCTGCCGGGCGATCTCCCGCGCCGCCTCGAGGTTGGTGCGCAGAATGGTCTTCTCCGGATCCTTCTTGCCGGTATAGCGCCCGGTGTTGACGTCGATCGAGACCAGGGCTTCCGTCGGCTGGATGATGATCGATCCGCCGGTCGGCAGCTCGCAGCGCGCCTTGAAGAGGTCGCGGATTTCGCTCTCGATGTCGAATTTGTCGAATAGAGGAGTCGAGTCGGTCCAGAGGTTCACCCGGGAGACCAGCTCGTGGTCCACCTGGCTCAGGTACTGCTCGATCTCGTTGTAGAGCTCCTTCGAGTCGACGTGCAGGGCATCGACCTTCGCGCTGAAGAGGTCGCGAATGATGCCGCGGGTGAGCGACGTTTCCCGCTGCACGAGGGCGGGGGCGCGGACGAAGGTCTTCTTGCGGTTGATCTTCTTCCAGAGCGCGAGGAGGGAGTCGATCTCCCGCTTGAAGTGCTCCTCGGTGATGCCTTCGGCGACGGTGCGGACGATCACACCGCCGGAGTCCCTGGGCAGCAGACGGGAGACCATCTCGCGCAGCCGGCCCCGCTGCTCGCGGCTTTCGATCTTGCGGCTCACGCCGACCTTGGCGGCGTAGGGCATGTACACGAGGAAGCGGCCCGGCAGGGAGATCTGGGCCGTGACACGGCAGCCCTTGGTGCTGATGGGCTCCTTGGTGACCTGGACCAGGCGGGTTTCGCCCTTCTTGACCAGGTCCTGGATGTTGGGAATGGCGTGCCGCGGCTGGACTTCCCGCTGGCGGACCTCGGCCGGGGCCTCGCCGCGCGAGCCGCTCCGGCCACGGCGCCGGCGTTCGCGACCGTTCTGCGGCTCGGCGACGCCCTCCGGAGCCTCGCCACCGGCCTCGCCAACGGCGGCCTCCTCGGGGACTTCGTCGTCCGGCTCCTCGACCTCTTCCTCCCGGTCCTCGTCCTCGTCCGGCTCGAGCAGGTCGGAGGCGTGGAGGAAGGCGCTCTTTTCCAGGCCGATGTCTACGAACGCAGCCTGAATGCCGGGCAGGACGGCTTCAACCCGCCCGAGATAGATATCGCCGACTGACCGCCGGTGCTCGGGACGGTCCACCAGCAACTCCGCCAGGCGGTCGTCCTCGAGAATTGCCACGCGGGTTTCCCGCTGGCTGCCGTTGATGAGAATCTCGCGTTTCAAAGGTGCAGACCTCGGCCGGAGTCCGCGGACGCGCGGCACCGGCGACACCGGTGCGGCCCGGAACAGCTGCGGCCTGATGATGGGGGTACGCGGCCAGAGACCCGGTCATCACCGGGTGCCGGCGGCGCCAGTTCGTGATCAGGGAATCCGGCCGTCGTTTCCGCGCGGGTGGCGGAGAGCCGATGGGAGACACCTGAGACACTTCGCCGGGACGGGAGTCCCGGCACGAATCGATCGAACCCGCTCCAGGGGATGCCAAGGCCCCGGGGACGGTCGATGCTGGGGCATGCCTTCTCGCTGGCAAAACCCCGGGGAAAACCCGGAGCAGCGCTGCCAGAACGAGCCGGCACAGTGAAACGAAGGAGAAATGGAGGCCTGGCGGGGCAGCAGATGGGGCCCGCAACGAAGCCCGGGGGGTCTCGCTACCCCGGTTGGGCAGTGGCCGATCTATATGAGGGAACGCGCCAGATTGACGCATTGCTGCAAACGCCATGGCCTAAACATACGGATCTTCTGCATTTACGGCAACCATTCCGGGGTCAGACCCGGCGCCCGAGGCTCACCTTCCAGCCCGAAGAGAGGCCGGGAACGCCGAGCAGCCGGCGGACCTCGTCCCTCCTGCTTCCCTTGTTCAGCCGGACCCCAAGTGCCTCTGAAATGGTCACCCGGTTCGGATCCTCGAACACCAGAACGAAGGGCAGCCCCACCGCCGATTCCCCGGCCTCGAGTACCCGCATGTACCAGCCGCTCCGCCTGGTCTGGTGGATCCGCTCGATCAGGTCGGGCCGACCAATCCGGCTCGCCAGGTTCAGGCACGGCTCCCTGGGCTGGGAGACCTCGAGCAGGGCGCTACCGAAGTGGAAGCGGTCGCCGATGTGGACCCGCCGCTCGTCCAGTCCGAGGGTGGTCAGGTTCTCTCCGAAGGCGCCCGGCTCCAGTCGGACGTTCCACGCCTGGGACCACTCCGCGAGATGTTCGGCCGGGTAGACCGAGACCGCGCGCTCGGGGCCGCCATGGTAGCGCCGGTTTACCTGGGTATCGCCGTCGAGGCCCAGCCGGTCGAACCGGATGGTCCCCCTGACCGGGGTCTTGCCGATCGCGCTCCGCACGACCCGAGTGCCGAAGGCGTACTCCTTCGGCCGCCCGATCTGGACTCCGATCACCCGCGGGCCGATGCCGAGCCGGTGAGATCCGCTCATCCGACGATGTCGCCCAGGATGTGGCGGGCGATCACGATGCGCTGGATCTCGCTGGTCCCCTCCCCGATCTCGCAGACCTTGGCGTCGCGCATCATCCGTTCGACCGGATAGTCCGCGGTATAGCCGTAGCCTCCGAAGACCTGGACTGCCTTCGTGGTGACGCGCATCGCGAGCTCGGAGCAGAACAGCTTGGCCATCGCGGCTTCCTTCTTGAACGGCTTGCCCTGCTGCTTCAGCCACGCGGCGTGATAGAGCAGGTGAGTGCCGGCCTCGATTTGGAGGGCCATGTCCGCGAGCTGGAAATGCACCCCCTGGAAGCTGCCGATCGGCTTGCCGAACTGCTTCCGGACTCCCGCGTAACTGAGGGCCTCCTGGTAGGCACCCTCCGCGATGCCGAGTGACAGCGCGGCGATGCCGATCCGTCCGGCATCGAGGGTCTTGAGGAAATTGATGAAGCCGTGGCCCGGCTTCCCGAGGACGTTCTCCTTGGGCACGACAGCATCTTCGAAGATCAGCTCCCGGGTGTCGCTGGCGCGCCAGCCCATCTTGTCTTCCTTCTTTCCGGCCCGGACCCCTCTGGTCTTCGGCAGCTCCGGGGCGTGACCGATTCCGAGGGCCCGGCATTGC
>Ga0153915_10007445_pt1 | contig 10323 bp, 12 predicted proteins | sample Opewatmetagenome_2_FD_107003 | JGI IMG/M metagenome (GOLD analysis project Ga0153915, IMG submission 107003) | Freshwater wetland microbial communities from Ohio, USA - Open water 3 Core 3 Depth 3 metaG | ecosystem: Environmental > Aquatic > Freshwater > Wetlands | place: USA: Ohio, Lake Erie... | reverse complement strand
TGACGGTATCGGTTGCGGTAAGCTGGTTGATAGTCGTCATCGGTTCGCCCTCAGTTGAATTCGATTTCCCCGAATCCGTTATCGGTCAGCGGATCGGTCGGAACCGGCATGAATGGATCATCGCCACGCCATGGCTTGTTCCCAGCGCCCATTGGCATGGTGTCCGGTAATTGCATTTCCATCTGCTGGGACGAGCGCATCAGCAGCGTGTTGAATGTATCCTTCGCGGTTTGCTTCGTCTCCGGCATCACGGTCTTGCCATAACTTGGCGCCAATTTCATACCAAGGTTGGTGATGATCGCCTCGTTCGCGGCATCCGGTACATCGGTCTGCTGGTCAAGCGTGCTGTCCTGTGGGTTGATTGGCAACGGATAACCTAACCGAATTCCTTTTGCATACCAACCGGCCAGCATCGCATCCAGGCGGCGCAGTGCGCTGTCCAGTTGATCAGGAGACAGGTCGAAGACATAGGATGCCATCCCGATCTCTTCGAAGGCTGCGGTCACGAATTGGCGTTTGGTGTAGCCCATGTTATTCGTTCAACTTTGTGTTGATGAGAATCAACAATCGTTTGTTTCCCGTTCGGCCATCGAATTTGATGCCGAGTTCGGTCGCCTTTTGCTCCAATTCTGTGCGCGTTGGTGGGCTGTTTTCTTCTTCCCGTGTGATTTCAGGTGCGGCAGGTTCTGTCTTGATTGCATTGACTGCCTTGGTTTCTGGATTGACTGCCTCGGCCAGCGTGCGGAACCATCCGGATGCCAGCTTTGCTTCCAGTTCTTCTTGTGATTTGACACCACGGCAGTCAAAAGACTTGACAGACGGCCCACGATGCGGACCGGGGCTGCGGTACACCAGTGCGGAAAACTCGGTCATTTTTTCTTCCAGGTCTTTTTGGTCACGCCTTTGATGCTGCCTTTGTTCTCGCTGGCATAGAACACGGCCTCACCTTTCTTTTTGCTGCCATATGATTCAACCATGGCCGCCTTGATCTTTTTGCCTTTTTTGGTAAGTGGCATGATTTCCTCCTAGCACTTACCGGGCATTGGCATCGGTTTTGGCTTTCCCTTGCGTTGCTTTTGCTTTGCCATGCTGGTCTCCTTCTCAGGTTTTTTTCTTGCGGCCGGACGCAGACAGTTTTGCCATGCGTTCGGAGCCGTACTTTTTGCGACCGATTGCTGCGGCCAAGGCGGCCGGATCACGAATTTTTCCGCCGCCTGGAAGTGCCGCGGCCATTTTCTTGCCACGGCTGGTTTTACCGGTTTTCTGTGACTCGATGGACTTTTCCAGTGCGGCGAAACGTGATCCGGTCCCCAATTTTGCCTTGGCCATGGCAGTCTCCTTTACAGGCGATAACCCACGAATGCGTTGGCGCCGGAATACCGGAAGCGAAACGTCCCGGAACTGGTTGTACCGGCAGCACCCGGCCCGACCGTCACATCACCCACGAACGTCACATCGCCGTCACCGGCTGTCATGGTCGAAATATCATCACCACCAGCGCCGATGGTGATCAGGGTGAAATCGAATGAATCACCGGCAGCAATATCGGACGGCAATCCAGCCAGAATTGCAGCGCCTGTCGGCGTGGTCAGCGTGGAAGCGCCGGTAATCGTCTGCACGACGATTCCACCGATCAGTTGTGCCGCGGTGACGCTTTGTGCGCCGTCACCCTTGGCTGTGGCTGCGGATTGTTTCTTGATCTGATAGGTCCCACGATTGATGACGGCACCGTCCAGACCGGAACCATTCAGCGCACCGCCGGCCAGAATGACAGATCCGCCAGCCGCATTGCCATTTGTCCCGGCACCACCGGTAATCGTTACTGCGCCACCTTTGCCGGATGTGGCGCCACCCGCGCCGCCCGCAATCGTGGCCGCACCGCCAACACCTGTCGCACCAGGCTGGCCGCCGGTCAGTTTTGCAGCACCACCGGCATTGCCTGATGTGGATGATGTGCCGCCCTTGACTTCGACATAGCCGCCTTGAGCTGCGGCCAAGCCGCTAATAGCAAATGTTGCATCAGCTCCGGCAATGTCGGCCTGCGGTTCAGCCACTGAAGGCGCTGCGCCCACTTCATAAAATGCCGCCGATGCGCCTGCATCGACACGCAACGTTGCGGCCGTAGCAAATGCAGCCGATGTGTACGTTTCACCGGCCACGCCATGATGCAGCAACGTCATTGTTGCTGGCACGTTCGGGTAGCCGTTTTGCTGATATACATCAAATTCGGAGTTGCTGAAAACGGAGATTTTTTCGCCAGCCGGAACGGCCACCGCAGCATTGCCGTTCGGATAAATAATCGTTGCCATGGTGAATCCTTTCTATTTAATCAGTTGATTTGCGCGTTTAGCTGCCAATGCTTCTCTGATTGCTTCTGATCTACGTTTCTTTATTTCAGGATTGGCCCAAGATGCCGCTGTAGATTCTGATAATTTCTTTCTGGTTTTATCAGTTCTTGGCGCTTTTGGTTTTCCTTTGGCTGCATCGCTCATCTTTGCGCGAGTTTCAGCAGAAAAATTTTTTTCTCGCAACTTTTTCTTCGTAGCTTCAGGCATAACCCAGCCTTCTGCTTTACGCCTTTCCCATCTAGCTTTTAATCTTTCTCCAGCGGATTTACGCATTTCATCAGACCATGCAGCTTTAAGGCCAATTGATACTTTCTTCCTATAGCTTTCATCTTTCCACATTTCTGTAGTCGATTCGACCCACGAAGAAGTATCTTTATACTTTCTGCCTTTTGCTCTGGCCGATATTTTTGCTGCAACTTCCGGATTTATTGATGGTGCTGTATCACCTCCGATCGATACGTTATAACCATCAGGTGACATAGTTCCAAATTCGGAGATTGCCGCTATTTCTGCCGCATGCAAATCATCCTGAGAATCAAATTCAGCGAGAACAGTGCAAACCGGTTCGCCATGCTTACGCCACGCACAATGCACAGGAAACTGGCTTCCGTTCCTGACACATTGTCTATGTTGTGTAAATCTCGTTTGCATTTTTCGAACCGTTTGCCCTATGTAAGCCTTACCAGATGCAAAAACTAATTTGTACAGAATGAACACCGGATTATCCTTATGTTTGAACACATTCGGTATTATATCCGGTATTATCCTATTAAACTAAGTTTGTGAAAAAAGTATCAGTCCCGACATTTCAGGTTGCTTGTTCACCACTCCAAACAATGTATCCAGCCGGTATTTCGTGGTCATGGTGTTGATGTCGTACTGCTTTTGCATCACCAGTTCAATACCCTGTTCCGTGGATGCGCGCATGACTGCGGCACCGGCATCGCTCGGCACGGCATAACGGCCCGGCAGGATTTCCAGCGCATCACGCTGCCAGAACGGATTGGCAGGTGCTGCGTCTACGTTCAGGAATACAATCGCCGCCGTAGCATCACCGGTAACCGTCACATTCTGGTATTGCGCCTCTGCATCGGTTCCGCCCTGGTTGGAAATGATCGGAGGGCTGATGGTCATGGTAGTTCCGGAATCCACCGAGATGACGCGGAATGTCTTGAGCTGGCCGGTATCCACCTTGGTGATGTGATGCACTGCATTGACTCCCGCGATGGTGAAGCAGTCGCCTGCCGCAACATTCGTGGTCACTGAAATGGTAACAGTTTGATACCGGTTGTCCACGTTGCTGCGCTCGCCGGTTGCCGCTACGCGCGTTGACACCGGAGTGTAGTAATTCGCCCCGGCCACCAGCGTGTTTATCGTCAGACCTGCGCCACCGGCTGCGGCTGCCAAACGGACATGATAATCGAGCTTGTAAGTGTCGAACGATGCCACCATGCCGACATAGGCTTTCTCATAGGCCGTCACAGGCTTTCCCTGCATGGTCTGGCGTCCAGCAAGGTTAGCCGCAAGGCCGTTGTAATCGCGCGTAGAAAGTGCCAGATAACGGTCAAATGCCTGCACGCCCTGCTCGTTCATGATCGCTTCGCATTGCGCCACATCATCAAACCCGGTTGCAGCTGTAGTGCGTGCTACCACCAGCGTTCCCTGCAATGCCGCCACGTTCATCAGCGCGACATTGATGTCAGATGCCAACTTTTGCTTTGCGGCATCGCCAAGGCGTCCTTCCTGTAGCGCATCGCGCAGTTCCGTTGCGGTCATTTTCCATGGCACTGACTTGCTGTACCCGATCGTGGCCGGCACAGAAAGTTGCGTGGCATCGCCAAAATTCGCAGTCTGGTCGGTGCCGTCGAACGATTGCGCAACATACGGTTGCGGACGCCAGATGATGTTATTGGTGCGCTCCATCATCGTCTGATCGGTGTTGTAGATCGCGCAGTTGCGGGATAGAACAAGCGCATCATTGAAACCTTCGAGAATGCTCTCGAATGCTACGCGCTCTTCCTTGTTGAATTCGTTGGCCATGACAGGCTCCTCTCAAGAAGAAAATGAATGATCGTTGTTTCCGTGAATCACTCATCCTGAGAAGGCCGGATGGCTGCCGTGTTGATGCTATCTGCCACTTGTAAGGCTGGCGAAACCTGACGGCGAGTTGCTATGTCGCCGTCAATTTATACCCGTTGTAGCAAAAATTCAAGCGGCTGCCTTCTTTTGCCGTTTGTACTGGATCACTTTGGTGTAGTCGTTGGTCTTTGCTGCATCTGCGCGCAGGCGCTCGAGAGTTGAATCGACCGATCCGGAAATCGGCGCTGTGCCGCTTACCTGGCGTTCAGGTGGTGGTGCTGTTTTTGTTTTCAATTTGATCTCCATTTTTCCATCCGTTTCCATTTTCCCAATTGCATGGATGAATTTAACCGGGTCTTTGATGGCTGCAAGTGTTTTGGCCAGTTTTTGGTTCTTGCCAAGTGCATAAATCACGATTGCCGGATTGTCCGCGCCTTGCAGAATCAATCCCTGCTGAGTTACGTCCAGGATGTCCTGAATCGCGGCTTCTGCATCTTCGTAGTCCTTGACCTTCAGCTCGGTCTTGGCTTGGCCGTATGCGTCAAGCTTCGATTGCCATGCTTTTTGCTGATTTGCTTTCTCTGCTTCGGCTGTTGCTGCCGCTTGATCCGCTGCGCGCTTTCGGTCATACCATTCGGAAAGAGCCGTCTCAAACTTTTCAGCATCGTAATCGTGATCCTCAAGGGTTGGCTTTTTACCGAGTGCATCCGGGCTGGATGAGTGCCCTTGGTTGAGCTTGGTTTTCAGCTCAAGGTTTTCTTTTTTCAGCTCACGCTGTGATTTGCGCAGCTCGCGCACCCATTCAGGCGCCCTTGATTCTTCGTCGTCTGGAGTTTCTTCGTCACCGATGGTCACGACTACATGCTCATCGTCCTGATGGTCTCCGGTACTTGCCGAATCATCGGCTGTACCTGTATCTGTATCTGTACTGTCACTCTGTTGTTCATCCGTCACTGTTTCGTTGTTGCCATCACCGGTTTTCTGATTTTCATCATTCACGTTTGTCGCTCCAATAAAACTCATCCGATTAGGCGGCCGGATGGATGCCGCGTGCTTCTACATCGGTGCTTGCCCTCCCTGCACTGCTACCTGAGCAATTCTCAACGCCTGTTCCTGCGTGTCCATATCGACACCAGCCATCGTTGCGATGGTTTGCGCCCGTTTCAGTTCTGCGCTGGCAACCGTCTCAACCGTATCCGCCCTGGCCTTTGCCGCCTTCGCCGTGGCTTCTTCTGCTGCCGCCTGCAAGAAGATCGCATTAGGGTCTTGCTGGCCGCTTGCCGCTGCCATGGCTTGCGCCTCTTCCTCGGTCGGCTTCAAGACTCCCATGCGCACCAGTTTCTTGCGGAAATATTCACGCACATCGCCAATGCCTTCGCCTTCCATGTTCATCATGGCCATTGATTGCAGCACTTGCTGAGTCTCTGGATCTTGCGTGATGGCCAGCATGCCGGTCAACGATTTGACAGTAGATGAACGGCGGCTGCTGGATGATGGCCCTACTTTGACAGTAAGATCAAAACGCGCTTCTGACAGGTCGTTTTCATACTCCATTTCGCCTGTTTCTTCGTTGATCTTCGGCTTCGCCAGTTCCACTGAACCGATTTCTTCCATCGATCCCACGGTTTTCATCTTACGGCCCGGCTCAACATAGACATCATTGGCCATCGAAAGCCAAATTTCACCCGCACGCTTGATCGCCTTCGCCATGTTTGAAACATAGATGAATGTCTGCATATCCAGGCGCGTCTGGATAAGCTCAACAGTCTTTTCCGCAATATTAGAAACCATCTTATCGGCTTGCTGCTGGTTGCCCAGGATTTCCTGCATGTCCTGCTCAGTCAGTTGCAACAGTGCGGCCATGGCTGGCGGGATTGCGGCTGATTTGGTGTAGGCAACCGGCCCGCTGATGGCCTGATTGCCATTCTGGTCAGTTACCGGATTGATCAGCAAGTACGGGAAATTCTTGATGTTGTCCTCGCTCCACATCACCTGATGCCCGGCAATCTGTTCCGGCGTGAAGATAGGCTTTTCTACTGATGACAGTGCCGAGATTTCACCAAGCTTTGACAGCTGCATGTTTTTCAGCCGCTGCGCGTCTTTGGCCAGCCTGACGTGGCCCATGCACCGCTCTACGTTATCGACAAACCATCGCTTGCCATAGACCGGCACGATCGGGATGTGCTTCCCGGCAATGTATCCGGAATCTTCCAGCACCCGGCCGCCGGACATGATGTATTTGTGGACGCGCTTGCGCTTCACGTTCTTTTGGCCTACTTCTCTGCTTCCTACGGCCAGCAGCGTTTCTTCCAGTGTTTCATCGGCGTCAAACTCCGACTGCGAATACCGCTCCTTCTCGCCGTCCAGCGTCTGCCAGATGCGTATCACTTCGCGCGTCTGCTCGATCACATAGTATTCGGATACATACACCACATCAGGCGTAAGCCAGTCAAATTCGAGCTGCTGAATCTCTTTCGGCCAGCTTGCCGGATCGTCTCCGAATTCATCAGCATAGGCATCGCGCGACATTGAGTACAGCACATAGCAGCATTTGGCATCGGATTTGTCTTGGCGCTTGGCGTTCAGGTCAAAGAATACCGATGAGTCTGCATCGAAGATCGGCTCGATCCGAATGCGTTGCTTGTCGTTCTCGTCGTCCTCGTCATCCTCATATTCGGTACGCAGCCTGAACGCTCCAAAACCACCTCCTACGGCTTCCTCGAATGCATTGTCATAGGCTTCCTCGGCACAGCTATCCTGCTCGTCCGAGCGGTACAAGCCGTCACAGGTATCGGCCAGAGAATCATATTCCACGCCCTCTTTGCTGACAAAATCGACCGTGATGCGGTTATTGCGGTATTCGTTGAAGATGCGGATTACAGCGAGGTGAATTTTGTTGACTTCGAAGCGAGGTTTGTTTTCGAATTGGGATCCAAGCGGCCCTTCCCATTGAGCGCCGGCGATGCTGTAAAAGCGGCGATCCTGAAGGCATTGCAGGCGCTCATCGCGCAACGCGGACTGGATGTTATCGAATTCCTTCAACGCTTTCGCGTGGAGGTCTGCCAATTGCTGCTCCTTCGAAATCCGTGCCATGCTCAAGCCCTTTTCGAAAAGTAATTTACAACTGGTAATGCTGATCCTGTCTGCGCTTCTGGCTTCCTGCCCATCGTATCAGCTCCGCGCCCGAGCAGTGCCAGAGTATCCACGCCATCATTCGGCGATCCTGCCGGAAATACCAGGCACTGACGTTGCAGCTCCGGTACCCAAGCAGCACGCGGCCAGAATAACCGACCCATGCCTGCCGTGGCAATAATTGACTGCGCCCGTGCGGCTTTGTCTCCGCCCACTGTGGATAGCCATTCCAATCGACATTTCACATTGCGGTCTATTATCCGCTGCCTGAGCCTTCCTTCCGTTGCCCTGCGTATCGGTCCGGTTTCGCCAAACCATGCCATTGGTTTCCAGCGCGCAATCATGTCGATTTGGCGCTCTATCCATATTTCCGGCCCGGTCTGTCCGCGCCACCAGTCCAGCAAGTAGAGTTCACCGGTTGGCGAAATACCGGCTATGCCCAGCTCCGTCCAGTCTCCGCCGTCCGGAGTCACGGCATAGTCAGCGCCACCGATCATCATCAGGTTTTGCGGGATCACATGATACTCCGCAAAATCGTCAGCCCGGAATAGAATGCCTTCTGCCGGCGCTGGTATCTGCTGATACAGACTTGACCAAGTGCGGCGGTTTAAACGGAACTGCGCCCAGTGCTTGTCGGTGAACCATTCAGGCCAAAGCATGGCGCCCTGCTTGCGCCCCAATGGATCTGTATTTGTGGCACATTCTGCCTGGATGCACAGCACGCGCCAAGTGTTGCCATCGCGGCATTGGATGTCGCCTGACTCTCCATTCCACTTTTCCGGAAGAATGCGGCCGCATAGGTCGGACTCATGCCAGCGCGTATTGATTATCACCGTCCATCCTCCAGGTATGAGACGGGTGAGAAGATCGTCCTGATAGGCCTGCCATGTGCGTTCCTGAATCACCACAGAGTCTGCTTGTTCCCTTCCTTTCACCGGATCATCAATAATGATACCTCCAGCTCTTAGGCCAGTTATCCCGCCCATGATGCCGCAAGCAATATACTCTGAGCCGTTCGTGAGGCTGAATTCGTTCGCGGCCTGAGAATCTGCGGAAAGATTGCATTGATTGATTGATATGGCCTCTGCTGAGCGCAGCAACTGCCGCGTGCGCCTACCATGACGGCGGGCAAGATCATCACCATAGCTGGCAAGTATGATGCGGCTGCCGGGATGCTGTCCTAGATACCAGGATGGGGCAACAACAGAAGCGTAAGTGCTCTTGGAACTCCCAGGAGGAGCCATGATCATCAGCCTGCCGTGCGGCGTCTGCATGCAAGTCTGCATCTCGCGCAAGATGAGCTTGTGATGCTCTGCCTGCTGGGTCTCAATCAGCGGGATCGGCGCATCATCACCGGCCATGTCCATTGGTGCGCCCGGAACCGGCACCCGCGCTGCATACTCGCATAGGTCGCGCCGGGCTTGCCGCCTGCTGAGCAGTATCGAGGCGGCTTGCTGTGGGGTCATTTAGGTTTGATGATGCCCTTTGCGATGGCAGCCAACTGGTCGTCAGTCATAGTCGTGGCGTCGGCAACTTTGATTGGGCCGCCGTCGGCGCCGGTTATCTCGGTCTGTACCTTTTCACCGTATTTCTTGGGTGCGAGCTTGGAAAGCAACCATTTACGGGTATCAACACGCAGTTTCCTGTTCTGCACATCGCCGGAATCGATTTTTCCGAAGGAATCAACGGCAGGTTCTTCGTCGCTGATTTCAAGCACTTCTTGGGCCATCTTTTCAACGCAAGCCTCGCGCGCGCGCGCGTATCTATCAGCGAGTTCGGCATCTTCATCGCACCAGTACAGGAAATTGGAAATTGCAATTCCAACTTGAGAACATGCTTTGAAAAGACTTGATCCATCGTGCATCAACACCAGAATCTGCTCAATCTGATATGCCTTCTGTTCAGGTGTCCGCTTCGAATTCTTGCGCGGTTTCGCTACGCTCTTAATTCCCACTTCCTGCACTCCTTCGGGAACTCGTGCTGTTTTGCCTCGGCATTATCGCCAAGCCTGATCCTGCGTTTTAGACATACCCAGCTGCAAAAGTGTGCCGGGTATTTGGTGACAACCCGGTAAGCCAGGTGCTTGCAATCCCTACAAATTAGGTTGGTCATAAGGTTGACGATCCAACCTTACTACTATTTTGCCTCCTTTGGCAACCTGCGCGCCCATTTCGAGCTGAAAAACAAAGCGCTGGTCGTTGACCTGAAGCGCATCCGCGATGCCGTCCAGGTAGGATTTGCACATCGCCAGGCAGTTATCCATATCCGGGTAATTTTTGGTCTTGGAGTAGAACATCATCCAGAGCCATATTTTGCCGTCATAGTCTTCGAATGATTTTGCGGTGCAGCCTGCGGCCTTGGCTAGCAGGAAGGCATCAATACGGGCCTTCTTGCCCATTTTGTATTTGCGCGTCCAGTGCGCCCGGCCATTGGGGGAGAGGGATTTGTCGGGCCAGGGGAGCGTGATTTCGATCATTTTTCGATAGGCGCGGTATGTTGTTTTGTCCCATATGTTGTTTTGTCCCACCGGTGGGACATACTGATTGCGTTTTACTATGTCCCACTGGTGGGACAGTGCCTATTTTGCTCTTTAAAATCTTAATAATATTTACATCTCTTTACAGTTCAAATTTTGAACTAGGTCAAAGTTCATAATTTGAACTACGCGTAGTTCACCAGATGAACTACCATCTAAAGTTATCCACAAGGTAGTTAATGCCGTTAACTACCATCCATCTTTTCCTGAGATTTTTTTGCCTTACCT
>Ga0153915_10007444_pt1 | contig 10324 bp, 10 predicted proteins | sample Opewatmetagenome_2_FD_107003 | JGI IMG/M metagenome (GOLD analysis project Ga0153915, IMG submission 107003) | Freshwater wetland microbial communities from Ohio, USA - Open water 3 Core 3 Depth 3 metaG | ecosystem: Environmental > Aquatic > Freshwater > Wetlands | place: USA: Ohio, Lake Erie... | reverse complement strand
CGCGTCGGTGCTCCTGGCGTTCGTGTTGTACAAGAACCTCAAGCAGGAGCTCCTGCCGGACGACGACCGCGGGTTCTTCTTGGTGGTGTCCTCGGCGCCCGAGGGCGCGTCGCTCGAGTACACCGACGGGTACGTCCGCCAGGTCGAGCAAATCATCGGCAAGACGCCGGATGTCCAGGGGTACTTCACGATCATTGGCGGATTCTCCGGGGGCGTCAACCGGTCGTTCGTCGGCGTGATCCTCAAGGATTGGAGTGAACGGCACACCACCGTCCAGCAAATGGTGGGCGGGCTGTTTCCCCAGCTCTTCGGAATCGCGGGCATCCGGGCGTTCCCCTACAGCCCCGGGGCGCTCGGGTTCAGCCAGCCGATCCAGTTCGTCGTGCAGAACCCGGACTTCGGGCGGCTGGCCCAGGCGATGGACACGCTGTTGCCGCGGGCGCGCGCTATCAAAGGTCTCACGAACGTGGATACCGACCTGCGCGTCAACAAGCCGGAGCTGCGGGTCACCTTCGATCGCGACCGCGCCGAGGACCTGGGCGTGCCGGTGCGCGACGTCGCGGCTGCTTTGCAGACGTTTCTCGGCGGCCGCCGGGTGAGCACATTCACCCGCAACGACAAGCTGTACTACGTCATGGTGCAGCTCGATCCCGCGCACCGTGCCACACCGAGCGACATGTCGGGGATCTACCTCCGCGGCAACAACGGGCAGCTGGTGCAGCTGTCCGCCCTGGCACACGTCGAGGAAGGGGTGGGTCCACGGCAGATCAACCACTTCAACCGGGTGCCGTCGTTTACGCTGTCTGCCAACCTGATTCCTCCGTTCGCGCAGGGTGAGGCACTCGACTCCCTGGACGCGGCAGCCCGGCAGGTGCTTCCCCCGGGAAGCACGACGGCCCTGGCGGGCGATTCCCGCGAGTTCCGGGAGAGTGGTGGCGCGCTGTACTTCGCGTTCGGCGTCGCCCTGCTTGTCGTGTTCATGGTGCTCGCGTCGCAGTTCGAGTCGCTGGTGCACCCGTTCACGGTGCTCCTGGCGGTGCCGCTGGCCGTGACCGGAGCGCTGGCGACGTTGCTCGTGGCCGCGCTGACGCGTCGTCCCGGCGGGACCATCAATCTGTACAGCGAGATCGGCATGATCCTGCTCATCGGGCTCGTGACCAAGAACTCGATCCTGCTGGTCGAATACGCGAACCAGCTGAAGGCGCGCGGTCTGGACACCATCGCCGCCGTCATCGAAGCCGGCCGCATCCGGCTGCGTCCCATCCTCATGACGTCGGTGGCGACGATCATGGGCGCGATCCCGGTGATGATCGGACTCGGGGCGGGTTCGACGTCCCGCCGGCCGCTCGGCTACGCCATTGTGGGTGGCATCTTCTTCTCCACCGCCCTCACGCTGTTCGTGGTCCCCGTCGCCTACACGCTGCTCGACCGGCTGCGCGCCCGCGAGGCGCACGACCTGCAGCAGACCGCGCTCGAGCCCGCGGAGGCGAAGTGATGCTGGCGTTGCTGGCGGCATTGCAGGTGGCGTCCGTCCAGGATTCGATGCCGGTGGTGACGCTGTCGCAGGCCCTGGAGCGGGCGGCGCGTCTCGATCCCAGCTATGTGTCGGCCGCGGGGCAGGTGAACAACGCGGAGTGGGCCCGCCGTGCGGCGTTCGCGCTGTTCATCGTACCGGCGGTGACGCTCTCCGCCAACCAGACGCACTACTGGCCCAAGACGTTCAACCTGGCGACGTTCGATCCGCGCTCCACCTCGGTCGCCGCGACGATCGACGCGCGCATCGACCTCTTCACGGGCGGCCAGAAGCTCGCCGGGCTCGCCGCCAGCGGCGCGGCGCTCGAGGGCGCCCATGCCGGCGAGCTGCAGGCGCGTCTCACCACCGCGATGAACACCGAGCTGGCCTACTACGCGGTGTTGTCGCAACGGGCGTTGCAGCGCGTGGCGGAAGATCAGCTGCAGCGCGCGCTACAGCAGTTCGCGGTGGCACGGGCCCGGGTCACGTCGGGAGCCGCGGTCCAGACCGATTCGCTGCAGCTCGCGCTCGGGCTGACTCAGGCGCGGGTGACGTTGTTGCAGCAGCAGGCGGCGCTGCGCGCCGCCCAGCTGGAGCTGGGTCGGCGCATCGGGCTCGCCGGAGCGGCCGATGCCGCGCCTCCAGCACCGGCCGACACCGTCGTCCCCGAGCTTCCATTCAGCGTCGCGGACGCCGTCGCGCGGGCGCTGGCGCAGGGCCCGGCGTGGCGCATCGCCCGCGCCAACGAACGCCAGTCTTCCGCTCAGCTGTGGTCCACCCGTGGGTCGTTCCTGCCGCGGGCGACGCTGGCGTTCACCGGCGGGGCGTTCGACACGACGTTCTACCCGAACCTGGTGCGCCGCTCGCAGCTGTCCCTGACGGTGACGCTGCCGCTGTGGGACAACGGACAACGGGAAATCCAGCTGTCCCAGGCCCGCGTGAACCACGACGTGGCCGCGGCGCTCCGCGCCGATCTCGAGCGCTCGGCCTGGCACGACGTCACGGCCGCTTACGACGCGTACGAAACCAGCCGCGCGACCTACGCGTTGGAGCAGGACGCCGTGCTCGTGGCGCGGGAGAACAACCGCGTGCAGGAAACGCGGTACCGCGCCGGGGCGACGACGATTCTCGATCTGCTGGACGCGCAGAACCGGCTGGTGGCATCGGAGGCCGATCTGGTGCAGTCGATCTACAATACGCGGCTCGCGCGGGCGGGGCTCGAAGTCATTCTCGGCGCGCGAATCACCTTCGATCAGGGAACACCGTGACGAATCGGTCCGTGGTGCGTGGCGTAGGATGCGCGGTGGTGGCGTTCGCCGCCGTGGCGTGCAAGGGCAAGAGTGGTCCGCAGGGCGCCGGTGGCGCGGGCGGCGGGCCGCCGGGGTTCCCGGTGGAAGTGGCCGTCGCGAAGACCGACACGGTGCGCGACGAGATCGCCGCCACGGGTCAGATCGAGGCGCTGCAATCCATTGTGCTGCAGCCCGAGGTGGAAGGCCGGATCGTGGCGATCCTGTTCCGGGAAGGGCAGGAGGTGGCTGCGGGGACGCCGCTGTTCCAGATCGATTCGACCGAGCTCGCCGCCCAGGTCGCCCAGCTCGCCGCCCAACGCGACCTGGCGCAGCAGGATCTGGCGCGCACCAAGGAGCTGCTGGCGCAGAATGCCGCCTCCACCTCCGACCTCGAGCACGCCGAGGCCGCCGCGCGCAGCGCGGACGCCCAGTACCGCCTGCAGAGCACCCGCCTGGCCCGCACCACCGTGCGCGCGCCCTTCGGTGGCGTCGTGGGCCAGCGGTTCGTGAGCCTCGGAGACTACGTCAACAACACCACCAAGCTCGTGTCGCTGCAAACCAACAACCCGATGCGGGCGTCGTTCCAGGTGCCGGAGCGCTTCGCCCGCTCCCTCAAGCCGGGGCAGGAGGTGACGTTCCACGTCGCCGCCATCACCGGACGGGAATTCGTGGGTGAGGTGGATTTCGTCGATCCCGTGGTGCAGCTCCCGGGCCGGACCATCCTCGTCAAGGCGCGCGTTCCCAACCCGCAGCACCTGCTTCAGGCCGGGATGTTCATCGAAGCGCATCTCGTGACCGCGGTGCGGCCCAAGGCGGTCGTCGTTCCCGAGGACGCGGTGGTCCCGTTGCAGGGCGCGAACTACGTCTGGGTCGTGACCGAGGGGAAGGCCAATCGGCGCCAGGTCGGGCTGGGGGTCCGCACGCCCGGGTTCGTGGAGATCGCGAGCGGTGTGGATACGGGCGAGCAGGTCGTGGTGGGGGGGCTGGAGCTGCTGTTCCCGGGCGCCCCGGTGATGGCGCGAGTCGTGGACCGCACGCCGCAGGTGGCCGGAGAGCGGTGAGGCGCGCCGCGGCGCTCGCCGCCGGCCTGACCCTGGCCTGTGCCGCAGGGAACCGGCCCGCGCCCGCCCCGGCACCGCAGGCGGTCTCATCGATTCCCCTGGAAGTGCGCCTCGGCTATCCCGCCGGCTCGAGGCTCCTGATCCTGCATTTCGACGATCTCGGGGTCGCGGGTCCGGAAAACCGCAGCGCCTGGGCGGCGCGCGACTCCGGCCTCGTGATCTCCGCCAGCGTCATCGTGCCCGGACCGAGGTTCCAGGAGGTGGCCGCCTATGCGCGGGCCCACCCCGATCTCGATCTCGGCGTCCACCTGGCGCTCACCAGCGAGTGGCCCGGCTATCGCTGGGGCCCGATCGCGCCGCGCAGCGCGGTTCCCACGCTGCTCGATGCGGACTCCCTGTTGCGGCGGGCGTGGACCGATACCACCGCCGTCCGCTGGCAGGACGTGGAGCAGGAGCTGCAGGCGCAGGTTGCCGCTGCGCGCACGGCAGGCATCCGGCCCAGCCATCTGGACGTGCACGAGTACGTGCTGTTTACCCGTGGCCCGGTGCTGTTCGAGATCCTGCGCCGGGTGGCGCAGCAGGCGGGCGTACCGTTCCTGAGCGCGCGGGAGTGGATCGCCGGGCGGGCGCCGATGCGACAGCTGCCGGCGGGGCCGCTGCAGCTCGCCCGTGTCGTGGCGATCGCCCCCGACGTGCCCCCGGCGGAGTGGGAGGCATTCTATACCGCGCAGGTCCACGCGCTGCCGCCGGGCGTGTCGGAGCTGATTCTCCACCCCGCTGCGGACTCGACCGCCATGAAGGCGCTCACGCGGGAGCGGGTCAACTGGGGCGCGGCCTGGCGCGCCCGCGACTGGGCGTTCGTGGCGAATCCGCGATTCCGCCGGCTGCTCGCCCAAGAGCGCGTACACCTCGTCACCTGGCGACAGATCGATTCCGTGCTGAGCGGCGCACCCTCGCGATGAAGGAGCAGGCGACATGACCAGCTGCGTGATTCCTCGACCCGCTGCCGACGAATACGTCCCGTACTACGGGACCTACATCTCCAAGGTCCCCGATGGCGACCTCTGTCGCCTCCTCGCGGATCAGCTGCAGGACACCCGCGCGCTCATCCGATCGATCCCCGAGGCGCGCGGCACGCACCGCTACGCCCCGGGGAAATGGAGCATCAAGGAGGTGTTCGGCCACGTGTGCGACAGCGAGCGCATCTTCAGCTACCGGGCGCTGCGCATCGCCCGCGGCGACGCCACGCCGCTTCCGGGATTCGAGCAGGATGACTACATCCCCACGGGCGCGTTCGACCGTCGCACGCTCGTCGATCTGGGCGAGGAGCTCGCGGCGGTGCGCCAGGCGACGCTCCACCTCTTCCGACATCTCGACCCTACGGCGCTGGCGCGCCGTGGAACGGCGAGCGCCCACACCATCACGCCACGGGCCCTCGCCTACGTCATCGCGGGGCACGAGCGCCATCACGTCGATGTCCTGAAGGAACGGTATCTCTAGCGTGATCACGCGCCCCCTGGGACCGGGTGCTCCGGCGGTGTCGGTCGTCGGACTTGGCGGGATGCACCTCTCGATCACCGGACGCCCGGACGACGCGACCGGCGTCGCCGTCATCCGGGCGGCGCTGGAGCACGGCGTGACGCTGATCGACACCGCCGACGTGTATTGTCTCGATGACGGCGAGCTCGGCCACAACGAGCGGCTGGTCGCCACGGCGCTGCGCGCCTGGGCGGGGCCGCGCGAGCAGGTAATCGTCGCGACCAAGGGCGGCATGACCCGCCCCGGCGGTCGGTGGGGGCGCAATGGCCGCCCCGAGCACCTGCGACGCGCCTGCGACCGCTCGCTCAAAGCGCTCGGCGTGGAGCGCATCGACCTGTATCAGCTCCACACCCCCGATCCCGAGGTCCCGTTCGCCGAGAGCATCGGAGCGCTCGCCGAGCTGCAGCGCGCGGGGAAGATCCGCTGGATCGGCCTCTCGAACGTCTCGGTCGCCGACATCGGGGAAGCGTCCCGCCTCGTCACCGTGGTGACGGTCCAGAACCGGCTCAACCCGTTCTTCCGGGAAGCGGTCGAGAGCGGCGTCGCGGCGCATTGTCAGCGCCACGGGATCGGGTTCCTGGCCTACAGCCCTGTCGGCGGTGGGCGGTTGAACCTGAAGTTGCCGGCGCATCCGGTGCTCGGACCGATCGCCAGCCGCCACGCCGTCTCCCCGCACGCGGTCGTGCTCGCCTGGGTGCTGGCGCAGGGAACCACCGTGATCCCCATTCCAAGCGCGCGCACCGTGGGGCACGCCCTGGATTCGCTCACGGCCGCCGGGATCGACCTCAGCCTGGCCGAACGGGCGGCCATCGACGGGGCCGAGTTCTCAAGGGCCTGACAGGGTTTTGACTTCGCCGCCCGATGCTGTTAGGGTTCAGTAGCGACGGGCGCGCCTTCTGCGTGCCGGCTTCCAGCGAACGGCAAGGCGGGATTCGGCCAGAGCGCCGGTCTCGCCTTCCTCGTTACATCTCAAGGAGTAGGGCCATGCGCATCACCGGCAAGGTGAAGTGGTTCAACGACAGCAAAGGGTTCGGCTTCATCAGTCGTGAGGACGGGGAGAAGGACTGTTTCGTCCATCATTCCGCGATCCAGGCCACGGGGTTCAAGACGCTCGCCGAGGGCGACCGCGTCGAGTTCGACGTGGTGCAGGGTGAGAAGGGGCCGGCGGCGCAGAACGTGGTAAAGCTGAGTTGAGCAGCTCCCCGGCACCAATCGGTTATCCGGATGTGGGCCATCCCGACCACGCTCGGGGTGGCCTTTTGTATCCGGCACCCTCACACGGGCGGCGCAGATGAGCGAGATCGTGATCGGCGACAACGACCGGCTGGAGTGGGCGCTCAAGGCGTTCCGCCGCAAGGTCCAGAAGTCGGGCGTCCTGAAGGAGCTGCGCCAGAAGCGGTATTACGTGAAGCCGAGCACCGCCAAGCGACTCAAGGCGGCGGCCGCCCGGCGCCGCAAGGCAGAGCGCCGCCGCGGAAGCCGGGAGCGCTGATGGCCAAGGAAGAAGCGATCGAAGCGGATGGAACTGTGACGGAAGTGCTGCCCAACGCGACCTTCCGTGTCCACCTCCCCAACGGCCATGACGTGCTCGCGACCATGGCAGGCAAGATGCGGCGGTTCCGCATCCGCGTGCTCGCCGGCGACCGCGTCACCCTCGCGCTGTCGCCGTACGATCTCACGCGGGGCCGCATCACGTTCCGCCACAAGTGAACCGCTCGCAGTTCGCGCTTTCGCGCAAGGGGCTCGTGCTGGGCAGCGGCCCGCTGGAGTGCCCCGGGTGCGGTGACCGGCTCGAGTTCGGTGCCGACCGACTGGGGCGCACGACGGAGTCGTGCGGATGCGGCTACTACGCGCTGGTACGCATGCGGGTCGGTGAGATCGGAACCAAAGCGGGGGCGTCGCGATGAATGATCGGTGGGATGCACGGCTGGCGCCGTTTCGGCGCCCGGATACGGCTCGCAGTGTGTGGCAGCTCGTCAGTACGGCGACGCTCCTGGCGGGGGCCTGGGCGCTCATGTACTTCAGCCTGAGCGTGGGCTACTGGCTCACGCTGCTGCTCGCCGTGCCGGCGGCGTTTCTCCTGGTGCGCCTGTTCATCGTGCAGCACGACTGCGGCCACGGCTCGTTCTTCCGCTCGCCCCGCGTGGCGGACTTCGTGGGCTCGGCGATCGGGGTGCTGACGCTGACTCCCTATCACTATTGGCGCAAAGCCCATGCGATGCACCACGCGACCTCCGGGAACCTCGAGCACCGCGGGTTCGGCGACATCGACACCCTGACGGTGGAGGAGTACCGCGCCCGCACGCCCTGGCAGCGCTTCAAGTATCGCGTGTACCGCCACCCGGTCGTGCTGTTTGGCGTCGGCGCCGTGCTGCAGTTCTTCGTGCTGCACCGGTTGCCGACTATCGTGCCGCGGACCTGGACCCGCGCGCGCTGGAGCATCTTCTGGACCGACGTGGGGATCGCCGCGTTCGTCGTCGGGATGGGCCTGCTGGTCGGGTTCCGGCAGTTCCTGCTCGTGCATCTCCCGCTCATGACCCTGTCGTGCTCGATCGGCGTGTGGCTGTTCTACATCCAGCACCAGTTCGAGCCGACCTATTGGGAGCACGACGAGCAATGGGCGTACAATGACGCGGCGTTGACCGGCAGCTCGTACTACCGGCTGCCGCGGCTGCTCCAATGGGCGACCGGGAACATCGGGCTGCACCACGTGCACCATCTCAGCGCCCGCATCCCGAATTACCGCCTCCAGGAAGTGCTGGACACGATCCCCGAGCTGCGGCGGGTCACGACCCTGACGCTGTGGGAGAGCTTCCGCTGCGTTCGGCTCGCCCTGTGGGACGAGCGCCAACGGAAGCTGGTGCGCATCCCGCGACGGTGATACCGGGCGGCAGCGCCCTTTTCACCCGCTTCCCCGGCCTGCGGAGCCGGCTCCCCTGGACTCCGCTCGCCACCCTCCCCACGCCCGTCGACGCCTGGCCGCCCTCCGCAGAGCTCCCCGGAGGGCTGTACGTCAAGCGCGACGATCTCACCTCGCCACTCTACGGCGGCAACAAGGTCCGCAAGCTCGAGTTCGCCCTCGCCCTGGCGCGGGAGCGCGGTGCGCGGGCGCTCGTGACCCTCGGCGGCATCGGGACGAACCAGGGGTTGGCGCTCGCGCTCCACGGCCGGGCCGCGGGTTTCGCGGTGGAGGTCTCCCTCGCGCCGCAGCCGATCACCCCCACCGTGCGCGACAACCTGCGCGGACTCGTGGCCGCGGGCGCCACGCTGCGCTTCGCGCGCACGGGTGTGGGCAGCCTGTGGGGCGCATGGCGCGCGGTGGGCGCGCGGCGCGCGGCCGGCGAGCGTCCCTGCTTCATCCCCGCCGGCGCCTCCACGCCGCTCACCACCATCGGTCACGTCGCGGCCGCGCTCGAGCTCGCGGCGCAGATCGAGCAAGGGGTGTTGCCGGTACCGGACCGGATCTTCGTCGCGGCGGGTACCTGTGGCACGGCCGCCGGACTCGTCGCCGGGTGCAAGCTCGCCCGCTTGCCGACGCGCGTGACCGCCGTGCGGGTGTTCGACGCCATCCGGGCGAACCGCTGGACGATCACGAGCCTCGCGCGGCGCACCCTCACGTTGTTGCGGGCGTTGGAGCCCGGCGTCCCCCACGTGCCGGTCGCCGCCGGTGACTTCGACCTCGTGACGGGATTCCTGGGAGGGGGCTACGGCGATCCGACGCCGGCGGCGCGGTCCGCCGTCGCATGGGCCGCGCCGCGACTGCTGCTGGAGACGACCTACACGGGCAAAACCATGGCGGCGTGTCTCGCCCATGCCGCGCAGACGGGCGCACGCCCGGTCCTGTTCTGGAACACGTTCAACTCCGCCCCCTTCCCGCAATCCGCCGACCTCGACACGCTGCCGAGCGCGCTGCGGCGAGCGCTGACGGAGCTCTGACGGGCGGGCGGCGCCCCGCGGCTTACCTTACACGTCCGTCGCCACCCGCTCGAAGGAGATCCCGTGCTCGCGCTGCGCCGCCTCTGCGTCATCGCCGTCGCCTTCGTCTGTCCCAGACCACTGGTCGCCCAGACGACCACCGTGCCCGCCATCACGCCGCAGGACCTGCGGCAGCGACTCTCCACCATCGCGGACGATTCGATGGGGGGCCGGCGATCGGGCTCGCTCGGAGACTCCAAGACGGCCGACTATGTCGCTTCCCAGTTCCAGCGACTCGGCCTGCGGCCGGCGGGGGACGGGGGGACGTGGTTCCAGACGGTCCCGTTCTTCTTCGCCGAACCCGCGGCGACCTCGGTGGCGGCGGGCGGCGCGACGCTCACCGCCGGAGCGGACTACATCCTCATCGGGAGACCGGTGGCGATATCGCCGCTGACGGGAGCCACGGCCGTGTACGGCGGCACGGCGACCGACTCCTCTGGGTGGATCGGCGCCGACCAGGCGTCGGGGAAGGTGGTCGTGTTCGACGTGCGGCCGGGGCCGGACGGTCAGCGTCATCTCGTGCCGCGGCTGCGCGGGCTCGTGACGAGCGCGCGGTTCGCCCACGCGGCGGCGCTGGCCGTGGCGGAGCTCGACCTCCTGGCCCCCGAGCTCGTGGCGCAGATCGGCGGACGCCGCCTGACCTCCGACACCACCCGGGTGAGCGGCCAGCCGGTCGTGCTGCTCGTGAACCCCGGTGCCGCCGAGCGGCTGCTGGGCGCGCCCACGGCTGGATTGGCCCCCGGGGCCGGGGGCGCCGCGGTGAGCGGTGATCTGGGCGTGCGATTCAGCGCCGTGCCGTTCCCGGCCCGCAACGTCGTCGCCGTGCTGCCCGGGACCGATCCGGCGCGGCGTGGGGAGTACGTCGCCCTGACGGCGCATAACGATCACGTGGGCTACGACCACAGTCCCGTGGACCACGACTCGTTGCGCGCCCACAACCAGGTGGT
>Ga0153915_10007443_pt1 | contig 10325 bp, 9 predicted proteins | sample Opewatmetagenome_2_FD_107003 | JGI IMG/M metagenome (GOLD analysis project Ga0153915, IMG submission 107003) | Freshwater wetland microbial communities from Ohio, USA - Open water 3 Core 3 Depth 3 metaG | ecosystem: Environmental > Aquatic > Freshwater > Wetlands | place: USA: Ohio, Lake Erie... | reverse complement strand
CGACCGGTGCGGCTACGTTCTTGATCCACACACGGCCGTTGGTGTCGCCGCCGCCCGAAAGCTTAGCCCGGAAGGAACTCTTTCTGTACCAACTATCGTTGCAGCAACAGCACACCCTGCAAAGTTTCCGGAGGTGGTCGCGGCAGCATTGAACACCACGATTCCTCTTCCTCCTCAGCTTGAAGAGGCCATGTCACGCCAGAAACAGAGTGTTCATATCCCTGCTGACTATTCGCGAGTGACACAACTCCTTGGTTCGTGACCGGTCTCACGCCGGGGAAATTGCTTCTAGCTTGTTTTCTCGATAAGTTTTGTCAACAGATTTCAAGAAGGTTGTTGTATGGAACATTACATCCGGTCTGCTCTTGTTGCGCTTGCGTTGCTGCTGCTGCAGACGACCTTCATCCCCTATCTTTCCATTGGCGGATTTCTTCCCGATGTTTTTCTGATCTGGGTTGTGTATGTCGCAATCAGGCGCGGTCAGTTGGAAGCAACAACTACCGGCTTCGTCGTCGGATTGCTGCAGGACGCTGTATCGATGCAATTCTTTGGGTTGAGCGCTTTGACGAAAACGATTGCAGGATTCGTCGCCGGATATTTCTTCAACGAGAACAGCACAGAGCAGACACTCGGATCGTATCGTTTCCTGACCATTCTTCTTCTCTCTTCCTTCATTCACAACATTATCTACTACGGGATATTCCTGCAGGGCATCCAGGATTCGGTCTTCACAACGATGATTGAATTCAGCGTTTTCACCGGTATCTACACTGTTCTGATTGGTTTGCTTCCCATGTTTACATTTGTCCGGAAGTACCGGCTATCGCAATCATTATGATCCACGACGAACCATTCGGCTCACTCGAACGTCGCAGGACGCTCACGATTGCCGTCCTTGTCATGTTCGCCCTCCTGATGCTGAGGTTATATCAGCTTCAGTTGTTGTATCACGTGGAAATGGATAAGAAGTCGGAAGAAAACAGCGTCCGCGCGCTTGTCAAGGATCCGGTCCGCGGGTACATCTATGACCGCTATGGAAAGCTGATCGTTGATGTGGGCCCCTCGTACGCCATCACACTTGTCCCTGCCGAATTCGAGAAACGAAATATCCCCCTCCTGTCCTCGATTCTGCAAATGGAGCCCCAGGCACTCGAGGATCGCATCGCGAAAGCGCGGGTGTACTCTCCGTACATCCCTGCCCGCATCAAGCGCGACGTCGATATGAAGACGCTGGCCGCTATCGAGGAGCATCTTACTGCTCTCCGTGGCGTCTCGTTCCAGGTGGAATCAAAACGAGTGTACCCAACCGCTGCGCACGCGTCACACCTTCTCGGCTACCGGCGTGAGATCTCGGATGTTCAACTCTCTGACGCTCAACTGTCTGATGCGACCGAGTACTACCGACCGGGAGATCTGGTCGGTGTTGCCGGCCTCGAGGCCCGGTATGAGAAGCTGCTGAGGGGTATCAAGGGATTTGAATACGTCTCCGTCAATTCAAAGGGACAGATTATCGGAAGCTTCGAGGACGGAAAGCGCGATGTGACCGCGAAAGAGGGAGATGATCTTCTCCTGAGTGTCGATGTGAACCTTCAGGCGTTCGCTGAATCACTGATGACAAACTACAGCGGCGCGATCGTGGCAATGGATCCGAGCGATGGAGGGATCCTGGCTCTTGTCAGTAAGCCCGATTACGATCCATCAATCATGAGCGGCGTGACACCGGCAGATCTCTGGGCAGAACTTCAGACTAATCCAGAAAAACCGCTTTTCAATCGAGCCACCCTGACGCGCTATCCGCCGGGCTCGACGTTCAAGATGGTTCTTGCCTCTGCCGCTTTACAGGAAGGGATTATTGACGAGAACTACAGAATTCACTGCACCGGCGGATTCCGATTCGGCAACAGGGTGTTCAAAGATCTTCACGTTCATGGTTCCGTCAACGTGGTTGAAGCCATTCAAAGATCGTGCAACGTTTTCTTCTACCAGTTGATGCTGAAAGTCGGATTTGACAAGTGGAACGAATATGGCCGCCGCTACGGATTTGGTCAGACCACAAATACCGACACTGGCGACGAAACGACAGGGCTTCTGCCTTCAGCGCAGTATTATGATACGCGGTACGGCAAGGGAAAGTGGACTCAGGGTTTTTTGATCAGTCTCGCAATTGGACAGGGGGAAGTTGGTGTGTCACCGTTACAAATGGCCCGTTACGCCGCTGCTCTTGCGAACGGAGGCATCGTGTACCGGCCCCACGCGGTGGAGCCTGTACGGGATAAAGAGACCGGAAAGATTGAGTCCGTCCCCCACGACTCCACGCTCCTCGGCTTATCACCGCACGTGATGGAGTTGATCCGGGAGGGCATGCGGCGTGTGGTTCATGAGCCTGGCGGCACAGGCGCTCTCGCACGCATCCCCGGTGTCATTTCGGCCGGCAAAACAGGCACTGCGGAAAATCCGCATGGAAGAGATCATGCCTGGTATATTGGCTTTGCCCCGTTTGATAATCCGAAGATCGCTGTGGCGGTGTTGTTGGAAAATTCGGGCTTCGGCGGCGCAAAAGCGGCACCGCTCGCCGGCCTGGTCATGGAAAAATATCTTTATCGGGAATTGATCCGCAACAAGCCAAAAGCGGTTCAAGCACAAAAAACCGTCGCCGGGGTGACGGCTCCGGGAACTCACTGATGAGGTCTTCATCTCAAGCGTTGAAAACCTGACGCGGGAAAACACATGTACGATTATCTGCGGGAGTATTTTGATTTCAAAGCGCTGCTGATTTGTCTTGCCCTCGTGATCCTTGGCCTGGTCTCTGTCTACAGTGCGACATTTGACGTCGGGGCGGCAGCAGCGTTCAAGAAGCAGATCGTCTGGGCTGCCATTGGACTTCTTGCCCTCTTCGTTACCGCGTTCTTCCCGATCAAGACACTTCAGCGGGTTGCGATTCCACTGTATGCGCTGAATCTGCTGCTGTTGCTCGTCGTGCTCGTTATCGGAGAGCGGGTCTCGGGATCGAAAAGCTGGTTCGGTTTGGGTGGAGCGGGAGGCACGGCGTCATTCGGTGGTCAACCCTCAGAGTTCGCGAAGGTCGCCACCGTGCTGGCCCTCTCGGCGTTTCTTGCCCGCTCCTCCGTCTCGCTCTCAAATGTCAAACACCTTTTGACCGCCTTCGCTATCGTCGGCGTACCGATGCTTCTCATCCTCGCTCAGCCCGACCTTGGAACATCGGTGGTTTTTTTCGCGATGCTGTTGCCCGTCCTCTATTGGGCGGGATCGTCCAATTTCGTTCTTGCCGCCATTATCGCACCCATCATCGCCGCGGCTGGTGCGTTGTTCGGTACAGTCATTTTTCTTTTTTCTCTGATCGTCAGCGGCTCGCTCCTCTATCTTGCCCGGAGAAATCAATTCGCCCTCGCGGTCGCGTTTGGACTCACGCTCGCCGTAGGATTGTCCGTGCAGGCGGTCTATGAGCGTATGCCGGCGTATCAACAAAAGCGGATCTCGACGTTCATGAACCCGAGCTCTGATCAAAAGGGAGCGGGTTATAACGTCTATCAGTCAAAGGTTGCCATCGGTTCCGGGGGCTTCTTCGGAAAAGGCTACCTCCAGGGAACGCAGACACAGCTGAACTTCATTCCCGAACAATGGACCGATTTCATCTTTTGCGTGCCGGGCGAGGAATTCGGCTTCGTTGGTGCATCCCTTGTCATAGGTTTGTTCGCAGGTCTCTTGCTGCACGGGATTAATGTGGCCGGGCTCTCAAAGAACAAGTTCGCGAGCGCTGCAGCGATCGGTATCACGGGGATTTTCGGCTTCCATGCTCTCGTGAACATCGGCATGTCTATGGGTCTCCTTCCTGTCATTGGTATTCCCCTACCTTTCCTGAGTTACGGGGGCTCTGCCCTCGTCGCCAACATGGCTATGGTTGGATTGCTCATGAATTTCTACGCCAATCGAAAAGAGCATTGATTGGGCGAAGGACACCACGACGCTTCCAACGTACACGGGCCGGGCGTTTCGTCCTGAAAATTTCTTTTTGCCAAGTTCCTGCAATTGAAACTCACCCCTCTTTTTGTTATCCTGATTTATACTCTCAACAGCTGTTTTTCAGCGAATGTCCACAGTTTCATTTTTTCTCTTAGTGCTCGGCGGCGGCATCGCCGGAACGATCGGGGCCATGCTTGGCCTCGGCGGCGGCGTTTTCCTGATCCCGTTTCTTGTGCTCGTGTTTGATCTCCCTATGCACCAGGCAATCGCCACGAGCATTCTTGCCGTGATCGCTACATCAAGCGCGGGGGCGGCAATGAATGTGGAGCGACAAACCGTGAACATCCGGCTGGGAATGGTCCTGGAGATCGCGACCGTTATCGGAGCCATTGCTGGCGGCGTGACGGCGAATCTTCTCAGCGGCGCGGTGCTGTCCAGGATATTCGCAACACTTCTTCTTGTCGTTTCATTCACAATGATCTGGAGACTGAAGCATTCGGGTGACACGGCTCCGGCTAGTACCGACGGAGCTTTCCGTTCAAGTTACAAGGACGAGGCAACGGGTACGGTTGTGCCTTACTCCGCCAAGCGGGTGCCGGGAGTCCTTCTCGTATCGTTGATTGCCGGGAACATTTCGGGGTTGCTCGGAGTCGGGGGGGGAATCTTCAAGGTACCGGCGATGCATATAATCTCGGGCATCCCTATAAAAGCGGCAACAGCGACCAGCAATTTCATGATCGGCGTCACAGCAGCCGCAAGCGCCTTCATCTATTTTGCGCATGGACATCTTAACCCCATGATCGTCTCCCCTGCCGTGCTGGGAGTTCTGGGCGGCTCATTTGTTGGCATCAGGATCAACCGGCGGATCAAGGGATCATTCCTGACATGGATTTTTGCCGTCGTTCTGCTTCTGGTTTCTTTGAGGATGTATTGGAGGTAGTGGTTTGAGCGCTGAGACATTAACACCTGAACACAAGTCGGACATCGATCGCGTTGTTGAGCACTGGGTTGGACGCGTCTTGCGCACCGGGGTATGGAGCAGCGCCGGCCTGATGATCGTCGGCCTCCTGCTAGCGTGGTTTTCCGCCGGCTCGATACAACCGCCGAGCGAGAACCCTGCACCCGGCCAGGTTTTGAGAAACATGCTTTCGGGTTCTTTCGATCCTGTGACACTCATCTTCGCGGGTTTGCTGCTCTTGATGCTGACTCCGTTTGTCCGGGTCTTAACGGCTGCAGTCGGCTTTGCCGCAGAGAAGGACACGCCCTTTGTTATCGTTGCCCTCGTCGTGTTCGCAATGCTGCTTGCTGAACTTCTCTTCTCGCTTCGGTGACGCACCACGGGGCCATCCTTTCCACTCTTAAAAGTAAAAGGAACGCATGATTCTTTCTGACACGAGGATTCTTGAGGAGATTAAACGCGGCACTATCGTGATCAGGCCGTTCCACCGAAAATTCCTTGGCTCCAACAGCTACGACGTCCATCTCGGTCAGTGGCTTGCCATGTATAAAGAGGAGATCCTCGACAGCAGGAAACATAATAAGGTTCAGCACTTTAGAATTCCACGCGATGGGATGCTCCTCGTCCCGAGCATGTTGTATCTGGGAGTCACAAAGGAATATACCGAGACCCATGCGCATGTTCCCTTTCTTGAAGGCAAGAGCAGCATCGGCCGCCTTGGCATCGACATTCACGCAACAGCGGGAAAGGGAGACGTCGGATTCTGCAATACGTGGACGCTCGAGATTTCTGTCCGGCATCCGGTCAAGATCTACGCCGGCATGCCAATTGGACAGTTGATCTACTTCGAGATCTCCGGCGAGGTCGAGATAGCGTACAGCAAGAAACGGGGGGCGAAATACAATAAGCGGACCCTAAAGCCAGTGGAATCTATGATGTGGAAGAACTTTAAATAGAATGACGGGCCGCCTGCAGTCCTGTGCCCCTAAGACAGAGATAACGCATGAAATTCATCGATAAACTCCTGAAGGCACAGCGCAAAAACAAGTCCCTCCTGTGTGTGGGGCTCGATACTGATCCCGCAAAGCTTCCGGGCACCCTGGCGAAATCCAAAAATGCCGTCCTCCGGTTCAATCAGGAGATCATAGAAGCCACAAGCGATCTTGTCTGTGCATACAAGCTGAATCTTGCATTCTACGAAGCGCTCGGAGAGAAAGGGTGGCATATTGTCCAGAAGACTATGGAGTCGATTCCCGGGACAATTGTGACAATCGGAGATGGAAAGCGTGGCGACATCGGCAACACGGCAGAGCGCTATGCCGTTGCCCTTTACAAAGAGCTACACTTTGATGCCGCAACAGTGAGCCCATATTTGGGATTTGATTCCATCGAACCATTTATCCGAAGCGACGACCATTGCGCATTCGTGCTCGCCCTGACCTCAAACAAAGGTTCCAATGATTTTCAAAGACTAATCATCCACGGCCGGCCGCTGTATGAGAGGATTGTCCAGGCGACGGTAAAGTGGAACACCAAACAGAATATCGGACTCGTCGTAGGTGCTACTCATCCCGCCGAACTGAAGCCGGTCCGTGATCTCGCTCCGGCAATGCCGATTCTGATCCCCGGAGTCGGGACGCAGGGAGGCGACCTGGAATCAGCTGTGCAATTCGGCTGCGACAAAAACGGGTTCCTTGCCATTATCAACGCCAGCCGCAGCGTCCTCTACGCGTCTTCCGGCTCAGACTTTGCCGACGCTGCACGAGCCGAAGCACTGCGACTCCGCAAACAGATTCAACAATTCCGCACTCGATTCTTCTCCTGACGACCGCGGCTGAGGCATTCTGGCCGCGCGTTCTCTGTTGCACGGTACAACTTCCCGTGGGCAAGCTCACGTTCAATATCCATGAACGGTTCCTTCGCCATATTTGGAGCCGTCAGTATCTTGACCGACTCGCGCTCAAGACGACCGACAACCAGATGGTGCAGGTGCTGGAGACAGGCAGGCCAAACCACGACGGCGGGCCTGACTTTCGCGACGCAATTGTCCGCATCGACGGAACGACATTCCACGGCGACGTCGAAATCCACAGGACACCAAGTGACTGGCGACTTCACAGGCACTCAGATGACCCTCGATACAATAAGGTCATTCTCCATGTTGTCTTTGAGAGGGGATCAGATCCGGCAGCGACGTACGTCCCAAGTGGACGTTCAATCCCCGTTCTCCTCCTTGAACCCTTTCTTACGGAATCGATACGTACCCTCTGGCACAAAACCATCGTCGATGAGCAAGCGCTGCTGAAAAAGACCATTCGGTGTTTTGATCTCAACGAGATTTTGGATCCGGGGCTCCTTTCGGGCTGGATCCGGCGGCTTGCCGTCGAACGGCTCGAGCTGAAATTGCGCCGTTTCGATGAGCGGTTAAGAGAATTGGCACAGATTCACCTCATGGCGGTCCGAGATTATGATGACGGTCGGGGACGGTGGCGGGTGCAGGGAGATCCGGACGACGTACCTCCTCCCCAGAAAGATTTTACACAGAGTCAGCTTGCGCCCCGTGAACTGTGGGACCAGTTACTCTACGAAGGATTGATGGAATGTCTGGGATACAGCAAAAACCAGGAATCGTTTCTGCGCCTCGCACGTGCCGTGACGCTGAACGCAATCCGATCTCACCATATCGAAAACGATGAAGAAGCTTTGCAGGCTCTACTGCTGGGAGCAGCAGGATTGCTCCCGAAACTCAAAACGGTGAGAGACAGAGAATCGAGAGAGTTCGTCCGTCAACTCGGCCATCGGTGGAAAGCCCAGAAGATGTTCTACAGGAGTTCCGTTCTCCATGCAGCTGATTGGCAATTCTTTCCCACCCGGCCTGTTAATTTCCCTACGCTGAGGATGGGAGCAGCGAGTCAACTGATTCGTGCAATTCTCTGTCATGATTTGTTCCGTCGAATCATCCAGGCTCTGAAGGAAACAGAAAACAAAACGCTAAAGACCTCATCGCTCCGAAAGCTTCTTGCTGTTCAACCCATCCCCTACTGGACACGGCACTATCGGTTTGACCACCCGAGCCCGAAACCCGTGCATCCGTTTGGTCCGGAGCGTACAGACGCGGCCCTCACAAATGCAGTTATTCCTCTCGCATTGTTGTATGCACGCATTTTCAAGGACCGACTGGTTCGCGAGGGCGCGCTCCGACACTTCGAATTGATGCCGCCTGCGGCCGAAAACTCCATTACACGGGCCATGGAAAGACAATTATTGAAGGGGCGGCTTGGACCGGGTTCGGTCAGCCAGCAGCAGGGGATAATCCAGCTGTACAAGTTTTACTGCAGTGAAGAGCGGTGTGCCGAGTGTGAGGTGGGAGCGGTTGTGTTCGGAAAGATTCCAGGATCCGGATGATTCCGTCTGAAGTGATGATAGGACATCTCCCGTAGACCGACAATTACGTCTTCTGTTGCTTCTTCTTTGCCGCGGGGAACAGTACATTGTTGAGAATAAGCCGGTACCCCGGAGAATTTTTGTGCAGTGAGAGATCTGTCGGCGGGTCCCCAACTGCATGTTGATAATCTTCCGGATCGTGGCCTGCAAACCACGTAAACGTGCCCCGGCCAAAATTGCCGTGGATATACTTCACTTCCTCTGTCCCCTCCCGCTGTGCGAGAATCGTCACAGTTCGCTTGATCAGGTCCTTTTTGAACGCGGTTGTCTGCCCCATGAATCCCTTGATGATGGAGACGTGGTCTTGCGTCAACATTGTGGGAACGGGATCATATTTCGCCGAGAACTCAAACAGCGTGAAGTAGTCCGTGTTTGGATCGCGGACGGGAGGCGGATCACTCGGAGGAATATCAATATCCGAATATTCATACCGCATTGGGTTCATGTCGAGCTTGAAATTCTCAAACGCGAGCGTTTTCGTGAAATCGAGCTTCTTTTGCGCGTCGGGATCCGGGGGATCGCCATCGAACATAACATCGCAGATATCGACCCGTTCAGCTGCCAGGGCAATGTCATAGCTGTCTGTGGCGGAACACATTGCAAACATGAAGCCCCCGTTGCCGACGAAATCCTTTATTGAGCGCGCGACAGCTTTCTTTTCTTCAGACACCTTCTTGAAGCCGAGGCGTTTTGCCTCCTTCTCATACAATATCTGCTGATCGATGTACCATTGAGCGAACCGGTAGTTTGAATAGAACTTCCCGTACTGACCTGTGAAGTCTTCGTGATGCAGGTGCAGCCAGTCATATTCAGCCAGCTTTCCCGAAAGCACTTCTTCATCCCATACTTTTGTATAGGGAATCTCTGCATATTCGAGCGCCAGAGTCACGGCGTCGTCCCATGGCTTGAAGTTCGGCGGGACATACACGGCGATTTTTGGCGCCTTCTCGAGCCGAACGACATCCATGTTGTTGTCCTCACGCTGTACTTCTGCGTAGATCGAAGCCGCGTCTGTGGCGCTGGCGGATTCGAAGAGGACACCGCGGATCCTGCATTCGCGCGCGAGCACATCACTGTAATCGGTCAGAAATGACCCACCCCTGTAGTTGAGAAGCCAGTCCACCTCACCGTTGCGCTGGAGCACCCAGAAAGCAATACCGTATGCCTTCAGGTGATCGGTCTGCTTCAGGTCCATCGGTATCAGAAGCTTTGACTGTCCGGCCGCGACATTCCATGGCCCGATCGCCGCCAGCAACAGCAGGGAACAGTACATGCAGGTTTTGATTGTTCTCATCACGATTGATTCTTCCCCATCCTAAATCGGGTCTCCCCGCAGAAGTCGTATCCGTTTCCGCGCCTCCTCAACAAAAAGCGATGTCGGAAAATTCGCCAGCACATCCTCGTACGCCTCGATTGCCTTTTGCTTGTCCTTCAATTTGTTCTCGTACACTTCACCAATCCGCATTTGCGCCTGATCGCGCAGGACGCTCGTCGGCATGTCCTGCACTACTTTCTTAAAGATTGCGAGGGCATCATTGACGTGGTTGAGGAGCAGCTGCATTTCTGCGCTCCGCATCGTTGCATCGTCCACCAAAGAAGTAGACGGGTAGTGGAGCGCCACGGACTGAAAGTGCGCAAGCGCCTCTGAATATTTCTGCTGGCGAACCAGCAAGTCCGCCGACGCGAACTCGGTCAACGCAGGTTGTCCCGCACCCATGTTCTCTTGAATAAAATAGAGAAGCTGAAGCGCATCGTTTGTCAAATCGTTGGTTGCGGAGCTGCTGATCCGCCGGAGGAGGGCGCTTGCCGAATCAAATCGAGCCTCAAAATAATCCAGTTCAGCCAGACGGAAGAGAATCCGGTCCCGATATTGATCCGGCGATCCTTTCAGGATACGATTGTATTCTTCACGTGCACTGTGGAGGTCGTTTTTTGCCGTCTG
>Ga0153915_10007442_pt1 | contig 10326 bp, 8 predicted proteins | sample Opewatmetagenome_2_FD_107003 | JGI IMG/M metagenome (GOLD analysis project Ga0153915, IMG submission 107003) | Freshwater wetland microbial communities from Ohio, USA - Open water 3 Core 3 Depth 3 metaG | ecosystem: Environmental > Aquatic > Freshwater > Wetlands | place: USA: Ohio, Lake Erie... | reverse complement strand
GAACTCTCCCGTCACGATCTTCCAGACACGCGGATGTCGCGTGCGCATCCTGTCCATGCGCCCCGTCGTCGTCGCCCGCTCCCACTGCCGGTCGAGCGACGCGACGACGATGCCGCGATTCTTGGCGAACCACCGCCAAAGGAATACGACGGCAGCGACCACGGCGATGAGAATTGCCAGGAGCAGACTGACACGGCCGATGTAGTGAACCAGTCGCGGCAAGTTGCGACCGAAGACGTATCCAAGAATGCTGAATGTCAGAACCCAGATCGAGCCGCCGAGCGAGTTGTAGGTCGCGAAGGTACGCATCGGCATGTGCGAGATGCCGGCGAAGATCCCGACGAAGCTGCGCAGAAACGCGACGAACCGTCCGAGCATGATGGTCTTTGCGCCGTGCAGCTCGAAGAAGCGACTTGTCTTTTCGAGACGAGGCTCGGTCAGCCGGATCCAGCGGCCGTACCGCGTGAGGAACGGCGTTCCGCCGCGCGCGCCGAGCCAATAGCCGGCATGCCCGCCGGCAACCGTGCCGATGCAACCGGCGATGATGACACCGCCGATCGAGAGGGTGCCCCGCCCCGCCAGCGCGGCGGCCGTGACGAGCGCGGTTTCACCGGGCACCGGAACTCCGGCCCCCTCGATGAGCAGAAACACGGCAACGATGAAATAGCCATAGGTGGCAACCCAATGGCTCAGAACATCCAGCATCCGTCAGTCACAGGTCCGGGTGGGTGGGCACGCGGCGTGGCAGGTCGAAAGCTCGACAGATGAGCGGCGCGCCACAAGCGCCAACACTTCCACGTTGGCGCTCGACGTACGAACGTTAAGCACGAACTTCAACCCATTCGAAATGCTCGCAATTCTGAACCTCGACAGCCTGGAGCCGTTGGCGCGCGAGCGCCTCGATCCAAAACTCTTCGACTACATCGCCGGCGGCGCGGCCGACGAATGGACGTTGGGGGAGAATCGTGCGGCCTGGTCGCGCATTCAGATCGTGCCGCGGATGTTGCGCGGCGTCGCCAACCGATCGCTCGCGACGACGGTGCTCGGGACGCCGGTGACCGTTCCTGTGCTCGTTCCGCCGATGGCGTTCCACGGGCTCTGTCATGACGAGGCCGAGGCGGCAACCGCGCGGGCCACGGCGGCCGAGGGCACGATCTTTTGCGCGAGCACGGTGTCGAACTGCAGCCTGGAAGCGATCGCCGCCGCCTCGGGAGCGGGACCGCGATGGTTTCAATTATATGTCTATCGCGATCGCGAGATCACGCGTGGACTCGTGGAACGGGCCGCGGCGGCGGGTTACTCCGCGCTCTGTCTCACCGTCGACACGCCGCTGGCCGGCCATCGCGAGCGTGACAAGCGCAACATCCTGCGGATGCCGTCGCATTTGGAGCTGGGAAACTTTCCGGCGTCGCACGCGGACCAGAATCGCATCGGCTCGGGTCACGGATCGGCGCTCGCCCAATACATCGCCGCGGAATGGGACCCGGCGCTGTCGTGGAGAGACGTCGAGTGGCTGCGATCGATCTCGCCGATGCCGGTCGTCGTGAAGGGCATTCTCGCGCCACAGGATGCCGTCCTGGCAATCGACCATGGCGCCGCGGCGGTCATCGTATCGAATCACGGCGGGCGACAGCTCGACGGCGTTCCGGCGGGAGCGACGATGCTTCGGGCGATCGTGGACGCAGTCGCGGGGCGGGCGGAGGTGTTGGTCGACGGCGGCATCCGTCGCGGCACGGATGTGTTGAAAGCGCTCGCCCTCGGAGCGACTGCCGTACTGGTTGGACGACCGGTGCTGTGGGGTCTGACCTTGGACGGCGCGGATGGCGTCCGCGCCGTGCTCGGACATCTGCGCGCCGAGCTCGATTTGGCGATGGCGCTCGCCGGGTGCGCGAGCGTCGGCGACATCACACGGGAGCTAATCCTGCCGTTGGAGTAGGCTGGAAGAGCCGGCTGCCGCAGCCAGGCCCTTCGCTTCGCTCTGCATGACAGCGCAATCAATCATATGTCATCTCTCACTCTCGATCCGAGCACGACCGCGCTCGTCGTCATCGACCTTCAACGCGGGATCGCCGGCACACCGACCGTCCCACATTCGGCGTCCGACGTGATAGCAAGGTCGGCGCAGCTCGCCGCGCGCTTTCGCGGGCGACACGGGCTCGTCGTGCTCGTGCATGTCGATCCCGGTCCGAACGGCGAGCTCTTTCCGCGCACGATCACCGACATCGAGCGACCGCGGCTTGTGCCGGCGCCCGGGTGGTCGGACTTCGTTCCGGAGATGACGCCGCACAACGGCGACGTCATCGTGACGAAGCATCAGCCGTGCGCCTTCTTCGGCACCGACCTCGAGATTCAACTCCGGCGACGCGGCATACAGACGATCGTGTTGTGCGGCATCGCGACGAACATCGGCGTCGAGGCGACGGCGCGCGTCGGGTTCGAGCATGGGTACAACCTGGTCTTTGCCGCGGACGCCATGGCCGCGCGCGACGCCGAGTTGCACGCGAGCAGCGTCTCCAAGTTCTTCCCGACGATCGGTCGCGTACGAACGACCGAGGAGATTCTCGCGGCGCTGACGGCTGGTTAGCGCGCGAGCACGTGCTCGCGGCCGCGAATCGCGACGAGCAGCGTCGGCACGACGAATAGCGTGATCGGCGTCGACAGTGCCAGACCGCCGATCACGGCGAGTGCGAGCGGTCGTTGCAAGTCGCTCCCCGCGCCGATGCCGAGCGCGAGCGGCAGCAATCCGAACAACGTACACAGCGTCGTCATGAGAATTGGGCGGAGCCGGATGCGCGCCGCCTCTCTCAGCGCGCGTTCGAGGGGCATGCCTTCGTTGCGCATGAGGTGGCGCGTGAAGTCGAGCAGAATGATGCCGTTCTTCACGATCAATCCGACGAGCAGGATCAGGCCCATGAACGACGACACGTTGAGCGGTGTGCCGGTGATGAGCAACAACCCAATCGCGCCGACGAACGAGAGCGGCGCGGCGAGCAGCACGACGAGCGGCTCGATGAACGACTGGAATTGGAGCACCATCACACCGATGACGCTCGCCGCCGCCAGCGCGAGCACCAGCAGCAACGCGCGGAATGCCTGCTGTTGTCCCGCATACTGTCCACCCAGCTCGATGCGGATCCCAGCGGGCGGCGGATTCTCGGCGAGCACGCGCTTGACGTCGGTCATCACCTGTCCCAGCGACCGATCGCCGAGGTCGCTCGTCGCCAAAATCAATTGCTGTTGATTCTCGCGCAGCAACTCGGCGCGCGCGGCGACGGGTTGAAATTGCGCCAGCGTGCCGAGCGGTACCGCCGAACGCGTCTGCGGCGAGAAGACGGGGATCGACGCCAGCAGCTGCGGATTGAATCGCACCGAATCTGGCGCGCGCACGCGAACGGCAACCGATCGATCCTCGAGACGAATCTCGCCGGCTGGCTCGCCGAGCAATGCCCCGCTCACCTCGTCGGCAACTTGCGTCGGCGTGAGCCCGACGCGATTCGACTCGGCTTGATTGACCGTCATGTCCATTTCCGCACTCGGCTCGCTCACGCCGTTGAAGTAGTCCTCGAGACCGTCGACTTTCGACATCTTGGGCTCGAGCTTCTTGGCGTACGCCTCCAGGGCATTCAAGTCCGAACCGAACATCTTGATCTCGACCGGACGCGCGGCGCCGGCGAGATCGTTGATCACGTCGGACAGGATCTGGACGAACTCGATGCGCATGCGCGGCACCGCGGCCTGTACCCTCCCGCGAACGTCGTCGATGACCTGAAAGATCGAACGATCGCGTTCGCTTTCGGGTTTGAGGCGGGCGTTGATGTCGCCGCGATTCTGCAGCGTGGCGAACAGTCCGAGCTCGGCGCCTGTTCGTCGCGACGTACCGGCGATCTCCGGAGTGGATGCCAGGATGCGCTCGGCGATGTGAACCTGGCGATCCGTTTCAGCGAGGGCCGTTCCGCCTGGCGTCCAATAGTCGAGCACGAACGCGCCTTCGTCGATCTCGGGGAGAAATCCCGTCGGCGCCGCACGCTGAACGAGAACGCCGGCCACGACCAGCACGACGGCGGCGGGGACGACCCAGCGCGCATGACCCAATGCCCCGCCGAGCGCGCGCTCGTAGGAGTCGGACAACGAGTCGATGGCGTGTCCGACCCGCGCGAGAATACCGCGCGGGCGAGTCGTCTCCGCCTCCTTCTCCTCGACATCTTGCACGCGTAGGAACTGCTCGCTCAACAGCGGAATGATCGTCAACGCGACGAGCAGCGAAACGAGTACCGCGATCGTCAACGTGATCGACAGCGCGTGGAAGAACTGCCCTTCCACGCCGGTGAGCAAGCCAAGCGGCAGAAAGACGACGACGGTCGTGATCGTCGACGTCGTGACGGGCCAGATGAGCTCCTGCACGGCGTCGCGGATGGCGATCTGCCGGTCGGGATTCAAGTGCGCGTGGCGGACGATGTTCTCGGTGATGACGACCGCGTCGTCGATCACGAGACCGATCGCGATCGCCATCGCGCCGAGGGTCATCAGGTTGAACGTCTGCCCGATGAGCGACATCACGAAGACGGTGATCGCCATCGTGATCGGGATCGACGACGCGCTGATGGCGGTGATTCGTGCGTGTCGCAGGAACAGCAGCAAGACGATCACGGCGAGCACGGCACCGATGATCATCGCGTCGCGCACCGAGCCGACGGCGGCGCGAACGAGCGCGGCCTGATCGTAGACAGGCTTGATGAAGACACCCGTCGGTAGCGTGCCGCGGAGGTTGGCCGCGATGCTCGCCACGCTGTCGGCGATGAGCAGCGTGTTCCCGCCCGTCTGCCGCGTGATGTTGAGCAGCGCCGCCGGACGACCGTCGCCGGCGATGATGCGGACGTGATCCTCGGTTCCCGGCGAGACCGTGGCCAGGTCGCGGACGCGAAGCCCGTGCGCGACGACGATGTTGGCGATGTCGTCGGCCGAATGCGCTTCGCTCGTCGTCACGATGAGGTACTGCCGGTAGTCCTGCGGCATTCGACCGACGGCGGTGACCGACGTCGATGCCTGAATCGCCGTCGCGAGATCGGCGAAGGTCAATTGCTGCTGCGTGAGCCGCGCCGGATCGGCGATGACCTCGATCTCGCGCACGTCGCTCCCCATGACGTCGACGCGTCCGACGCCGGGAACGCGCGAGATGAGCGGCTTGACCTGATACCGCGCGATGTCGTACAGCGTCGCCGGATCGCCACCCTCGAGATTGTAGGTGATGATCGGGAACAGCGATGGCATCAGCCGTTCGATCTCGATGTCGAGACCGTTCGGCAGCGTGCCACGCACCTGGTTCACCCGCGCCTGCACCTGCTGGAGCGCGAAGATCATATCCGTCTTCGGCGCGAACGTGATGTTCGTCTCGCTGCCCCCGCGGATCGATCGAGACTGCACGCGTGTCACGCCCGGCACGACGCTGATCGCTTCTTCGATCGGCCGCGTGATGCTGAACAACACCTGACGCGCCCCGAGCGAGCTGCCCTCGACGACGACGGTGATGCGCGAGAACGTGAGCTCGGGGTAGATCGCCGACGGCAGCTGCGTCGCGGCCCAGATGCCGGTTCCGCTCAGCACCGCGATCGTCAGATAGATGAACCGCCGCTGCTGGCCGAGGAGGCTGAAGAGCGAACGCTTCTCGGTCACGGCTTCACCGGCTTCGCTGGTGGCGGCGCCTCGGGGCCACGCCCCGGCGTCAGCTGAACGACCTTCGCGCTGTCCTGAACGCCGTAGGCGCCGTACGTCACGACGCGCTCGCCTGCTTTGAGACCCTCGACGATCTCGACGCCGGCGCTGCTCCGGCCGCCGATCTTGACGTCGCGGTCGTGGGCGATACCGGTGGCATCGACGACGAAGACCTTGAACTCGTCGCCCTCCGGGACCAGCGCGTCGCTCGGAATCACGATCGCCGACGGACGCACGCCGACCGAGATCGCGCCGAACACCGTCTCGCCGATGCGCAACGGGCGTCGGGTCGTGGGGGCTTGAACTCGGACCGCCACGCTGCGCGACGTCGAGTCGACCGTGCCGGAAATGTCGACGACCGATCCGACGCCGAGCGGCTCTCCGCTCGCCGACTGTCCAGCACTCAACGCCACCTTGGCGCCGGGCCGAACGCGCGCGGCGTCGGTCGGTGTGACGCTGAGCAATACGTCTAATGCACTGGGATCAGAGATCTCGACAAGCGGCTGCGACCCATCGACCGAGGCGCCAAGTGTCGCCGACATGCGCGTGACGATGCCGGTGATCGGCGCGCGGAGGATCGAAAGCTCTTCGGTGCGCCGTGCGGTTATGGCGTCGGCTCGCGCTTTTGCGACGTCGGCAGCCGCTTGTTCGGCATCTTTCCGCGGAACGATGCCCTCCTGCGCCAGGCGTTGCGCGCGTTCATTCGCGCGCTCGGCGGCAGCGAGCGCCGCTTCGGCGCTCTCCAACGACGATTGGAACGGCGCCTGATCCAACTCGACGAGCGTCTTCCCCTTCTGCACGCTTTGTCCGGTCGTGACGAACACCTGTGCCACCCGACTGGCGGCGGGCGCGCTCAACGTCGCGACGTGTCCGGCACGCGGCGCGACCGTGCCGATCGCGCCCAGCGTTTCGTTGAACGGCTGCGGCTGGACGACGATCGTCTGCACGCCGACGACGGGACGCGCCGCGGAGTCGCCTTCGCCGGCATCCTTCTTCTTCGAGCAGGCAAACGACGCGACCATCGCGGCGGCAACGAGTTGGTAGTGTCGTCTCATGGTTGTGAGGTTGGCGCCGGAGCGAGCGCGAGGACGCGCAGTTGGGCCGTCGCGATCCAGGCGTTGGAGAGATCGTCGATGTATTGCGCGAGAACGTCACGCGCGTTGCGCTGAGCCTCGAGAACGTTGGGCAATGACGCCGCGCCTTCGCGGTACGCCGTGAGCGACATCGCGGCGACGCGATTCGCGCTCAGGACCAGCCGTTGATCACGCTCGGTGCGCGCCAAGGCGTTCTCGCGTTGGCGAAGTGCGTGGGCGATCTGATTGCGCGCCTCGACCCGCGCCAGCGTCAATTCCGCGGCCGCGCGCACTCGCTCGGCTTCCGCTTGCGCGATCGCCCCGCGATTCCGATCGAACAGCGGCAACCCGAGCCCCAGACCGAACGTCGGCAACATGCCGGGTTGGCCGGGATCATGATTCTCGAAACCGAGCGCGATGCTGGGGGTCGAGAACAACGATCGATGCTGCAGCCGCGCGGCGAGCGTCGCCGACTCGAGCGACATCGTCGCCGCCGTCTCGTTCAATGTTTGTCCCGGAACCGGCGCCGGTGGCGGCGCGGCCAAAGAGTCGCTCGCGTTGATCGTCAATTGCTCGGCGGTCATGCCGAGCACCGCTTGCAGATCGAGCAGCGACGAGATCAGCGTGAGCGAGTCTCCCGCCGCGATGTTCTCCTGTTGGCCCGCGTTGACCCGCGCGAGCTCGACGTCCATGTCGCTGGCGTCGCCGGCGTCGCGGCGCCGTTCGACCATGTGGAGCAGACTGTCGGCGTCGAGCGCGTTGCGACGCGACAGCGCGAGCCGCTCACGAGCCGCGACGGCGTGGGTGTACGTCGTGTCGGCGTCGAGCGCGATTGTCGCCCGCGCGAATTGGAATCGGAGACGCGCCGCGTCGAGCGCGATCTGCGCCGAGCGAACGCGGAGCGACCGAAGCGGCGGGAGATCGATCGGGACGTCGGCCGTGACGTGATACTGCGGGAACGACTTGCTGTAGCTCGCCGACAGCGTCGGGTTCGGAAGGGCGCGCGCGACGAGGAGCTGCGCTCCCGCGACCGCCGTGTCGGCGCGGGCGACGCCCAGTCGCGCCCCGCGTTCCAGCGCGGCGGCGACGGCAGCGGCGCGGGTCATCGGGGTCAATTGTCCTGCAATGGGCGTCGCACGAGCGACGCATGCCACGATCAGGGCGATGCGAAAACGCATGACCTCGAGGTTGTGCGTGAATCGATGTACGCTAGCTGAACAAACCTGTCAGGACGATGACAGGCTCGCGGCGACGGGCGCCGCCAGGCCCGGAGGCTCGGCCGGAAACTGAACCGTTACCCGGGCACCTTGTCCAGGTCCCGACTCGATGCGGATTGACCCGCCGTGTTCTTCGGCGATCCATTGGGCAATAGACAGGCCGAGCCCCACGCCGTCCGCGCCATTCCCGTTCGCGGATCCCCGCGTGCGAGAGGCGTCGCCGCGGTAGAATCGCTCGAAGACGTGTGGCAGTTGCTCGGGCGGAATCCCGATGCCGGTATCCGTCACCGTCAACGTCGCGCTCGACCCGACCGTGCGAACGCCGACGCGCACGACGCCATCCGCGTCGGTGAACTTGATCGCGTTGTCGAGTAGAATGAGCACGAGCTGGCGAAGCAGCGTGGGGTCTCCGTTCACGGCCGCTTCCTCGAAGTCGTCGACCTCGAGGCGGACGGCCCTGCGATCGGCAATGATGCGCGCCGACTCGGCGGCGTCGAGGGTGAGATCATCGAGGAACACGCGGCGTCGCTCGATGGGTCGCTCGCCCGCGTCGACACGTGCGAGCATGAGCAGATCCTCGACGATGCCGCCCAATCGTTCCGTCTCTCGCTCGATGGCGCGCAGCGATTGAACGTATTCTTCGGGCGAGCGCGCGCGCTGCAACGCCACCTCGGCGCGACTCCGCACGACCGTCAGCGGCGTCCGTAGCTCGTGCGCCGCGTCGGCCATGAAGCGGCGCATGTGCTCCACGTTGCGCTCGACGGGCGCGATCGATTGCCGTGCGAGCCACCACCCGCCAACGGCGACCAATACCGACGCGACGAACGCCGCCGCCCCGAACTCGGCGATGAGTGCCGGGTAGCGATCCTCGATCTCGATCTCGTCGGATATGGCGATGGCGACGAGCGGCGCTCCGTTCTCGATATGCATGCGTTGCGCAAATACGCGGAGGATCCGCGATTCGGTCGCGGCATGACTCGCGTGCGCCACGCCTTGGCTCAGGGCCACGCCGGCGGCGCGCGCGATCCACGGATCGAGCGCGGCGCCGTCGATCGAACGTCCGGTCGTGTCGGCGAGCATCAACGCTCGACCAGGGATGCGAAGGTCGCGCAGCGCGGCTTGGGGACCGCGCGCCTTCGCCGTGGCGATCATCTCGGTCGTCGCATCGCGCAATGACGCGTCGAGCTCGCGGTCGAACTGCCGTGTGATCGCGGCGAACATGCCGACGCCGAGTAGCGCGAGAATGGCGAAGAACGTCCCGACGTACCACGCCGTGAGCCGGAGCCGAAGGCGACTGAGGGTCTGTGGGGGGAGCGCTCTGGGACGAGGGCGGCCGGCGGTCATGTTCCGAGCCGGTATCCCGCGCCGCGAAGCGTGTGAATCAGCTTGACGTCGAAGCCGTCGTCGATCTTGCGGCGGAGCCGCCGGACGAGCACCTCGAGGACGTTGGTGAACGGATCGTGGTTCTCGTCCCACACGTGGGCGGTGATGGCCGCGCGATCGACGACCTGCCCAACGTGGCGAAGGAAGAACTCGAGCAGCGCAAACTCTTTCGCCGTCAACTCGATCTCGCGATCGGCTCGTCGCACGCGGTGCGCGCGCAAGTCGACCTCGAGGTCGGCGATCGTGGCGACCTCGGGGAGCGGCGTCGGCGGACGGCGCGCGAGCGCGTGCAGCCGCGCGACGAGCTCGCGGAACGCGAACGGCTTGGTGAGATAATCGTCGGCGCCGGAGTCGAGCCCCCGCACGCGGTCGTCGACGGTATCGCGCGCCGTGAGCATCAGAACCGGCGTGGCGACGCTCCGGTCGCGCAGCGCACGGCACAGGTCGAACCCGTTGCCGCCGGGAAGCATCACGTCGAGGACGATCACGTCGAACGCGCCGAGCACGGCCCGCGATCGACCGGCGGCGAACGTGCTCTCACGCGCGATGTGAAAGCCGTGCTCGGATAGCCCGCTCTCGAGCACAGCGGCCAGTTCGGGATCGTCCTCGACCACCAACACGCGCATCGATGCCCCCGGCTGGTCGCTACGGCTTCTTCGGCCCGACTTTCGTCATCTCTTTCGCCTTGGCCTCGGCCGCGGCCTCTTTCTTTTCCGTTGCCGGCGACTCGTGCGAGACGCCGACGACCTTCCCCGTCATCGCGTCGACATTGACTTCATCGATGCCCGATCTTCCCGGCGTCTTCATATCGCACGAGTAGTGTACTTCATGACCAAACTCCTCCACTGAAAGTAGACTGACGATCGGAAGGTATGGTCAGAACCTGTCACGACAATGACAGTCGCTCACGGCCCGACGACGAGCGCGAGTCCGTCGAGCGTCGG
>Ga0153915_10007441_pt1 | contig 10326 bp, 4 predicted proteins | sample Opewatmetagenome_2_FD_107003 | JGI IMG/M metagenome (GOLD analysis project Ga0153915, IMG submission 107003) | Freshwater wetland microbial communities from Ohio, USA - Open water 3 Core 3 Depth 3 metaG | ecosystem: Environmental > Aquatic > Freshwater > Wetlands | place: USA: Ohio, Lake Erie... | reverse complement strand
GCTCCAGGACGAGTTCGGCTGGACACGGGGCCAGGTATCGGTGGCGATGTCCATCTCGTCGTTGGGGAGCGGCCTCTCCGGCCCAGTGGCTGGCATTCGCGGAAGTAGGGTGGGGGGGCGGAGCGTCATGGGAGCGGGGGGCCTCATGATGGGCTTGTTCTTCGCCCTTCTCGGCCTCACGCCTTCGCTGCTCTACCTCTACGTGATGTTCGGGTGCATGGCAGCGTGGCGGGCGGGAATCATGATAGTACCGGTCAGTACGGTTGTCAGTCAGTGGTTTGAGCGCAAGCGAGGGCTGGCCATAGGCCTTACGACAGCCGGCATTGGTCTGGGTGGACTTGTGATGGCACCAGTGACGGCCGTCTGCATTTCAGCGGTAGGCTGGCGACTGACATTCTTGATAATGGGCATGCTGATAGCAGGAGCAGTGGTGCCGCTGAGCGCCTTCGTGGTCCGGCAACACCCGTCAGAGCGCGGACTCCTCCCAGACGGGATGGGCACCCCTCGCGAGACCGGTGAGGAGTCCCGGCCACCCTCGGTCGAAGGATGGTCGCTGTCGGATGCACTGCGCAGTCCTACGTTCTTCCTCGTGGCAGCCGCGTTTAGCCTTGCCTTCGCGACGCTCGGCGCAGTACTCATCCACATTGTGCCGTTTCTCGAGGACAGGGGCATCTCGCGGGAGCAGGCGGGTCTGATGCTGGGCTTCGTGTCAGGCGTGGGGGTAGTCGGCAAGGTTGTATCCGGCCACCTGGCGGACAAGATGTCCCCGAGGCTGGTCGCTGCCTCAGTATTCCTTCTGCAGGCTGTAGGGCTGATGATCCTCGTTCAGACGGGGAGCTGGCCGGGCATAATTGCCTTCACGCTCATCTTCGGCTATTCGATGGGCGCGGTCGTCGCCCTGCAGCCGCTGATGGTGGTCTATTGCTTCGGCATGGCATCGGTGGCCACGATCCTCGGTGCGATGATCGCCATCACCAGCATATTCAACGCCCTAGGCCCGATGATGGCGGGTTTGGTATACGATCTTACGGGAACGTACCGCCTCATCTTCCTGATCTACGTCGCTATCGATTGCCTCGCCGCCGCCCTTATTTACTTCCTCGGCCGCCAGCCCCTGGGTCAGAAGTTGCCCGACCGCGCACTCCTAGCTGCGACCGACTAGGAGATGCCCTGCGCCGTAGCAGAACCTCCCTGCGTATCTGAGGGTTGACCCGGCGACCAGAACCGTCCGATGCTGTGTCCCAGCCACCAGCGCTCACCGGTGGCCTTGAACCTGCGGCCTGTGCTGCCGGCGTCCTCGAGCGCCTTGCGGCACCGCGAGCAGACGGGCAGCACTGCACGTCGCCAGGATGCCGCTTCCTCAGGCTCGCCGGAGCACGCAGTCAAGGCGTGGTCAGAGGTGGGGCTGCGGCCACAGAAGGTGCAAGCAGGCATCCCGTAACACGCCCCCAAGTCCACTCGTTGTCAGTGTAGAGGCCACGCACCCCAACCTGCGAACGATTGTAGCGCAAACCGGGGTTAGCGCGGCCCCTCTTTCTCTGCGATGTGGCGCCGTCGATACTTCCTCGCCGGGCTTGCTGGGTGTGGGTGATGGCATCCCACCAGGCGGGGGATGGGTGTTCCGTCACTCCGCCTACAGGCCCGGCCTATTGCTGCCGCAAGAAAGGGAAGCACCCTTGAGCTGGTGGCGGGGGTGCTCAAGGGCGCCAGCGAGAGGACTCGCTGTGCTGGTCGCAGGGATCAATCCTCTCACCCTAGATGTTCGGCCATGGCCCACGGTTTCCGTAGTCCCGCCGGATAGCGCAGACTAAAACGCCAGGTTGAGACGACGAAGGGGTGGCCCTTGCGACTGCCCCTCGTGATGAGAGTCTAGGCTGCTGGGGTCCTTCGGTGGCACACCATGTGGGGATAGTGGGCACCACCCCACCTAGAACCTGGCCCTGACCACCAAGGGCCGATAAGGACGATTGGCCGTCTCCGGCACTCGATTGGCGCCGCGCGACGGGTCTCCGCGTCCTGTAGAGCACACATCTCCGAGGCACAGGGTCAGGACGCCCTGTCTCCAAGGCAGAGGGTTCGCTGAGCCGCCCAGATACGGAACGGGTTTTGCCACCCCACAACTGCTGCGCAGATTCCACAAGTCGTTGGCGACGGACGGTTGTCTTGGGGAGAACAGAGGCGCTATCTTTAGGCGCAACGGGCTTCATTTGTCTGGCGACGGGGCTCGCCCTCCACAACGGCAAGTCCTTTCGCCAGCTTAGTACTTGAGGGGGCGCCCGCCTGGCCAATTGAGGGAATGATGGGGAGGCAAGAGTGCGAAGCATCCAGTTGAGCAGAACGGAATACCACGACAAAGTGCTCGCCTGCTGGCTCGGCAAGAACATCGGTGGAACTCTGGGGGCACCCTTTGAGATCAGGAAATACGTCAACGCTCTTAAATTCTACGATCCCGTACCAGATGGGCCGGCTCCCAACGATGATCTGGATCTCCAGCTTGTCTGGTTGAAGATGCTTGAAGATAAGGGGGTAGACCCGACTCTTGCTGACCTCGCGGAGTACTGGAAGCGCCATCTGTCTGCCTACCCCTGGAACGAGTATGGCTTCTGTCACAGGAATCTTGAGCGTGGTTTGATGCCCCCGATCTCTGGATGCTTCGAGAACTACTTCGTTGATGACATGGGCTCCCCCATCCGCAGTGAGATCTGGGCATGTATCGCCCCTGGCGACCCTCAACTGGCAGCGTCAATGGCCTGGAAGGATTCCGTGTTGGACCATGCGGGTGGGGAGGGCATGTACGGGGAGATGTTTTGGGCGGCCGTCGAAAGCGCTGCCTTTGTGGTGAGGGATCCCAGGACCCTGATCCAAGTCGGACTTGCAATGATTCCGCTGCCCTGCGCCATCTCGCGCGTTGTTCGCGAGGCCGTCTGGTGTTCGGACAACGGCATCAGCTGGGCCGAAGCCCGAGAGAGGATCGTAACCTTCCATGGCCACTACATGCCGTGCAACGCAATACCAAACCATGGGTTCACCATCCTTGGCTGGCTCTATGGCGAGGACTATGGCGACAGCCTCTGCAAGGCGGTGAACTGCGGCTATGACACGGATTGCACAGGAGCGACCCTCGGATCCGTGCTAGGCATTGTCGGAGGGACGGCCTCGGTTCCTGTGGAATGGAAGAGGCCAATCGGTGACACCATCGTGCTGCACGAATACACCGGCAAGTTCAACGCCCCGGCAACGACCACGGAACTGACGGACCGGGTCCAGGCAATCGCGGAGAGACTTGTTGCGGAGAAGTCGGACGCTGTGGAATTTGCGGAGGAAACCTCCGTTCCCCCAGACGTGTTGTCCCTGCTCTTCCGCAGTGAGAAGGCAAGGGCCGCGCTACGTCAAGATATTCACGCCGGTGTCGTCGCCTGTGGCGATCTCGTGGTGACGTTTCACTACGATGGCGAACCCGTGCTGCGTCCGGGGATCGAGCGTACCTTCAGGGTCTCACTGGAGAAGGGCGGCATGCCGGTGGATGCGGGAATCGAAGTCGAGGTTCCGCAAGGATGGACGGCTATTGCCTCCCAAGAGGCTCCCGGGTGTCACCGCCTCAAGGTTCTCGCTGACGAGGTAGCGGACCGAAACCTCATAACGGTGATTGCCAAACTGGACGATGGAGAACGTCGGGCCGACTTCACCGTGTTGGGACCGGGAGAGGCAGGGGGTTTCGCGAGTGGAGCCATGGTTGCCTGCTGCCTGAGATGCGGGGCAAGAGAAGGGGCCTGCATCTGTCCCACTGGGCGGTGAGCGGCCCAACAGCGCCCTGGGACTGCACTACCGCAGCGCCCGATTCACGTGCTCGAGCCACGGACAGGGGCACACGAAGAAGGCGCGCGGCTCGCGCGCACTTCTCAGTTGCCTACCCTTTCGTTGTAATCGGCCAGGATCCGGTTGGCATCGGCTGCAGCGTCCCCCAGGGCCTCGAGGGGGTCCTTGCCAGCGACAAGCATCTCCTCCGCCGCCTGAATGACGGCCTCGGCCGCCTCATCGCCAGGACCGATGAGCGCCCCCATGGTGGCCGGCGTCGCCGGGGTGTTCAAGTAAGCGTCCAGGGGCACTTGATAGAGGGGATACCGGGCCACGATGTCCTTGGCTGCCGGTAGGTCGATGGAGGAGCGGCTGACAGGCAGGTAGCCGGTGCCCGCAAACCATTCGGCTTGCTGCTCGGGCTCTACAAGCCATTTGATGAACTTCCAGGCTGCTTCCTGCTCCTGCTCTGGCCTCTGCTTCAGGATCCACAAGCCGTAGACGGCAAACCCCGTCAGTCCCTTGCCCTCCGGGACGCCAGGTAGTTGGCTGACCCCGATCTCAATGCCCTTCGCGCCCGGCTCGCCCCCCTCCAACACGTCGAGCACAGAGCCCAACCCACCCGCGAAGCTGAAGGTCATGGCAGCGCGGTCGGAGGCAATGGCCAGCAGGCCGTCTGCGTAGCTTGGGTTGCGGCCCACGTTGAAGGCCAGTCCCTCCTCGACCATGTCATGCCACCACTGGAAGAACCAGCGACCGGTATCATTGTCGAAGAGGACCTTGGTGGCGCGGCCTTCGTGGCCGTTGGCCCTGTCAACGTAGAGGTCGCCGTGCTGCCCCAGGGCGCTGGCCAGCCAGCCCTTGATATCGATAGCGATGCCGCTGCGCACCACGTTCCCGGCCGCGTCGCGCTTCAGGATCTTCTCCGAGTACCGGCGTACCTCCTCTAGGTTCTGAGGCGGCCTTTCCGGGTCCAGTCCTACCTCGCGGAAAACCTCCTTGTTGTAGTAAAGGAGGCCCATGTCTGCATGGAAGGGCATTGCCCACTGCGTGTCCTGCAAGGTGTAATACTCGACCGCCTTTTCGTCGAGGTCAGAGAGGTCATAACTGTCCCGGTCGATGAACTGCTGGATAGGCGTGACAGCGCCGCTGTCGATCATCTTCTGGATGTGACCCTCATCCAGATAAGCCATGGCCGGCACATTGCCTGACTGGATGGAGGCGATCAACTTGGCCATAGCCTCCAGGTAGTCCCCCTGACGGGTCGCGCGTACCCGCACTTCGTCCTGGGAAGCATTGAAGCGTGCCACGAGCCGGTCCAGGGTCTCCCCGTTTTGGGCGCCTTCGGAATGCCACAGGTCGATGGTCACGGGCCCGGTCGACCGGGTGAGGCTCGGCGTCTCGGACCTTGGAGCCGACCCTTCTTCCTCTGCGCACGCTGCAAGGAGCAAGCAAGCCGCGAACAATAAGACCGGCCCCAGAAGGGACTTCAGCATCACAGGCACCTCCGGCTCCGCTTTCCTACGCGCCCATCATAGCACGGGCAGTCATTCTCTCCGTCTTCGTCTGTCGAGGAGCTCTAGGACGATGGCGAACCTGCACAGCGCCTGATCAACAACCTAGGGAGTGCCAAAACTCCATCCGTCTCTGAGAGAGGGACGAGTGGCAAACCAGGACGGCCGAATGCCGGCAGAGGAGCGCAAACCCTCTGCCTATCACGCAGAGGGTTGGTCGCGATATCGAAAGTTCGAACGGGGACTTCTAACGGGAGTGTGTGGCCTCCGGGCTGGCCAGAAAGGCTCGGAGGCCCCTATCGGTGGTAGAATCGTGGTACGCATCAACGTGACCTTCTCTCAGGAGGTGGGCTATGGGAATCAGGGAGACGGTGCTCGAAAGGACTACCGGGCCCTACCTGGCCGGTGTCCTCAAGCTGATGGCTTTCACCTTCAATCGAAACGCTGACCTACGCTCCCAGCTTTGCCGTAGTCACAACGGCACCACAGAGCCCTTCGATTCGCGCTTCCAGTTCCGCACCGAAGATGGTTCGACGGCGCTCTACCTGACCATTGAAAACGGCCGCATGAAAGCCGGAAGCGGCAGCGTTCGGGACCCTAACCTCATCGCCATCTTCCGCGACGCAGAGTCGCTGCGCATCTTCCTCTCGCCGTTTGCCAAGAGTGACCCCCTGAACCTCATGGTCGACAATCGCCTCAAGTTCGAAGGAAACATGACCTATCTCAGCCGCCTGGGGCATCTCACCGTCATCGCCAGAAACAGCAAGTGGCGGCAGAAGCTGGCCGCGGCGCAGGTCGTCGACGCCACCAGACGGGGCGATGCCATGCTTGAGACGTCGCGGGCGGAGCGCCGGCGCGAGACTCTTCGCTGCGAGAAGACACCTGAGGTCATCGTCCTCGACGATCCATATCTGAGCCGCTACACCCTGGATGACTTCCCCCGCCTCAAGGCCATGCGTGCCGAGTTCTTCGGCGCGAACGGCGAGATATGTACCGAGCGGCCGTGGCTCGTTACTGAGTACTACCGCGAGCACGGCTTCGAGACCGATGCCGAGGGTAAGGAGATCGATCCCGAGCTGCGCCAGGCGGGCGCGCTGCGACACATCCTTGTCAACAAAGAGCCCATCATCCGCGACCGCGCGCTCCTTCCCGGCACGACGACGACAAGGTTCCCGGGCGTCGTCATCTACCCGGAGACCGGCGGCACCGGCATCTGGTCGGAACTGACGACGGTCAGCGAACGCAAGCTCAGCCCCTACCGAGTTTCGCCCGAAGATATCGACCTCCTCACCGAGGATGTCTTCCCTTACTGGGTCGACCGCAATATCCGCGAGTGGACGCGCAGCAAGTGGGATAACGCCCGCAGCCAGCAGTTGGACGAGCGCTGGGTGTTGTACTTCATGTGGAAGCCCTACGCCGTGTCGCATACGATCCCGGATTACCCGGCGATCCTCCAACACGGAATGCTGTCGACCAAGGAGGATGCGGCGCGCCGCGAGGCGGAAGCATCGGACGAGAAGGCGCGCAACTTCTATCGCGCCGTACAGATGGTCATCGACGGCGTGCTGAGCTACGCCGAACACCTAGCGGACAAAGCGGAGTCGATGGCGGCGGAACCGGGCATCGACCCCACACGCCGTGACGAACTCCTGGAGATGGCGCAGACCTGTCGCAAGGTACCCGCGCGACCCGCAGAGTCGCTGCATGAGGCGCTAAGCGCGATCCTGCTCGTCCAGATAGCGCTCCATATGGAGAACATGAACGCTGGCCTGTCGATAGGCCGCCTCGATGCCTGGCTTCAGCCGTACTTCCTTAATGACGTCGCGAAGGCGAAGTCGGACGAGGAGCGCGAGGCCGTCGTCAAGCGGGCGATTGAGTTGGTCGGCTCATTCCTCCTTCAGTGCAACGACCACCTGCCACTAACACCCAGCGCGGGCTTGCGACTGTTCGCCGGAAGCTCGTCGGACATGGTGGTAACGATCGGCGGCGTCGACCGTGAAGGGAAGAGCGCCGTGTGCGACATGACCTACATCATCCTCAAGGCGGAGGAGATGCTGACCCTGCGCGACCCCAATCTGAACGCACGCTTCCATCCAAAGGCCAACTCGCTCGAGTACCTGCGACGGCTTTGCGAAGTGAACGTCATCACAACGTCGACGCCGTCGATTCACAATGACGAAGCCATGATCGCCGCGCTCCTCAACCAGGGCTTTGCCTTAGAGGACGCCCGCGACTGGAGCGCGACCGGCTGCGTCGAGCCGACGAGCTGCGGGCGCCATTTCGGCCACACGAACTGCATGCTCCTCAACACCGTCGCCGCCATGGAGATGGCCCTCAACGATGGATATCACCCGCTGATCCGTGAGCAGATCGGCCCGCACACAGGTGACCCGGCTGACCCTTCGCGATTTGACACGTTCGACAAGTTCCTGGCCGCCTACAAGGAGCAACTGGGCTACCTGATCGACCAGTCGATCGAGTACAACAACCTGCTGGGGCAAGCCCACCAGTACCTGCACCCGACGCCCCTCATGTCGTCGGTCATACAGGGCTGCCTCGACAAGGGTGTCGACGTCATCAACGGCGGGGCGAAGTACAATAGCTCCGGCGCGGCGCTCGTCTCGGTGGCGGACGTAATCGACAGCCTGTTGGTCATTAAGCAACTGGCCTACGAAGAGAAGGTGGTCGACTTCAGGACGCTGCTGCAGGCGCTTCAGGACGACTTCATCGGACACGAGGCGCTGCACGCGCGCATCATGAAGCGCGTCCCCAAATTCGGCTCCGACGCGCCGGGAACGCGAGAGATGGCGCAGGACATCATCAACTTCATCTACGACCGCTACAATAAGCAGGAGAACTATCGCGGCGGGCGCTACACCAGCGGCTTCTGGAGCATGTCCAACCACGTCGTCTTCGGCACGCTGTCCGGCGCTCTGCCCAGCGGCCGCAAGCGAGGCAAGGCTTTCACCCCGGGCATCACTCCCTCGGCCTCGGCCTCGTCGAACTTGCTCGATAACATCCGCACCATCGCCGCCCTCGACCCGGTTAAGATGCCGAACAACATTGCCTTCAACATCAAGCTCACGCCGGCGCCCGGCGAGCCGCACGCCGAGTTCGTCGAGCACGCGATGACCTATGCGAAGACCTACTTCGAGCTCGGCGGCATGCAGATGCAGTTCAATATGGTCACCACGGAAACCCTCCGCGACGCCATGGAGCATCCGGAGAACTACCGCAACCTGATGGTGCGAATCTCAGGCTACAATGCCTATTTTGTCGAGCTTAACCGCGAGATGCAGATCGAGCTCGTCGAGCGGGCGGAGTACCGGTAGGGGACATGGCAGGCGAGCCGGAGCGAAGGCGGCCGCTAATCGTCGACGTGCGGCCCAACTCGCTCGACGACGGCCCCGGCATCCGCACGATTGTCTTCTTTAAGGGCTGTCCCCTTGCCTGTGTCTGGTGCCACAACCCGGAGGCGATACGTTCTGGCCCTGAGATCGCCTTCGTCGAGAAGGATTGCATAGCGTGCGGGGAGTGCATGCCCGTCTGCCCCACGAAAGCCCTTGGCGCAGGGCCGACTGTCGACTTCGATCGTTCGCTCTGCAACTCCTGCCGTGCCTGCGCTGAAGTCTGCCCGACCGGTGCACTGAAGCAGGTGGGTCGCTACTGGGAGATCGACGAACTGCTGCCGCAACTCGTGTGCGACCTGCCGTTCTATCGCAACTCAGGCGGCGGCGTGACGCTTTCCGGCGGCGAGACGACGATGTTCCCGCGTTACGTTGAAGAGCTGCTTCGTAGGCTGAAGGCGGCCGGCGTGCATTCGCTCGTCGAGACGTGCGGGCTCTTCCGGCTGGAGACGTTCCGCGACCACGTGCTGCCGCACCTGGACCAGATCTACTACGACATCAAGTTCGTTGACGGGGTCCTGCACGAACGCTACACGGGCCGGCCTAACGCCGTCATACTGCAGAATCTGGAGGCGCTGACGAAGCTGGCACCCGGTCGCGTGTTGCCGCGCGTTCCGCTCATTCCAGGTCTCACGGCAGACCTCGACAACCTGCGGGCAATCGGCGGCTTCTTGCGACGGCTGGGTTTCTCGGAGGCGCGCCTACTCCCTTACAACCCACTGTGGGCGCAAAAAGCCTTGAGCGTGGCACGGGACAGCGGGTACGAGCACGAGGGCTGGCTCTCTCGCCAGGAGCAGGCCGCCTGCGAAGCCGCCTTCTTCGAAGCCTTGCGCGGCTGACGGCTCTTAGCGAAGCGCCCTCAGCTCCCCGAACGCCTCGCCGATAGCGTCCCAGACCACGTCCGGCCTGGCCGAACAAAGCTGCGAGATGCTCGCGGAGCTGTGGGGTGCCAATCCTCCATCCGTATCTGGTAGAGTGGCGAGCGGCAAACCACGACCGTCGAATGCCGGCAGAGGAGCGCAAACCCTCTGTCTAGAAAGCAGATGGTCACGAAGAGCGGCCTTCGCGAGGCGTGAGAAAAGCCGGGCGAGATACCCGGCTTGATATCTAGTGTGGTGGATCGGAATAGCCCTGGCCGCAGGGTTCGGCAGTGCTCTCGCGAAGAATAGAAGCCGGCGGCACAGGCCGCCGGCCTTCTTCTATCAGGCCAACCTGGCCTTGACAGGCTAGGCCAGCAGCTTGGGAACGTTTCTCAGGATGGTCTCGGCCTCCTTGACGATCTCCTGCACCATATCGTTGACTTTAGGCATGTCGTTGATGCGCTGGGCCACTTCGCCGGCGGCCATCATCGCTTTTTCCTTGTCGCCTTCGAAGGTAGCTTTGATCGATTCAATCTCGTATTGGATCAGAGACATGTCGATGGTCGTGTAGTCGTCAGGGGTGCCGAGGAAGACGCCCGGCGACTTCTTGAGGGTGTTGGCGGCATGCTCAATGCTGCGGGGCGTCTTCAGCCAGCGGGCAGGGCCGACAAAGCCGCGCGCGACCAGTGTTCCCCTGTCGCCCGCCTCCACAACTCCTTCCTTCCAGATCTGGTGGAAATCGCTCTCCTG
>Ga0153915_10007440_pt1 | contig 10326 bp, 8 predicted proteins | sample Opewatmetagenome_2_FD_107003 | JGI IMG/M metagenome (GOLD analysis project Ga0153915, IMG submission 107003) | Freshwater wetland microbial communities from Ohio, USA - Open water 3 Core 3 Depth 3 metaG | ecosystem: Environmental > Aquatic > Freshwater > Wetlands | place: USA: Ohio, Lake Erie... | reverse complement strand
TGCCTCATCTCACCCCTCCCTGTCTTCTCCTGAAAGAAGATGGTCAAGGGGTGGGAGGGTTTATTCTTTTAAGGGGCTCGATTGTTTTTCCAGATGTGTCTTTACTGATGAGTAAATGTTTTGGGCCGCCGCATAGAATTCCTCCGCATCTTCTCTGGCGGGTTTGCCGTTCGGCAGGAGGCCCAGATCCGCAGGATAGCGTGCGTCGATATAAAGCTTGTCAAGCTTTTCTATGATTATGATATCGACAGCAAGTTCAATTCTCTTGCTGATGAGTTCCAGTAATCTCTCCAGGTTATGAATCCTTACCGGCCCGATCTCATATTCTTCTACAACGGCCTTAAAAGATTTTTCTATTGCCTGTTGTGAATGAAAGGCGGCCATATGAGTCAAATGATCATCCGATATAATTTTTTTGATGACTGAAAGGTCGTCCAGGGCGGCCTTGAGCCATTCCTCAGCTATCCTTTTCATACAGCACCTCGCCCCTCTGCATAACCTCCCGAGAGAACATGCTTCCCATGTTGAGGAATGCATCATGCATCGGTTTCGTGTGAACGATCAGATCAATCGGGACCATTTTTTTTAAATCCCTCAATAAGGAAGATACGGAAAGGTAGATCTTCATGTTTTCATTATAGCTCTTCGGCAGATAGTCATCATCAGTTACAACAAGCAGATCAATATCACTATGAGCGTCAGGATTGCCATAGGCAACTGAGCCAAAGAGAATAACCTTGTAAGGATTTATATCCTTAAGCCTTGCTAAGATCTCTTTTTTAATATCATCTTTTGACATGCCCGTTCCCAAGCTGTTGATTGAGTGTTAAGATTAATCATAATATAGTTTTATCCTGCTAAAGTTACAAGTAAAATCTGTCTCCGGTTAAGAAGCCTGGTATGGGGCAGGGGTATGGGATAGTATGTTTTTATTCAGGGCTCATTCGCCGAACGGGCCGGTTTGCGCTTGCTAACTTAAGTTCATGGGCAGCATCAAAATCCGTTACCTTGTTGAAGTGCTAAAAATCCATCCACGCTCAGGATATCGGCATTGCCTGTTTTGCCAAGCTCCAGCAGATGTCTGTCTCCTGATACGAGGCTCATCCATACGATGGGCATAATCCGGTTAAAATAAGGAGACCTCCCCCTGCGCACCCTCCGAAGGGGGACAAAAAATATGGCACACCTCCAGAAACAGGAAAACATGGCGCATCAGAGGAGGAAGAAGTCAGGTGGCCGAGGGAGAAAGGGTGTCCGGCCCTCTCACTCAATGAGCGAAGGAGAAGAGGATAAAAACATTTACAAATTACCCTTGATTGGGTAATATCCGCATATGCGAGTATGTTACAGGATTTCCTGTCGGAGACATTGACATGCCATAACGCCGATTCGTTTTCATCCATAGATAAAAATCATGTTACATCTGTTTTGTTATTATAAGAGATATTTTTTTGCCGGCCTTTTATCGGCCAGCCTTTCCTGCAGCCCTGCACAGGCCCAGGCCATTGACGACACCGTTACGATCATGGAAAGGGTCAGGGACACAATGGCCTCCATCTCCGATTATTCCTGCATGTTCAGCAAGCATGAACTGGTAGGTGACAGGATATTCCTGGAGGACAACATCATCCTGAAGGTAAAAAGACCCGACCATTTTTACCTGAAATGGACAAAGGGCACAAACAAGAACAGGGTGGCTATCTATGTTGAGGGCAGGAACAACAATAAGATTTTACTACACCTGAACGGCCTCCTGGGGCTCCTGCCACTTCACATCGACCCGGCAGGCAAAGAGGCCTTTAAGGAAAACCGCCACTCCATCACAGAGGCTGATTTCGTTGCCATTGCCGACCGGTTTTTAACAAATTGCCGCAGGGGGCTGACAGACCCTGAATGCGTGCTCAGGGTCAGGACACTGAAAGACCCCGACACCCTGGAGCTTGAGGGAGTCTTTCCCCGGGAAAAGGGTTATTATGCCCATATTGTGAGCATGACCGTTGACAGTCGCACATGGCTCCCCACAGGGCTTGTCTGCTATGGGTGGGACAACGAGTTTCTAGAGGAGTATCATTTCGACGACATAAAGATAAACCCGGGCCTTACGGAATCGGCATTTGAAAGAGATTGGTGATTTGTTATGAAGATGCGCAAATCCCGGTCAAACATACCCTTGGGCGGACAGGCTAAAGGCATCTGATGCCGGCCTCCCGGTCTATGCTGGCGTGGGCCGCGGATAGGTGGCGCCGGGTTTTCCGCCGGGGCTGCCCCCCCTATTGATTTTTAAAATAATAGATTGTCTTTTTTGTCTAAAGTTTTTATAAACGATAATCTATTTAAAATGATATTCGGTGACATCCGATCAGTGTATTGCATAAATGGACCATCTATCAGCAGGAGGCCCTTTTTGATTTACACCTTAAAAGGGGACTCCTGTTCTTTTATGGGGAAGGCATGAAGCAGGCCGGAGACAACTGAAGGATAAAAAGGAGCTTGAAAAAGGATGAAGATCAAGTCTATCGGGTATGCCCTTCCCAGCAAAAAGGTCACAAATGAGGATATCCTTAAGGACATGGAGGAAAAGAGCCGCAGGCACATGTCCCAGGGGGAGCTTAAGAAGCTAATATCAACCGTAAAGGACCTCTTCAAGAAGTCCGGCTCAGACGTGAGATACCACCGCGACAATGGGGAGACCGCCCTCAGCTTCGGGGTAAAGGCGGGGAAGGCGGCACTTGACAAGGCAGGGATGTCGCCCAAGGATATCGACCTCCTCCTCTATGTGGGCGTGGGCCGCGGGTGGGTGGAGCCATCCACCAGTAATGTCTTTATAGACGCCCTGAAGCTTACCAATGCCACTGGCTATGACATCCTAGATGCCTGTGCAAGCTGGATGAGGGCGTTACAATCTGCATACCTCTACATAAAGACCGGGACCTATAAGAACGTCATGATCATGAACTGTGAGTTCAACACCTATGAATACACGACCACAGAGTTCAAGGGGCTGCATGAGGTAGACTATCTTTTTCCCGGCGTCACCATAGGCGAGGCCGCGACCGCCACCATATTTACCGGATGCCCTGGCAATGACTTCTATTTTACCTTCAAGACCTGGGGCGAGAAGCATAACCTCTGCAAGGTCCCCCTCCCTAACCTGAAGCAGTATTCCAACGGAGAGCTTGCAGAGCTGGACACCCTCAGGTTTTATTCCTATGGCGAAAAGCTGTTCAAGTTCGCACTCCCAAGGATCTGCCGCCACTATCTGGAGGATGACTACCTCAAGGCCTTCAAGTATGACATCATATTCAGCCATGCGGCGAGCGACCCCATGACGGAAAAGGTCATAAAGCTCAGCAAGCTGGATCTCAAGAAGGCATACAACATCCACGGGAGGTGCGGAAACACCGTGTCAGCCTCCGTTCCTCTGGCCATGGGCCTTGCCATGGACGACGGGAGACTCAAGACTGGGGACAATGTCCTGGTGGGCTTCGGGAGCGCGGGCTTTACATCCGCATGGTGCGCATTCCAGAATAACTAGCCATGGACCGCCCTGTGTTTGCAGGCATAGACCTTGGCTCCATAAGCCTTAATCTTGTCCTCATGGACAATGATGCCGGGATTATGAAGGAGGTCTATGAGAGGACAAACGGCAGGCCCCTTCATTGCCTTCTTAATGTCCTGAACAGCCTTTCGGCAAGGCACACGACCATTGACGGCCTGTGCATCACAGGGAGCGGCAGGAACAAATTAAGCGGTCTCTTCTCATGCGGGGCGGTGAACGAGATCCTTGCCCATGGCGAGGCAGCAGGCTTCCTCAACCCTGAGATAAGGGCCATAATAGAGATAGGGGGGCAGGACTCCAAGCTGATCTTCCTTAACAGGGACAGCAAGACCGGCAGGACCGCCATAGGCGACAGCAGCATGAACGACGTCTGCGCCGCAGGGACCGGCTCTTTCCTGGACCAGCAGGCCAAGAGGCTGGGCATCCCGGTGGAGGAACTGGGCGAGATAGCCCTGAGATCAAGAAGGCCTGCGCCCATAGCAGGGAGATGCAGCGTCTTTGCCAAGAGCGACATGATACACCTCCAGCAGGAGGGCGTCCCTGTCGAGGACATCGTGGCAGGGTTGTGCCGTGCCCTTGCAAGGGGCTTTTTGAGCAATCTGGGAAAGGGGAGAGAATTGCCGCACCCCATCCAGTTTCAGGGTGGCGTTGCCGCGAACAGAGGCGTTGTAAGGGCCTTCGAGGACCTCCTTGAACTCCCGCCCGGCGGGCTTGCGGTGCCTGAGAAATTCCTTGTCATGGGTGCCTATGGTGCCGCGCTTCACGCCAGGGACCAATCTCCAAAAAGGTCCATTCAGATAAAAGAACTTATATCCATCCTCGAAAAAGAAACCAGGACAGGCAGTGCCCACAGGTCCTGTCTCCCACCCCTTTTGATAAGGCACACCAGGGACAACCAATCCTTATCCTCCATATCTGATGGAAAACTCACGGATGCATTCCTTGGGATAGACGTTGGCGCGGTGAGCGCAGACCTCGTCCTTGTTGACAGGTCCGGCAATGTCCTGAAGAAGAGGTATATCCTTACCTCAGGCCGGCCAGAGGAGGCGGTAAGGCGAGGCCTTGCCGAACTGGGGAGGTCGTCCGGGTCCTGTGTCAGGGTGAGAGGGGTTGGCGTCACAGGGAGCGGACGCTATTTCATCGGCCACCTTGTGGGCGCAGACCTGGTCATAAACGAGATAACGGCCCAGGCAAGGGGCGCCCTCCACATAGATCCCTCCATAGACACCATCTTTGAGATAGGGGGACAGGACGCAAAGTACATCCGGTTTGACAGGGGCGTGGTGGCGGACTTTGAGATGAACAAGGTCTGCGCAGCCGGGACAGGGGCCTTTCTGGAGGAGCAGGCAGCACGGCTTGATATGGACATAAGGGAGGAATTCAGCTGCCTTGCCTTTAAAGGAAAGACCCCTGGGGACCTGGGGACAAGGTGCACCGTGTTCATGGAGAGCGACCTGATCCACCATCAGCAGTCAGGGCTTGGGAGGGAGGACCTTGCGGCAGGGCTCGCCTATGCCATTGTGAACAACTACATGGAAAAGGTGGTGGGAAACAGGAGGCTCGGCGAGAGGATCTGTTTCCAGGGCGGGGTTGCAGGCAACAGGGCCGTTGTGGCGGCCATGGAGGCGGTCACGGGAAAGACGGTCCATGTGCATGAGCATCACGACGTCACAGGTGCCATAGGGGCCGCCCTGGCAGTGAGGGACAGCTGCCATGACCTTCTTGAGACATCCTTTGGAGGCTTTGACCTCAGCAACAGGGAGATGTCTGTAAAGACCTTTGTATGCAGGCATTGCGAGAACCTGTGCGAGATAAGGAGGTTTTGCGTAAACGGCCAGGAGAAGGGCCTGTCCGGGGGGATATGCGGGAGACATGAACAGGGGCCATGGACCGGGGTCCCGGACCTGATACAGGAGAGGCTTGCATTATTGACCGGCGAGGAACAGGTCCTCCCACAGGATGCCCCGGTCATTGGGATGCCCAGGAGCATCTTCTTCTATGAGGACTACCCATTCTGGAAGGCCTGTCTAACGAGGCTGGGCTACAGGGTGATACTTTCCTCCGAGACAGGCAAGGACCTTATTTACAGGGGCCTGAAGAGGACCCAGAGCGAGACATGCCTGCCCGTCAAGGCGGCCTACGGACATATCGAGGACCTTGCAGGGAAGGGCCTTAAAAGGATCTTTTTCCCATCCGTCTCCGAGGCGTTCAAGACACGGGCGGACCTGCCCAGGACCTATTACTGCCCCTATATACAGGGCCTTCCCTACATGCTCCGTGCAGGGTTTGAAGGGCGCGGCCTGGAATTCATCACGCCTGTGTTATCATTCTCAGACGGCACGTGGAAGGAGGCCCTTATAGGCCTTGGAAAGGAACTGGGGCGAGGCAGGCAGGAGGCGGAGGAGGCCATTGCCGATGCAAAGGAGGCCCTTTCCCTCTTCCAGGGACAGCTCGTAAAGAGGGGCAGGGAGATCCTGGAAAGGAAGGATGACAAGACCGTGGTCCTCCTGGGCAAGGCACATCACCTCTTTGACGATGGACAGAACATGCATATAGGCAAGAAGTTGAGACGGGCAGGGATCACCGCCATACCCTATGACTTCCTGCCCCTGTCGGAGGTGGGGCTTTCCAGTCCCTTTGAGAACGTGGTCTGGCGGAACAGCCATGATCTCATAAGGGCGGCCATGATCGCAAGGGACAACAGGCTGCCCGTCATCATGTTGACCAACTTCGGCTGCGGTCCTGACTCCTTTGCCATGAAGTACATTGAGGAGGTCCTGACAGGCCACCCCTATATGGCCCTGGAGGTGGATGAGCATAGTGCTGATGCGGGCGTCGTAACGAGGATAGAGGCATTCCTTGACACCATCAAAGGTATAGGGAAGCAAAGGGAGGCCCTTCCAAGGGAATACCCAGTGATCATCAGGCACGACACAGACATCCGCAACCCCTTTCTGCCTGACCCGAAGGTTATGAAGATCCTCAAAGACAGGACCCTCTGCTTCCACTATGTATCGCCAGGCATGAACAGGATCATGGAGAGCGCATTCAGCATCATAGGGATAAGGACAAGGTCCCTCCCGCCCCAGGACCACCGGACAGAGCAGCTGGGGAGGAGGCATGCATCCGGGCTTGAGTGCCATCCCTATATCGTCTCTACCGGGGACATTATCAAACTCACGGAGGAAGAGGGCTTTGACCCTGCAGGGACCGCGATCCTCCTCATGTCCTATGACGGGTGCTGCCGCTACAGCCAGTACGGCCTTTCCTACAGCATGGCCCTGAACAACCTGGGCTTACCCCAGGTCCTTATGGTGAATCCCCTTGTGTCGCCTCGCTATGAGGAGCTCTCCGGGCTCTTCGGTCTCAACTTTACGCAGGCCATATGGAAGGGGTGGCTGTCTGCCGGGGTCCTGGAAAACTACCTACTCTCCAGGAGACCCTATGAGCTTGAAAGGGGGAGTGTGGACGGGGCTTACAACCAGGCACTCGAAGGCGTGGCAGAGGCCGTCAGTTCCTTCAGCCCCTGGGGCTACATATCAGATGCAAGGCTTATGGATGCACTCAAGCGGGGGATCGCCCTGATAAAGGCCGTCCCCTGCGACCGCAGCAGGAAGAGGCCGGGGATAGGGGTCTTCGGGGAGTTCTTCAGCGTCCTCAACACTTGGGCCAACCAGGACCTCTTCAGGAAGCTGGAGTCCATGGGCATGGAGGTGAAGAGCAGCGGGCTGTTTATCCTTGCAAACTTCATGTCCTTCTTCGCCGAAAGGCATCACCAGGAGGAGATGAGGAAAAGGCGGGGTATGGCCGGTTATTATTACGGCAAGATAAAGAGGCACTGGCTCCTGGCATGGGCAGAGAGGATAGAGAGTGAACTGGACGAGGATGCAGGGGACATAAGGCTTCTGCCCACGGAGAAGATGGTCAGGGATATAGCCCCCTTTATGAACCCGGACCTTGATCCGGTATCCACGACCTGCCTCGCAAGGACCATAGACCTGGCCGAGAAGGGGATCGCAGGGATAAATTATCTCATAGTCCTTAATTGCATGCTGAGCAACATGACCATCCCCATAATAAAGAGCATACTCTCCGGATACAACGACCTCCCCTTTCTGGCGACCGCCTATGACGGCTTCAAGGAGACCAATACCATCACAAGGCTTGAGGCCTTTGTCCATCAGGCAAGGCTTTACCATGAAAGATACGGGGAGCCGATTGTCCGGGTATAGGCTGCATCACTCATTCTTTCCCTCTCCCTGATCCGGTGTCGTTGATGCAGTTGCCTCCTTCAGGTCATGGACAACCTCGCCGGGTCTGAGGCTGATGCTCGGGGCGCTGTTCTTTTCAATTACAGGGACATCCCCGCCGTTTGCCTTTACATCCATGGGCCGTGTGTCCTTATTGCCGGGCAGGGGGATACCGCCTTCGGAAAGGATGAGCCACTGCTGTTCAAAGGACTCTCCCTTTGCATGAAGGGAGAGTCCCAGGCGGGATGGCCATATGCGGCAGTGTTCCTCCCCGTTGAATAGACAGGACAAACCGTGTTCTCCTCACCGTAAAGGACCCACGACTTCCAGGGTTTGAGGTCTGACGGGATTTCAGTTTCGCCAGCACTGGACACAGAGACACCAGCGAAGATCGTAATACAAAATTGAAATGTAATTACTCCGAGGCTGTTGTAGACAGTGTCACCGTCTGTTGATTATGCTCGCGGCATAGCCTGCGCCGAAGCCGTTATCGATGTTCACGACGGTCACGCCGGATGCGCAGGAGTTGAGCATGCCCAGGAGGGCCGAAATGCCGCCGAAGCTGGCGCCGTATCCGACGCTGGTGGGCACCGCGATAACCGGTTTGTCCGTGAGCCCTCCCACCACGCTGGGAAGCGCCCCCTCCATCCCTGCCACTACTATTACAACCGATGCCGTGTTCAGGTCATCCCTGTGTGCAAGGAGCCTGTGTATCCCTGCCACGCCTACATCATAAATGGTCTTGACCCGGTTGCCCATAAACTCCGCGGTGAGCGCTGCCTCCTCTGCCACAGGTATATCCGAGGTCCCTGCGCTGATTACCACGATAGGACCTTTTCCGGTTATCTCTACAGGATGGGTATCAAGGGTCAGTATCCTGGCCCTCCGGTGATAGGCGCTTTCAGGATATCTTGAAAGGACAATATCGGCCTTCTCCCGGGATAGGCGCGTGACCAGTATCCTTTCTTTTCTCTTGATCATGCTGCCCATAATGGCTGCGATATCGTCGGCCTCCTTGCCCTCGCCGAAGATCACTTCAGACAACCCCTTTCTCAGGCCTCTGTGATGATCAACGCATGCAAACCCCAGGTCCTCAAAGGGCAGGTCCTTTAACTCACCCATGGCCATTTCAACGGACACATGGCCCCTGCTCAGGTCTTCTAAAAGCCTTTTTAAACGGTCTTTATCCAAGCTCTCTCCTCCGGGCTATGCACATTCTCTTCAGGAAAAAAGTTTTTTTGCCAGTTCGGCCACCCTGATGCCGAGTTTTATGGCGTTTTCCGATGTCCTCTCATCAGGGGCGCCTGCGCAGGCCACGCCATAATGGCCGGTAGCGGACATGGGGTCGCCGACAATTATCATGCCGTTAATAAGCATGGCCTGTATTATGGACATGATGGTGGTCTCTTTGCCGCCGGCAGCATCGCCTGAGGTTGCAAAGGCCGCACCTATCTTTCCCTCCATCCTTTTTCTGATGGATATGGTTTCATCAAAGACCTTCTTAAGCCCTGCCGACATGGTCCCGAAATAGACCGGCGAACCGGCGATCATGCCATGTGACGAAAGAAAGTCATCCTTTGTGACCTCGTCGGTGTTTTTGATAACGGCATTTACGCCCTCCACCCTTTCCACGCCGCGGGCAATGGCCTCGGCAAGCCTTCTGGTATTGCCGCTTTTTGAATAATATAGAATCAATACCTGCATACGGTGCCTCCTTCAGGGAAGTTTAAATGAATGACCATTATTACACTATTTTATTCAAATATACAATTTTGATGAAACAGTTAACCATGTGAAGACCTGAAGGTTGCCGGGACAGGATTTTCAGGAAGATACAGTGATGCATATCCCCGGATGCGGAAAACTTTCCGCTTGGCTTTTAAGGAGAATAAATGATAGCATAATGACCTTAACAGTCTCGCTTTTTCAGCTACCCTTATCGGCTTTTATATTAATCCCTGATTGAAGCAATAGGGCATTACGGGGTGCGGAAACTATTATACAATCTCAGGAGGCAAGCAATGCTTAAAAAATCTATTAGGGATGTTGATGTTAAAGATAAGAGGATACTGATAAGGGTGGACTACAATGTCCCTCAGGATGATAAAGGCGATATTACGGATGACATAAGGATAAGGGAAAGCACGTTTACCATTGAATATATATTAAAACATGAAGGCAAGATCATCCTGATGAGTCACCTCGGCAGACCCAAGGGAAAGGTGGCGGATGAGTTCAGGCTTACACCCATCGGTGTGCGCCTCTCGGAGCTTTTGAACAGGCCCGTAAAGAAACTCGATGACTGCATAGGCCCGGAGGTGGAAAAGGCGGTTGCTGAAATGGCGCCGGGCGACATTATCCTTCTTGAAAACCTGAGGTTTTACAAGGAGGAGGAGAAGAACGATCCGGAATTCGCAAAAAAACTGGCAGCCCTGGGAGATGTCTTTGTCAATGACGCCTTCGGCACGAGCCACAGGGCCCATGCCTCCACTGAGGGCGTGACGCACTATCTTCCCT
>Ga0153915_10007439_pt1 | contig 10326 bp, 32 predicted proteins | sample Opewatmetagenome_2_FD_107003 | JGI IMG/M metagenome (GOLD analysis project Ga0153915, IMG submission 107003) | Freshwater wetland microbial communities from Ohio, USA - Open water 3 Core 3 Depth 3 metaG | ecosystem: Environmental > Aquatic > Freshwater > Wetlands | place: USA: Ohio, Lake Erie... | reverse complement strand
TTTGAATAACACACTGGCCCTTATACTCGTGGTCGCTTTCGAAATGACCGCAGTAAGCGCATCTAAGGGCAAATCTATTCATTGCTTCTTTTCTCTTATTGCTATCGTTCTTCCATGCTAGTATCTAGAAAAATAAATCCTATGTGCCCTTCAATAGGCTGTGGAAACTGATAAAATAGGATATTATAAAACTCGCGACCACCCGAAGCATCATGCCACGGTTGGATGTTCTCGCTAAGCAACACATAATCTTCTTTCACGACACGCCGCAAAACTCTCCAACCAGTTATGGGATGATTGGTGGAAAGCGTTTCACGGAAAGCTTTCCACCCCGTTCGAGTGTTAGATGTATAATATGCTTCTGGAACACCCCAAACTACAGTATCGCGAAGAAGAATTTTCACTCAAACCTTTTTCCTTTTTTATGGAATAGATTTCTTGCCAACGATAAGCTGATATTGTTCATTGGTGATAACGGATATTTTCAAGTCTGCTGGAATGACCCACACTCTATTTCTGTCAATTCCTTTTGTTGCACAGACGACATCAAGAAGCCTTCGAGCATATTCACCAAATTGAGAACTATTAACATTTCCGGGTACAGTCAATACCAAAATATCCGTTGGCCCCAATGCTAGTTTGGAAATAATTGGGGCAATCTCTACAGCGGGAACGGGAACAGATTTGGATTTACGAAGCCATTTGAACATCTTACCGTTCTTTCGGCACAAGCAAATACCACGCAAGAATGACCAACAGAAGTGTCGTAATCCCTTCTGCAATTCGCACCCGGTCCCAGACGATACCTTGGAGAAGCACAGGACCGTATAGAGCCAGCAGTGCGTGCCAGACGGCTATGACCATTGCGAAAGACGCAAGAATTAGTTTGAAGATTTTCATTTGTATTATCCTCTTCCCTGTGCTCGCGCTGGTTGTGGACAAGGCGGGCCAAATCCTACGACTTTAGGTATTACTTCTTCCTCGATGATTTTCCCGTCTTCCCGAGCTATATAGTATATTTCAGCTAATGTCATAGGCTTACTTACTTCTTTCTCTTTTCCAGACAATCTCTTATAAACACCCATAGCTTTTTCTGGGGAAAGCTTGTTAATGTTGACACGTTTTAGCAAACGTCCCGGTCGAAGAATAGCTTTATCAATGTCTTTATTCTCGACATTAGTCGTCGCTATTATTCGAATGTCAATCATATTGCCAATGATGCCGTCAGAGATATTCAATAAGCCGGTTATGAGAGACATATTGTCCATCTTTCTTGAAGCCAAGCATACATCTGCATCCTCGATAACCAATACAATCGGAGTAAGCAAATCTGTTTGATTAGCAAAAAACGACATCAAATCTGGGCCGGTTAATCGTCCTACTTCATCAGGAGGCAAAAGCAAAAATGTTGCTTTGTCTACTAGGCTCAATATGGACCTAATAAGATATGTTTTTCCCGTTCCCGGCTCGCCGTTCAACAATGTTATTCGGCCAGCCGGAGACGATGACTGAAGGTTTTTTACTATATAATGTATATCTTGAACGATATTCTCTTCGTAATTTTCTTCAATGAACGGTACTTTTGCAATTCCAATACTTGAATATGTTATTTCTCCTCTTCTGTCCTTAGTCAGAGTATAAATTCTACCTTGATTCGTTGATTCTTTTGTGTGTTTCCATTTTTCAAAATACTGCATTATTTCATTTACGACAGTATTATTCGTAGAACTAATTCGCATAGATGCTTCTAGTAAGGTTTCTTTTTCATATCGCATATCAAACGTAGCAATGCCCTCACTCCATCCAAATATTTTCAGAACAGGTACGTTTTTATTCATTCCATACGAAAGTCTTATCAATTCACTACCGAGATTTAATTCGTCTAGATTTAAATCGCTCTCCAAACAGTTGTGGAGATTCATAAAAGCAGTAAACACTATTTCCCCTTCGGACGAGGCAATAGTGTGAAACACAGATTCGTAAGGATACAATCTTTCGTAATCATCGTACCTTAGTGGAACCGACGCTTCTTTGGTAATATTTTCCATCCATTTAAGCATGTTATCTCACCTTTTTACGCCAAGGACGGCGATGCCACCACCAAACGGTGTAAAGAATCCAAAGAACTGCAATAATATAAAGTTTCATTCGTCCTCCTCATCGTCAGACAGCAAGGATGCCGCTACGATGCTTCCAAGAATCGTTGCGCCCGGATGCTCAATTGCCTCATCTACGAGCTTCCGAGCCCCATCGTAGGCGCTTCCAATGGGGTCAGAGGCCACGTCAGCAATCACGTCGGATAGCTTCTTCTTTCCGAAGCCGAACATTAGAGCAATTCCTCTCGGTCAACGCTGATAATTTCAGAACCAATATCCCATGACCAATACTGACCGTCTTTGTAATTTGGCTCTAGGTCGTCTTCGCGCTGTTCTAGATACTTCTTGATGAATGCCAGTGCCTTGGGACGAGTAGTAAATGAACGCCGCCACTTATCTATTGTATATTCGGTGCCCATCATACCGCCCAAATGAGTGGCATCCTCGCACCGGACCACCCAAATATAATTCTTGACCTTGCGCTTCATGTCGTTCTCCTAGAACGGGTTCTCGGCCTTGAAACCACGAGCGGCCCAATAGCAAATATACGCACCGACGATATATCCGATGCCGGTAAAGAAATACCCCGTGAAAAAAGACCCATCGGAGATATACCGATAAAGAACGCTCGCAATAACAGCAAATGCAAAAAAGATTGAAGCAAACATGAAACCTTTGATAAGGTAATAAGTTAGACGGTTGACCACTGTTGCTCCTAGAAGAAGTATCTATCTATTTGTCCACACATCAATATAGCACATTCACGAACGTCTGTCAAGGTCTTACCGTTCTACTCCTTCAATATATGTCACTATCCATGTCAGAAACAGAACGAAAAAGATTGCAAGGGCTATAATAACGCTTGTCGGTGAAAGATTGCGAAGCAAGTGAACGAACAAAATCAAAATACCGATAAACACGGCAGCGCCGCCCCATAGTAAAATGACGCCAAGAAGATTTTTTAGGAATCGCTTCCAGAATGATTTCATTGTATTAATTCTCCACGTAGCTGTTGTGAACGATGTATCCAACGTAATCAGGGTCATTATCTAGATATACAAAAAGATACCCCATTTTTCTTCCTGCTGCCTTCGGGCCGGGGTCGTAATCCTCAACTCGTGCATTTTTGGGTAGAATAAATTCTTCTTTCAGCCATTTCTTTTGTTCTTCCCATCGAAACTGGTCGCCACGAAATATTTTAGTCCAACTTTTCTCATTATTGCCCGTCCAACCTGCATATCGAGGAATGGAATAAACATGAGTAGGGCCTAAATCGTTTCGGACATGTGAAGAATCTATGAAAAGTATTTTCATAATTAATGCGAAAAAAATCCGCCCCAAAGTAGCAATCCAACGCCAAGTGCTGCTCCAATTAATTGAGCCCAAAAATTTCGGCGCGTCGTCTTGCCGTGGTCACGAGCCGCAAATAGCAATGCTACTGCGGCGATGACAATCCAGATAATCTGTGGCGCGTGCATAACTTACTCCTTTTTTGTATCTTGAATGCTTCCAATTGCGACGATGAATCCCACATAACCATTAATAGGTTCTTTAAATTGATAAAAGAAGAAATCGTCACGAGAACCGTTATTGGGTTTTTCATTCCACGGTTGAATTTCAGATTCATTTACTTCAAAATCTTCTTTCAAATACTTGACAAGTGTAGACCATTTTGGCTCAAAAGATTCCCAAGCAAGCGAATTATTTCCTTTGTAATCGGCTTGAGAAACAGCCCAGACTCGCGTTTTTTTTGGAATGATTTTCATATTCGTTAGTTCACCATTATCGTTGGATTCGGATGCGCCCGTCTCCACGCGGTCGTATCTGAACAATATACACGGTCAACAATAAGATTATAATAACTCGTATCGTTGCGAATAATTGGCCCTTGTAGCGCTCCTACTTCACACATCGGTCGTTGCGGAGAAAACAAATCTCCGAGCGCACAAGCACTAAGGCACAACAGGAAAATGAATGGTATGATTTTCATATTTTCATCTCATATGTTCTCAAAAAGGCAAACTCAACCCGATACCCAAACCGGGGCGAGCATTGGACAATACAGCGTCCGCTTCAATGAGTGTGACGACCGCCAGAGACACATTTCTCCACGGGTTGGGGAGAACCTTCGCTAAAAGAGCGTTCGTCGTTATAGCGACCGCACAAGACGCCAGAACACGTCCCACGGTCGGCTTTCGCGGGAGCAGGAAATTCGTTTCTTGGTAATACTTGCTCCGAGCGATGGTAATCGTCTGGGAACAATCCGCCAACTGTAGTCCCGTCGAAGTCACGGCAAGAACAGTGTTGAGTGGAGTCCATGCCTTATGGTTTTGCGCCCTCATTGGTACAGCAAACAATCCTACAACTGCCGCCAACAGCATTGCCTTACGAAACATTGTTTTCTCCAGAGAGAGTTGAGTTCCCTGCCAACGTTATGAATATACTACTATAGGCTAGGCTTGTCAAGGGGTGTTAGACTCTATCTATCTAAAACAAACCCCCCGGTTCCGAGGCCGGGAGGTTTGGGCTGTGCTGCGGGAGCTACGCTGCATGTCGCCAGAAATATTCAACCAAATCTATCTTTGGTGACAATTGATGTGATTCATAATACTGATAGCACATCGAAGTTAATGCTACAAGGTTCTTATTGACTTCTTCTTCGGAAGCGCCTTCCTTGATGGCCTTCCAAATATCAGCGACTTTTTCCTTGAGCCTCACGTAAAAATATCTTTCTTCCCATCGTCGCAAATCATACTTTTCTTCGGCAACTAATCTGAACATATTTATTTGCGGCGAATCGAAAAATGATACAACTTTTCGATGCGGCTCGGGTGGCGTTAACGGTTTTTCTGTTTTCGGATGCCCCCATGACAAGCTTGCCATGCGATGCTCCTATTTCTTCAATTCGACAACGCAATAAGAATCAAACTGATAAATGTGAATGCTATCTTGTGCTGTCTTTTGTTGCGACAGCAAAATATCACATTTTGCCCGATGGTGTAGGGCATCTTTACCGCCAGCCGTAATCACAATAATAATAAGAGCTATAATAATACTAGCCATAAGTAACATAACACCATTCTCGCGTAACCAATCCCAGAAATTATCAATTGCCTCAGTCCACGTTACCATTTTCGTCTTTGACTTTCTTGGCAGCAGCATAGATAATGAGCGCCAAAACTATTATAGGCAATAGAACGAGTGAAAAATTCACCAAAAGAAAAAGCACAAGTCCTATAGAAATAAGCCCAAGAATCGTTCCAATGGTCATTACGATAAACCAACCAATGAAACGCAGGATGTTTAACAAGACGTTCACTTTTTCTCCTGCAACGTAAGCAGAATAGCACATAATGTTCTAGAAATATCTTCGAGAACACTTAAGATAATAACACCAACTATGGCTAAGATACAAAGGCCGACGAAAGTCATTTAGAGTTCCTCCCACTTTTTGCCTTGAGCGTGAGTTTCATCAAGAAACCGATGCGTCACTTCACGCACGGCTTGCCACGCCGTACGCAGTTCTCGTGTCCATTCTAAACGCTGTTGACTTGGACGCTGTTGTCGAATATGATGCTCAGCACAAACTACAACCGTTCTGAGTGCGAGCAATTGTTTCTTGGTCATTCTTCCTCCGGTTGGGAACAAGTATGCTTGTCAGCTAAAGCGCAAGCACACGACGGACAAAGGTGAGACGCTTCCATCGGGTCATCTTCTGCGCCCATCTTAAGTCCACAATTCCAACAAATATACTGGCTCATTGCTTGTTCCTAGTTTACTCGTCCCGCTCTTCATAGAACGATTCGATTTCCGGAGCCTGCATTATCAACCAAACGTGATTCTCGTATACATTGTAGAAGATGTAGTCGTCCTTCATATTTCTGCCTGAATCCTTGGCAAAGAACGACCGCTTGATTTTGTTCAAATCCTTGGGAAGACAGACGATAGTCTCGCCGTCGTGATGATTCTGAATGACGACAAACTGAATCTTTTCTTTCTTGGTGCTGGCCATATGGCCCTCCTTGTGATACTCCAATATACTATGCTAGGCTTTTCTTGTCAAGTGAGAGGACGGTAACGCCACAAAGAATATTTATACTAGTATTCTTTTGGCACATAATTTGACCATTCCAGAATACTGAAAGCTCCTACAACAAGTCTATAAGGTGGCGGCCAAATAGCATCTGGTAATGATATTAATGGTTTTTCCATTCTTCATCTTCCTCTAATATTTCGACTCTATCTCCAACGGCCAAGTAAAATGGTTCGTGATATTCGTAACATTCATATGGATTAGCCATAACAGCCCCCGGTTGTGCCGCTAACATTTTCTGCTTCTGAGTTATTAGTTTTTGTCTGTATGCTTCACGAACAGCTTCTTGAGCTTCCGGTGTCATTGTCTGGATAATCAATCCTTTCAACGGACCATTCGCCACCGGACTCGTCGGGTCAGAATCACATGCTACTGCTGCTGCTTCTACGTCAGCTTGTGTTGCTCCAAACTGACCCATTATCTTTGACAGTCTATACGAATAGATGTGTCCATTACGTTTATACTGGACGGCGTATAGCGACTCCGGTGGTTTTAACGGAGGAACCGTTTGAGCTAAATTCATTGGATTTAAAGGCATATTACTAAGCCCCTATCACTGTTCCCTGTGTTGCGTTCGATGTGTGCGTATGTGGACATTTTGTACTAACATGCATAAAATCATTAACATCTGCAAATCCATCTAGCAGTATTTGAAGTCGTCCAATTCTCTTTTGTGGCGTAAAGATAAGCATTCGCAATCCAGAGGAGTGGAGCAACTCTCGGTATGATGCATCGCCAAAGACGATAATGCCAGAACGCTGTTCTATAATAGATGCCTCGCGAGTGAATACAACATCCCTGCTCCAGAACTTTACGGCTATGGAAGTGACGCCGCCCCACGGGCTGGTATCTATGTAAAGCGTATCGTGAGATGCTTGAACGGCTGTCGTTGAATCATTGAAGATGCCAACGCAAACCATTGGGCTTGACGGTGTTGTGTCGTTGGGAATTGACTTTACAATCCAATGTCCCGAGGAGAAGATAATCGGGGCATCTTGAAGAGTTTGAGCGCGAGCGCAGCCTGTGAGAAACAAGAGAAGCGCGAAAACAGCGAATACTTTCTTGAACATAGTGGCTCCTTAAATCGTGCTTTTGAGGGCAATAGCATCTCGTGCTGTCATTGCTGCTTCTCGGACTTTCCGAATAGCTGCTGTCTGGTCGGCGCACGCGGGCGTATGAAGAACGATGGCCTTCGTGAATTCTTCGGCAGCATTACGAATTGCTTCGTAATCTTCAATCTGCTCGAATGTGGGTGGGTGATACATGAAGAGTTCGTGAATGTTCGTATCGTTGTAAATCATATACTGCTCCTTTTGTTTCCTACCACAAGCTTATACGGAGGCTCGCCTAATAGTTCTTCGTATTTCATACGCAAAGCAACAACATCCTCGTAAGTTACAGACCAGCCGTACATTCCTTGTGTTGCCAAAACATTAGGGTCGTGAATGCCACCGAGGGCTGCAACCGAGCAACCGGCGAGTTGAACACGAAGCTGTTCGAGTTCGGCAGAAGTTTCGATAAGCTCATGTGCTAAGTCATCACCGGCTTTACAAACATTGGATTCGCGTTTTAGTTTACGCGAAGCCTCATTCCATCTATCTACAGTATCTTCTAAACTCACTATTGTATCTCCCAATTGTCAGCTTTTTCAACTACTTTTATTAATTGACGATTTACCCATAAAAGCATTGCGCCGCCGATAATAGCACAGCCTCCCATTAAGAATCGTTCAGCTATCGTCATACTACTTGGTAGCAGAATGATAATCATGCCTACTGTAACATCAGCAATGGATATCCATTTCATTATGTCTAATGCCCAACGATGCGAACGTGTCATTATGAACCTTTCTTGAAGTTGTAGTAAGCAAACCCGCTGTTAAAAAGAGTTAAAACGAAGAAATATCCTACCCATCGCAATGCAACTTCGGGATTGGATAGCGAAACAATCGTCATTATTGCACATGCCATTGCGGCTACGAGATTTGCTGAACCGAGCCATTTAGAGCCTGTCATGTTTCCTCCATTAACATCGCTCTCGAACCAACGCATAGCGTATAAGGACAATGTGTTTTGATGAATAAACGTATGCTATCTTTCACTGTTGTTTGTTGTTCTTGAAAAGCTGCTGAGTCTAGGCCAAAAACATTCCCATCAATTTCCAAAACTTGGAGATATAAGCGCGCAGTAATTTCATCTTTATTCACTATCTGAGTCTCCGTAACTTTTTGCCCCTAAGTGCGTCATCTTCTTGCCAATCTGTCCAGTTCTTGCCAACAACGAGTGAGAATTGCAGCGCATAGAATGCTGAATTTATGTCGTAAACAATACTTTCTAAATCTAAAGTGTCATTACCCATAAATGCGTGTCCAATTGACCCAATTTTTACCGAGAATGAGTACGTATTCTTCTCCCCCGTAAACAATTTGTTTTGCTGCGGCGAGGACTTTTTCGAATGGCCAAGGGTCTGAAATATTTCCCATGTTATATTTTCGGTTTCCATCGTGAACCAACGACTAAACTATAAGAATTCATTATGCGCTTAATGTCCCTTAAAAGAGAAGGACTAAATATTGTATCGAAACGAGCAGACACACTATTTTTCCATTTATGTCGAAGCTTTCGTTTCTTCACGGTCCTACCCACTTTAACCATTCCTCGCCCAAGACAAGACAATACTGACCAAAATTACGTGCGTCTATTGCTTCCCAATATCGTCTGTTCTGTTCACTGTCCTCATTTGGTCCCCAACGCATCTTCATTTTACTAGTTTTAGCTTTTGTTGGCCAGTAAAAGCTAAGAGGATTAGTTTTTACTGTCCAAGAAAAAGTAAGAGGATTAATTATTACTGGTTTGTGGTTTCCAAGAATTCCCATCTATGGCTTGCTCCCTATCTTAAATTTCGAACGCTTCTTTACTTCGAACGACTTTTTGCGACCTAAGCAAACGTGCCTTTCCCATTTGTCGCCCATTATCAATTCATAGTATTTACCAGCTATTAAACGTTCTTGTTCAGCTAAACAATCCAATTTATGGTTAGCTCGAAGCTCTTTAATGCTCGTCCAGTTATGCTCGTCCATAAACTTGTAGCATCCCGTCGTCACAAGAAAAAAGGCCGCCACAGCTATAATCGGCCCGCCGAGAACACCAGCAAGCAATGCTTGAGGATAAGCTTGAAGAAATCGTTCGTGATGTACATATCGTCCACAAAAAAAGTAATCAAGTACATGGCCAATATTCGTTGCCACGACGCCTGTGAGCATCCATAAAGCGACGAATCCGAGAATCGTCATTCTATAATCCTTCTGCTCGGCGTGTCCATTGTTCTCCTAGTTCCAAACGATAAGAACGATTTGGTAGTTCCTTGTCTGTGTAATTTCCAGTTTCATTCATAGGCTTAACAAGCAACGATTCTCTATATTCTTTTCGTAGTGCCCACGGAGATTTCCAATGATTTTTGTAAGCAAAGCGAATAGCCGAAATTATTGTTACAAAAAAAACTAAAACACAAAGAGGAGCCGCAAGTGGCCCCAAGAATAAAACACCATAAAAATCATGCCCAAAAGACTCGCCTCTGATATAAGACGATTCGGTTACTAGCCCGTCGCCGAAGAAGTAATCTAAGGCATAACAAAGCGTTCCCGCAACAAGGCCGATAACGATGTATATACCAGCAATAGCAAAAAATCCCATTTATTTTTCTAACTCAAAAAGGGTTTTGAGGATATTCAAGACATTAGTTTTTTCTCCTACTGCGCTTCCTTGTTGCATATACCATTGGAGCAGCTTGAGAAACTTTTTGGGAATACGAACGCCGTCTAATATATCCTCTTTGCTCAATCCAAGCTCGTTATATCCTTTCTCAACTGCTTGAATGCGTTCTTGATTGAGTTCGAATTGCTCGTGAAGGTCGAGAAAGTATTCCCGCTTATCGGGATATTCATCTGCCATTTGTTTAAAGCTTTTCTTGTCCATAAGTACCTCAGTTAAGGTACCTATAAACTAACACTAAGAGGCGCGTTTGTCAAGATGCTGCCGTAAGTTAGTGGCTCTGGATAATCCTCAACGGAGTACCACTCGGGAGCCGATGACAAGATAATACTCTCCTTTTCTGTCGAGGAAGCCTTTTTCAAAGTCG
>Ga0153915_10007438_pt1 | contig 10326 bp, 9 predicted proteins | sample Opewatmetagenome_2_FD_107003 | JGI IMG/M metagenome (GOLD analysis project Ga0153915, IMG submission 107003) | Freshwater wetland microbial communities from Ohio, USA - Open water 3 Core 3 Depth 3 metaG | ecosystem: Environmental > Aquatic > Freshwater > Wetlands | place: USA: Ohio, Lake Erie... | reverse complement strand
GATCCCGCCATGGGGCGGCGCCCCGTATTCCAGAGCCCGCAACAGAAATCCGAACATTCTCTCGGCCCGCTCGGAATCGATTCCCAGCACTTTGAGAACCTTCTCCTGTATCGCTCGGTCGTGATTCCTGATCCCCCCGGAGGCGATCTCCACACCGTTTAGGACCAGATCGTATTGATTGGCCCGAATTCTCGCCCATGGATGATTTCCGTCGTCGAGCGCTAATGTCGATCCGAATCCCTCGTCGAGCATGCTCATGTCCTCGTCGTGGGGCGATGATACGATATTGTGCATGGCCTCGAATTTATGCGTATCCTTGCTGTATTCGAACAGGGGAAATTCTTTCACCCATAAAAATGCCCATTTAGCCCGGTATTCGTCTTTCAGAGTCTTGCCAAGCTCGTTGCGCAATGCCCCGAGACAGGCGCAGGCCGTCTTCCACCCGTCGGCCACCATAAATAATATGTCGCCGATCTCAAGACCGGCTCTTTCATAGATCTTATTCAATTCGCCTTCACTGAGATTCTTGGCGATCGAGGACCTTATCCCCTCGCCCGTCCTGGCGATATAGGCCAGCCCCTTGCCGCCGGCATTGCGCACAATATCGGTCAGGCCGTCCACTTGCTTCCGCGAATAGCCGGCTCCCCCGGGGAACTTTATGCCCCTTACGACTCCACCTTCCTTCAGGGTATCGGCGAATATTCTGAACGCGGATTGCGTGAAAATGTCCCCCAGATCGATTATCTCCAGCCCGAATCGTAGATCGGGTTTATCGATTCCGTATCTATCCATCGCTTCCCTGTAGGTCAGTCTTTCAAAAGGAATCGAGATGCCGGTATCGAGCACGCGTTTGAATAGATGCTCCATCAACCCTTCCACCACCGCAAAAATATCGTCGACCGAAACATACGACATCTCCAGATCTATTTGAGTATGCTCCGGCTGTCTGTCGGCTCGAAGATCCTCGTCACGAAGACATCTCGCCAGTTGAAAATACCTGTCGAACCCGGAGACCATAAGGATTTGCTTGAAAAGCTGGGGCGATTGTGGCAGGGCGTAGAATTTCCCCTTGTGCTCTCTTGACGGCACGATGTAATCCCGGGCGCCCTCGGGGGTCGAACGCATCAGAAGCGGCGTTTCGATCTCAAGAAAACCTCGCGACGCGAGATATTCTCTGGCCGCCATGGCCGCCCTGTGACGCAACTCGAGCTTGTTCTTCAGCGCTGGACGACGAAGATCGAGATATCTGTACTTCAGCCTTAAATCCTCCGACGCCGTCGTTTCGTCCTCGACCAGAAAAGGCGGCGTCGCCGATTTATTTAGAATCTCCACCGTATCGGCCGCCACTTCTATGCCGCCGGTTGCGTTTTGCATGTTTTTCATTCCCTCCGGCCGCGGCCTGACTTTACCGCTGACCCTGATAGAGAATTCATATCGCAGCAAACGCGCGGTCTCCAGGCATTCGGGACTGATCTTGTCAGGGTCGAAAACGGCCTGGGTGAGGCCCCATCTGTCGCGAATATCGATAAACAAAAGGCCGCCGAGATCCCGATGTCCGTGGACCCAGCCGCAAATGGTCGTCTCGATACCTATGTGAGTTTCCCGAAGCTGACCGCAGGTGTGCGTCCTGAACGCGGTCCTATAGATGTTATTTTCGTTTTCTTTCAATCAATTCTCCAAGCTCGGCCGCATTGCCGGTACTATATATATCGCTTAATTTCAGTTCAAACTGACTTGAATCAACCATATTTCTCAGAACCACCGCCCCTTTGCTCATCTCGTCCTGGGCAAGGATCACAGTATACTCAAAACCGCTCTTGTCAGCCTGCTTCATCTGCGATTTCAACGAACGTCCAAGGTAATCGATATCAGCGGCCACTCCGTGACTTCTCAAAGAATACGCTAATTTCACGGCCTCCGTTTTGAATTCCTCGCTTCCGGCCGCGATATAAAATCCGAATCTGACGCTTTTCTCGCGCACGGCCTGCTCCGGCATGACCAGGATGATCCGCTCGATCCCGGCCGCAAATCCTATCCCCGGGGTCGACGGTCCTCCGAGCTGCTCGGATAACAGATCGTATCTCCCGCCTCCCGAAAGCGAATCCTGCGATCCGAGCCTGCCCGATTTGAACTCCCAGGCCGTACGCGTATAATAATCAAGGCCCCGGACGAGCTTCTTATTTAACGAATATGAAATGCCCGCCAGTTCCAGGTATTCCATTACCTTTTCGAAATGCTTGAGATTATCATCCGAGAGGAAATCATAGACGACCGGCGCCCCGGCAAGGTTCCGACGGCAGGTTTCCTCTTTACAGTCGAACATCCGAAGCGGGTTGGTCTCGAATCGCCTCCCGCAATCTTCGCAGAATTTGTCCAGAATCGGTTCGACAAATTCAACAAACGATTGCCGGTGGGCTTTTCTATCCGATGGCATTCCGATAGAATTAATTTCAAGGAGAAGATCTTCGATTCCGAGTTCGTCGAAAATTCGTCGGTTTAAGACGATGACTTCCGCGTCCAGGGCCGGGTCGAGCGAACCGATAGCCTCTATCCCGAATTGATAAAATTGACGGTATCTACCCGCCTGAGGTCGTTCCTGACGGAACATCGGGCCGGCATACCAAACCTTTACCAGTCCCTGGCCGGCTCCCAGGGAGTGCTCCAGATAGGCTCTCATCACGGAGGCCGTTCCCTCCGGTCGAAGTGTCAGGGAACGCTTCCCTTGATCGAAGAAGGTATACATCTCCTTGGTTACGACATCGCTGGTCTCCCCGATCCCCCTGGCGAAAAGCTCGGTAGCCTCGAATATCGGGTTAATTATCAGGCCATAATTATAGGCCGCCGCCACCCGCGAAACCGCGGAAATGACTTTTTCCCAGCGCGGGGCCTCGGCCGGTAGAATATCCCGCGTGCCGTGAATTGCTTTTATCTTCTGATAAGCCATACCTTAATCAGCCTCCAATTTACATAATACCCAAGCGGATAATCAATACTATTCGATAAGCCCGCAAATCAAGCTCAGGACCGTGATATCCGCTGCCGCTGGATGCTTTGAACATAGATGGCCGAGGCGAGCAACGCGCCCAGAATATCGGCAACCATATCCGTCGCCTCCGTCGATCGGCCGGGGATGATAAGCTGGTGCAATTCGTCCAGTATCCCGTAACAGGCTGCCAGGGCTGACGATATCCAGAAATTCGACATGGGCTTTTTGACAAAAGCCCGCAGTGCCCGCGAGGTAAGCAATCCCAGAATAAAATATTCGATAAAGTGCGCCACCTTATCGGTCATGGTAAGACCTATCCTCGGCGTGGAAAGATTGGGGATCGATGACACGATCGCAATCATAATCGCCCAGGCAATCGCCGGCAGGTAATATTTCTTGCGTCCCGGAGTCATCTGACCGCTAACTATAAGAAAATCAAACAAAAATACCAAATAAAAAAGTCCGCCTTAAGGCGGACTTTTATTAACACTATCAGCTTATAAAAGAAACCTACCTTATCGTGTTATTTCTTTTTCCTCTTGGCGGTTTTCTTCTTCGCTGTTTTCTTCTTCGCTGTTTTCTTTTTGGCGGTTTTCTTCTTGGCCGGCATCGTCTCACCTCCTCCTGCGCTTCATTGTTTCACCGTTTTTATCTCCAAGATATCCTTGGAAAAATTTATGATTAAACCGGTTTTCAGCTTTACTGCCCTTAGAATGCTTTTTAGTTTCGATTCCTCGATCTGCGACAATTGCTCATCGGTGGTGATCATTATCACCAGCGAATTATCGACGACGAAATCGAGATTATATTCACCCGCCACCGAGCCCTTATAGGATAGCTTGGCTTTCTTCTTACGCTCGAATGGTATCTCTCTCAATCCCAACTCATAAGCCAGCGCCCGACCGTATTCTTGCCGTCCGAAACCGAGCCCGATATTCTTATGCACCTCCAGGGCGGCATCGATCACCTGATTTTCCAGGTCAGGCGATGACATCCGAGCTCTTGTAGTTAACTTGCTATCTTGCATAACGTTCGCCGTAACTGACGTAGCGCAAATAACATGCCAAATAACAATTAAAATAATAAAAATGATGTAACTGAAAGTATTTCAATAAATTACAAATAAGAATGGGAATCCCGTTGTGATTCAACAAGATAATAATTCGCGACCCTGCTGTCGCATCTTTTTTGGGATAGTTACACCGAAATAAAATTTTCCCCATGAAGCCATCCGCGACAAAATTGTCGCGATCGGATGTAAATCGTGCTTTGCTCAAGCCCTGTCTTCCCGCGATGACCCCTTTGTAGCCAGGTTGCTCCGCTTCAGAATCCGCTGAAATTGTTTCCGGTGCATGCCAGCCTGACGCGCCGCCGCCGAGATATTTCCCCCGCACTCGTCCAATAGGCGAAGCGCGAATTCTCTTTCCGCCGGTTCTATGAATTCCTTCCAGAGCTTCCTCTTTAATTCCTTGAGCTCGGATACGTTCGACGGCAGGCTGATGTAGGGGACCGATGATCTTTTTACCTGATCGGAAAGATCATCCGCGGTCAGGATGCTTCCTTTGCACAATACGACAGCCCTCTCGATTATATTTTCCAGTTCGCGTATATTGCCGGGGAAATGATACCCTCTCAGGTAATTCAGGGCTGTTTCGTCTATGGCTCTTATATTCTTGGAATTCTTCTCGGCGTACATTTCGAGGAAATGATATGCCAGTACGTCGATATCGCCCTTTCGCCTGGCCAGCGACGGCAGTTGGACGGCTATCACATTTATTCTGTAATAAAGATCGTCGCGGAATTTGCCCTCCTCGACCATCTTGGCCAGGTCGCGTTTGGTCGCCGATAAAATCCGAACGTCCGCGTGTTTCACCGATGTCGATCCCAGAGGCTCGAATTCGCCCGATTGCAGAAACCTCAAGAGCTTCACCTGCAACAGCGGTGAAAGCTCGCCGATCTCGTCGAGAAGAATCGTTCCCTGGTCGGCCAGCTCGAATCTTCCGGGTTTCTTCTGAACCGCTCCTGTAAAGGCACCCTTTTCGTAGCCGAACAGTTCCGATTCGAGAAGCGTCTCCGGGATGGCCGCGCAATTTATGGTTACGAAAGGTTTATCCTTCCGCGGAGAATTGAAATGAATAGCCCGGGCCAGCAGTTCCTTCCCGGTCCCCGACTCGCCCTCGATCAAAACCGCGCTCTCCGCCTCGGCTACGTCGGCCACGGTTGCCAGAACCCTGGTCATCTCGGGTGATTTGCCGATGATTTCCCCGAACTCGTATCTCTCCCGGAGATCTTCGACCAGGGATTGACGCGATTCCTCCAGGTCGGAAAACAATCTGTTCGATTCGACCGTCACCGATATCCTGGCGGAAATGGTCTTTAGAAGCTCTATGTCGAACTGTCCGAAGGGCTGGCCGCGACGGCACATATAAATGAGTCCCAGTGTCTCGTCGCCGCTGATCAGCGGCAGGCAGACAATCCCCTCCACCGCTTCATCGTCGGATTGCTCCGAATGTATGGAAACGATATTGCCGGTGGTCAGGACGGTCTCGGCCAGCTGTTCGGAAAACGCGAATTTCTCCGCGCTGCTCTTGGATGGCCATTGATATTGAAAAAGAACCGAACCGTCGTCGGCAATCTGCAGCGCCGCGTTATCGCAGGCGAGAATCTCGGCCGTGGTTTGAATGACCGACGGCAATAGGTCGCCGAGATCTCTCTGCGATGATATATCCATGGAAAGATCGTAAAGCGCTTTATAAATATTCCTTTCCTTGGCCAGGGCGTCCACCTCCGACTTGAGCTTATCATACTCCCGGATCAATTTCCCCACCCGGTCGTTCAACGATTCCTCGAACGTCGAGAGCCTTTTTTCCACCGAATCCAGTTTGGAGACGAGAGTGGTATAACGTTTGGATTCGTCGACCAGGTCGGTTCTGGAAAGAAAATCCTTTATGGTAACAATTGAATCGAACGACCTTCTTATCTGCCGCGTCGATTCTTTCTTCAGCTGCTCGAGATTCGCCGCGAATCTCTCGCTCGATCTTCCGATTGCGACTTTCATATTTTCAGTTTCGATTTTATCACCAGCTTTCGAATTATGTCAAACCAAATAATGAAATTTTTTTTATTTTTATCGCATTAATGAATTTTTCAAACTTCCGATGTCCGACAGAATCAAAAATAAAAATGAAACCTCATGCCTCGACCCGCTCATTTTCCCCTATGAAATCCATCGTCCCGGAACCGAGTCGTCACCTGATTCAAAAACAAATTTATCCTTATCACAATTTCGAATCGAGAGAATCTATTCTTCCCACAGACGTCGCTGTCCTGACGTCAAATTCGGGAATTCGAATCACTGCGATCCACATAGGCCTTTCATTGAAATTCGCGATCCCCGAAGATCGAAACATATAAAAAAATATCGTCCGATGACCCGATAAACCGGGTCGGGATTCGGAGCCCGGTTACTGGTTATTATCGCGAAGGTCCGCGAACATTTCTCCACGCCTTCTCGTTTAAGATTATGGATCAAACGAGTAGACGACGGTTTTTTTCGATAAGGTGGATTATGAAAGGACTTTTGACAGACGTCTTTGATTTTCTCAAGAATAATCTTGACATTCTTCGCTCCATGAGTTTTTTTCCGGCCTTATGTAAGTGAATTTAGTCACAAAATGAGGATTCTTGAAATGATCGGCGACTACTCGATAATAGCTGTCTTCCTTTTGATAGGCATCGGCTTTGTCCTGGTCACGCTTTTTATCGCCAAGCTGGTTCGGCCGCATCGTCCATCCAAAACCAAACTTCAGAGCTACGAATGCGGCGAGCCGACCATCGGATCGTCGTGGATACAGTATAACGTGGGATACTATATATTCGCCCTGATATTCGTGATATTCGACGTCGAGGTCGTTTTCCTTTTCCCCTGGGCTGTAGCCTTTAAGAAACTCGGATTGTTCGCCCTGGTGGAGATGCTTGTCTTCCTGGCCATATTGATTTTCGGACTGGTCTACGCCTGGCGAAAAGGAGCGCTCAAATGGGTATAATCGAGAAAGTCCCCGTGTACATCGAAAGAGTGCCGGGCGGCGGAGTGGTCACCACCTCGCTCGACTGGGTGCTGAATCAATCCCGCGCCTCATCGCTGTGGTATATGCTTTTCGGCCTGGCCTGCTGTGCGATAGAGATGATGGCCACCGGTGCCTCGCGCTACGATTTCGATCGTTTCGGGATGATGTTCCGGGCCTCGCCGCGACAGGCCGACCTCATGTTCGTGGCCGGAACAGTCACCCATAAGATGTCCAAACGGGTTAAACTTCTCCATGAACAGATGGCCGAGCCCCGCTATGTCATCGCTATGGGCGGATGCGCCTGCAACGGGGGGCCATTCTATTATGATTGTTACTCGGTTCTTAAAGGAATAGACAAGGTGATCCCGGTCGACGTTTATATTCCGGGTTGCCCCCCGCGTCCCGAATCGCTTATGCAGGGATGCCTGAAGCTGCAGGAAAAAATAAAAAAGGAAAAATTGTCCGACTGGGCGTCGGATCGAAAAAAAGCATAGCGCTTGGATTATCCTCAACGGTTAATGACTAAAGAAGAAATAATCAACAGGTTCAAGGGAAAGTTCGGCTCGGATATCGAGGTCGTGGAAAACAACCAGCCCGAGCCGTATCTTTATATATCCGCCGCGCGATATCAGGAGCTCTGCGAGTTCGCCAAAAACGATCCCCAGCTCGATTTCGATTTCCTCTTCCAGCTTGCCGGCGTGCATTATCCCGACAGCCGATTCGAAGTGGTCTTATGCCTTTCATCACACCGGAAAATCCATAAAGCCGTGATTAAAGTCAAATTGGATAAAGACAATCCCGCGACCGTATCCGTATCCGACTTTTGGGCGACTTCCGCTTGGTTCGAACGCGAGGCCATGGAGCTTTTCGGTATAAAATTCGCAAATCATCCCGACCCCCGGCCGCTGCTTCTCTATGAGGATTGGGACTATGGATATCCGATGAGGAAAGGCTGGACCGGCCCCGATTTCATCCCCATGCCGGAAAAATAGATGATGGAAACGTTAAAAGAGCATCTGCGCGAAGAGGAATTCCTGATCAATATGGGACCCCAGCACCCGTCGACCCACGGTGTGCTCCGCCTGGTACTCAGGATGGAAGGTGAATTCATAAGGGAATTGACTCCCCACGTCGGATATCTTCATCGCTCCATAGAAAAAATCGCCGAAAACAGGACCTACAATCAATTCATGCCCTATACCGACCGCATCGATTATTGCGCCTCAATGCCCTCGAACCTGGCCTGGGCCGTGGCGGTCGAAAAACTGGGGGGGATAGAAGTCCCCGAGCGAGCCGAATACCTTCGCGTGATCATGGTCGAACTCAATAGAATCGCCTCCCATTTGATCTGGCTGGGCACAATGTCCCTCGACCTCGGCGCGGTAACGCCCTTTCTTTACGCCTTCCGCGAACGGGAGTGGGTGCTCGATCTTTTCGAAATGACCTGCGGACAGAGGCTGACCTATCACTATATAAGGATTGGCGGGGTCTCGAGAGACATTCCGCCCGAATTCGAAAAATCATGCCGTGAATTTATAAAGGATTTCCGACACAAGGTCGATGACTATGAGGCCATCCTGACGGAAAATCCGATATTCCTGGGGCGCACCAAGGGAATAGGCATTCTGCCTCTGGATCTGGCCGAAAACCTGGGAGCATCGGGCCCGACTATAAGAGGATCAAATTACGCCTGGGATATCAGAAAAGCCGAGCCCTATTCGATCTATAATAGGATCAATTTTGATATTCCCACCGGCAAGAACGGCGATGTCTGGGATAGATACATGGTTCGCATCCAGGAATTCAGGCAATCGTGCAGGATAATCGAACAGGCGCTGGACGGTCTTCCTCAGAGTGACACCGTCCGCTCGAAACTGCCCGCTGTCCTGCGGTTGCCCGCCGGCGAGGTCTTCTCCCGTATCGAGGCCCCCAGAGGCGAAATGGGATATTATATCGTTTCCGACGGCGAGAAAAAACCGTATCGCGTGAAAATCAGAACCGCGTCTTATGGAAACCTGCAATGTCTGGCCCCCATGGCAATCGGGTTGAAGATCGCCGATCTCGTGGCTATTTTTGGCTCTATCGACGTCATCCTTCCGGAGGTCGACCGCTGATGTTCGAACTTGATGGACTTCTCATGCGGCTGCACCAGGCTCTATCGAACTGGTTCGTCGCGCACGGCGTACCAGCTGTTTGGCTCGACATTCTGATAATGGTTTTCGCGGCGCTCGTCCTTATCGCCTTTCTCGCGCTTTCCGTCCTGTTCCTCGTCTGGTGGGAGAGAAAGGTCTCCGCGCACATACAGGACCGCCTGGGCCCCATGCGCACGGGTCCTCATGGCATCCTGCAAACCCTCGCCGACGGTATCAAGCTGTTGCAGAAGGAAGATATCGTACCCGACGTCGCCGATAAGAAAGTATACTTCTGGGCGCCGGTCGTCGCTTTTGTCGCGGCATACCTCGCCTATATCGTCATACCGTTCGGAAAAGGCCTTGTGGCCCGCGATCTGAATATCGGGGTAGTCTATATAGTCGCCATAACGTCCTTCACGGTTATTTCGCTTCTGATGGCCGGATGGGCCTCGAATAATAAATACGCCCTTCTGGGCGGGATGAGATCAGCGGCCCAGATCGTGTCATACGAGGTGCCGCTGACCATTTCCCTGCTCGGCTCGGTTATGCTGGCCGGCTCCCTTTCCATGGTGGATATAGTCGAGGCCCAAGGGCCGTACTTCTGGAGATGGTATTGCTTCCCCCAGATTCTCGGATTAGGTATCTATTTCGTCGCCGCCACAGCCGAGGCCAACAGGACCCCGTTCGATCTGCCCGAAGCCGAACAAGAACTCGTCGCGGGATTCAATGTCGAATATTCCGGCATGAAGTTCGCAATGTTTTTTCTCGCGGAATTCATAAATATGTTCACTATTTCGGCCATCGCCACCACTCTCTTTCTGGGCGGATGGCAGCCGCCGCTACCCGGCCTGGCCTTCATTCCAAGCTGGATCTGGTTCCTGGGGAAAACGCTCTTTTTGGTTTTCGTGCTCATGTGGTTCCGATGGACGTATCCCAGGCTTCGCGTCGACCAGCTCATGAATTTCGCCTGGAAATTTCTTCTCCCGCTGTCATTCGCAAACCTGATTCTAACCGGAATTGGAGTATACCTGCTTAAATAAGATGAGCACGCTCAAGGAAATATCCAAAGGCTTCTGGAATCTCATCCTCGGCCTGTTCACCACGGCGAAATATCTGCCTAAAAGAGCGGTCACTCTTCAAT
>Ga0153915_10007436_pt1 | contig 10327 bp, 8 predicted proteins | sample Opewatmetagenome_2_FD_107003 | JGI IMG/M metagenome (GOLD analysis project Ga0153915, IMG submission 107003) | Freshwater wetland microbial communities from Ohio, USA - Open water 3 Core 3 Depth 3 metaG | ecosystem: Environmental > Aquatic > Freshwater > Wetlands | place: USA: Ohio, Lake Erie... | reverse complement strand
GTTGTGGCACCAATCTCCGCACCCATATTACAAATGGTGCCTTTACCGGTACAACTAATGGCCGCTGTGCCGGGACCAAAATATTCAACAATTTTTCCGGTACCCCCTTTTACGGTCATAATTCCGGCCAGTTTTAAGATCACATCCTTGGGCGAGGTCCATCCCGACATCTTGCCGGTGAGTCGGACTCCGGTTATGGCCGGCCATTTGAGTTCCCACGGTAATCCGGCCATGACGTCCACTGCGTCGGCACCACCGACACCGATAGCTAGCATGCCCAGACCACCGGCATTGGGAGTATGGGAATCGGTTCCAATCATCAGTCCACCGGGGAAAGCGTAATTTTCCAGGACAACCTGATGAATAATTCCTGCTCCGGGTTTCCAGAATCCTAGACCGTATTTTTTAGAAGCACTGGCCAGAAATTCATAGACTTCTTTGTTGTCATCCAGCGCTTTTGATAAATCCCTGCGGGCGTTCACTTCGGCCTGAATCAGGTGATCGCAATGAATGGTGGAGGGTACGGCGACTTTTTTGCGTCCTGAAGACATAAACTGCAGTACCGCCATCTGAGCAGTGGCATCCTGCATAGCTACACGGTCCGGATGCAGATAAGCATACGACTTCTTTCTTTCGGGAATTGGTGTATTCCCATCAACCTGATGGCTGAAAAGGATTTTTTCAGTCAAGGTAAGTGATCGGCCAATCTGTTTGCGTGTCTGCTGTTGCCGGTTCTTTAAATCTTTATATACTTGCTTGATCATATCCAGATCAAAAATCATAATTACTCCTTATCCCTGTAATTAAAAATTTAGTTATTTGACCCATCCCCCTTCCCCTTCCCTTATACATAAGGGAAGGGGAGCGAGGGGATGGGTTATAAAACCAAAATTGAATACTTACCTATTCCTACACCCCTTCCTTCTAAAAAAGGGAAGGGGGTGAGGTGATGGGTCATGATTTATTCTTCCCCAAACACTAGTGCCGAAAAATAGAATATATCCGTTTCTTTGTCCTGCCATGCGTTTGCCGGTAATCCGGCTTTATGACAGGTCTGCTGCAGGAAAGTATCCCTGTCCCAGTTATACTCGCTGGCTACCTGCGGAAGCAACAATCCTTCCGCTCTTCCTTTTTTAATCAGTAATCCATGTTTACCAACTACAATTTTCTTGATATCGGTAACTTTTCTGAGCGGAGAAAGGACCGATATCTCATAATTCAGTTTGGATAACTCTTCCTTACTCACTGCAGAAAAACGGGGATCATTAAGTGCTGCTTGAAAAGCCACGTCACGGACAGTGGAATAGAGTGCCTGGAAGGGTGAGGTATAACCGATGCATCCCCGCAGTTGTCCGTCAATGGTTAATGTAACAAAAGCACCTCGATCCAGGGATAAATCCTTAAAACCTCCATCGGAACATTCGATACGTTTACCAGTCTGTACGGCAGAGGCTACAGATTTTTTAGCCAAATCCAGCAAGTATTTTTTTTCTGCCGGAGTAAGTGTGAATTCTTCTTCTGCTGATTCATTTTTATGGGCATCTTTAAATAGCACAACAGCCGAATAGCCCACCACTCTGCTTTTATCGCCGGCTGTATCACCTGAGTTGGCATATTTTATAACCTTGGCTGTAGTAGCTCCCCGTTGTTCAACGGCAATCATCATGGCAGCAATTGGCCCACCCCCGCATGCTTCCCAGGTATCCATCCTTATATTGCGGCACAAATTGAAATAATCCCACTCCTCAATTGCTTTGAGCACTTTGCTATCTAAATTCTTTGCTTCAGCATAAGGATGATAATGGGACAAATCCGAACTGGCGACAATAATAGTCTGGTTGTCGGTTATCAACTTGGCCAGAGCTAGGCCCAGAGCACGGCAACTTTCATAGGTCTGATCACCCATGATAATAGGTACCAGAACGAAGTCCTTAAGCACGCGCTGCAGGAATGGCAACTGAACTTCCAGCGCATGTTCCATTCTACCCTGATATTCGGTTTCATGTCCTTCCGATGATAATTTGATGTCCGCATCCAGTTCTGCTAATTTTTTACAAAAGTCCATATCAACCGGTACTTTACCCAGGGGTGTGTCATAAGCACTGCCATTGTACACTGCTGAGCCGTAAAAGGCTGTCACATGAGATGGTGAAATAACCACCACCCGGGTGATTTTTTTGTTCTTCAATAAAGCATAACTATATGCGGCTACAGGTCCGGAATATACATATCCGGCATGTGGTACCACCAGGCCATAGATTGTTCCTTCGATTACAGGAATGTGTGCTTCGCTTAGAAACAGGTCAACCATCGTTGTTAATTCTTTTGGATCAGCGGGATAAAATGCACCAGCATTAGCGGCCGAGCGCACCTTTTCCTGCGGTGCTGCCGAACAGGTTAAAAAATTACTCATCATACTTACCCCCATCATCACAGTTATGGTAAAGGACATTCGTCTGACCATTTTCGTCTCCTCCTTAAACGCCCCACATACCGGCAATATTGGTATTACAGTAAGTGCACATGCCATTTTTGATATTTATTTGCTCTACCGTAAAACCGCTACGCCGGACTACTATTTTTTTACACTGCGGACAATGCGTGTTTTCTGATGGATGGCCGGGCACATTACCTATATAGGCATAGTGCAATCCTTCTGCATCGGCGATTTCTTTGGCTCGCTCCAGAGTTTTAACCGGTGTGGGTGGTATATTTTTAAGCAGATACTGAGGATGAAAGCGGGTGAAATGAATGGGTACATCAATCCCTAAATTAATTCTGATCCATCGGCAGAGTTCTTTAAATTCCTTATCGCTGTCATTTAAAGTCGGTACAACCAGATATACAATTTCAGTCCATATCCCCATCTGGTGCATCGTAATCAGGCTCTCCAATACAGGTTTGAGTTCACCATTTACAACTTCTTTATAATATTTCTCAGAAAATGCCTTCAAATCGACTTTTATCGCATCAACCACCTTACACAATTCTGTCAAGGGTTCTTTAGCAATGTACCCGGCAGTAACGACAACGTTTTTTAACTTTTTTTGCCGGCAGGCCTGTACGCAGTCCATCATATATTCATAATATATCGTAGGTTCGCTGTAGGTATAAGCTATCGTTTGACACTCATATTGGCCTGCCAGTTTGGCGATTTCTTCAGGCAGCAGGTAATAACTTCGTACCTCTTCCGGACGGACCTGGGAAATTTCCCAGTTCTGGCAAAATTTACAGTTGACATTGCAGCCGGCCGTAGCCAGTGAAAAGGCTGCACTGCCGGGATAAAAATGGAAAAACGGTTTTTTTTCGATGGGATCGGCATTGAGTGAGCAGGGTCTGGCATATACCAGGGTATAATAGGTTCCATCATGATTTTCCCGTACCCCACAATATCCACGTTCACGATCATCGATTACACATTGGCGCGGGCATAACCGGCAGCGTATTTTTTTATTGTCCAGTTTTTCATAATACCTCGCTTCGCGGACGAATTTCTCAGTTTCTTCAGGAAAAATTTTGGATCCAGCCAGGATTCGCGAAGATAATGCCAGTGTACAACCTACACCTGCTGTTAATTTGATAAAATTTCGCCGGTCAATATTTTTATTGTTGATTCCAGTTGACTTTAAAAATGAAACATAATCTCCTGGCCATGTATCCATTAATTCCGGCTGCACCTCACCGATATTGACGGTTTCGGTTTTTATGCCGGATAAGTTCTTTGGGTAAAATGTTCCCATAGAAAAAGATCAATTATCTTTCTATACGATAAATTATATTAATTAAACTCATTCGACTGTAACCAGTTCAATTTTTTCAGGGTCACAGATACCCAGGTGATGTTCTGCATCTGCTGCCGTGTAGATATATTTTGGTTCACGGCCGACTTCTTTAAGGGATTTAAATCTCCTTTTTTTACGCTCCTGTTCAATGATTTGCCAACCGCTATAGTCCAGGGCTACCGGATCGGTAGCGATGAGCAAACCATTGTAGGCCCAGCGCCAGTGAGGCATAAAAGAAGGACCACCTTCGTACTGAGCAACCAGGGCATCACATATAGTTAAGCGTACCTTGTTGCGGATGGAAGGTAACATAAATACGTCGGCAATATAGGGATTCCCCACATTCAGGTGATATTTATTGGGGTTATGAATTGCGCCGTACATGTTTTTCATGCTCATGGTTATTCCGGCAATGCCGTGATCTTTCAAGACTGGTAAATTGATCACCACATCGCAAAGGCGTTGCAGGGTGTTGCAGATCAGACTGGCTGCCGATCCGTACATTTCAAAGTCATTGCTGAATCCCAAATGATCATTACCAAAACAGCGTATCCCTTTTGCCTGCTGGTTGATCTTGAAACCTCCGTCTTCAAGATCGGAAGAAAATCGTTCCCAGATTATGATATTCTCGCTTTTAACACCGCTTTTTTGCAAAGATTCACAAACCGCCGCTACAAGTTCCCGATGGGTGGAGCCATGGCCGGAAAGGCAATTTACTTTTAGCCCGACCACTTCTTCCGCTGTAACTATTTTTTTCCAGGCCTGAATAGGATTGTCTGTATTAAATAATGACTGCATTCCTTTATCCAGCAATTGGGAGAGACGATCACTATCCACAGAATATTTTTCATTTTGGATTTGTGCATCTCTGACCACAATCACTTTAGATTTAGCCGCAGGAACTAAATTTTTAATCAGGGGTAGTAAAGGAGAGGTGAGCAGAATACCTCCGGTCATGTGAAAACCGGTTTGGATAAATTCCCTGCGTTTCATAAGCACCAGAACAAAATTTATTTAAGTGGTTGGAGTCAATATAAGAAAGATTTAAGGTGTTTACATATTATTTTTCCTGGCATTTATTCAAATAAAATCCAAGTTTTTACTTTCAGTTATGCATCGGCACTGCTAAATTGTAGTCTGTACTGATGCCAGTGCGATTTTTTTGTACATAGTTCGAATGGAATATTGAATAATTAAAAACAATTGTATAGGAGAGATCACGGTGGGCAACATAGGATTAACAAAAGTAATATTGATTATACTAATACTTATTTTACTATTTGGTTCGCGGCGTATACCGGAATTGTTTAAATCATTAGGAACCAGTATCCGGCAATTTAAAAAAGGGATGCAGGATGATGATTCTAATGAACCACCCAAATCCTGACCCGTTGTTACGTTCGGTGATAATTGTGCTAAATTTTAAGACTTTTTGTGTACTGTAATCTTCTCGACTAATGTTTGTGGACTATTTTAATTGTTTATTAATTATCTGCCAATATGGCAGCACAAATCTAAAGCAATATTTTCCTGAATAATTTTATACAATATTTTATATTCAATCACAATTTTAAATATATTTTTATTGGCATACCCTTTGATAGTATATTTCGGATTATCATTAGTTTTAAAAAGGATAAATCGTTATGAATTTGGAAAAGTTAACCTTAAAAGCACAGGATGCCCTTGCTGTAGCCCAGCAAATTGCCTCGGAGCATGCCAATCAGCATTTGGAGCCGGAGCATATCATTCTGGCTTTGCTAAGGGATAGTGAAGGTATTATCCCTGTTATCTTTAAAAAAGCGGGACTTAATCTTTCAGCCATACAGGCAAGTTTTGAGCATGAAATTAAAAAATTGCCCAAAGTTCAGGGCAGTGGTCTGGCAAATATTTATTTATCCCCACGTACACAGCAGGTTTTCACCCAGGCACTTAAAGTCGCTGAAACATTAAAAGATGAATATATCAGTACCGAACACGTGTTACTGGCTATAGTACAGAATGATTCCGGTAGCGCAGGGAAGATTCTGCGTGAAATGGGACTCGATGAAGACGGTGTGCTTAAAATTCTCAAGGATATCCGCGGCAGTCAGAGGGTAACCGATCAATCACCGGAAGGGAAATACCAGGCCTTGAAGCGATATGGCCGCGATCTGAATGAACTGGCCATGGCCGGCAAACTGAATCCGGTTATCGGCCGTGATGATGAAATTCGTCGTGTTCTGCAGGTTTTATCCCGCCGTACTAAAAACAATCCGGTATTAATTGGTGAACCGGGAGTTGGTAAAACCGCCATTGCCGAAGGGATTGCTCATCGCATTGTCAATGGGGATGTGCCTGAAAATCTGAAAACCAAAAGAATCATCTCACTGGATATGGGTTCACTGATTGCCGGTGCCAAATTCCGTGGTGAATTTGAAGAACGACTCAAGGCAGTTTTAAAAGAGGTTATCGATGCTCAGGGAGAGATTATTTTGTTTATCGATGAACTCCACACCCTGGTTGGTGCTGGTGCTGCCGAGGGGGCAGTCGATGCATCGAATATGTTAAAACCCGCGCTTGCCCGCGGAGAATTGCGGGCCATCGGCGCCACAACGCTGGACGAATATCGCAAGCAGATCGAAAAAGACGCTGCCCTGGAACGTCGCTTCCAGCCGGTGTTGATCGATGAACCCAGTGTGGAAGATACTATTTCGATACTGCGGGGCTTAAAAGAAAAATATGAGGTGCATCATGGCGTGCGTATCCAGGATTCTGCTCTGGTAGCAGCAGCCACCCTTGCCCATCGTTATATTTCCGATCGGTTCCTGCCCGATAAAGCCATTGATCTGATTGACGAAGCGGCAGCTCACCTGCGCATCGAAATCGACTCCCTGCCTGAGGAACTGGATGAAACTGAGCGTAAGATTAAACAATTGGAAATAGAATCTGTCGCTCTGAAAAAAGAAAAAGACAAGGCTTCACAGCAGCGGTTAGAAGAGGTTAAAAAAGAACTGGCTGATCTGAATGATACCCGTAATGAACTGCGGGCTCACTGGCAGGAGGAAAAAACCTGCATCCAGAACATCCGCCAGATTAAGGCCGATCTCGATCGTAGCCGTGCGGAAATGGAGAAGAAAGAAAGGGAAGGGGATCTGAATAAAGTTGCTGAGTTACGTTATGGTACCATTCCCGATCTGGAAAAAAAGTTAAAAAATGAAAATGATAAATTGATCAAATTGCAGTCTACTCTCGCTATGCTGAAAGAAGAAGTGGGGGAAGAGGATATTGCTGATGTCGTGGCCAAATGGACCGGAATCCCGGTAGCGCGTATGCTGGAAGGGGAGAAGGAAAAATTATTGCATATGGAAGAACGTCTGGCTAAGCGGATTATCGGACAAACGGAAGCAGTTGCCGCTGTATCGGACGCGATCCGGCGCTCACGTTCGGGTCTGAGCGATGAAAACCGTCCTGTAGGTTCCTTTATCTTTCTGGGTTCGACTGGTGTGGGCAAAACCGAATTAGCCCGGGCGCTGGCTGAATTTCTGTTTGCCGATGAGAATGCCATGGTACGCATCGATATGTCGGAGTATACCGAACGTCATTCCGTTTCCCGTCTGATCGGGTCACCCCCTGGATATGTCGGTTATGAGGAAGGGGGACAACTCACTGAAGCCGTGCGCCGCAAACCCTATTCGGTAGTGCTGCTGGATGAAATCGAAAAAGCTCATCCCGAAGTTTTTAATTTGCTGCTGCAGGTTCTGGATGACGGCCGTCTGACGGATAACAAAGGACGTACAGTAAATTTTAAGAATACGATCATTATCATGACTTCTAATATTGGTGCACCGCTGATCATGGAAAAATCGCAGAAGATCACGGATAAGAACAGGGAAGAAATACATGAAGAAATCCGCCAGCAAGTCATAGATCTCCTGCGCAAACAATTGCGGCCGGAATTTTTAAACCGCATCGATGATATTATTGTCTTTCATGCCCTGAGTCGGGATGAAATCGCTCAGATTGTCACTCTGCAATTTGAACGATTACAAAAAAAATTATCCGCTAATGGAGTGAATATAAGCCTGAGTACGGCAGCCAATGAATATCTTACCCGTCACGGATATCAACCGGAGTTTGGTGCCCGGCCGCTGAAGAGACTGATGCAAAATGAAATTGTCAATGAACTGGCCAAAAAGGTCCTGGTTGGTGAGGTAAAAAGAGAAGATAAAATTCTGGTCGATTTCAAAGAAGGGAAATTGGTATTTAAAACTTAAGAGTATTATAGCGCAACAGGGATTCTGATTCCGACTGGGATGATGACTAACTTTTTTTATACTCATTTACGTCGTGGATCGAATAAACGCAAGGGCCATCCCGGGCTTGTCCCGGGATCTATTATCCTGAAAGTATTAAACAATTTTGACCAGGAACACTAAATTGTAACTTTTCAAAAAAACTGGCATCCAATTAAACAAGGCGATCGTCAGGTAGTCTTCCGGTTGTCTTGCGGGTAATTAATTGGACAAATATCTTCAACAGGAACCGTGATAATGAATAAATTTATGATTTGGTCTAAACAACATCGTGGCTTAAAAACCTTGAGTTTTGTCTTGCTTGGCGGGATTGCAGGTTTTGCTTATTATTATTTTATAGGGTGTAAAACAGGTAGTTGTCCCATTAGTGGGAATCCTTATATCAGCACAACCTATGGTTCACTTCTGGGCTTTTTATTTTCTCTGAATAAAAAAAAGGTGAAATCATGAGCGGTGAATTGGGACATAATTGGTGCGCGTTCAGAAAATTTTTTAAGAAAACTTATTTAAATGAGGAAAAATATGAGCTACGGTTTTAGCAAACAGGTTGCAAATCTTTCCCTGGAACAGGCGGAATTGAAGGTCCGTGAAGAAATGTCGAAAGAGGGATTCGGCGTTTTGACCGAGATTGATGTCCAGGCTACAATGAAGAAAAAACTTGACAAGGATTATCCACCTTATAAGATACTTGGAGCGTGTAATCCCCCTTTGGCTTTTCAGGCCTTATCAATTGATCCCTTGCTGGGACTACTTTTACCATGTAATGTGATCGTTTATAAGGATCAGCAGGGAAAAACGGTAGTGGCCGCCATTGATGCTGAAGCGATGATGAGTGTGGTCGGCCGGCAGGATATCTTAACGATAGCCGAAGAAGTAAATAAAAAGTTGAAACGTGTTATTGAAAATGTCTAAATTTTGATATGATTGAATTAAGGATAGCGTATGCCGATTTTTGAGTTCAGATGTCGAAGATGTAATCATAAATTTGAAGAACTGGTATTTTCCTCAAAAAGTGATTTAACAAATATCGCGTGTCCGCAGTGTGGGGAAAAAAAAGCAGAAAAATTGATGTCCACTTGTTGCTCCAGCAGTCAGGGATCTTCCGCTTCGTCTCCAGCGGCCCCTTGCGGGCGTTCCGGTTTTAGTTGAGTATCATGATTTTTGAACCGTGTGTTCAATTGCCTTAAGCAGGAAAGTTTTTTTTCCTGCTTTTTTTATTATTTTTATTTGATAAATTATTGCCGCTGATTTTATCAGGTATGTTTATATTCAAATCGATGACCTATGCCGGATTCTGATCAACAAATGAATGAATTGCAGCAACGACTGCAGAATTTAATCAAGGAACAGCAGGAACTCATCCAGGCAAATAAAAAATACGAACAGATATTTAGCCTGGTAACCCATGAGTTTAAAAACCTGCTTACCTCGGCGGATGGTTACCATCGTTTGCTGCGCCAGCATTTACTGGCGGAAAACCGCAAAGATCTGGATGATATTCTGACCGCCAGCATCCATATTCACGAAAAACTTTTTACCATCGTCGATCAGTTATTAAAAATGTGGATGATCGAGAAACATGTATTGAAACCGGATTACAGATTGGTGGATTTCAAGGCCGATATTATACAACCGCTGAAGCAGCAATTTAACGAAGCGATGCAGGCGAATGGTTTGACCCTGGTCAGCCAGCTGCCGGAAGGAAAATTAATTCTCATGGCTGATGAAAATATGCTGGAAATTGTGATGCGCAACCTGATCGATAATGCTGTAAAATATGGTGTTCCTCAAAGCCGGATTTACCTTACGGTCAAGAGGGATGATCAAAAACTGGAAGTAGCACTGCGTAACCAGGTACATGATTTGAGTGCTGATTTTTATAATACGATATTCCAGCAAACACAACAATTAAAGTGGCGTGATCCGAAGGGTGGATTAGGAATCGGTCTGTACAATGTAAAAAACTTGATTGCCCTGCACGAAGGTGAAATTCAATGCCAGCATGTAAAGCCGGATTGGATTGAATTCAGATTTACTTTACCATTACACCTAACTGGTCATATTACTGTACGCTAAACCGCGTACCGACAAAAACAAATAATGAATCCCCTACCTTAGCGGTATTGATTAATTCAACTGGACGGGAGGTTTGTATTTCTATTTTCCCAAAGGGGGGTTGATAATTATTTTTTAACCACTTTTCACCATAACCGGCCCAACGGACGGCATCCAATTTCGCTACTCGCTCAG
>Ga0153915_10007435_pt1 | contig 10327 bp, 5 predicted proteins | sample Opewatmetagenome_2_FD_107003 | JGI IMG/M metagenome (GOLD analysis project Ga0153915, IMG submission 107003) | Freshwater wetland microbial communities from Ohio, USA - Open water 3 Core 3 Depth 3 metaG | ecosystem: Environmental > Aquatic > Freshwater > Wetlands | place: USA: Ohio, Lake Erie... | reverse complement strand
GATGGCCGGGTTGGTCATGGGGAACTGGTCGCCCCGGAGGTTCGGGTTGTTCGGCGTGATTGGCCAAGCGTGAACGAGATTCCCCTGGTCGTCCAGGACGACAAGGGAGCCCGCTTGTGTGTAGACGACGTTCGGCGAACCGCTCTGCGTCAGGTCGACGAGCGCGGGCGATCCTGGCGGGGAGAAGTTCGGCACGTAGGGCGCAGGCCAAAGGAGCGCCCCGCTGGGCTGGAAGGCGTACGTCGCGCCGGTGACGTCCCCCATTACGGTCTCGAGGCGGCCGTCCCCGTTGAGGTCGCCCAACGCGAGCCCGCTCACGAAGCCGTTCCCAACGAGCGAGGACCACATGACGCTGTGGTTCGAGGCGTAGAGGGCGAACGCGTCGGCGTTGTTCGAGAAGTCGCCCGTTACCACACCGTCGACCCCGTCCCCGTACAGGTCTCCGAAGGCCACCGCGTTCTCGAAGACGGAGACGCCCGAGGGCGCGCTCGCCCAGAGTTCGGTCCCGTTGATCGCGTACGCGTGGACCTTCTTGTCGTACCCGGTGAACAGGATCTCGGGCGTGCCGGAGCCATCGAGGTCGGCGATCGTGGGCCAGTATCCCGCACCCCCGACCGCATAGGACGTGGGCAACAGGGCCCCGCTCCTCCCGTCGAGCGCGATCACTTCGCGCATGTTTCCACCGGTCAGGACGTCAAGGACCCCGTCCCCGTTGACGTCCAGGAGCGTGCCTCCGGAGAAGAGCAACGCGGTCGCGTTGTATCGCCACACGACGCTCCCCGTGCTGTTCAACCGCACGACGCTCGGATCGTTGGTCACCGCGATGATGCTGTCTCGCCCGCTATGATCGATGTCGGCCACTTGGGGGGTGAACTGGATGGACTGGGGCGTCGCGGAGAGCGACACGCGGGTCTTCCACTTCGTGGTGCCGTGGTCATCCAGGCAGTACACGTAACCGTCCGCGCTCCCGAATACGACTTCGAGCCGGCCGTCGCCATCGATGTCCGCGATCGTCGCGCCGGATCCTCCGCCCCCGGTGGGTTCGGAGGTCCACAGGGGCGAAGTGCCGAAGCCGCGGGTCCGATATGCCGGGACCGCGGTCCCGTTTGTGCTGTACACGATGTCGAACGTCCGCGTCTCGTAGGCGCCCACCGTGACGTCGAAGTAGACGTCGGCGCTGGCGAGCCGTCCGCCGACGACCTGCTCGTGGTACGCCTGGGAGGGCACCTCGATCCCAGAGGAATAGACGCGGAGGTCCCTTGCCGGATTCGTGATGCCGTTGGGCAGGAAGGGGATCGTGACTCGAACGGGCTCCAGCGTCCGGTTCACGCCGGCCGTCTCGCGCACGGTCACGGGAACCACGGCCCACGAGTGGCCTCCCGACCCCTCGGTCCAGGGTGAGACGACTCGGCGGACTTGGACCGCGCCGCCTCCCTGGTTCGCGTAGAGTCCGAGGGTCGCGTTCAGGATGATCGCGTTCGAAGGCAACCCGGTCACGTTGAAGGAAAGCAGGGAGCGTGCGACGTCCCCCGTGGTGGCGTTCGGGCCCACGAAGAGCGAGGCGTTGTCACCGAAGTTCCACGACGGGCTGAGGCTGAAGATGCTCGTGTCGGTCCCGTTCGCCGCGTCGGGCTGCAGGACGACCACGGAGGTTGTCGCGGAAGCGTGGAGCGAGACCGTGGGGGGTGCGCGGAGGCCCGTGAGCATCAAGGCCAGGGCGGCAACGAGGATGAGTGCCCTGGCCGCGGGCGGAAGAGCGCGCGACATCGCGGGTCTCGATGGGAACGGTTGGGGGGATGGGTGACTAAAGGCTTCGCCCCCGTTATCGACGCTGATTGGTAAGGAATCGGCAGCCTCGGGTCGGACGGCTCATCCCGCACCCCACCGGCACACCGGCGCCCGGGTCCTGCGGACCTACTCTCCCCCTGCCCCCGCGCCCGGTGCGGCCCGCTCGCTCTTCCGGTAGGCGGCGAGGACGAGGGCGGTGGGAACGGCCGCGGCCAACGCCCCGGCGGCCAGGCCGGTGCCCACGCTGTAGACCGTGGCGACCTGGCCCACCACAGGCTCCGCGATCGCGATGACCAGGGTGGTGAAGAAGCTGTTGATCGCGAGGACCGTGGCGCGGTCGTTCGATGCCACGCGGCGGTTGATGATCGTCGTGATCAGGGGCGACTCGATTCCCCAGAAGATGTAGTCCGGGACTTGGGTCAGCACGCCGAGGACGAGGGCAACGTCGGGTGCGAAGTACCCCTGGGCGACGAGGTAGATCAGCGCGAACGGAGGGAAGACGAGGAGGATCACCACGACGAGCGCGCCGGATTCGCCGAGCCGACGCATGAGCCGGTCGACGGTCCGGCCGGACGCCGCGGCGACGCAGAAGAACCCGGCGTAGACCACGCCCATGAGGAGGAAGTTCCCCTGGACCACCTGGTCCATGAACTTGGGCCGGAAGAAGCCCATCATGTACGTCACGAAGCCCACGAGGACCTGGAACACGATGATGAGGACGATCTGCCGATTGCGCGCGGTCGTCCGCGCGCCGCTCACCACCTGAGCGAGAAGGTTTTTCTCCGGTTGACGGCCGACCGAGGGCTCCTGGAAGGTGAGCCCGAGCACGAGCGCCCCGATCCCTGGGATCGCGTACAGGATGAGGGGCAGGTCGAGCCGGTCCGTCGTCGCGACCAACGTCCCACCGACGACGCAGGCGAGCGCGGTCCCGAGGAACGCGTACATCGCGGAGCGGCTGCTCACGCTCGGATAGCGCGCCTCCGCGTGGACCTCGACCAGGGTGTCGTACAGGTACGCGGACCCGCCGCCCCACAGGAAGCCCGCCCCGAACGCCCACACGGCGTTCGCTAGGGCGAACGTCGCGAAGTCGCCCGCGAACCCGAAGAGGACGATGCCCGCCATCCAGATGCCGGTGCCGATCACGACGGCCCGCTTCCGGCCGTAACGGTCGGCCAGGGCCCCCGCAGGGACCGCCACGAGGAGGCTCACGATCCAGAACACGACGTCGACGAGCGTGCCCAGGAAGTAGTCGTTGCTGAGGCGGTCGAAGAGCCAGAGACTCCAGAAGGGGCTCCAGAGCTGGAACGCCACGAGGACTTGGAACGCGTAGTACCTTCGGACGCGGGCCTCGACGCCGGCCGCCGGGGTCACGCGCGCCGGAACGGACGTTCCGACATAACCCTTCCGGACGTCCAACAACGTGGCGGTCCGCTCAGCCGACGAGCCACCCGCGGGCGTCGGCCAGGAGGATCGCGAGGGCGAGGACGGTCGACTCGAACTCGCCGCGTCGGGCGCGGTCGAGCGCCTGGGTCGGCGACAGGACCAGGAGGGACTCGACCTCCTCCGGGTCGGGCGGCTGGCCCGTGTCCCGGCAGTCCTTGGCGAAGAAGAGGTGGAGGGTCCCGGAGAGGTAGCCCGTCAGGCTGTTGCCCGAGTACAGGTGCATGAGCTTCCCCGCATCGAGTCCGGTCTCCTCGAGGAGCTCGCGGCGCGCGCAGGCCTCCGGGCTCTCCCCGTCCTCCGCGGTCCCGCCCGGGAGGGCCACTGCGATCCGCCCGAGCCCGTGGCGATACTCGTGGGTGAGGACGACCTTGCCGTCCGAGGTCAGAGGCAGAACGGCGGCCGAATTGCCGAAGTGGAACCGGACCCAGTTCTTCCGCACGCCGCTCGCGAGCTCGACCTCGTCCTCCGTGATCGGCGGCCAAGCAGCCCGGATCGTTCGAGAGCCCAGGACCTTGGGCGGGTTGGTCATGTCGTGCCGAAGGTCCGGGACGGCGCGCGAGTACTTAGGTGCAGCGGTGCGAAGGTTCCGCCTCCATCGCGCACCGGGCGGAGGATGCGTCGCCCTCGCGGTTGCTCAGCACGGGCGACCCTCGCCGTGGCGTCTACCCATTCCCTTGCCGGCCGTCGTGCAAGGACTTTGCAAACGCTTAATAGGGTTGGCTCGACTTCGCGCTCTCGATGCCCTTCAAATTCTGGAAGAAGGAGAAACCCGAGAAGGAGAAGGGAGCCGCCGAGGAGAAGAAGGAATCCAAGGAGGCGCCGCCCAAGGCTAAGCCGGCCGCGGAGGCGAGGCCCGAAGCGCCCAAGGAGGGCGGCGCGGCCGCTGCCGCGGAGGCCAAGCCCAAGGCGGAGAAGCCTCCGGAACCCAAGCCCGGCGATGTCGACGCGGCGGTGGGCGAGTTGCACGCGGGCCTCGTCGATCTCGGTCTCACGATCGCGGGGACCAAGGCGGTCTTCGGGAAGCGCGTCGCCGCGTTCCCGGACGGGACCGGGGCGTTCCTCGCCCTCTACCGCGAGAAGCCCTACCGTGCGGGCACGAAGATCCTCGTCGACTGGCTCGGACTTCGCGCCCCGGCCGAGTTCGACCCCGAGAAGCTCCTCGTGGAGGTCAACCTCCGCCTGAGCTCGTTCAAGCTGTCCCTCCAGATGGCCGACCTGACCTGGCTCGACCAGGAGCTCAGCCTCCGCAAGGCGAGGCTGCGCCTCGGGGAGGTCGAGAAGGTCGTGCGCTTCAAGGACGCCCGCGACTTCGTCAAGAGCGTGAACGAGCTGGTCGCCCCGAAGAAGGTCGCGTTCCTCGAGCTCGAGACATGGTCCTCGGACTTCGCGTTCCTCCTCGTGCGGGAGCCCAAGTGGGACAAGCTCGCGGCCACGAAGCTCGTGGTCGTCAAGGCGCCGCAGACCGCGGTCGGCGGGCAATGCGGCGAGTGCGGCGCGCCCGTCGGGGAGCACTGGCACGACTGCCTGTCCTGCGGCGCGGTCTTCGGGACGGATTGAGGGTCACTTCGGCGGCTCTTGCTTCTTCGTGCCTTCGCCCGGCTTGGATCGCAATACGGGCGTCGGATCGTACATCTTCTCGGGCCACTCGCGCCGGTGGACGAGCATGCCGCAGTGGGGGCAGTTCTTCTCGTCCAGGTGCTCCTCGTTGCGGGTGAAGAGGACCTTGCCGTCGCAGAACGGACAATGGAGGGTCCTCGGCTTCCGCATGATCCGCTTGGCGAAGACGGACATCTGCCCTTCCCGCAGTTCGGGCGCCATGGAGACCGCATGAGCAGGCGGCGGGATATGAAGATTGTGTCGTCGATCCCTCCGGGGCGACCGCGAGTCGCGGCCGCGCAAAGGTCAAATGGGGCCGTCGTATCCCTCCACGCGAACCCATGTCGGATCTCCGCCTCCGGAACTATCACGAGTTCAGCGGCGCCCTGTTCCGCGAGGAGGCGGGCTGGGAGGTCCCCGCGGGCTACGGGGCGTTGGACCGAGAGGTGGACGCAGTGCGGCGGGCCGCCGGCGCGCTCGACCTCAGCGATCGCGCGAAGGTCCTCGTGCGCGGTTCCGATCGCGTGACCTTCCTGGACGGGCTGGTGACCGCGGACCTGAAGGTGCTCGCCGTAGGGAGGTCCGCCTACGCGCTCGTGCTCGACGAGGTGAGCCGCGTCCTCGGCTCTCTGCGGGTGACTGCGCTCGACGATGGATTCCTCCTGGACATCGAGGCCGCGCAGGCCGACGCTCTCCTCGGATACTTCCAGAAGCAGATTGTCAGCGACGACGTGTCCCTCGAGGACCTCGGGCCCTGCGGTCACCTCGAAGTGCACGGACCGCTCGCCGCGCGGCTCGCGTCAGCGGCTCTGGGTGTCGACGTGCACGCCCTCTCCGTCGACGAGCGCACGACGTTCCCTGTGGACCGCCACCGCGCCGGCTACGTTTCCCGCATCACGACGCTCGGTGAGGACGGGTACCTCATCTGGGCGCAGGGAGACAGCCTCGCCCTCGTCTGGGACGCGCTGGTCCGCGACGGAGCCGTGCCGGTGGGCCGCGACGCTCTCGACATCCTCCGGATCGAGGCAGCCCGTCCCCGCTTCGGCGTCGACATGACCCCGCAGACCCTCGCCGTGGAGGTCGCGCCCGAAGGCGCGATCAGCTTCACGAAGGGCTGCTACCGCGGACAGGAGGTCGTGGCTCGCGGGGTGTCGATCGGTCACGTGAACCGCCGGCTCCTGGGACTCCGCCTCGAATCGGACGTGCCGCCGGCCCACGGCAACCCGGTGGCCGCGGACGGCGAGGAGATCGGGACCGTCACGAGCGCGTGCTGGTCGCCCACGCTCGGCTACGTCATCGCGCTCGGTCTGCTCCGACCGGAGGCGGCGTGCGCCGCGTCCGTCCTCCTGGTCGATCGCGACGGGTGGACGATGAGCGCGAGGCTCGTGCCCCTCCCGTTTGTGACCCGATCCACGTGACGGTTGACCCCGTGGCAGGAGCCACTGGGCCTGCGGAAGGAACGGCGTTCCCTTGTGCCGCGCCTCGGGATTCCGCTCCCTAGCCGCGGGCGGCGCGCACTCGCTCGAGAAAGGTACTTACTGAGTCATTAAGGAGGGGTCAACCGGCTCTTGCTACTGGGTCCGGAGGAGCAGCGGACCGATCATTGCACCGCCCTCTTCCGGATGGTGACGGAGGGACGGGTGTGGCACACTCGCTTGGGCTCAAGCGTGCGCTGGTTTTCTTGGTGACCATCGCCATGGTGACGGTTGTCTTCGCAACGGTCCCTGTGGCCGGGGGACGTGCGACGGCAGGTGCGATTCTGCCTGCGGGTCCTTCCGGGAGTCGTGACGTCCTCCTTCGGGGCGGCTCGCCCGCGGATCGGCAGATCCTCACATTCGTCGGCGCGAGCGTGAAGGTGGACTACGGCGATTTCGTCCTCGCCTCGGTCTCGGGCGGCGGCCTCGCCGACCTGACCTCGAAGGGCCTCGTGCTCCGGGACCTGAGCGACCGCACGATGATCCTCCTCGGATCCGCGCAGTTCGACACCCGGAACGGGGAGCCTTCCGTCGCAAGCGACTTGCGAGTCTCCGGGTACGCTCCGGGGATCCGGGGCCTGTATCTCCTCCAGTTCGTCGGGCCTATCAAGCCCGACTGGGTCACGTTCGCCAAGTCGCTCGATATCCAATTCTACAACTACATCCCGAACTTCGCGTTCATCGTCGCGATGACGCCCGAGACGGCGTCGTCCGTGGCTGCGTTCTCCTACGTCCAATGGGTTGGCATCTATCAGCCGGCCTACAAGATCAGCCACCTCGTCTACGAGCAGCTCCCGGCGGCGGACGCCCTCGCCTCCCGGATGCCGATGCCGGTCCCGTCGAAGGCCTCCGGCGCGTCGCCCAGGCTTTCCGCGACGCCCTCGGCCACGGCGCTCCGGTCCGGCTCGGGCGCACCGATGTCCTCCCTGTCCCTCGGGCGGACGAGCGCCGGGACCTACGACCTCTCCGTCCTCGTCCTGAAGACGGCCCCGTCCTTCACGTGGGCTTCCCTCGCGAGCCTCGCCCTCCGGAAGTACCAGACCATGGACGCGGGCGCCACGATGCTCCTGCGCTTCTCGACGGACGCCTCGAACCTGGCTCGGATCGCGAACCTGCCTGGTGTGTACTGGATGGAGCCCTACCTCCGCCCCACCCTGTCTGACGAGGTCTCGAGCCAGATCGTCGCAGGCAACATCGACCCCATCACGCCCGGATACTACTCCTGGCTGGGCTCAGTCGGCCTGACCGGCGCCGGCGTCACCGTGGCCGTGGACGACACGGGCGTGGACACGGGCGTCGACAACCTCAACGTGACCGGGGACATGCACCCCGAGCTCGACAACCGCGTCGTCGCGAACCTCTACTACGGTTACCTGACCGACGCCTCGGATGGCTACGGCCACGGCACCCACACCTCAGGGCTCGTCGCCGGGAACGGCGCCACGAACCTGACCGACCCCAATGGATACCTGTACGGGCTCGGGATCGCGCCCTCGGCGCACATCGTGAACCAGCGCATCTTCGACAGCAGCGGCGGCTGGGTCGCCCCGAACTACACGGAGCTGGCGATGGACGCCTACAACCACGGTGCCTCGATCAACAGCAACAGCTGGGGCATCAGCGACTTCGGCCAGTACCTCATCGATGACGCGATGTACGACGCCCTGGTCCGAGATGCGGATCCGACCACGCCGGGGAACCAGCAGCTGACCTTCGAGTTCTCCGCAGGCAATGCGGGCTCCGGGAGCCAGAGCATCGGAAGCGCGGGCAATGCGAAGAACACGATCACGACCGGAGCCAGCCTCAACTACCGACCCGACGTCCAGCAGCCGGGCACGTGGCCCGCGGACAACATCGACGCCATCGTGGGCTTCAGCAGCCGCGGTCCCACCGCGGACGGCCGGATCAAGCCTGACCTGGTGACCCCGGGGACCTGGGTGTCCTCGCTCCTCTCCAGCGCCTCGGTTCCCGGCTGGTGCGGTTGGGAGAACATCGACCAGTACCACGAGTACTGCGGCGGCACGAGCATGTCCGGGCCCATGGTCTCCGGCGGCGCCGCCCTCTTCGTGGAGTACTACCGCAACCTCAACGCGGCGGACCCGAGCCCCGCCCTGACCAAGGCGGCTCTCGTGAACGGGGCTGTCGACATGCCCCCCACGAGCGCCTCGGCCGGGTCGTCCTCCACGGGTCCCATCCCCAACTTCGACGAAGGCTGGGGTCGCATGGATCTCGGGAACGTGGTCGCGTTCCCGGGAACGATCTTCTACGACGACCAGGTTCACGCCCTGAACACGGGCGACTCCTACTCCTATCAGCTCGCCGTGGGCTTGACGACCGCGCCCTTCAAGGTCTCCCTGGCATGGACGGACGTCCCCGGGATCCCCGGTGCGGGCACCGAGCTCGTGAACGACCTCGACCTCGTGGTGACCGCGCCCGATGGCACGACCTACCTGGGCAACTACCTGTTGAACGGGACGAGCGTGCCGGGTGGCGTTCCGGACACCAAGAACAACCTCGAGAACGTCTACATCGCCAGCACGGAGGTGCAGATCGGCCTGTACACCGTGACGGTGCTCGGCGTGAACGTGCCCTCGGGGCCGCAGGACTTCGCCCTCGTGGTCTCTTACGCCGGCGGGCCGACCGCGAACGGCGTCGTCCAGTTCGACAACACGGTCTACAACTCGAGTGCCGCGGCGGGCGTCATCCTCATGGACACGGACCTCAACCTGAACCCGAACGCGCCCGACACGGCCACGGTCTCCGTGGACAGCGACCAACTGGACAACGAGACCGTGGTCCTCACGGAGGTCGGTGACAACTCCGCCGTATTCGTCGGGTCCGTCCAGCTCACGCTCAATCCGAGCGGCTTCGACGATGGCGTCCTGACCGTGGTCAACGGGGGCCAGATCTGGATCCTCTACGTGGAGGTGAGCCCTCCCGGCCTGAGGATCGCCTACGCCACGATCGACGACACCCCGCCGATCATCACGAACGTGGCCGTGTCCGGCGTGACCCACAAGGGCGCTGAGATTTCATGGACCACGGACGAGGCCTCGACCACGGAGGTCCTGTACGGGGTCACGACGCCTCCGTCCGAGGTCGCCATAGGATCGCGCGGGACGAGCCACTCCGTGTCTCTGTCCGGACTCTCCGCGAACACGACCTACTTCTTCGAGGTCGAATCCACGGATGCGGCGGGGAACACGGCGACGGACAACAACGGTGGGGCGTGGTATACGTTCACGACCCTGCCCGTCCCACCCGTCCTCCTCGTCGATGAGGACTACACCTACACGTACGAGACCTACTACGAGAACGCCCTCACCGCCCTGGGATACACCTTCGACTACTGGGACATCAACATCCTGGGATCCCCGTCCCTCGGCGACCTCGAAGGCTACCCCGTGGTGCTCTGGTACATCCCGTTCGGCGCGCCGGGCTCCGCGGAGCAGGCCACGCTCTCCCAGTTCCTGGATGACGGCGGGCGCCTCGTGATCGGCGGCCAAGACATCGGCTACTCCGCCGGCTACACCTCGTGGTACGGGACGTACCTCCACGCGGTCTACCTCCAGGACAACGCGCCCACGCGGAACATCGTCGGCGTGCCGGGTGACCCGATCGGGGACGGCCTCGCCATGTCGATCACGGGCGGCGACGGAGCGAGCAACAACTACTACCCCGACGTGATCGACCCGATCGCCCCGGCGGTGACCGGCGTCCAGTACGACTCCGGCGTGAACACGCGGACCTCGATCCTGCACGTGGACACGGGCGTCTACCAAGTCGCCTACATGGCGTTCAACTTCGAGAGCATCTCGACGGAGGCGGACCGCGACCTGTTGATGGACCGGCTGATCTCCTGGATCTTCCCGCCCGCGTACGGCGTCTTCATGACGCCGGGCGAGCAGTCCGGGATCGCCGTGCCGGGACAGACCCTGGACTATGCCATGACGGTGAAGAACCGCGGCGTCGCCCTCACGGAGGACACGTTTGACATGAACTGGACCGCGCTCCCGCTCGGCTGG
>Ga0153915_10007434_pt1 | contig 10328 bp, 7 predicted proteins | sample Opewatmetagenome_2_FD_107003 | JGI IMG/M metagenome (GOLD analysis project Ga0153915, IMG submission 107003) | Freshwater wetland microbial communities from Ohio, USA - Open water 3 Core 3 Depth 3 metaG | ecosystem: Environmental > Aquatic > Freshwater > Wetlands | place: USA: Ohio, Lake Erie... | reverse complement strand
TCATTGGCTCGCTCCCGCCTTCTTCGCGCGTTCGGCCCGCGACGAGGTGATGTAGTTGCGGATCTGCACGTTGCCTTCGTGGCAGGCATATTCGAACATGCCGTACTTGTCGTTGCGCTGCCAATCGAGCCGCGCCGTCCACGGCGCGGTGAAGACGACCGGATCGCTATAGGTGATCTCGTAGACGATCGAGTCCGCGCCGGTCATCGTGAAGCGCTCAACGATCCGCGCGTCTTCGCTGATCGGCATGTCGTTCTCGCGCGGCGATCCGATCGTGCCGACATTGGTGACGGAGGGGCCGGAACGAAGGTTGGTGGTCTCGACCACGAGCGTGTTGCCATTCTCCCAATGGCCGCGGCTTTCGCCCAGCCAGTTGCGGATCCGGCCGGGGATCGGGGGGCGGCCGTCGGTGGGGATGATGCGGGTCTCGTGGATCATTTCCATGTTCAGCGCGACCACGCCCGGCGCCTGGAAGATCCGCATGCCGTTATTGTACTGGAACGGGAACATCGAGGCGGGCAGGCCGCGCGTGATGCAGCGGTCCCAGCTGTCGAAGTCGGTGACCCAGTCGAACGGCTGGCCGCGGCGCCAGCTCGACCGCATCAGCGCGGACCGCCGCTTTCCTTCCTCGGTCAGCTCCGGCAGGCGGCCGTTCGAGGGGCTGACGATCAGCGAGGTGCGGCGGTTGGCCTGGCCCATCTCGGCCCAGTGGCCGATGCCGATCTTGTTGCTTTGCTCCTCCTTCTCGTAGCCCGACTGCGCGGCGCTGATGAATTTCGACCGCTCGGCAAATTCCTCGTCGGTCAGGAAGACGCGTTCGCCGTACTTCGGGTCGCGCTGCAGCGGCGTTCCGTTGAGGTGATCGATCGGCCAGGTGCCGCGCAAGTCCGGGTCGCCCCAGGCGGTCTTCTTCGGCTTGAAGCTGTCCGGCACCTTGGGAACGGTCGTGAGGTCCGCCGGCTGGGCGCAGGCCATTGTCAGGCCGAGCGCGAACCATGCCGCCGCCGCGCCGAGCACCAGATCACGAGTCTTCATCACCGATCTCCACCTTGCCGCGCGCCGAGGGGCAGCGCGAACGCCATATACTGGTTCGGCCCGGGTTCGGGCAGGCCGAGCCGATCCGCGAACATCCCTTTCCCGCCCACGGGAATGACGACGAACTCCCGCCCGCCGGCCTCATAGACAGCCGGGACGCCTTCCGATGCCGCGGGCAGGTCATGTTCCCAGAGCACTGCGCCGTTCGCGGCGTCGCGGGCGCGGAGCTTGCGATCGGACGAGGTCGCGACGAACAGCAGCCCGCCCGCCGTCGCCACCGGTCCGCCGCGCGGAGCGTGGCTGCCCGTGCCGGTGATCCCCTGCTTCGCCAGCGGCATCACGTCGCCGTCGGGAACCTGCCACAGGATGCGGCCGTCGTTCATGTCGTAGGCGGTGATCGTCGACCACGGCGGGCCGATCGCCGACAGTCCGTTGCTTTGCATCATGAAGTTGACCGGGGAGCGGTAGGGCCGGACGTCGCCGCCGGCATCCGGCATCGCCGCAGCCGCCTGCTCGCGCTTGTCGGGGAACAGCTTGTCGAATGTCGGCAGGTTCTTTGTGACGACGAAGAAGCGCTGGTGCGGCGGGTCTACCGCCGAGCTGCCCCAGTTCGCGCCGCCGCTGTGCCCGGGCAGCGCGATCGTGCCCTGGAGACTGGGCGGCGTGAACCTGCCTTCGTTCCGCGACGTCCGCACGATCTCCCGGACACGATCCTGGTCCTCCTTCGGAATATAGGGATTGATGTCCTTCTCGGTGAACGAACTGCGCGCGAACGGCGGCGGCCAGGTCGGGAAAGGCTGGGTCGGCGAGGCCCGTTCGCCGGGCACGTCCGAGGCCGGCACCGGCCGCTCCTCGATCGGCCAGACCGGTTTGCCCGTGCGGCGATCGAGCACGAAGACGAACCCCTGCTTGCTCGCCTGGACCACCACGGGAATATCGCGGCCGCCGCGGTGCAGCGTCAGCAGCTTGGGTGCGGTCGGCAGATCGTTGTCCCACAGATCGTGGTGGATCGCCTGGAAGTGCCAGATCCGGCGCCCCGTGCGCGCATCGAGCGCCAGGATGCTGTTCGCGAACAGGTTGTTGCCGGGCCGGTTGCCGCCATAGAAATCGTAGCGCGCCGTCCCCGTCGGTATGTAGACGATGCCCAGCTCCGGATCGATCGTCGACTCCGACCAGTTGTGGACGCCCCCGAACTTCTCCCGGTCGCGCTGCGGCCAGGTGTCGGAGCCGAATTCGCCTCGCCGCGGGACGGTATGGAAGACCCAGGCCAATTTGCCGGTCCGCACGTCGTAGGCGTGGATGTCGCCGGGCGAGGAGGCGAAATCATAGGCGCCGGCCGGGAGCGAGACGATGATCAGATTCTCGAACACCCGGCCCGGATTGTCGGTCTGCAGCGGGCGGACCGCGCTGACGTCGCCGTCCAGCCCGGTCCGGAGATCGACGCGCCCGCGATCGCCGAACGACAGGATCGGCTCGCCCGTTTCGGCCGAGACAGCGCGCAGCATCCCGTCGTTGATGAACAGCAGCCGGCGGTCGCGCCCGTCCGCGCTCTGCCAGTAATTCATGCCCCGCGTTCCGACCCGCCCTTCGTTCGGCCGGCGCCAGAGTTCCTTTCCCGTCGCGGCATCGAGGGCGACCAGGGCATTGCCCTGCGCCAGGACGTACATCACCCCGTTCACGACGAGGGGGTTGAAGCGGGGCGGCGCTCCGTCGCCGGCCGGATAGGTCCATGCGACGTCCAGCCTGGCGACGTTCGATCGGTCGATCTGCTTGAGCGCCGAATATTGGGAAGAGTCGCCGGCGCCCAGGTACGAATCCCAGCCGAGATGGTCGAAGCCCTGTCCGGGCGCGGGCGCGTGCGCGCAGGCGGCGATCAGCAGGATCAGGCCTGCCCGCGCAAGCCGCATCCGGCCGACGCACGGCGAGCGGCGCCGCGCTGGACGCATGTCCGGCAGATCTTCCACCCGCAGCCTCGCTCCCCGTTCCCTGGTCGGCCGATCTATGAACATGCGTCGGCGCGGGCAGCCTAGCCGACACGATGTCGACGAGACAACAACAGCTTGGCAGGCCGTCATGACCGGGCCGGATCGCCGGCTTCGGAGCTGTGCCGGCCGGGGCTTTCCGGATGCCGCGCCGGCGGCGCCCGGCGCCGCATCCGGGTCCGGCGGCCATTGACAGCCGGCGCGAAAGCCGCATTGCGGGGGCACCGAAGGATCGGAAGCGGACAAAGGAGGCGTCGTGGCTGCTGCAGGTTATTGGGCCAAGATCGGCCTGGCGACGCTGGCGATCGTCCTTGCGATGAACGCGGGCGGCCGGGTGGCGGCGGCCGGGGCCGCCGATGGCGACTCGGCGGCCAAGCCCGCGCACGGCAGGCAGCTGTTCACCGATTGGTCGTGCGGCAGCTGCCACGCGCTTCAGGATGCCGGCGCCGACGGGCATGTCGGCCCGCCGCTGGACGGCGATCCGAACCTGACCAAGGCATTGGTCGTCGATCGAGTCACGAACGGACAGGGCGCCATGCCCGGCTTCGGCGGCCAATTGAGCGACGAGGAGATCGCCGAGCTTGCCGCCTACGTCGTCGAGGCCGCGAAGAAATAGGAACAGCCGGCCGGCGTTCTTTCTCACGACGGCCGGCTTGCTCGGATCACACTTGCCTGCATCGACTTCCCGCACGATGCGCGATAACGAATTTGCACGTCATGACGGAACCTTGCCTGTTCGCCTTCGAACAGATCTTTGCGGCGCGGCTCGGCGACGCGATGCGCGCCAACCGCCTGGACGCCGGCACGTCTCTGGATGAGAACATCGTGGCCCTGGCGCATCACGACTACGAAGCCTTGAAGAAAGCCTTGAACTCGGCGGCGCGCCAGATGTTCAAGAAGACCCCGGTTCCCTACAATCGCCGTGGCGACGCCGTCGCGCTCTACGGAAAATTCGTCCTGACCCAACTGAGGACGCCGAAGGACCGGCTCTGGTTCAACGACGTCATATTCAGGATTGCCGCGACCGACGAGATCCTGGATCCCTTGCGCGTCTTTGTCTCCGACAAGGAACTTTCGAAGCTTTACGCCAGGGCCGTCCTCGGCGAGGAGCGCACCGTCCCGACGCTGGCCGTCATCGAGAATCCCGCCGATGTGGACGCCTGTGATTTCCCGGAAACCTGCGTGATCAAGCCGACCCACGGCAGCCGCCAGATCATCGTCAGGAAACCGGGCGAGCACTTCGACAGGCAGCCGATAAAGGATTGGTTCCAGTACGATTATTACCGGCGCTCGCGCGAGGCCAACTACAGGACCCTGCGGCCCAAGGTGATCGTCGAGCCGTTCCTGTTCGAAGGGCGCGACCTGATCGACCTGAATGTCTTCTGTGTCGAGGGCGAGCCGAGAATGCTCCGAATGACCACGGGGGTCTTCTCGACCATACACCAGACCTGCCTATCGCTCGATTGGCGACGCCTGGACATCAAGCGGCCCGACTATGAACTCCATGAGGCGATCCCGGAGCCGCCGCCCTGCCTCGAGGAGGTCAAGCACGTCGCGTCGCTGTTGAGCGCGAGGTTCAACTTCATCCGCATCGACTTTCTGGTGGACGGCAAGGATTTCTACGTCGGGGAGATCACCAATTTGTCGGGCGGCGCGGTGGGTAGATATGAAGGTAGCGGGGAGCGGGAGATGTCGGTGCAGATCTTCGGTCCGCGGGCTCTCGCCTCGTCGTCCTGACCATCGAGGGTTGGCGGATCGCGCAGGTCCGATCGCGAATTTCATCGACGACGCTGCATCCGGGCCGATCAGTCAGGAGTGATTTGTGTCCCAACCTGTCGACCAATTCGATCGCTGGATTCGAACGTCGTTCGTGGAGATGAACACTGAGCTGGAGGACCTCTATTTCGCGTGTGAGGATCGCTCCGATGTCGCCGGCGTAGGGGATTCCCGCCCCGCCCGAAGCGCCAGTCGCCGGACGCCCGCCAGTACGGCCGCCGATCCGGCGATCAGCGTCGCCGCGCCGAGCCATCCGGCGGGGGGAAGCTGCGCGATCGCGAAGAAGCTGCGCAGCGCCGGGCTCAGGTTCACCAGCGCGAAGGCCCCCACCAGCCCGCTCAGCAGCAGCGCTTCCAGCCGGCTCAGCGGAAGGATCAGCAAGGTCAGGACGGCGATGCCCACGCCGAAGAGGACGACCAGCGCGGCGGTCCGCGACGCCTCGATTGAGAGGTTCGCGCCCAGCGTGGCGAAGGCGAATGCGGCAAAGGTCGCGAGCGCCGCGACGAATCCCGCGGGAAGCGCGAAGCGCAGCACGCGTCGCATGAATTCGGGGCGGACGGGCTGCCGGTTCGGCGCCAGCGCGAGGAAGAACGCCGGCACGCCGATGGTCAGGGTGCTGACGATGGTGAGGTGGCGCGGATAGAAAGGGAAGGGGAGCCGGGCTACGCCGACCGCGACCGCGAGCAGCGCGACGTAGACGGTCTTGGTGATGAACAGGCTCGCCAGCCGCTCGATATTGGCGATGATCCGGCGTCCCTCCGCGACGACGTCCGGCAGCACCGCGAAACGATTGCCCAGCAGCACCACCTCGGCCACCGCGCGGGCCGCCACCGTGCCGCTCCCCATCGCGACGCCGATGTCGGCCTCCTTGATCGCCAGCACGTCGTTGACCCCGTCGCCGGCCATCGCCACGACATGGCCCCGCCGGTGCAGCGCGCGCACCATGTCGCGCTTCTGGTGCGGCGTCACGCGCCCGAAGATCGCATGGCCCTCCATCATCGGTCCGAGCGCGGCCGGATCCTCGGGGAGGTCCCGCCCGTCCACCGCCCGCCCGGCGCCGGGAAGGCCGAGCGCGGCGGCGATGGCGCCGACCGTCGCCGGGCTGTCTCCCGAGATCACCTTCACCGCGATCCCTTCCTCCGCGAAGTAGCGCAGCATCGCCTTGGCATCCGGGCGGAGGCGTTCGACCAGCACCACCAGCGCCGCCGGCTCGAGCGGCGGCGGCGCGCCCGGGGACGCGAGCGGGCCGGCGCCGCGGGCGAGCAGCATGATCCGGTCGCCGTTCGCGGCGCGGCGGCGGGCTTCCGCGAGCGCGGGTGCGTCGTCCGGCAGCAGCATCTCGGGCGCCCCGAGCAGCCAGGTTCCGCGTCCGTCGAACGCGACGCCGCTATATTTGCGCACGGAGGAGAAGGGCAGGCGGTCGGCGATCGCCCAGCCCGGCGGCTCGGCAAAGGCTTCCGTGAGCGCGCGGATGCTCGCATTGGGATGCTCGTCCGCCCGCGCCAGCGCGCCAAGCGCCTCGGCGGCCTCGCCGTGCCCGGTCGCGCCGAGCGGAACCAGTTCCGCGACCGCCATCCGCCCCTCGGTCAGCGTGCCGGTCTTGTCGATCCCCAGCACGTCGGCGCGGGCAAGGCCTTCGATGGCGGAAAGCTCCTCGATCAGGACGCCCTGCCGCCCGAGCCGGACGATGCCGGTCGCGAAGGCGACGCTGGTGAGCAGGATCAGCCCCTCGGGCACCATGCCGACCACGCCGGCCACCGCGCCGCGCAGCGCTTCCACCATCGTCACGCCCTGGACGAACAGCTGCGTCGTCGCCAGCAGGACGGCGATCGGGATCAGGAACCAGGTGATGGTCCGCAGCAGCCGGTTGAGCTCGTCGCGGATCTGCGAATGGACGGGGGCGAAGATGCGCGCCTCCGCCGCCAGCGCCGCCGCATAGGCCGCTTCCCCGACGCGCGTGGCGCGGGCATGACCGCTGCCGGCGACGACGAAGCTTCCCGAAAGCAACGTGTCCCCCGGCTGCTTCACTACCGGGTCCGATTCGCCGGTCAGCAGCGATTCGTCGATCTCCAGCTCGTCCGCTCGATGCAGGACCGCATCGACCGGGATCTGATCGCCCGGGGCCAGGACCAGCAGGTCGTCGACCACCACCTCGGCCGCCGCGACCTGCGTCGCCGTGCCGTCGCGCACGACCCGCGCGACCGGCATGTTGAGCAGCGACAGCCGGTCCAGCGTCCGCTTGGCGCGCAATTCCTGCACGATGCCGACCGCGCTGTTGGCGACGATCACCAGCCCGAACAGCGCATCCTGTAGCGGGCCGACGATCAGGATCACGGCCAGCAGCGCGCCCAGCAACGCGTTGAAGCGGGTGAACAGGTTGGTGCGCAGGATCTCGGCGAAGGTCCGGCTCGAACGCGCGGCGGTCCGGTTGACCAGTCCCGCGGCCACGCGCTCGCGCACTTCGGCCGGGTTCAGCCCCCGTGCCGACGCGGGGTCCGGATCAGTCGGCGGGCCCATTGCTCACCCCCTCGAGCGGTCGCACGCCGGCCATCATCGCCCCGATGCCGCCCGAAGGAAAGGGCGGCGGGCAGGACTGATCGAGAGAGGGAGCTACGTGCGCGCGGCGCGCGGCTTGGCGGCGCGGGGCTTCGCGGCGGGGGCCTTTCGCCGGGCGCGGGCCGGCTTCTCGGCCGGCTTGAGCCGCGCCGCGAAATCGCTGACGCTCTTGCGGTAGGCGCCCGATTTGAGCTGCGCCGCGGTGAGCTCGAGCGTGGCGACCGGCGTCTTGCCGCACAGCTTCGCCATCTCCTTCATCGCGGCGGCGCCGCCGCTTCCTCCTTCGGTCACGAAGGTGGCGATCTTTGCGAAGCGGTTGCGGTGATCGGCGATGTAGCGTCGCATCGGCGCCGACACGGTGTGGACCCAGACGGGGGAGCCGATCACGACCAGCGAATAATCGCGCGGATCCTTCTGCGTCGGGGTGATCGCGGGCAGGCGGCGGCGCCACGCCTCGAGAGCCGAACGCAGCCAGCCGGCAAGGCCCTTGCGCTCGCGCAGCTCCTTCAGTTCCTCGACATCCGCGCCGCACGCGGCCGCGATCGCCTTGGCAACGCGACTGGTATTTCCGCTGCGCGAATAGCTGACCACGAGTACCGGCTTCATGCGAACCTCCTGCCGTTCGATCCTGGACGGAGCCTAGGAGGGCGGCGCGTGGGGATCGTTAGGGGATTCCCCGGAGGCGGGAGGTGTCACCCGACGACGCGCCCCTCCACCGGATAGGCGGGATCGGTGTAGCCGGGCGTCGACGGGTGCCCCGGCGGCACCAGGCTGTCGACCAGCTTCTCGTCGTCCGGCCCGAGCTCCAGCTGCAGCGCGTCGGCATAGGAGTCCCACTGCGCTTCGGTGCGCGGGCCGGCGATGGCGGCGCTGATCAGCCGGTTCCTGAGCACCCAGGCGATCGCGAATGCGATCGAGGTGGTGCCGCGCGCGGCGGCATGATCGGCGATTGCCTTCGCGATCTTCAGCGACTCCGGCCGCCACTCGGTCTGCTGGATCCGCACGTCGCCGCGGCCCGCGCGCGTGTCGGGCGGCGGCGGCGCGTCGACCGCATATTTCCCGCTCAGCACGCCGCGTGCGAGCGGGCTGTAGGGAACCACGCCGAGGCCGTAATGGCCGGCCGCCGGCATCTGCTCGGCCTCGGCCGCGCGATTGGCGATATTGTAGAGTGGCTGGCTCGCGACCGGTCGCGGGACCCCGAGCTTGTCGGCGATCCGCGCCACCTCGGCGATGCGCCAGCCGGAGAAGTTGGATACGCCGTAATAGCGGATCTTGCCCTGGCGGATGAGATCGCCGACCGCGCCCACGGCTTCCTCGAGCGGCTCGTTGGGCGCGGCGCGATGGAAGTAGAGGATGTCGATGTAATCCGTCCCGAGCCGTTTCAGGCTCGCTTCGGCCGACTGGATGACCCACTTGCGCGACTGGCCGTTCTCGTTCGGCCGCATGCTCCAGAAATAGCCGAACTTGGTCGCCACGACCCAGGCGTCCCGCCGGTCCGCAATCGCGCGCCCGATCGCCTCTTCCGACCGGCCGGCATGATAGACGTCGGCGGTGTCGAGAAAATTGATTCCCGGGTCGAACGCCTTGTCGATGATGCGTTTCGCGGTCGGCTCGTCCGTCTCTCCGCCGAACATCATCGTGCCGAGGCACAAGGGCGAGACCTTGAGCGCGCTCCGGCCCAGATAGCGGTAATCCATTCGTCTCCTCCGTTCGGTTTCTCGCCTGCCGCCGGGGGAATGGACTCCTCGTGCGCGAGCGTCCAGTCCATCCGGATGAGACCCGTTCCCGGAGGCATGGTTCCCGATCATCCGCTGCGCCTTCCTCCATCCGCGCCTTGCCTTGAGGAGCGCGGCCGATGAAGCGATCCTCGATCCTGCTTGCACTCGTCGCGTTGCTCGCGTCGTGCCGCGCCGCGCCCGAGCGTCCGGCGCCGGCCACGGCAGCCGTGGCGCCTGCGCCGGTGAGCGTCGAGCGCCTTTCGGAAATCACCCGCGTGCTCGCGTCCGACGAATTCCAGGGCCGCTCGATGGGCACGGATGGGGAGGAGCGGACGATCGCCTATCTCACCGGGCAGTTCCGTGCGGCGGGACTCGAGCCGGGCGGCGAGAACGGCGGCTGGACGCAGGCGGTGCCGATGATCCGCACCCGGCTGCAGGCGCCGGTGACGGTCTCGATCTCGCAGGCGGGCCGGACGCTGCCGCTGCGTTTCCCCGACGACATCTATCTCGGCACCGTGCGGGCGGTCGAGCGTGCGCGGATCGCGGACGCGCCGATGGTGTTCGTCGGCTATGGCGTCACCGCGCCCGAGCGCGATTGGGACGATTTCAAGGGCGTTGACCTCAAGGGCAAGGTCGCGGTCTTCCTGGTCAACGATCCGGACTTCGAAGCATCGCCCGGCGAGCCGGTGGCCGGCAAGTTCGGCGGCCGGACGATGACCTATTACGGACGCTGGACCTACAAGTTCGAGGAAGCGGCGCGGCGCGGCGCGATCGCGGCGCTCGTCGTCCACGACACGGCGGGCGCGGGCTACGGCTGGAACGTCGTCGAAAGCCCCGCCGGCGAGAGCTTCAACATCGTGCTTCCGGCCGGCGCGCAGCAGCCGGTGCTGCTCCAGGGCTGGATTCAGGGGCCGGTCGCGGCCGATCTGCTGAAGCGCGCCGGCTACGATTTCGACGCGGTCGAGCGGCAGGCGCGCACGGCGGCATTCCGGCCGATCGACCTCAAGGCGACCCTCTCCGTCGACGCGCCCGTGCAGCTCGCGCGGATCACCAGCCGCAACGTGATCGGCAAGCTCACCGGCTCGCGCTACCCCGGCGAGACGGTCAGTCTCGGCGGCCACTGGGACGCCTATGGCGTCGGTCCCGCCGACGCGCAGGGCCGCACCATCCGCAGGGGTGCCGCCGACGACGCGCTCGGGCTCGCCGCGATGATCGAGGTCGCGCGGCTGTTCGCGTCCGGTCCCCGGCCGGAGCGCAGTCT
>Ga0153915_10007433_pt1 | contig 10329 bp, 7 predicted proteins | sample Opewatmetagenome_2_FD_107003 | JGI IMG/M metagenome (GOLD analysis project Ga0153915, IMG submission 107003) | Freshwater wetland microbial communities from Ohio, USA - Open water 3 Core 3 Depth 3 metaG | ecosystem: Environmental > Aquatic > Freshwater > Wetlands | place: USA: Ohio, Lake Erie... | reverse complement strand
GGAACGCTTGGACACACCCCCCACGCAGTAACCCGCGGATGCCGAAAAGACCATATTATGTCTGCACATAAAAAAGTGATCGTCATCGGCGGCGGGATCACCGGCCTCGCTGCGGCTTATGCCCTTCAGGAACTGGCGCGTAAAAACCAAGCCCCGGTCTCCTTCGCCCTCATCGAAAGCCAGCCCCGCCTCGGCGGAAAAATCCTGACGGATACCGATAACGGATTCGTGATCGAAGGCGGACCGGACTCCTTCATCTCGCAAAAACCCTGGGCGCTGGAGCTCTGCCGCCGGCTGGGACTGAAAGACCGGCTGACCGGAACGAACCGAGAGCAGACCGCCACCTACATTCTTCACAACGGCCGGCTGGTTAATCTTCCGGAAGGGCTGATGCTTCTGGTTCCGACCCGCATCCGTCCCCTGATCGCGACCCCGCTCTTCTCCCCGCTTGGAAAATTGCGGATGGGAATGGACTGGATCCTTCCCCGAAAACAAACGTCCGAGGATGAAAGTCTCGCCGGTTTCGTACGACGGCGATTGGGACGGGAAGCGGTCGAGCGGCTGGCCGAGCCGCTACTGGCCGGGATCTTTGCCGGCGACGCCGAGCAGATGAGCCTCGCCGCCACCTTTCCGCAGTTCATGGAATTGGAACAACGCCACGGCAGCTTGATACGCGGTATGCTGGCGCGGCGACGCGAGATGCTCAAGCGGACTTCCCCCGGAAACGGGCCGCCCTCAACCCCTCCGACCACGATGTTCATGACGCTCAAAGGGGGACTGTCCGAACTGGTCGAGGCGATCACCTCGAAGCTGGACCAGGACGCCTTGATCATCGGGACGGGGGTGGAACGCATTCATTGGAAGTCCGGGCTTTCGATCTATAATGTCCGGCTGAAAGACGGGACCACGATGACGTCCGATGCCGTGATCGCCGCCTCGCCGGCCTACGTCACGGCCGATCTTCTGGACGAGACGGATGCCACCTTGGTCCGGATGCTTCGCGACGTCCCGTACGTCTCGACCGCCACCGTCTCGCTCGCCTATCGCAAGAATCAATTCAGGCATCCGCTGAACGGCTTCGGGTTTGTCGTGCCGCGCCGCGAAGGGCGGAGCATCATGGCCTGCACCTGGACCTCGACGAAATTCCCCCATCGCGCGCCGGAGGACCGGGTGCTTCTGCGTTGCTTCGTGGGCGGCGCCGGGCGGGAGGACCTTGTGGGACTGTCCGAAAAGGATTTGGTCAACACGGTTCGTGACGATCTGCGCGCGATCATGGGCGTCACGGAGGAGCCGGTCTTGAGCCGTGTTTACCGTTGGGAAAAGGCCAACCCGCAATATCCGATCGGCCATCTCGACCGCCTGGCCGACATGGACGACCGGCTGACCCGTCTCCCGGGTCTGTTCCTCGCGGGCGCCGCCTACCGCGGGGTGGGCGTTCCGGACTGCATCCGTCAGGGAAACGAAGCGGCCGAGAAGGCCTTCAAATACCTTACCGCCAAATAATAGTTATTAAAAGTCTGGTACAATAACAATGTTCGAACCCACTTTTCAAAAAGGAGAGGATCATGATCGAATGGATACCGCTCGGTCTCGTCGTTCTCGGTCTATTGTGGATCGTCATTGTATACAACGGCCTGGTCTCGCTGCGCAACCAGGTCCAAAACGCATGGAAACAGATCGACGTCCAGCTCAAACGGCGGCATGACCTCATTCCGAACCTGGTCACGACCGTCAAAGGCGCAATGGAGTTTGAACAGGACACGCTTGAAAAGGTGATCTCGGCGCGGGCCAAGGCCGTTTCGGCCACCGGCCCGCACGACAAGGCCGTGAGCGAGAACATGCTGACCCAGGCCTTGGGAAAGCTTTTCGCCGTAGTCGAAAACTACCCCCAGCTCAAATCGAACGAGAACATCATGCAGCTGCAGGAGGAGCTGACCTCGACCGAAAACCGCATCGGATTCGCCCGGCAGTTCTACAACGACATCGTCGCTTCCTACCATATCAAGCAGGAGGTTTTTCCCAACAATTTCGTCGCCTCGATTTTCAAGGGTTTTAAAAAAGAGGAGTACTACTCGGCCGAAGACGCCGACCGGGCCGTGCCCCAGGCCGACCTGAGCCTGCGAAAAAAATAACCCGATGCCGTTCACCTTTATCGAGATCGAGGAGGCGAAGACCCGGCGGATCTGGATCTTCTTTCTCGTTCTCATCCTGCTCCATTTCGCCGTACTGGCGTCGCTGACGGCCGCCGCGGCCGAGATTCTCTCGCTCCCCTATGACACCTTCTTCAGCCCGCGGCTCATGGGCTGGCTGATCGTTCTGTCGCTCGCCTCGGCCTCCTTTCACTTCGGCTTTGCCACGCTCGACACGATCCATTTTCTCCATGACAACCTGGCCGCGGTGAAGCCGGATCCCGCAGACGGAATCCACCAGCGCCTGCTGAACATTATGCAGGAGATCCAGGTGGTCACCGGAAACAGGAAACGGATCGACTGCGTGGTGATCCCGACGCTGGCGATGAATGCACTGGCCGCGGTCGATCTTCGGGGAAACGCCACGATCGCGATCACCGAGGGCCTGCTGTCGCGGCTGACCCGGCCGCAGCTCGAGGCCGTCATGGCCCATGAGGCTTATCACATCCTCTCGGGCGACTGTCGGGAAACGACGGTGGCCGCCAGCTTTTTCGGATTGCCTTCGGCCGCGCTCGGAAAAATATCGGGCGGCTTTGCCCCGGGCTTCCGCTTCTCGCCGTCCTTTCTATTGGCCTGGACCTTGCTGAAGCTGAGCCAGATCTTCAATATGTTTATCTCCCGCGAACGGGAATACCGGGCGGACGCCGGCGCGGTGCGGATGACCCGGAACCCGATCGCGCTGGCCGAGGCTTTGAACCTGATCTCGCGGAACTGGCGGGGCGTCGGATCGATCGGAGAGGGGTTCGAGATGCTCTGCATCGTGAGTCCCGCGGCGAAGGCGCTGGATGAAACGGACGGATGGCGGGCCGATTTGATGTCCACCCATCCGCCGATACGGAAACGGATCGAGGTGTTATCAAAGATGGCCCATCAGGAACTGTCGGAACGGATCGCGAAGACCGCGCCGACCGGCCGCCCGGACGCGGCCCGGCCGGCCGAGCCGGTCTTCTACGCGCTCGATCCGCATCATCAATGGCAGGGGCCTTATCCTCTGGCGGAACTTTCGGCGCTGGCCTGGATCTCGCCGCTCACCTGGATCAGCGACGGCGGCGCCGGGATCGAGCGGGCCTGGAAAATTCCGTCGATCGACCCGGTGATCTTCATGAACCGTCTCAAGCAGGATGCAATGCCGGTCACCTCCTCCCTCTGTCCGTCCTGCCGGCAGCCCCTGCTTGAAACGCTGTACGAACGTACGCCGCTCCGCCAGTGTCACTTCTGCGGCGGCATTCTGATCGAGACGGCCAAGATCTCCCGTATCATGGCCCGCGCCGAGAATTCGTTCACGGATCGGATCTCGTCGTTGTCAAAGACGGTCATGAAGGAAAATCAGTTGAAGCAGAGCGGACACCGTGCGCAGAATATCAACCGGACCATGATCACACTGAGAAGCTGCCCCCAATGTAAAAATCCGATGACGAGAACCTTCTACAGTCTCGCCTACCTCGTCGAGATCGATCGCTGCAATTTCTGCGGCCTGACCTGGTTCGACCCGGACGAACTCGAGATGCTCCAATGCATGATCACGAACAAGATGGCCGGAGATCCGTTGGTGGAGAGGACGACTTAGGGGGCGTCACGCACGGTCCGAACCAAAATATCGCTTAAACCACTCGGCCGCTAGCCTTGCCACTTCCTCCAGAGTACCGGGTTCCTCGAACAGATGGGTGGCGCCCGGAACGATGACCAATTCCTTTTTCCCCCGTAGCAGCGCATGGGCCTGTTGATTCAACTCGATCACGACGTCGTCGTTGCCGCCCACGATCAGGAGCGTGGGCGCCTTCACGCGGCCGAGTACCGGCCCGGCCATATCGGGACGACCGCCCCTCGAAACGACCGCGGCGATCTTCGGATCGACAGCGGCCGCTTCAAGCGCCGCCGCAGCCCCGGTGCTGGCCCCAAAATAACCGATCTTCAGCTTTTTTGTCTGCGGCTGTTCCCTCAGCCATTTTGTGGCGGCCGTCAATCGTCCCGTCAACAGGCCGATATCGAAGCGGGTTTTATAGACGGCGTCTTCCTTTTCGGTCAGTAGATCGATCAGCAGCGTCCCGATCCCGTTTTCGCGCAGCACCTTCGCGACAAAATTATTCCGTGGGCTGTGCCGGCTGCTTCCGCTGCCGTGGGCGAAAAGCACCAGGCCTTCCGCCTTCGCGGGGATGACCAGCATGCCCTCCAGCTCGACGGAGTCGGCCGGGATTCGTACGAGATGTTCGACCTTTTCCGATGCCATTGTCGTCCTCCTCTACTCATTCCCTTTTGTTTCATGCTATCATGGATCCTGTTCGGGATGCAAAGCGGCCGGAACAGGATGGCCTCCAACGGGGATCGTGGCGATGAAGGATCAAAGGATTTTCGAAACGACCGAACAGGATTTTCAGAAGCAGGTTCTCGAGCCGTCAAAGACGGTTCCGGTCCTGGTCGATTTCTGGGCGCCCTGGTGCGGCCCCTGCAAGGTTCTCGGACCGATACTGGAAAAAGTGGTTGATGAATATCAAGGGGGCGTTCTCCTGGCCAAGGTCAACAGCGATGAGAACCCGAACCTCGCCGCCCGTTACGGCATTCAAAGCATCCCCACCGTACTGGTCTTCATTGACGGCGAGGCGGTGAATGGATTCATGGGAGCCTTGCCGCAGCAGGCCATCCGGCAATTTATCGACGACCTGATCCCTACCGAAGCCGACCGGCTCGCCCGGAGCGCTGAAGAACATGAACTGAAACAGCGATGGGAGGACGCCCTTCAATGTTATCGTGAGGCGCTCCAGTCGGATCCGGCTCACCCGGCTTCGCTCATCGGCCAATTGGGCGTTCTCATCCGTCTCGAGCGATGGCCGGAAGCGGAGGAGGCCTACCAAAAGATGCCGGGAGTCGTCCAGATCCGCGAAGAGGTCCAGACGCTTAAAACCCGTCTGGATCTGGCTCGCGCAGAAGCGGGCGGGCCGTCCATTCCGGATCTTCAGAAACGATTGAAGGCAAACCCGGACGATCTTGAAGCCCGCGATCAACTCGCTTCACTCCATGCCGCAAAGCAACAGTACCGCGAAGCCCTGGAGGAATGGCTGACGATCGTCAGGCGGGACCGGCGCTTCAAGGACGACGGCGCGCGCAAAATGATGCTCCAGATTTTCGAGCTGATCGACCCCCGCAGCCCCCTGGCCCAGGAATTCCGGGAGAAGCTGGCGCGGGCGATCTATTCGTGAGAAGAAAAATTATTAGCGGCGGAGGGACTTGAACCCCCGGCCAAGAGATTATGATTCTCCTGCTCTACCACTGAGCTACGCCGCCATTATTTTATAAAGTGCAGGGTATAGAATATAAACAAATTTGGTTCGATTGGCAAGCTGAAAAGAAGAGGAGGCCGCCGCGTCAACTTTCGCCGGCCGACGAGGAACGCAGGATGGAATGGATGCCCCCGGCCAGGCGGTCGGCCGCTTTGCGGGCCAGCTGTTTCGCCTCAAGCGTGGAATAGGACGGCGTCCGGTTGGCGTCGAAAAGAACCACCCTCCCCTCCCGAAGAACATAATCGAACTTCCCGTAATCGAAAGCCATCCGCCGACGAATCGCCCGAAGCTCGGGCGGCACCGGAACCTCATCACATTGGAACGCGTTCGAGCCCTTGACCACCTTTTCGCGTGACTTGAGCAGGACATTCATCTCCAGATCGCCGAAGAAATAGTAGTACCTCAAACAATAATCGCCTCCCTCGACCTCCGGAAGAAATTTCTCGACCACAAGATTTTTGTTCTCGAACACTTCGTTGGGAACCTCCCGCAGCGATGGGAAAACCGGATAGGATCCCGAATCCATGCTCTCGATGAACTTCCACCGCGTCGTGCCCGTGCGTCCCACTCCCAGCATGCATGCCGCTTTTCGGATGATTCTTCGCGGGATCGAGGGGGCCGGACGCACCTTCATTTTGAGGCGGCTCTCGGGAAGGCCGCCGTAGTTCCATTCGGTCTTCACGATCACCGGGCCGTCATAAACGTCCCCCTTTCGGACGATGTTTGAGCTGATCTTGGATTTCGAGACATCCACGACCTGCCCGTTGACGGCGACGGGGTACCGGGCCATAAAGTCGTGGTACGGATGGGGTGTGACGGTCAGATCAAGATGGGGAATAATCACGTCGGCCGGAACGAACCGGCCGACGCCCCGGACGATTTCGACGGCATGGCCTTGGGCCGTCCAGGCCTCCATCATCAGCCTCAACAAATAATTGGTCGTCTCAAAGGAGGCGTCTTCCTCATGAAGAAGGACCGCTATTTTCTTCGTACTCACTCTGCCCCCCATGCGGATCTGACCATTTGGGATTAAAACCGGTAGGCGGCCTGAAACACCGGGCCGTGAGTGCGAAGATGGATGCGGTTTCCGTCTTCATGACTCTGCTCTTCCTGCGCAAACGACAAAAATCGGTAGCCGGCATCGAGACTCAATCGCGGGGAGGCCTGATAGGAAGCCGAGAGGCCCGAATCAAAATTGGTCTGGGTCAGACGGACCGTGCCCCCTTCCTTCCGCAGCGAGTTGACGTTATGGTACGTTCCAAAGCTGCCGTAGGCGCCAAACGACCATCGCTCCGAAGCCGCATAACGCGCCCCCAGTCCGGCAAACGGGATCGGCAGCTCCTGCTTCCAGAAGTTCTCCCCCTGCTTCTCGACCGCTCCGGAGGCATTGACCCCTCGAACGCTGAAGTTGAGATAGTCGTATTCCAGTCCGGCCAGCAGATCCAGACCGACGCGACGGGGCTGCCAGAGCGCCTGCCGATAGGTCATCTTCAGATGAAAATAGAGCGGATCGGACCGCAGATCGCTTCCGGCCGGATAGGATGACTCATCGAAGAAGGCGAACTGGGGCAGGGCTTTGTCCCCTCGAAGAAGGGTTGTTCCTACGGTGAAGGTCAAACGGCGCTGATCGGAGAAACGGTAGGCGAGGTTCAGATCGATCGTGGAGGCCTTGCGGATTCCCAAATCCCTTCCCAGGTGCAGCCGGGTTCCTTCCTGAGCATTCTCCCGAACCTTCACCCAGCCGTCCACCGCGCTTCGCTCAATACCGACCGCGGTGCTCCATTGAGAATCGGCCGCGCCGGCCGTCCCGGCCATGAGGAATACGGTTGGAACCAGGACCGCAATTCGCCGGATCCGGACCGGAAGAATAAGACGGTGGAACAACGAATCAACCGCCCAGAAGTTCGAGCGTCTCTTTGAGCCCCCGGTTGACGCAGGTGAAGATCGGCGTATCGCGCTGGGTATAGAGCCGTCCCTGGGTTTCACGGAGATCCATCAGCAGATTCACAAAGTCCTCCGGCTTGTCCGTCTCGAACGCCAGAGAGAACTCCTGATCGTCGAGTCCGAAGGAATAGGTCGTGTTCAGTTTGACCGAGGGATATTTGTTTCCGACGATGATATGCTCGTCCATCATCCCCTGACGTGTATGCTTGGTCAGAAGGTACCACTCGGGCGTCTTCACGAACGGATACATGAAGAGATACTTGGCCTTGCCGGGAATGACCCGCAGCCGCTGTTCCTCATGCTCCGGGTTGATTTTGTCCACATAGACGGAGCGCTTGGTGATGGCCAGGTAGGAATACGGCGTGGTCAGGTAGTTGCCCAGCTTTGTCGCAAACAACTTGGCCGTGAATTCCTGCATATACTCGAGCGAATATCCGATACGCCACATCATGAAATCCACATCGCCGCGCGTGCCCATCGTGGAATAGGTCATCACCATGAACTGTTTCCGGTCCTTGGTGTACTCCTCGACGACCTGCGTAAACTCCTTTTTCCCCTGTTCCCGCTCGGACTGGGGCAGCCGTCTCCAGGAGGGATCGATCTTGTAGAACAGGAAACTGACATACTGCTGCGCCGCCGGCCGTTTTTGCGCGGGCTGGACCCCTTCCTGGGGTTGCGCCGCCGGAACCTCGCCCGACTCCTTGGCCGCACGGGCCTGGGCGATGACGGACGGGTCAATCAGGCCGATGCCCCGGCTCTTGGCAAACTCCTCCACGCCGCGCATCGCCGATTTCCGGACGATGAACGGGACGTTCTGCATCTGGGCCCGGCCTTCCTCCGTCCATTGCGGCTGCGTGGGCGTCGCGGTCTCGACTTCTTCGTGGTCACTCATAGATTCCTCCGGATATTTTGTAATGAGTTCGGTCGTACGGCGTCGACACAATCCTAAAGACTGAATAAGTTAAAAAATATACTAATTCGACCCGATTTGTCAAATTCTTTCTGGAGACGGAATTTTGGTCCGCCCGGCTTTCTTGACAAGGTTTATCCATGATGTTACTATCGGAAAACCCTAAACGTTTAGACGAGTTAGCAAGCTTGGATCAAGAATAAAATGGATTATAAACCGACTCTGAATCTTCCCAAAACCGATTTTCCGATGAAGGCCAATCTGGGCCAGAAGGAGCCGCAGCTCCTGGACCAATGGAACCGGGAAGGGCTTTACGGTCGGCGCCGGGAACAGAACCGCGACCGCCCCGCTTATATTCTCCATGACGGCCCGCCCTATGCCAACGGACGGATTCATATCGGCCATGCGCTCAACAAAATTCTAAAAGATTTTGTGGTCAAGTCGAAGGCGATGGAGGGCTATTCGACGCCGTATGTCCCCGGCTGGGATTGTCACGGTCTTCCGATCGAGCATCAGGTCTTAAAAGATCTGGGGCCGAAGAAACAGGGCATGAGCCAGACCGAGATCCGAAAACTCTGCCGCGACTATGCCGACAAATTCATCCAGATTCAGCGCGAGGAATTCAAACGGCTCGGCGTGCTGGGCGACTGGGATCATCCCTATCTCACGATGAACCCCGCGTACGAGGCCTCGATCGTGCGGGAATTCGGCAAGGTGGCCGCGACCGGCGCGGTTTATCGCGCGAAGAAACCGGTGCTCTGGTGTCCCAACGACGAAACGGCCCTGGCCGAGGCCGAGGTGGAATACGAAGACCACACTTCGCCGTCGATCTATGTGAAATTTCCGGTCGTCAATTCTGAAGGCCGGTTTCCGGTCGATCCCAAAGGCACGTCCATCGTCATCTGGACGACAACACCCTGGACGCTCGTGGCCAACAAAGCGATCAGCGTCCATCCCCGTTTTGTTTACCGTCTCGTCAAAACCCCCGCGGGTGAACTCGTCATCGCGCAGGATCTGATCGAGGCCTGCATGAAGGCCTTCGGTTACAAAACCGGTGATTTCACGATGGTCGAAGGCGCCTTCTCAGGCCAGGAACTCGTAGAGGGAAAGCCCGTCCTTTGCCGGCATCCCTGGCTGGAATTGACCGTTCCGGTCATTTCCGGAGAACACGTGACGAAAGATCAGGGAACCGGCTGCGTCCATACCGCTCCGGGCCACGGTCAGGAGGATTACGAAGTCGGGCAGCGCTACGGGCTTGAAGTTTATGCGCCGGTGGATGCGCATGGACGATTTACGCAAGAGGCCGGCGCGTTCGCGGGTCAAAAGGTGTTCGAGGCCAACAAGGCGATCATCGCGCTGCTCAACGATCGCGGGATGCTCATCCGGGAGGAAGCCATCTCCCATTCCTACCCCCATTGCTGGCGCTGCAAGAAACCGGTGATCTTTCGTGCGACGGAGCAATGGTTCATCTCGATGGAGACGAAGGACCTGCGTCGTCGAGCCCTGGAGGCCATCGACCGGAACGTGACCTGGATTCCCAAATGGGGGCGGGACCGGATTTACGGCATGATCGAGAACCGCCCCGATTGGTGCATCTCCCGCCAGCGGGCCTGGGGCGTGCCGATCGTCGCCTTCACCTGCCTCGGCTGCAAAGAACTTCTCTTCGCCCCCGAGATCGTGAATCATGTCGCGGAGCGGATGGAACGCGAGGGAGGAAGCGACATCTGGTTCTCGAAACCGGCCGAGGAACTTCTTCCCAAGGGAACGGTCTGTCCGAAATGCAAGGGCGGCCGGTTCGCAAAAGAGAACGATATTTTGGATGTCTGGTTCGAATCCGGCGTCAGCCATGCGGCGGTGCTCAAGGCAAGACCGGAGCTATCCTGGCCGGCCGATCTTTATCTCGAAGGCTCCGATCAGCATCGCGGCTGGTTTCACAGCGCGCTCCTCACCTCGCTGCTGACGGACGGGAAGCCGCCTTACAAATCCGTACTGACCCACGGCTTCGTCGTGG
>Ga0153915_10007432_pt1 | contig 10329 bp, 8 predicted proteins | sample Opewatmetagenome_2_FD_107003 | JGI IMG/M metagenome (GOLD analysis project Ga0153915, IMG submission 107003) | Freshwater wetland microbial communities from Ohio, USA - Open water 3 Core 3 Depth 3 metaG | ecosystem: Environmental > Aquatic > Freshwater > Wetlands | place: USA: Ohio, Lake Erie... | reverse complement strand
CTCGCTTATCACCGTCCTCGCCCTCTCCTTCGCCACCCTCACCGCCGCCGGCTGCGCCAGCACGGGCGACGAGATGGGCGACGAGTACTCCGACGCGGAGTCCAACGCCAGCGCGCCTGGAAAGCTCGATCTCTGGCAGTCGACGGACTCGCAGTGGCACTTCCATGTCGTGTCGGGCAACGGCCGCACGCTCCTGACCTCGGAGGCGTACACGTCGCGCACCGCGGCCCTCAACGGCGTCCTCTCGGTCCTCGACAACGGCGTCGACCCGGCCCAGTACCTCGTGAACAAGGTCACCAACGGCTACAACCTGCACCTCCGCGCGGGTAACTACGAGACGATCGCGTTCACCCAGACGTACACGACGAAGTCGAGCGCGACCCGCGCCATCACGTCGTGTGTCCGCGCGATCACCAGCTACCTCGACGTTCAGGAGTCGACCACGGCCGGCGCACGCGTCGAGGTGGCCGAGACGAACGCGGGCTTCCGCTTCAACGTCCACGCGCAGAACGGCGAGACCGTGCTGAGCTCGGAGAGCTACACCACGAAGGCGGCGGCGTGGAACGGCGCGTTCGCGGTCCAGGCGGCGGCGGCGAACCCGGCGGCGTTCACGGTCAAGGTTGCGACTGACGGTCGCTTCTACTTCACCCTGACGGCCGACAATGGCCAGATCGTCGGCGTCAGCCAGATGTACACCACGCGCGAGTCGGCCCAGGCGGGCATCGCGTCGGTCCAGTCGCTCATGGCCGAGATGGACCTCATCTGATTCGTCGTTCCTGACAACTAGCTTTTGCTCGCCGGGGGACGCTGCCTACAAAGCGGCGTCCCTCGTCGGCGTTTCGGCCCGGACGCGCAGATCAGTCGGTCTTCACGGTGCGGCCGAGGTGGAGGCCACGTCGCTTGAGCAGGCGATAGAGCGTCACGGTGTTGATGCCGGCGGCGCGCGCCGCGTTCTTGACGTTGCCACCGTGCTTCGCGAGCAGGTCGGTCAAGTCCTGGCGCTCGAGCGGATCGAGCCACCTCTCACGCGCTTCCTCGAGGGTCTGCTGCGGCGGGGCCGTGCGTGCACGCTTGTTGCGCGGCGTCGGATCCTGGAGCGGCTTCGGCAGGTCCTCGACGCGCAGCTCGTCGCCGGTGCACAGGATGACGGCGTGCTCGATGGTGTTCTTCAGCTCGCGCACGTTGCCCGGGAAGTCGTACGCCTGCAGCCGCGCGAGCACGTCGGTGCCAAGGCGCGGCGTCGGCTTGCCGTGCGAGGTCGCGGATTGCTCGAGGAACACGTTCGCGAGCACCTCGAGGTTGTCCTTGTAGCTGCGCAGCGGCGGCAGCTCGAGCGTCATGACGCTGAGGCGGTAGAACAGGTCGTCGCGAAACTGCGCGTTCTTCGCCATCTCCTCGAGGTCGCGGTTCGTCGCGCAGATCAGCCGGACGTCGACTCGATCCGGTGGCTCGTTGCTGCCGAGCGGCTGGACCTCTCCCTGCTCGACCGCGCGCAGCACCTTCGCCTGCAGCATGACCGGCAGCTCGCCGACCTCGTCGAGGAACAGCGTGCCGCCGTTCGCCTTCTGGAACTCGCCGACCTTGTGAAAGCTCGCCCCGGTGAACGCGCCCTTGACGTGACCGAACAGGATCGACTCGAGCAGCGTCTCGGGGATCGCCGCGCAGTTGACCGTGACGTACGGCCGCTCGGCACGCCGGCTGTTCCAGTGGATCGCACGCGCGACGAGATCCTTGCCGGTGCCGCTCTCGCCGCGGATCAGGATCGGCGCATTCGTCGGAGCGGCGAGCTCGATCTTGCGCTCGACCTCGTGCCACGCCGTCGACAGGCCCTTGATCATCAGCGGCCGACCGGTCGCAGCGCGCGACAGCCGGTCGACCTGCACGCGACGCATCAGCGGCGCGGCGACCTCGGCGATCGCGTTGATCGTCCGCAGCGCCTTCTGATCCAGCCCTCGCGGCTCGCGGGTCGAGACCGTGAGCACGCCGAGCGCCTTGCGCTGGTAGCTGATCGGCGCCGCGACGATCGAGCCGACATCGATGAGGTAGCGGGTGTAGAGCGGGTCTCGCGACGTGTCCGCGACGAGGTACGACTCGTCGGTGTCGTAGACGTGCATCGCGATGCCCGCCTTCGGGCCGTCGTGGCGGACGATGCGCGGCAGCGTGACGGTCACGCCGTGGACGACGTGGTGGACGAGCACGAGCCCGTTCGCTTCCTTGTCCCACATGAACAGCGCGCCGTGCTCCGCGCCCGTCTGCTCGAGCGCGATCGCGACCAGCTCGGCCTCGATGCGGCCCGCCGATGCGGCATGGAGGCGATCCTCGATCTCGCGCACGTGAGGATTCTAGCGTCTCATGCCGAGCCGCTGGGCAAGCTGCGCGGCTGCGGGGACATTGGGATCGATCTGGAGCGCGATGTGGAGGTGCCAGCGCGCGGCATCGGCATCTCCGCCGGCGGCGCAGAGCAGGGCAAGCGCGACGAGCGCGCGAGGCCACGGGCGGCGTCCGAGGAGGTGGCGCTCGACCTCCTTGCGCTCCGCCGCCGCCCACTCGCGCTGGTCCTTGCCGGCGGCGACCTGGACCCGGAAGCGCACCCACGCGAGGTTCGCCTCGTAGTCGGGATGGCCGGGATGCTGGCGGCACGCGCGCGCGAAGTCCCCCATCGCCCGATGGGCATCTCCCTGCGCCAGCGTCTGCTGACCGCGCGCGAAGGCCGCGGCGGCGTCGCGGATCGCCGACTCCGAGATCGCCCACACGGTCGTCAGCTCGTGCAGGTGCTGGCGCAGCCAGTCCATGTAGCGACCGCGTGCCGCGTGATCGACGAGCGTCATCCGCGCCTTCTCGACCAGCTCCCAGATCGGCGCGCCGAGCGGAGCGAGCTCCGAGAGATCGAAGCGCGACAGCGCGCGCGGCGAGTACCGCGCACCGACGAGGCGATACGCGGCCTCGATCTCGGGATAGTCCGCGAGTGGCGAGATCTCGAGGACATCGAAGTACGTCGAGCGCGGCAGCTGCTCGGCGCGTGCGCGCAGGTGATGGCGAATCTCGTCGAGCGCACGGCGAGGTGCCGTCGCGAGGTCGCGCACCTCGGGCGTCATCGTGACCGCACCCATCGAGCCGAGCGCCCACAGCAGGCGCGCGGTCTGCGCCGGATCGAGCGGACCCACCTTGACGAGCGTCTGCACGGTCTTCGTGCCATCGACGTGTGCGACCGTCTCCAGCTCGGGCACGCTGAGGATCCGCTCGGCGCGCAGCTCCTCGAGCTTCTCGGTCGGCGTCACGTAGTGCGTGACATGCCAGCGCAGCGCACTGCGCGCGAGATCGAGATCGGCGTTGCGGGCGTGGAGCAGCGTCGCCGGCCACGCCTCGATCGTGTTCTCGGCGGGCGGCAGCTTCAGCGCGGCGCGCAGCACGGGCCAGCGCATGCCGGTCGAGAGCCGCAGCTTCGCGGCCTCGCGGATCGCCGCCGACATGCTCGCCGCCGATGCGCCCGGCGACAGCAGCGTCACGCGGGCGCGCGGCGCCTGGTCGCGCGCGGTCGCCGATGCGCCGAGGGCGACGACGCCCGGCACCGATGCGTGATCGCGCCATGCCTCGGCGACGGCGCCCAGTCGCGCGCCGAGATGATCGGCGTCGAGCAGGACGACCTCCTGGGACGTCGCTCCGCGCGGACCCTCGGCCTGGGCGCCATCCCAGCGAGCTTCGAAGCCCGCCTGGTTGAGCGCCTCCTCGAGCTGGACGCCGGCTGCGACGTCAGCCACCGCGATCAGAACGTGCACAGCGCGAAGCGTAACACTACCCGAGCATCTCGACGATTTCTGCGCAGACCTCGTCGAACGCCGCGCGGGCGGCGCGGACGACCCCCGCGAGCCCGAGAAATCCGTGGACCAGCGAGTCGTACCGGTGGTGACGAACGGTCACGCCGGCGTCGCGCAGACGCTGCGCCCACGCATCCCCCTCGTCGACGAGCGGATCGAAGCCCGCGGTCGCGATGAGCGCCGGTGCCGATCCATAGATGTTGTCCCAGAACCACGGCGAGCCGCTGTGCTGCTCCTCCTCGTTGTTCAGGTAGTGCGACCGGAACCAGTGCATCAGCGACTTCGTCAGCAGGTAGCCCTCGGCGTAGCGGTCGAGCGAGGGCGCCGTCAGCCGGAGGTCGACCATCGGATAGATCATCACCTGGAGGTCGGGCTGGCGCCGCTTGAGCAGCTTCATCTGGTGATCGACGTGGGCGGCGAGAAAGCCGCCGAAGCTGTCTCCGCCCACCGCGACACGTCCACCCGCCGGGACCTTCGCGACGAGTGCCTCGAACGCGGCGCACGCATCCTCGATCGCCGCGGGGTGCCGATCCTCGGGGCCGAGCCGGTAGCCGACCGATGCGACCGTGGACCTCGTCTTCGCGGCGAGGTAGCGGGTCTGCATCTCGGAACCCTTGATCGATCCGATCACCCCGCCGCCACCGTGATTCCAGACGATCCAGTGCCTGGTCGCATCGGGCGGAACGAAGATGCGGACCGGGGTTCGATCGGATCCGACCTGGGTGTCGATCACCTCGTGCATCGGCTCCGGCGCGAGCTCGGCCACACCGAGCTGTTTCTCGGCCCAGGCCCGCGCACGGGCAGGTTCCATCGACACGAGCGGCGGCAGCCTCGCCAGCCGCTGATACTCGAGTGCCGCAGCGACCTGTCGATCGAGCGCCGCATCCGGCCCGGTCGAGCGCTTGCGGCCCAGGAAGCTCACGAGGCGATCGTTCTTCATCGCCGCATGAATCGCGACCCGCATCAGGCGTGCTTTCACGCCGCGAACAATACTATCGACGGCGGCGAAGGATCAGGCCGAGCATGCCAAGACCGAACAGCACGAGCAGCGGCGAGTGCTCGCTGTTCGACGTCGAGCAGCCGGAGCTCGAACCCGGCCAGCACACGCTCTGCGCGCCCGCGGAAATGCACTCGTAGCCCGAGGGACACGAATCTCCGGAATCGCAGTAGTCGGTGCACAGCGTCGCGGTGCCGTCGTTGGCGCACCTGCCGGTGATGCAGTCATCGTTACCCGTGCAGGTCGCGCCGAGCCCGCCGGGCGTGCTCGCGTTCGGCAGACACAGGCCGCCGAGGCACGCGAAGCCACTCGCGCACGAACGGCCGCCGTCGCAGCGGTCGGTGACGTGCACGGTGATCTCCGCCGACAGCGTCCGGGTCGCCGAGTCCGTCGTCGTCACCGAGATCGTGTGATCGCCGCCTGCGAGCGACGACGGCGCCGAGAACACCAGTGGATCGCCCTGCCGGATCGACTGCGTTGTCGAACCGTCGACGGCGAGTGCACCGGTCATCGCCGACAGCTGGGATGTCAGCTCCGCCTTGACGCTGAACCCGGGCTTCACCCACGCACCGTCGGCGGGAGAGGTGATCGCGATCGAGGCCGGATCGAGCTGCGCCGGCCCGAACGTGTCCATCAGGTACTGGTAGCTGTTCTGCGTCGCGCCGCCACACCAGCAGTCGCGCGGCTGGCCCGCGTCTTCGCCGCACGACGCGGCCGCGTTCTGGAAGCCGGGCTTCTTGATCGGCGGCGTCAAGTACGTCATGGGGTCCTTCGCGTTCAGCTCGTGGTCGAGACCGAACACGTGCGAGGACTCCTGCGCGGCCGCCCAGCAAAGGAAGTCGAGGTTGTCGGTCTGCGCCGCGAACACGAAGCTGATGACGTTGTCCTCGAGCTGGCCATCGCACGGGATGAACGGTGCGACGCCACCCGCGCCGTCCTGACCGACGGCATGCGCGTTCCCCGCGACCATCACCTCGAAGTGCGGCTCGGTGCCCGGATCGACATCGGTGACGTTGATCGCGAACGGCGCGTACATGTCCTTCACGCACTGGACGAGCGAATTCCAGCTCTCGGAGCCGTGCGGATACGCGGTGAGCACCGCCTGCGTGTCGGGGATGCTCGACGTGTCGGTGCGCGAGTCATCCCGGCCGGGCCGCACCGTGCAGCCGTTGGGCAGGCACGGGTTCAGGTAGATCGTGTTCGAGACATGCGTGAACGCCTTCGTCGTCGTCGCGTGGCGAGGCGGCTGCATCACGACGTCGTGGAAGGGACCGGCGCTCGCGGTGAGCGGGACCAGGAGCGAGGCGGCGAGGACTGCAGCGCGCATGTGCCGGCTCAACCTAGCCCCGACCGACGAGCGAAGCCTCGGGAGGACCCTGGCATCGCTTCTCACACCGCGACGAAGCGGCATCAGCGAAGTGAGCCCCGCTGGTCGCAGTCTCCCGAGAGACGTCACACAGCGTGATTCTGCGCACGTAGGCCGTCTTGCGTGAACGTCCGTTTCGCGCGATGACTCGCGCCCATGCTGACGATCGATTTGACCGGCAAGCACGCCCTGGTTGCCGGCGTCGCCGATGACGGTGGCTTTGGCTGGGCGATCGCGAAGGCGCTGGCCGAGGCGGGTGCCAAGGTCTCGGTCGCCGCCTGGCCGCCGGCCCTCGGCATCTTCAAGACCATGCTCGAGCGCGGCAAGTTCGACGAGTCGCTGAAGCTGGCGAACGGCGAGAAGATGCAGTTCGCCAAGATCTATCCGCTCGACGCCGAGTACGACCGGATGGAGGATGTCCCGGCCGAGCTGCGCGAGAGCCGGCGCTACCGCGATCTCGGAGACTTCACGATCTCCGGGCTCGCAAACGCCGTGAAGACCGACCTCGGCGAGGGCAAGCTCGACGTCGTCGTCCACTCGCTCGCGAACGGCAGCGAGGTGAAGAACCCGCTGCTCCAGACCTCGCGCAAGGGCTACCTCAGCGCGCTCTCGGCCTCGGCGTACTCGATGGTCTCGCTCGTCAGCCACATGGGGCCGATCATGCGGCGCGGCGGTGCGTTTTGCTCGCTCTCGTACATGGCGAGCGAGCGCGTCGTTCCGGGGTACGGCGGCGGCATGTCGTCGGCGAAGGCGGCGCTCGAGTCCGATACGCGCCTGCTCGCGTTCGAGGCCGGACGCGCGTGGGGACATCGCGTCAACTGCATCTCCGCGGGTCCGTACGCGTCGCGCGCGGCGAGCGCGATCGGATTCATCCAGCAGATGATCGACTACGCGCAGCGCAACGCGGCGCTGCCCGAGCAGATCACGGCCGAGGAGGTCGGCGCGACGGCGGCATTCCTGTGCAGCCCGCTCGCGACCGGCATCACCGGCACGACCGTGTTCGTCGACAAGGGCTTCCATGCGATGGGCATCGCCGTCGACAAGGAAGGGCCGAAGCTGGGATGAGCTCGACGGCGACCTCCGGACCGTGGAAGGTGCTCGGCTGCAAGGGCTGCGGCTCCGCGATCGTCGAGGCCGCACTCGTGCTGGCGGGCATCTCCTACGAGCGAGAAGAGGTCGATTACTCGTCCAAGGAGGGCCACGCCAAGCTCTCGCAGGTGAACCCGCTCGCGCAGGTGCCGACGGTGGTGCTCCCCGACGGCACGGTGATGACGGAGAGCGCGGCGCTCGTGCTGTACATCGACGGGCTCGTCCCCGAGCTCGGTCTCGTGCCCTCGCTACGCGATCCTCTGCGTCGCGAGTTTCTCCGCTGGCTGATGTTCCTCGTCGCGGCGGTCTATCCGACGTTCACGTATGGCGACGAGCCAACGAAGTGGACGCCCGACGGCGCGGAGGAGCTCCGTCAGTCAACGGATGATCATCGCAAGGGGCTGTGGCGACTCGTCGAGGGCGCGGTCCGCGGACCGTGGTTCCTCGGCGATCGGCCGAGTGCGCTCGATCTGTACGTCTCGGTGATGACTCGCTGGCGGCCGGGCCGCGAATGGTTCGCCGAGAACTGCCCGCGTCTCCACACGATCGCGGCTGCCGTCGACGAGGATGCGCGCCTCACGCAGGTGTGGGCGACCAACTTCAGCGACGCTTCTGCAGCCTGACTCGCGCTGCCTGCAGCCTTTGCGCGAAATGATGCGCGACAGCGCGCGAATCATGCGGCACGGCGCGTGAAGTAGACGCCATGCATGGCGACCATCACCGTTAGCGAGATCATGACCACGAAGCTCAGGACGATCCACGCCGACGACTCGGTAACGATCGCGGACTGGCTCCTCGCGCTCGACGAGATCCACCACGTCGTCGTGGTCGATGATGACGAGAAGGTGATCGGCATCATCTCGGACCGCGACATCCTGCGTTCGTTCGGCAGCCAGCCGATGCCGAACCTGCCGGTGAGCAAGATCATGAGCCGTCACGTCCAGACCGTCGCGCCCGACGCGCCGGCGACGGAGGCGCTCGAGCGGATGCTCCGCGGCAAGTTCAACGCGCTCCCGGTGACCGACTCGGGTGGTCGCGTGATCGGGATCGTCACGTCGACGGACTTCCTCGAGGTGGCCCGCTGGGTGCTGTTCGGGCTGGACGCCCGGGCGCCCCATGCGAAGGTCGACCGGCCGCCCGTCTAGCCAGCGACGCCCGCGTAGCAGGCTAACGCCGCGGAAGCGTTGAGCTGATGGCTGGCCTCGTGCTTGCTGCATGAGGCCGGCAATGCGTTCTGCGTGGCTGATCCGGTGGTCGCTCGTCCTTTCGGTCGTCACGGCGTGCGCCACCGACGAGTACGTCGACGATCCCGGCGACGAGGCCTGGCTCGATGGCAAGGCCGACGGGAGCACCGCGGTCAACGTCAAGGCGACGAACCTCGACGTCGACCTCGCCGCGAAGTCCGCCGTCGCGACGATCGAGCTCGAGAAGGCCGGCAACGTCGCGCTCGAGGCCGGGGGCCTGACGATCAAGCGCGTCACCGACTCGCGCGGCAATCGCCGGTTCAAGGTGATCGACGGCAAGCTGCTCGTGTCGAACGTGCACGGCGCGCTCGTCGTCGAGTACACGTTCACGCAGCACTCGAACGCCGATGGCCTGCTGGCCGGTGGCTCGACGGTGATCTGGCCGTACTTCTGCGGCAACCTGTTTCCGTGCCACAGCCAGCCGGCCGATGGCACCACGTTCACCCTGGCGCTCGATGGCGTTCCATCGACGAAGCAGGCGATCTATCCCGAGTCGATCGAGGCCGAGTCGCCGCCCTACATGCTCGCGTGGGCGGTCGGCAGCTACACGAAGAAGGAGCTCGGCACGACCGACGCGGGCACGAAGGTGTCGACGTACTGGCTGCCGAACGGTGAGACCGCGGCCCTGGCGGGAACCAAGCACCTCGTGCAGGCGTTCGACTGGTACGAGAAGACGCTCGGTCCGTACTCGTTCGGCCACGATGTCGCGTCCGTCTCGGTCGTGTGGGGCGAAGGCATGTACGGCGGCATGGAGCACCATCCGTACTGGCATGTCGCGCGCGATGCGATGAACGACGAGGTCACCCACGTTCACGAAGCGGCGCATGGCTGGTTCGGTGATGGCGTGCGCCTCAAGTGCTGGGAGGACTTCGTGCTCTCCGAGGGCACGGTCAGCTACCTCGCCGCGCGCGTGCTCGGTCAGGTCGCCGGTGCTACGGAAGAGGCCAAGGTATGGGCCGAGTACAAGAGCGAGCTCGACAGCGCGATCGCCGAGGGCGGTGCGCCGGCGTGGCCGACCGGCTGCAACCAGATCGACATCCTCAAGGACAAGCTGTTCACGAACCTGCCCTACATGGAGGGCGCGTACTTCTACAAGGACGTCGCCGCACAGATCGGTGCCGACAAGCTCGACCAGATCATCGGCGACTTCTACAAGGCTCATCACAACAAGCCGGCGGGCATGCAGGACATGATCGATGCGATCAAGGCGGGCAGCGGCTTCGACCCGACGCCGATCGCCACCGCGAGGCTTCGCAAGAAGTTCTGATCGATGCCATGTCCTGACGACGACGCGCTCGTCGCGATGGCGGATCAGGCACTCGATCCGGCGCTGTTCGCCGAGATCGAGGTGCACATCGACAGCTGCGAGCACTGCCGCAAGATCGTCGCTGCCGCGATCGCATCGAGGTCGCTCGCGATCGGTACGCCGAAGCCCCCGAGCTCCGAGGATGTCGCCGACGCGCTGGCGGGAATCCTCGACGTCTCGATCTCCGATCGCTACGTGATCCAGGCGGTGCTCGGCAAGGGCGGCATGGGGACCGTCTATCTCGCGCACGACCGCACGCTCGGTCGCGACGTCGCCCTCAAGCTGCATCATCGAACGGGCGCCGCCAGCGAGCGACTGCGGCGTGAAGCGCAGGCGATGGCCAAGCTCGCGCACCCGAACGTCGTCACGGTCTTCGAGGTCGCCACCGTCGACGAGCGCCTCTACGTGGCGATGGAGTACGTACGCGGCGAGACGCTGCGTGGCTGGCTCGCGCAGAAGGACCGGGGCTGGCGCGACATCCTCGGGCTCCTGTGCGAGGCAGGGCAGGGCCT
>Ga0153915_10007431_pt1 | contig 10329 bp, 7 predicted proteins | sample Opewatmetagenome_2_FD_107003 | JGI IMG/M metagenome (GOLD analysis project Ga0153915, IMG submission 107003) | Freshwater wetland microbial communities from Ohio, USA - Open water 3 Core 3 Depth 3 metaG | ecosystem: Environmental > Aquatic > Freshwater > Wetlands | place: USA: Ohio, Lake Erie... | reverse complement strand
GTTGCGCGCCGCCGATTTCCGGAGCTGGCTCGCCATGCGCGCAAACGAAGGCTCGGCGCGCACCTCGACCGCGCGGGCGCTCGCGGTGGTGCGGAGCTTCTTCCGGTTCCTCGACCGCGCGGGCAAGGCCTCCAACGGCGCGATCGGCACGGTGCGGACGCCGAAGCTGCCGGAAGCCGTGCCGCGGCCGATGCTGGAGAAGGATGCGCTTGCCCTGATCGCGGAGGCGCCCCACCAGGCGCGCGCCGATTGGATCGGCAAGCGCGACGCGGCGCTGTTCACCCTGCTCTACGGATGCGGCCTGCGCATCGCGGAGGCATTGTCCTTGAACCGCGCCGATGCGCCGACCGGCGATTCCCTGGTCGTCACCGGCAAGGGTCGCAAACAGCGAATGGTCCCGGTGCTGCCGCGGGTCGCGGCGGCGCTCGCCGACTATCTCGCCGCATGTCCGTTCGGCGATGGCGGCAATGCGCCGCTGTTCGTCGGTGCACGCGGCGAGCGGCTGCAGGCGGGCGTCGCCCAGCGCGCGATGCGCACCCTGCGCCGTGCGCTGGGGCTGCCGGAAACCGCGACGCCGCATGCGCTGCGCCATTCGTTCGCGACGCATCTCCTTGAAGGCGGCGGCGATCTGCGCACCATCCAGGAACTCCTGGGCCACGCGTCGCTATCGACGACGCAGCGCTATACCAAGGTAGACGCCGAGAAGATCCTGACCACCTTCGCCAAGGCGCATCCGCGCGCCCGCGGCTAGGGTTCGAGCCGCGCGACCGCGATGAACGCCATCGCACTGCCCGCCGCCATCACCGCGAACGCCGCCGCCCACGCAAATGGTCCGGCAGCGAGATCGAGGGCGACGCCGACCGCGAGCGGCCCGATCACCGCCCCGGCGGTCCCGATACCGGCATGGAGCGCAAGCGTGGTGCCCCGAGCGCCCACGGGCGCGGCGGCGACGGTGCCTGCGGTCAATGCCGCCGAATCGCCTATGGTCAGGAGCGAATAGACGAACACGCAGAACGCGGCGGCGCCCCACGACCAGGTTCCGACAAATCCGGTGACGACCCCGACGGCTACCGCGGCCGCTGTCACCCATAGGATGGCGCGGCGGCGGCCGAAGCGGAGCGCCGCCTCGTTGCCGAAGATGCTGGCTGCAACACCGGCGAAGGCGACGAGAGACGCCATCGCCGTGGCGCTGATCGGCTGCTGGCGGCCCATCTCGGCAAACGTCAGGTATGCGACGATCCAGGAGCGGAACGCGAACAGCTCCCAATTGTGGCCGGCGTAGCCGAACACGAATGCACGCACGGCAGGCATGCGCAAGACCGGGCCAAAAGCGAACAGCCGCCGCTCATGCGCGGCGGGCTTCGACGGCGGCAGAACGGCCACCAGGATTAGCGCCGCGATCAGGCTGCCGACCGTGGTCGCCGCAAACGCATAGCGCCAGCCGAGCGCACCGGCGATCACCCCGGCCAGCCAATAGGAGAACGCGGTGCCGATGCCGTAGCTCGCGGTATAGAACGATACGTAGCGCGATTGTCGCGGGCCCTCGGTGCGATCGGACAGCACCTTCAGCCCCGGCATGTAGGTTCCCGCGAGCCCGACCCCCTGCACCGCGCGGAACGCGAGCGCCGTCCAGAACCCGTTCGCCAACGCCGCGTAGCCGAGCGCGGCGACGAACCCAAGCGCCAACGAGCCCAGCAGCACCGCGCGCGCATCGATGCGGTCGGTCATCGTCACCAGCAGCGGCACGGCGGCGACATAGCCCGCGAAATAGATGCCGCTGATCCACCCGGCCTCGGTGTTGGTGAGCCCCCATTCCGCGAGGAAGGTAGGCACCAGCGCGGGGAACGTCGCGATGCTGAGCATGCCGAGCACTTCGGCCGCGCACAGCGCCAGCACGAAGGCCAGCGGGCGCGCTACCGGCCCAATCATCCAATGACGTAGTGGATGGCGTAATAAATCCCGGCGGCGCCAGCGGTGATCACCGTGGTCGCGATCGCAACCGATGCGATCGCGACGATGACGCCCAGGATGACGAACAGCCCGTCGCGCTCCAGGATCGCGACGGCGAACAGCGACATGGCAAGCGCCGTGGGACCATTCGCGAACACGATGGGAAGGGCGAGGATGATCGCCATGAGAAGCGAGATTGCGCCTATCAAGCGCTCGGCCAGCGGCGTGACCAGCGCCGGAAAACGCGACCGCAGATATTTCTCGATCCGCACCACGACGGGCACGAGGCGGTCGATCGCTTTGTTGAAATCGCGGGCGTCGACCGAGCGGGTCAATAGATATCTGGGAAACCGCGGCTGCGAAAATCCCAGCGCGAGCTGCGCGGTAATGTAGATCAGCGGCACCCCGAACAAGGTGGAGATGCCGGGTATTCCTCCCGCGACAACCATCGGCAGCGCGAAGGTGAGGATCAGCAGCCCATAGCTGCGGTCGCCCAACCGCTCGATGATTTCGGCAAACGTGATGCGCCCCCTAGTGTGCTCGTGCGCAAGCGCAGCGACCAACTCGGAGATCTTGCGAGAATCCGGACTACGCAGGCCGTCCCTGTTGGACATTTTTACGTTTTGTATACGCGACCTACACAATCACATATGGATCGCGTGTCCCGCAACCGCTAGTGCGGCTTCCTTCACGGCTTCGTTCAGGGTGGGATGGGCGTGGCTGGTGCGGGCGATATCCTCGGCAGAGGCGCCGAATTCCATGGCGAGCGCCAATTCGGCAATCATGGTGCCGGCATCCGGCCCGACGATATGCGCGCCGAGCACCCGGTCCGTCTTCGCGTCTGCCAAAATCTTCACCAAGCCTTCCGTATAGGCGTTGGCCCGGGCGCGAGAATTCGCGGTGAACGGGAACTTGCCGGTTTTGTAGCCAATATTCGCGGCCTTGAGCTCTTCCTCGGTCTTGCCGACCGAAGCAGCCTCGGGCCAGGTGTAGACCACCGCCGGAATCGCGTCGTAATTCACGTGGCCGGCTTGACCGGCCATGATCTCGACCGCGGCGATGCCCTCCTCCTCCGCCTTGTGCGCAAGCATGGCGCCGGGCACGACGTCGCCGATCGCGTAGATGCCCGGGACGCTGGTTTCGAACCGCTGATCGATCTGGATGTAGCCCCGCGGGTCGCGCTTGATGCCGAGCGCCTCGGCGCCCAGCCCATCGACATGCGGCTTGCGTCCGATCGACACCAGCACGACGTCGGCCGACAGGACCTCCGCCGCGCCGCCGGCCGCGGGCTGTACGGTCAACGCGATGTCGCTGTTGCCCTTGTGCGCAGCGGTCACTTTGGTGCCGAGCTTGAACTTCATGCCCTGCTTTCCGAGCGTGCGCATGAGCGTGGCGCCGATCTCGCGGTCCATCGCCGGAACGATGCGGTCGAGGAACTCGACGACGGTGACCTCGGAGCCCAGACGGCGCCACACGGATCCCATTTCGAGCCCGATATAGCCGCCGCCGATCACGACCAGGCGCTTGGGCACTTCCGGCAACGCGAGCGCGCCGGTGGAGGAGACGATGCGCTGCTCGTCGATCTCGACCCCCGGCAGCGGCGTCGAGTCGGAGCCGGTGGCGATCAGGATGAATTTGGCGGCGAGCGTGCGGTCGCCGACCACGACCTCGCCGGGACGCGCGATGCGCGCGCTGCCCTCGATCCGCGTGACCTTGTTCTTGCGGAACAGGAAATCGATGCCCTTGGTGAGGTCGGTGACCACCTTGTCCTTGCGCGCCATCATGCGCGGAAGGTCGAGCGACACGCCGGCGACGTTGATGCCGTGCTCGGCCGCGGAATGCCTGGTCTCCTCGAATTTTTCCGACGATTGCAGCAGCGCCTTCGACGGGATGCAGCCGATATTGAGGCAGGTGCCACCGAGGCTCGCGCGCTTCTCGATGCACGCGACGTTCATGCCGAGTTGGGCGGCGCGGATCGCGGCGACATAGCCGCCGGGCCCGGCACCGATCACCACGAGGTCGAAATTCTCCGCCATCGGCTAGATCCCGAGCAGGATGCGCTCGGGATTCTCGATGCACTCCTTCACGCGCACCAGGAAGGTGACGGCCTCGCGCCCGTCGACGATGCGATGGTCGTAGCTGAGCGCGAGATACATCATCGGACGGATCTCGAGCTTGCCGCCGATCGCCACCGGCCGCTCCTGGATCTTGTGCATGCCGAGAATGCCGCTCTGCGGCGGATTCAGGATCGGGTTCGACATCAGCGAGCCGTACACCCCGCCGTTGGTGATGGTGAAGGTGCCGCCGGAAAGCTCGTCCAGCGTCAGCTTGCCGTCGCGCGCGCGACGGCCGAGATCCGCGATCTTCTTCTCGATGTCGGCGAACGAAAGCGCGTCGGCATCGCGCAGCACCGGCACCACCAGGCCGTGCTCCGTCCCGACCGCGACGCCGATGTCGTAGTAGTGCTTGTAGACGATGTCCTCGCCGTCGATCTCCGCGTTGACCGCGGGAATTTCCTTCAGCGCGACGATGCACGCCTTCACGAAGAACGACATGAAGCCAAGCTTCACGCCATGGCGCTTTTCGAACGACTCGCGATAACGCTCGCGCGCCGCCATCACCGCGCTCATGTCCGCCTCGTTGAAGGTGGTGAGCATCGCCGCGGTGTTCTGCGCCTCCTTCAGCCGCTCGGCGATGCGGCGGCGGAGCCGCGTCATGCGCACGCGTTCTTCGCGTCCGGCCGGGCGCGCGGCTGGCGCCGGCTTCGCGGCGGGAGCGGCCTGCGGCGCCGGTTGAGGCGCCTGCGGCGCTTTCTGCTCGAGATGCGCGAGCACGTCGCCTTTGGTGAGCCGCCCGTCCTTTCCCGTCGCCGGGATGGCGGACACGTCGAGCTTGTTCTCCGCGACCAGCTTGCGCACCGAAGGCGGCTGCGGCGCGGCCTCGGCCGCAGCGGGCGCCGGGGGCTGGGGTTGCGGTTTCGGCGCCGCGGCGGGCGGTGCGGCCGGCGCGACGGCAGGCTTCGCCACGGCGCCCGGTTTTGCCGCTTCGGCTGCGGCACCGTCCTTGATGCGGCCGAGCAGCGCGCCGACCTCGACGTTCTGGCCCGTCGGCACCAGGATCTCGCTCAGGACGCCCGAGGACGACGCCGGCACTTCGAGGGTCACCTTGTCGGTTTCGAGCTCCACCAGCGGCTCATCGGTCTTCACCGGCTCGCCGACCGCCTTGAACCATTTCGCGACCGTCGCCTCGGTCACGGATTCGCCCAGCGCCGGGACCTTGATGTCGGTCATGACGCGCCCATCAGCGCATCGTGGACGAGCTGCTCCTGCTCGGCGTCATGGCGCGAGTGCAGGCCGGTCGCGGGCGAGGCGGATTCCTTGCGCCCGGCGTAGATCGGCCGCTTGCGGGCGACTTCCTCGATACGGCGGTCGACATACGACCACGCGCCCATGTTGCGCGGCTCCTCCTGGCACCAGACCACGCGCTCCAGCTTCGGATAGCGCGCGATTTCCGCCGCCAGCGATTTCGCCGGGAACGGATAAAGCTGCTCCAGCCGCACGATCGCGGCGTCTTTCGCCTTCTCGCGCTCGGCGGCCAGGTCGTAATAGACCTTGCCGCTGCACAGGACGATGCGGCGCACCTGGTCGGGCGCGGCGGTCGTGTCGCCGATCAGCCTGCGGAACTCCGTGTCCGGCCCCATCTCGGCAAGCTTCGAAATCGCCATCTTGTGACGCAGCAGCGATTTCGGCGTGAACACGGTGAGCGGCTTGCGCACCGTACGTCGCACCTGGCGGCGCAACGCGTGGAAATAGTTCGCCGGCGTCGTGATGTTGCAGACCTGCATGTTGTCGTCGGCGCAAAGCTGCAGGAAACGCTCGATGCGGGCCGACGAATGTTCCGGTCCCTGCCCCTCGTAGCCGTGCGGCAGAAGCATGACCAGGCCCGACATGCGCAGCCACTTGCTTTCGGCCGAGGCGATGAACTGATCGATGATGACCTGCGCGCCATTGGCGAAGTCGCCGAATTGCGCCTCCCACATGATCAGCGCATCGGGCTCGGCCTGCGAATAGCCGTATTCGAACCCGAGCACGCTCGCTTCCGCGAGCGGGCTGTTGATCACGACGAACCGCGCCTGTCCCTGGCGCACGTGCTCGAGCGGGGTGTAGCGCGTCTCCGTCACCTGGTCGATGAAGTCGGCGTGGCGCTGCGAGAAAGTGCCACGCGCGGAGTCCTGGCCGGAAAGCCGCACGAACGTGCCTTCGGCGACCAACGTGCCGAAGGCAAGCGATTCGGCGGTCGCCCAGTCGACTCCGTCGCCGGTCTCGATCATCCGCTTGCGGGCATCGAGGAAGCGCTTGAGCTTGGGATTGAGGTTGAAGCCTTCCGGCAGGCGCATTATCGCGCGGCCGACATCGGCCAGCGATTCGAGCGCAACGCCGGTCTTGGCGCGGCATTCGTCATCCTTGGCCGCCTGGGTGATGTGCGCCCAGCGACCTTCCAGCCATTCCTGCTTGTTCGGCTTGTAGGTCTTCGACGCTTCCAACTCTTGTTCGAGGCGCGCACGGCACGCATCGACCATCGCTTGCACCTCGGCTTCCGACACAATGCCTTCGGCCACGAGCTTCTTCCCATACACCTCGCGCGTGGTGGGCTGCTTGGCGATCGCCTGGTACATGAGCGGCTGGGTGAACGCCGGCTCGTCGGCCTCGTTGTGGCCGAGGCGCCGGTAGCACCACATGTCGATGACGACGTCGCGGCGGAATTTCTGGCGGAACTCGGTCGCGATGCGCGCGACATGCACCACCGCCTCGACGTCGTCGCCGTTCACATGGAAGATCGGCGCCTGCACGACCTTGGCGAACTCGGTCGGATAACGCGACGCGCGCGATTGCGCCGGATTCGTGGTGAAGCCGATCTGGTTGTTGACGACGAGATGGATCGTGCCGCCGGTGCGATAGCCTTTGATTTCCGAAAGCGCGAGCGTCTCGGCGACGAGCCCTTGGCCGCAGAACGCCGCGTCGCCGTGCATCAGAACCCCGAGCACGCTGCGACGCTCCCTGTCCTTGCGCTGGCGCTGCTTCGCGCGGACCTTGCCGACCACCACCGGATCGACCGCTTCGAGGTGCGACGGGTTGGCCGAGAGCGAGAGATGCACGACCTTGCCGTCGAACTCGCGGTCGGCGGAGGTGCCCAGATGGTATTTCACATCGCCCGAGCCAAGCACCGTTTCCGGCCCGCCGCTGCGCCCCTGGAATTCGGAGAAGATCGCCGGGAACGGCTTGTGCATCACGTTCGCCAGGACGTTGAGGCGGCCGCGGTGCGACATTCCGATCACCACCTCGTCGATTTCCATCTGGCTGCCGCGCTTGAGGATCTGCTCGATCATGGGGATCAGCGCCTCGCCGCCATCGAGCCCGAAGCGCTTGGTGCCGGTGAATTTCACTTGCAGAAAGCGCTCGAAGGTTTCCGCGTCGGTCAGCCGCTCCAGAATCGCCCGCTTGCCGCGCTCGGTGAACTCGGTGCGGTTGTGCGCTTCTTCGATGCGCGCCTGGATCCAGGATTTCTGCGGCGCATCCTGGATGTGCATGTATTCGACGCCGATCGTGCCGCAATAGGTTTCGCGCACGCGCTTCAGGATCTCGCGGAAGGGCGCCGTGTCGATTCCGAGCACATTGTCGATGAAGATCGGCCGGTCCAGATCGGCTTCGGTGAACCCGTAGGATTTCGGGTCCAGCTCCGGATGCGGCTCGATCTTCTCGATGCCGAGCGGATCGAGTTGGCACGCGAGATGTCCACGCACGCGGTAGGCGCGGATCAGCATCAGCGCCCGAATCGAATCGAGCGCGGCGGCGCGTATGTCCTTTATCGACGCAGCAGCCGTCGCGGCCGCGCCATTGGCCGGCAGCTTTCCATTCAGCTGGTTGAAGAAATCACGCCAGCTTTCGTCGACCGCAGCCGGATCCTTCGCCCAGCGGTCGTACAAATCCTCGATGAACGGAGCATTCGCCCCGGACAGGACGGTCGTTTCGGCCAGCGATGTCGCCATATCTCTAACCGCGGACCCTAGTCCGCGCCTTCAACGCACACACCCACCATAGGTGGGGACCATTGCCGCACTATTAAATAAATAGGCGCTCGGCTACCGCTTCAAAGCCTGGGCCATCGTCGACCCTAAAGCTGCCGGAGACTGCGCGACCGTAACTCCGGCGCGTTTCAGGGCCTCGATCTTGTCCCCCGCGCTGCCGCGGCCGCCGGAAATGATGGCCCCGGCATGGCCCATGCGCCGGCCCGGCGGGGCCGTGACCCCGGCAATGAACCCGACCACCGGCTTCTTGCGCTTGGCCGCGCGGATGAATTCCGCCGCATCTTCCTCCGCCGAGCCGCCGATCTCCCCGATCAGGATGATGCCATCGGTTTCGTCGTCGGCAAGGAACATCTCGAGGCAATCGACGAAATTGGTGCCGTTGACCGGATCGCCGCCGATGCCGACGCAGCTCGACTGGCCGAGCTTGGCCGCCGTCGTCTGCGCCACCGCCTCGTAGGTGAGGGTGCCGGAGCGCGAGACGATGCCCACGCGGCCGCGCTTGTGAATGTGGCCCGGCATGATGCCGATCTTGCATTCGCCGGGGGTGATCACGCCGGGGCAGTTCGGGCCGATGAGGCGGGTCTTTGCGCCGCGCAGTGCCCGCTTCACCCGCACCATGTCGAGCACGGGTATGCCCTCGGTGATGCAGATGGCGAGCGCGATCTCGGAGTCGATCGCCTCCAGGATCGCGTCGGCCGCAAATGGAGGCGGAACGTAGATCGCCGATGCGGTCGCGCCGGTCATGGCGACGGCCTCCGCGACCGTATCGAACACCGGCAGATCGAGGTGCCGCGTCCCGCCTTTTCCCGGCGTGACGCCGCCGACCATCTTGGTGCCATAGGCGATGGCCTGCTCGGAATGGAACGTGCCCTGGGCCCCGGTGAAGCCCTGGCAGATGACTTTGGTTTGCGCGTTGACCAGGACCGACATCAGGCGGCTTCCTTTGCGGCCTTGACCACCTTTTCGGCGGCGTCGGCCAAGCTGTCGGCGGACGTGATGGCGAGGCCCGATTCGGAGAGGATCTTCTTTCCGAGCTCGACGTTGGTGCCTTCCAGCCGCACCACCAGCGGCACCGTCAGGCCGATCTCGCGCACCGCCGCGGTGACGCCTTCGGCGATCACGTCGCAGCGCATGATGCCGCCGAAGATGTTGACCAAAATGGCTTCGACATTGGGGTCCGAGACGATGATCTTGAATGCCGTGGTGACGCGCTCGCGCGACGCGCCGCCGCCCACGTCGAGGAAATTCGCAGGCTCCCCGCCGTACAGCTTGATGATGTCCATCGTCGCCATCGCGAGACCGGCGCCGTTCACCATGCAGCCGATATTGCCGTTCAATTTTATGTAGTTGAGGTCGTGCTTGGCAGCCTCGCGCTCGGTCGGATCCTCCTCGTCCTCATCGCGCAGATCGCGCACGTCGGGATGACGGAACAGCGCGTTGTCGTCGAAATTGATCTTGGCATCGAGCGCGACCACATCGCCCTTCTTGGTGACGACGAGCGGGTTGATCTCCATGATCGATGCGTCCAGATCGGCGAACGCGCGGTACATGCCGAGCATGAAATTGACGCCGGCGTTGACCTGCTTGCCTTCGAGACCAAGCCCGAACGCAAGCTTGCGCGCATGGAACGGCTGCATGCCGGTCACCGGATCGATCGGAACGCGAAGGATCTTCTCCGGCGTCTTGGCGGCGACTTCCTCGATCTCCATGCCGCCTTCGGTCGACGCGATCGCGGTCACCATCCCGGTGGCCCGATCGATCAACATGCCGAGATACAGCTCGCGGCCGATGTCGCAGCCTTCCTCGATGTAGAGGCGGCGGACGATGCGGCCTTGCGGGCCGGTCTGCGGCGTCACCAGCTTCATGCCGAGCATCTTCTCGGCGAGCTGTTTCACCTCAGGAACCGACTTCGCCAGCTTGACGCCGCCGGCTTTGCCGCGCCCACCCGCATGAATTTGCGCCTTGACGACCCAGACCGGGCCGCCCAGCGCCTTCGCCGCTTCGTCGGCCTCGGACGCGGTGTAGGCCGGCTTACCGCGTGGCACGGCAACGCCGTATTTCGCCAAGAGTGCCTTGGCCTGATATTCGTGGATGTTCATCGTTGAGTTGTGCGGGTGAGCGGTTTGCCGACAGCGTGCCGGGTAAACCTGAATTTATGGTTAATTGTATTTTTATTCAAGGATTTAGGACGCCTTGGCGGAGGCTTCCGCGGCCAGTTTCTTGGTCACGTCGACGAGGGTTTTGACCGCCCCGACAGACTTGTCGAACATCGCCTTTTCTTCGGCGTTGAGCTG
>Ga0153915_10007430_pt1 | contig 10329 bp, 6 predicted proteins | sample Opewatmetagenome_2_FD_107003 | JGI IMG/M metagenome (GOLD analysis project Ga0153915, IMG submission 107003) | Freshwater wetland microbial communities from Ohio, USA - Open water 3 Core 3 Depth 3 metaG | ecosystem: Environmental > Aquatic > Freshwater > Wetlands | place: USA: Ohio, Lake Erie... | reverse complement strand
TCCCTCATCTTCAGCATATAAACGGTATCGGTCTTTTTGAAGAGATCGGCGAGGGCTGTATGATAGGCCTTCTCCATGGCATTCTCATAAGATTTGGCTTTAACGGCGTGTTCCATGGCGATGTTGGGATACGTTTCTAAAATTTTGACGGCATCATTGATTTCACGAGCTGCTTTTCTTAAAATTTCCACCATTTCCTGGAGATGTCTATCAGAAGACACTTCATAAATTTCCATTTCATCCACGGTGGAATTGGCATAATCCACAATATCATCGATCGCTCTTGAGAGAGCGTAGATATCCTCCCGGTCCATTGGGGTGACGAAGGTCTGATGGAGTTCTTCAACGAGGATCCTACGAAGTTCATCGGCCTCTCTCTCAATATCCTTCACCCGATTTGCATTGTCCTGATTTTGGTTTCCAACGAAGGCTTCCAATGCTTCAATCCCTTCAAGGGTTTTTGAGGCTTGGTCAGAAAGCCTCTTATAAAAATTACTCTCTTTTTGGAAAATCCGCTCTTTTAGACCCAATTTTTCTCCCTTTCAATACACACTATTTCCATTCGTTCTGATTTAGGAATTGATACTTCGATGGCGCCAAACCCAGTCCTTTAGGATGGGATCAAAAGCGCCGCTCAGTATCCACCCTGAGCAAGCCCCGGGCTTTAGATTGGGGAAAGTCGAAGGGTTGATTTTTTGTAACGAGATTTCATTGATTTGTCAAGGAAAACGATGCCCCCTTTTCCGCATTCCTCTGTCTCCTATATCCTGAACAAATGGAAACAAAACTTGACTTTTAAATCCAATGAAATAAAATGAGGTTGCTTTTAGAATTTGAGGTTTGAGGCTTGAGACAAGAAGATTTGGCCTTCACCCACTAACCTTAACCCTCTGACTTTATTCTAATAGTAGATAGGAGTTGACGATGGATGAGATTCTGAAAAGCAGACACTCTTTCCTCGATTTGGTTCAAGTTGCTTTTATCCTTACCGACGCCCACTCAAAAATCCTTTTCACCAACCGCTATACCGAGCGTCTCTTTGGTTATTCGAGAGAAGAGATGGAAGGGGAAAGAATCCGGATGCTTTTCCTAGAAGAGGATCTGACCTATTTCCTCCCCAACATCATCTACCTTTCACTTTATAAAAATGGTTTTGAAGGGGAAGCCCTTTTGAGGCAGAAGAATGGGACGAAGATTTTCGTTCACCTCTACACCACCTCATTCAAGGAAGAGGGAGAAGTTTTTATTTCTCTTTCCTTCCAAGAAATTCAGCGATTGAAGAAGTTGGAGAGGGAAAGATTGGAGATGGAGCGTTGGGCAAGTCTCGGTATGATGGTAGAGGAGATTGCCCATCAGACTCGGAATCCGATCGTCGCCATCGGAGGATACACCCAACGCCTTCTTAAGACACTCTCCCTTTCGGCTAAAGGCAAATCCTATCTTCATCAAATTCTCCGGGAGACGAAGAGGCTCGAAACCCTGATTCAACGGGTGGAAGAGTATGTCCTGATCCCAAGCCCCACTTTTCAGAAGGAAGAGATTCAGGAGGTGGTAGAGACCGTCCTTCAATCCTTTTCAAAAGAGGCGGTAGAAAAGGGGATCTCCATCAATCTGGAAACAAGGGCTTTAGAAGGGGAAGGGGAATTTTTCATTGATAAGGATCTCATCGCCAAGGCCTTCTTTCATATTTTGAAAAACAGCATCGAGGCAGTAGCACGGACAACGATGGGGAAAAAGGGAAGGCTCGTAAAGGTATCCCTTTTCGGAGATGGGGGAAACATCGGGGTTTCGATCTCTGACAAAGGGGAAGGGATTCCCAAAAAGAATCTGGACCGAATTTTTGAGCCCTTTTTTTCTACCCGACCTGATCAGGTGGGATTAGGATTGACCTTCGCCAAGAGAGTCGTGGAGGATCAAGGAGGGAACATCCAGGTGGAGAGCCGCTTGAAGAGAGGAACGACGATCACACTCACTTTCCCAAAGGATCGGCGCCGGATAGTACGCCGGGAAAAAATTTTCCCAGAGGCCGTGGGGAAAACAGTTGATTAAATAAAAGGGTGGAACGACCTTCTTCCATTCCATTCTTTCATCAATGAAAAAGGACATTTTGATCCTCAGGTTTCATACCTGCCTGTAATATCTGCATCATAAAAAAGAGGAGAGCTCCTAAAGAATTATTAGACCTTTCTGATTACCCCGATTTCGATTTGATTACATAGATTTTAACATCGCAATTTTGTCTGTGTAATCGATATCTAATCCCTGCGCACCAGCAGGTAGGTGTGTAATCAGAGGTATCTGGTCTTTTTCAAAAATCTCAAAAGGTGGGGTTGACATCTATATCCTACAGGTTAAAATAAGATTGAATTTCAGAACCGGTAAGGCGGAGTTGAGAGGAAGTATTTAGGCCAGAGGGTTCATTGAATTTTAAATTTCTAAAAGGACTGATATGGAGAAGGGATTGATGGAAGTTAAAGTGATGGGTATTGTAGTGGATCCTAAGGCCTCCAACCCCGTCGTCGTCTTGGTGGATCTTTCTGGGCAGAAGGCTTTGCCGATATGGATCGGAGTTTTCGAAGCGGAAGCCATTTCAAGAGGCCTTGAAGATGTCGTGACCCTTCGTCCTATGACACACGATCTCATGAAACAGATTTTAGATACCTTTCAAGTCACTCTCAATCGGGTGGTCATCCATGACTTAAAGGAAAATACTTTTTATGCTAATCTTTATTTGAATGTGGATGGTGAGGAACTGATTGTGGATAGCCGCCCCAGCGATGCGATCGCCTTGGCGGTAAGGGTGAAAGCTCCTATCTTTGTTTCAGAATCAGTCATCGAAGCAACAAAACAAATGGGGATTCTTGCCTCCAATCTTTTAGAGGGTGATGAGCTTAAAACGATCATTGAGAATATGAAACCAGAAGACTTTGGAAAATATAAAATGTAATACAACCTCTTTTTCTTTCTTTCATGAAAGTCCTCCTCAATTTAAATTCTTCACATCAAATCTTCTAAAAACAATTGCGTTTATATAAATCATACCCCCTCCTATCCTTACCTGTGGTTTGATGAAAAGACTCCCCCAGAAAGTTCGCCAATAATTAACTCATTTTGACAATTTGTCGTCTCTGATGAAAGAGTTTTTGATATGAGGTTCTTCTTAAAAAAATTGAGGCTAAGCTTAAAAATCAAATAGTTATGAAGTCAAAAACCTTTCCCTTACTCCTCGGCATATATTTTGCTTTAAGTACAAGAAAATCAAAACAAATGGAGGTAATTCGATGTCTTTGATGGAAAGAGATGTGGTTTTAACCACGGATGAGGCAATTGAATATCTGAAGATCTCTAAACCCACCTTCTTGAAATATATTCGTCTCGGGAGGATCAAAGCGATTAAGGCCGGAAAAGGGTGGAGGATTCTCCAGTCAGAATTAAACCGATTCTTAAGGGGAGAGATCAATTGATGATAAAGAGGATCAGAAAAAGTCTGACGTTAAAATGGATGGTTTTTTCAATCTTATTAGCAACTATTCCCCTGACCATTGCAGGTTTCAATATCATTCAAATCTATCAGCGAGATTTAAAGAAGTCAGTTATTGCGACCGAAGGGATGAAAGCCAGTTGGGTGGTTGAAAGAACAGAGGCTTTTTTTGAAAAGGTCACCTCTAACCTCCTGACCCTTGTCAATCATGAAGATTTTAAAATAGGCCGATCCTCTCCCCATATCAATAACCTTTTGGAAAACCTCCTTTATCAAAGTGATTATATTTGGGAGTTAACCCTTTTAGATGAAAGAGGAAAAGAAAAGATTAAGGTTTCAAAGTATAAAGTGATAGGTTCTGACGATCTAAAAAACCAATCAAAGAGCGAGATGTTCGGAGTGGCCTCTAAAGGGAAAACTTATTATGGAGATTTTTATCTCACTAAAGATATCGTGCCCACTATGGGAATTGCGGTTCCTGTTAGTGAATACAAAGGGAAACCGGTAGGTGTATTGAGTGCAAAGATTCATCTTCGATATTTATGGAATTTGATTCCACAAATCCAGATCGGTAAAGAGGGATCAACTTATGTGGTGGATAAAGAGGGGAATCTTATCGCCCATCCTGATACACGACGAATTTTATTAGGATTAAATGTGAGACATCTTCCAATGGTGGACCAGGTTGTGTCCGGGAAAGAGGGAAATTTAGAATTTGAATATCCCGATGGAGAGAGGGTTTTATGTATCTATAAATCCATCAAAAAATTGGGTTGGGGGGTCATTGTTCAAGTTCCAGTTAGAGAAGCCTATGGACCTCTCGAACAGATCGCCCGTACGGCTCTGATGTGGATTTTGATCGGCTTGGTGATCGCCATACTCCTCAGTCTCTTCTTAACGAGGAAGTTAACCCTTCCGATTAAGCATTTGTCCAAAGAGATGGGGGAAGTTGCAAAAGGAAATTTAGATGCTTATATCCAGCCCACCACAAAGGATGAAATGGGACTTCTTACAGAATCTTTCAATCATATGATTAAGGATTTAAAGGACTCTCAGCACGCTTTAAGAGAGGCCGAGGAGAAATATCGAAGGATTTTTGAAAACTTGCAGGATATGGTTTTTATCAACGCTACGGATGGAAAGTACATCGATGTCAATCCAGCAGGAGCAAGGATGCTGGGTTATGCAGATAAACAAGAACTAATGCAAATTCGTTCGGTCGATACTTATCTCAATGCCGACGAACGTAAAAGATTTAGGGATGAAATTACAAAAAAAGGGTTTGTTAAAGATTTTGAGGTCAAGCTGAAAAGAAAAGATGGGACCCCGATTGATGTCTTAATTACAGCTAATGCCAGAAAAGACGATTCGGGTGAAGTCATCCGCTATGAAGGAATCATCAAAGATATCTCTGACCGGAAAAGAATGGAGGAGGAACTGGTCCAGGGGACAGAGGAACTTCAAGCACTTTATGATCTGGGCGTTTTGATTAATCAGAGCTTAGACTTGGAAAAGGTCCTCCTCGTCGCTTTAGATAAGGCACTAAGTTTAACAAGTTTTGAAATGGGGACCGTTCATCTCCTTAACGAGGATGGAGAGACTCTCGATCTGAAATTTTATAGGGAATTCTCCCCTATGTTTATTGAAAATGTGAAAGTTTTAAAATATGGTGAAGGGGTTGCCGGTAAAGCCGTGCAATTGAAACAACCCGTTATAACCATGATTGATGAATATCCATCCTCTCGAATACTCCCATTTTTGAGAGAGGAAGGAGTTCGATTAACCGTGGGCATTCCTCTCATTAGTAAAGGGAGAGCGATCGGGGCGATTACTCTTTCGAGCTGTTCTGCCCGTACTCTAAATCCAAGAGAGATTCATTTACTGGAAAGCCTTGGGACCCAGATCGGGCTCGCCCTGGAGAATGCCAAACTCTTTTCAAACGTGGCCAAAGCCAAATCGGAATGGGAAACCACCTTTGATGCGGTGACAGACCTCATCACCATTCGATATAAAGATTATCGAATCATTCGTGCCAATAAGGCTGCGTTTAAAAGGTTTGGATTGAAACCCGACCAAATGATCGGAAAGAAATGTTTTGGGATTTTCCATCAAACCGATCAACCCTGTGAAGGGTGCTATGTTTCTGAAACTTTAAAAACAAAGAGATCTGCATCTGGAGAGAGAGATAGTAAATATTTAAAAGGTATTTTTCAATACTATACCTTTCCTGTCTATGATGAAGAAGGGGAAGTGGTTGTGGTGGTCGATCTGGCCAGGGAGATCACCGAGGAGAAACGATTAGAAAGGGAAAAAGAAGTGGTTAATAATATCAACAAAATCCTTGCCTCCAGTCTCAATGTGAGACAGGTGATCAATGCCGTCCATTTGGAATTAAAAAAGGTATTCGACTCGGAAAGGATGACCATCACCCTTTTGGACGAGGGAGGAGAAAGGTTTCAATATTTTGCCTTAGAAAAGGATTATAAGGCTAAAGAATTGGCGAGGGATGTGATTCATCCAAAAAAGGGAACACCCTTCGCAAAAGTGATAGAGTCGGGCCTGCCTGTGATTGTGGCGGATACCGAAAAAAGTGATTCCTGGGTCGACCAAAAATTATTAAAAGAAGGGATTCGTTCTTCATTAGTTTTTCCATTGGAATATAAAGGGAAAGTCATCGGGACAATGAATTTCGGCAGTAAAGCATCCAACCACTTTTCAGATCATCATGTTACCTTTCTCCATTCCATAGCACCAGGATTAGCGATTTCGATCCAAAACGCTTTGCTTTTTGAAGAAACGAAAACAAGACTGGATGAATTTACAATTCTTTATGAGATTATGAAGGTCTCTGCCTCATCGTTAAACCTGGACAAGATGTTAAAAGAGATCATGAATAGCTTGAATCACTTCTTTAAGTTTGAAGCATTGGGGATCATGTTGATAGATGAAAATACAAAGAAATTGTTGCCGCACCCTGCATCCTACAATGAGCTTTCTATCAAAAATATTGGAAAACTTGGGCTCTGTGTAGGGAAAGGTATTACGGGGTGGGTCGCTGAGAAGGGGGAGTCGCTCTTAGTGAGTGATGTTAACGAAGATTCAAGGTATGTCTGTGGCGATGAGAGTATATGTTCTGAAATGTGCGTACCTTTAAAGGTGGGGCAAAAAGTGATCGGAGTGATCGATGCCCAGAGCAAAGGATTGAATGCCTTTTCAGAAGGTGATCTCCGTTTGTTTAGCATCGTTGGAGGGCAATTAGCCACCCTCATTGATAACCTTCGGCTTTATGAGGAAATTAAACAGTCCGAAGAAAAATATAGGACGGTCGTCGAGGGAGCCCATGACGGGATTTGTGTAATAGGAATAGATAATCGATTGAAATATGCAAATAAAAGACTTGCAGAAATTCAAGGTTTTTCTCAGGAGAAATTGATCGGGATGGATTTTACCAATTTTCTGGATGAGAAGAGCAAGAAATTGATGGCTGGTCGAATTATCCGGCGAGGGGAAGGGGAGAAATTATCTCCTCGCTTTGAATTAAATGTCATTCGGGAAGATGGCGAGATTCGAAATGTAGAGATCAATGCCAGGGTGATAAAAGATTCGGAGGAAGATATAAATTATATCGTTTTCACCAAAGACATCACAGAAAAGAAAAAGATGGAAGAACAGTTGTTCCAGGCTGAAAAACTTCGAGCCCTTGCCGAAATGGCGAGTGGTGTCGCCCATGATTTTAACAATGCCTTAGCAGCCATTCTCGGAAATACTCAACTCCTTCTTTATACTGTTCAAGATGAGGAGTTAAAGGAAACCCTTAAGACCATCGAGAAAGTTTCCAAAGATAGTGCTCAGACGGTTCGGAGACTTCAGGACTTTACGAGGAAGAGGGTTCATCAGGAACTCTTTAAGGTGGATATCAACTCGATCATTAAGGATTCCATTGAGATTACCAAACCGAAATGGAAGGATGACGTCCAAAGCAGAGGAATCAGTATTGAGATGGTTTCAAATCTTGGGGAAATTCCTCTTGTTTCTGGCAACGCCTCTGAGTTGAGGGAGGTGATCACCAATATGATTTTCAATGCGATTGAGGCGATGCCCGAAGGGGGAATGATCAAAGTTTGTACTTTTAAGAAGGGAAGAGAGGTCTTTATCCAGATTTCGGATACAGGAATTGGAATAACAGGGGAGGTAAAAAAGAAGATTTTTGAGCCATTTTTTACGACCAAACCATTCAGCAATACGGGGCTGGGGTTAAGTATGTCTTATGGAATCATCAAAAGGTTTGGGGGAGAGATTGAGGTAGAAAGTAAAGTTGGGCATGGAACGACCTTTACAATCATTTTGCCCATCGGAGAGGAGGGAAGAGAAGAGGCAGTCTCTCCATCAACCATTAAAAAGGGGAGAAAAGCTCGTATTCTGGTGATCGATGACGAGGAGTTTGTCCGAAATGTACTTTCTCGGACTCTCGCTCAAGCCAACCATCGAGTGACCCTGGCAGAGAATGGGGAAAGGGGTGTTCAGCTCTTTAAAGAGGGAAGATTTGATATGGTCCTGACCGATTTGGGCATGCCTGGGATGTCAGGTTGGGAGGTATGTCGGATGATTAAAAAGTTAAGCCCCCACACACCCGTAGGAATGATCACAGGATGGGGCGTGGAAATGAGTCGAAGTAAAATGGAGGAGCATGGCCTCGATTTTTTCATCTCCAAACCCTTCGATTTCAATCAGATTTTGAATGTAGTCGCTGAGACCCTGGAATTCAAGGAGGAAAGATTTTTATCTTGACTTTTTTCCTCATGATATGAAAAACTGAGGTCATTCATAGGGGAATCCACTCTCCCAGGATTAAGCAAATGGATTTGTACTTTCTTTACTTTGTCCTGTTTTCTTTTATATTGATCGCTTTGATCCTCTTCATGGTGTTCTTTACGGATGAACTGAAAGACATTAAGGGACATTTTAAGTGGCGGCAATATATCATCTACCTCTTAGGAAGCCTCTTTATCTTGGCAAGCATTTCGTTCTCTTATTTCATTTATCTTCACGGGCCTCTTTGGTTAGCCGCCCTCATTTTTGTCGCCCTTAATGCAACAGCCGTTTATTTTTTATATCGAGCGAGTACCATTGTGAGGGAAAGAGAATGGAAAGAGTGAAAAAAGGGGGACTCTTTCTTCTTCTCTTCCTCCTCTGGGCTCTCCGATCATCCCCAGCCATCGCAGAGATCGAAACACTCTTTTCTCCAGGGGGGAGCATCAAAGAGAACCTTCAGAAGGAAACGGAGTCCACTGATTCAACCCTTGACTTGGCTATTCATGAAATTACCTCCCTTGAAATGGCCCAGATTTTAGTAAAAGCAAAACAACGAGGCGTTAAGGTGAGGGTCATTGCCGATTCAAAACAGGCAAATATAAGGACTTCTAAAATTACCTATTTGATTCAACAAGGAATCTTGGTCAAGGTGCTCGGAGGAAAAGAGAAAGGAGTGATGAACCACCGATTTATGATCCTGGATGGGAAGCGAGTTCTTATCGGTTCGTTTGACTGGTCTGAAGCTTCGCTGAAATGGAATTATGAGAACATCTTAATCCTCAATGAGAGTGAAGTGGTGGCTAGCTATCAAAAAGAATTTGACAGGCTTTGGCGAGAGAAGAGGGTGATTGAATGAAAGGGATGAGCTAAAAGTCAAGAGCGAAGAGTTACGAATAAATGAGTGAACAAGAGGAGAAGAAACGTTGGGTTATCCTTTTTATTATTATATCCGTCCTTTCATTAATTGGAGTTTCTGCCCTTACATTAATTCTGCATAAAATCATTCGAGGCTAATCGAAAATCCCTCCACCCCTACCCGTTTGCAATAAACGATTTGATTTTCTTTAAGGTTTGTGATAATAATTCCGCAGTATTTTGGTTCAAGGAATTCGAGAAAAATTCTTGGATCAGAAAAATTCAAAGAAGGAGGGGATATGGGTATGAAGAAGAGTTGGATTGTGGGAATGGTGGTTTTGGTATTTCTGATTAGTGGATCTGTATTGAGTGCTGAGCCAGTCAAGTTGGGGATGTCCACTTGGCTTGGATACGCTCCCTTGTACCTGGCCAAAGAAAAGGGATTTTTTAAGAAACAGGGTGTTGAAGTGGAGATCGTTGTGATAGAGAGCCCTGCAGATAGAAGAGCAGCCTTTGCTGCAGATAAGATCCAGGGAATGGCAACGACCGTAGATACACATGTGATGACTGCGGCAGCGGAGAACCCAATACCAGTAAAACAAGTCTTAGCCCTTGATGATTCCCATGGTGGTGACGGCATTGTGTCAAAAAAGGAGTTTAAGACGATCAAAGACCTTAAAGGAAAGACCGTCGCTGCTCAACTCGGTGCAGGAGCAAGTTACTTCTGGCTTAATTATGTACTTGCCCAGAATGGGATGAAGCTTGCCGATCTCAAGGCGATTGATATGAAGGCGGGCGATGCGGGTTCTGCTTTTGTGGCTGGCAAGGTCGATGCCGCTGTGACCTGGGAACCATGGCTTTCTAAGGCAAGAGAGACCGCCTTTGGCCATATCCTTCTTTCTAGCGATAAGACCCCTGGGATCATCGTGGACTCGCTGGCTTTCAAACCTGACTTTTTGAAGAAGCGGGGGGCTGATGTAAAGAAGATTGTGGCCGCATGGAATGAGGCAGTCAAGTTTGCTGCTCAAAATCCCAAGGAGGCCGATCCTATCATGGCCAAATTCACAGGCCAGAAGCCTGAGGAGTTCACCAAAGAGAAGACAGGTGTCCGATTCTACGGGTCCAAGGAGAACAAGGATTATTTTGGAACTCCGCAAAAGCCCGGTCTTCTTTATACTGTG
>Ga0153915_10007429_pt1 | contig 10330 bp, 17 predicted proteins | sample Opewatmetagenome_2_FD_107003 | JGI IMG/M metagenome (GOLD analysis project Ga0153915, IMG submission 107003) | Freshwater wetland microbial communities from Ohio, USA - Open water 3 Core 3 Depth 3 metaG | ecosystem: Environmental > Aquatic > Freshwater > Wetlands | place: USA: Ohio, Lake Erie... | reverse complement strand
GTCAGCGACAAGGCCTTTGACGGGCGCGGCAATTATTCGCTCGGCCTGCGCGAGCATACGATTTTTGCCGAGCTGAATCTCGACAAGGTCGAGAAGGTCAAGGGTATGACGATTTCGATAACGACCACGGCGACAAGCGATTTCGAGGGGCTGACGCTGCTTCGGGCGCTTGGGATGCCGTTTCGCGGAGCCGGCGATCGCGAAGGCGCGGCGCAGGCGGCGTAGGGGACGGTTTAGATGGCGAAGACAAGCCTTCGGGTCAAAGCGGCCCGCACGCCCAAGTTCAAGGTGCGCAAGTACAACCGTTGCCCGCTGTGCGGGCGAGCGCGCGCGTTCTTCCGCCGTTTCAAGATGTGCCGGCTGTGCCTGAGGAAAAATGCGCTCAAGGGCGCGCTGCCCGGCGTGGTCAAAGCCAGCTGGTAGGGAAGTCCCGGGGAATATTTGATGTCGCAGACTGATCCGATCGCGGAATTGTTGACCCGGATTCGCAACGCGATGCATGCGCGGTACAACCAGGTCGAGCTCGCACATTCGCGCGTGCGCGAAGCGATTTGCCGGGTGCTGCTCGCGGAAGGGTTCCTTGCCGGAATCGAGACCGCGGGTGAGGGCTACAAGAAGAAACTGATGCTGGGCCTGCGCTACTCGCCGACGCGCGAGCCGGTTATCCGGGGCCTCGAGCGGGTGAGCAAGCCGAGTCTGCGCCGTTACGCGGGCGCCCAGGAGATGCCGAAGGCGCCGGGCGCGATGGGGCTTCATATCGTGTCGACGCCGCTGGGCGTGATGACCGACCGCGAGGCGCGGCGCAAGAAGGTCGGCGGCGAGATTTTGCTGAGGGTTTGGTAGGCGATCATGTCGCGCATAGGAAAATTGCCGGTCGTGCTGGAAAAGGGCGTCAAAGCGACGCTCGCGGATGGCGCCCTCAGGCTCGAAGGTCCCAAGGGCAAGCTGGAGACGCGGGTGCATCCGGGCTTCGTGGTCGAAATTGACGACTCGAAGATCGTGGTGAAGCGCCCAGGCGACAGCGCGAATGAACGTGCGGTGCATGGCTTGATGCGCAAGCTCGTGGCCAACATGGCTGAGGGCGTGAGCAAGGGCTTCAAGCTGGTGCTGGAGATCAATGGCGTCGGCTACCGCGCCGAAGCCAAGGGCAATCTGATTAATCTCGCGCTCGGCTACTCGCATCCGATTGTTTATCAGCTACCGCCGGGGGTGACGGCCAAGGTCGAGCGGCAGGTGGTCCTGACGCTTGAGAGCGCCGACCGCCAGTTGCTCGGTTCGGTCGCGTCGGAAATCAGAGGATTGAGGCCGCCGGAACCGTACAAGGGCAAGGGTATCAAGTACGCGACCGAGACGATTCGCCGCAAGGCCGGTAAGGCGGCGGCGGGCTCGAGCGCCGGATGAGGGACGGGTCGGAATAACAATGGCACTGGAGCGATCAGAAAAACGCAAGCTGCGCCAGGGGCGCGTGAGAAAGAAAGTCCGTGGCACCGACGAAATGCCGCGGCTTTCCGTCTACCGCTCGCTGCATCATATTTACGTCCAGGTTGTTTCGGACCAGTCGGGCAAGACACTGGCGTCCGCGTCGACCATGGTCAAGGAACTGCGCGAGGGTGGCGCGGGCCATCGCAACGTCGCCGCGGCCAAGGCCGTGGGCAAGGCGATCGCGGATCGCTGCCGGGAGCATGGAATCAGCCAGGTGATCTTCGATCGCAATGGCTTTTTATATCACGGACGAGTGAAGGCGCTGGCCGACGCGGCGCGCGAAGCCGGACTCAGGTTCTAGGACCCGACAACTGGCAGGAAGGACGCCGTGGCACAAAGAATTGACCCGCAAGGGATGGATATCAAAGAGAAAGTGGTCCACATCAACCGCGTGGCCAAGGTCGTCAAGGGCGGCCGGCGCTTCAGTTTCAGCGCGCTGGTGGTGGCCGGGGACCAGAACGGGTTGGTGGGTTTTGGACTGGGCAAGGCCAACGAAGTGCCCGAGGCGATTCGTAAGGGTGTCGAGCGGGCGAAAAAGAGCCTGATTCGGGTTCCTTTGCGCGAGGGCACGATTCCGCATCAGGTGCTGGGCCATTTCGGCGCCGGCAAGGTGGTCTTGAGGCCTGCGGCTGAGGGCACCGGAGTCATCGCGGCGGGTGGTGTGCGCGCGGTGGTGGAATTGGCGGGAATCCGCAACATCCTGACCAAACGGCTCGGCTCGTCCAATCCGCATAATCTGGTCAGGGCGACGCTTGAGGCGCTGTCGGAACTGCGCAGCCGCGAAGACGTCGTGCGTCTGCGTGCGGTGGAGCAGCCGCCGGCGGCTTGACGCGCCCATGCGGAGGAAATGATGGCCGAAACGATTCACGTGAAACTGGTGCGCAGTCCGATCGGGACCAAGGAACGCGTGCGCCAGACGCTCAAGGGTCTGGGGCTGAGGAAGGTCGGAAGTTCGCGCGTGCTCAAGATAACGCCCGAAGTGCTCGGGATGCTCCGGCGCGTCGCGCATCTGGTCGACGAAGTCAAGGAATAGGCGGGCGACTGCAAGATGAACCTCAAGGATATCAAGCCGGCCGCCGGTTCGACGCATCGCAAGAAGCGAATCGGACGGGGAATTGGATCGGGCCATGGCAAGACTGCGGGCCGCGGCCACAAGGGGCGCGGGTCGCGGTCGGGCGGTAACACACCTCCGGGCTACGAGGGCGGTCAGATGCCGCTGCTGCGCCGGGTTCCGAAACGCGGCTTTCGCCGGCTGCAGAAGAACGAGGCGGCGCGCGAGCAATACGCCGAGGTCAACCTGGGCAAGCTGGCCGGGTTCGCCGAGGGCGCGACGATCGATCCGGCGGTGCTGGTGGACCGTGGGTTGATTCGCGCCGGGCGCAAGGTCAAGGTCCTCGGCGGCGGCGAGCTGAAAATCAAGCTGGCGGTGCGCGCCCATGCGTTTTCGGGCAGTGCCCGCGAGAAGATCGCCGCGGCCGGCGGCAGCGCCGATCTGATCTAGGGCTGAGACGGGCTGAATGCTTGAAGGGTTTTCAAACGCCTCGCGCATCCCGGAACTGCGCCGCCGGCTGTTGTTCACGGCCACGATGCTGGTGGTGTACCGGGTGGGCGTCGCGATCCCGACTCCGGGAATCGACGGCCAGGCGCTGGCGTCGTTCTTCGATGCGGCGTCGAGCACGCTGTTCGGATGGGTCAATCTGTTCTCCGGGGGAGCACTGGAAAGGTTTTCGGTCTTCGCCCTGGGCATCATGCCCTATATCTCGGTCGCGATTATCCTCGACCTGCTCAAGATAGGTTGGCCGTATCTCGACGAGCTTTACAAAGAGGGCGAGGCCGGACGGCGCAAGATTGCCCAATACACGCGCTACGGCACGGTCGGCCTAGCGCTGGTCCAGGGCACGATGATCGCGTACTCGCTGGAAAAGATTCAGGCCCCCGGCGGCGGCACGGTGGTCTATAACCCGGGCTTCGGGTTTATCGCGATGACCGTGATCACGGTCACGGCGGGCACGCTGTTCGTGATGTGGATCGGCGAGCAGATTACCGAGCGCGGCGTCGGCAACGGCATCTCGCTGATAATCATGTCGGGTATCATCGCGCGCCTGCCCAGCGCAATCGGCACGACGGTGCAATTCGTGCGCGAGGGCGAGATGAGCATTTTCCTGCTCATTCTGATCCTGCTGGTGGCGTTCGGCGTGACGGCTGGAATCGTTTACGTCGAGAGCGGACAGCGGCGGATTCCGGTGCAATACGCGCGGCGCGTGGTGGGACGGCGGGTGTATGGCGGCCAGTCCTCGCATCTGCCGCTCAAGGTGAACACGTCGGGGGTTATCCCGCCGATCTTCGCGTCGTCGATACTGGTTTTTCCGGCGACGCTGGCGACCTTCGTGCCCTCGCTCAAATGGCTTTCGGGCTATGTAACGCCGGGCGGACTGGTATACAATATAGCTTACGTCGCCCTGATAGTTTTCTTCTGCTACTTCTACACGGCGGTCACGTTCAATCCGGTCGACGTTGCCGACAACCTGAAGAAGTACGGCGGGTTTATTCCGGGAATTCGGCCCGGGCGGTTCACGGCCGAATATATCGATCGGGTGCTTTCGCGAATCACGCTGGGTGGCGCGATTTACGTAAGCGCGGTTTGCGTGTTGCCGACGATCCTGATCCAGCGCTTCAACGTGCCGTTCTATTTCGGCGGTACGGCGTTGCTGATCGTGGTGGGGGTGGCGCTCGATACGGTGGCGCAGATAGAGACCCATCTGCTGTCGCGCAACTACGAGGGCTTTATGCGGCGCGGACGGGTCAAGTCGAAGGGGAAAGGATAGGCCGTGCGGCTAGTGCTGTTGGGCCCGCCGGGGGCGGGCAAGGGCACCCAGGCGCGGATGCTCGAAACGCAGCTTGGGGCTCCGCAGGTCGCCAGCGGCGATTTGTTGCGCGCCGCGGTGCGCAAGCGAACTCCGCTCGGACTCGAGGCCAAGGGCTTCATGGACAAGGGCGCGCTGGTGCCCGATGATCTGGTGCTCAAGCTCGTGGATGAGCGGCTGCGGCAGGGCGACGCGCTTCGGGGATTCATCCTGGACGGATTCCCCCGGACGGTTTCGCAGGCCGAGACCCTGGCGAAGATGCTTGAGATGCGCGGCGAAAAACTCGATCGGGTGATCGCGATAATCGTGCCCGATGAGGAGATTATCAAACGGATTTCCGGGCGGCGGACGTGCCGCAATTGCGGCGCGATGTATCATGTGATCTATGATCCGCCGCGCAATATGAACTTGTGCAATTCGTGCAATGGCGAACTGTACCAGCGCGAGGACGATGCCGAGGATACGGTGCGGATGCGCTTGCAGGTCTACGCGGCGTCGACGCGGCCGCTGCTGGAGCATTACGAACGGCTGGGGTTGCTGGCGCAGATCGAGGGAATCGGACGGCCCGAGGAGATTGAGAATCGGATTCTGAGCGCGCTCGGCAAAGGCGCCGGATCCGCGATTGCGAAGGGTACGGTTTGATCACGCTCAAGAATCGTGAAGAGCTCGCCGTGATGCGCAAGGCGAACCGAATCGTGGCCGAGGTTCTCGGGCAATTGGCCGCGACGGCGAAGGCGGGCGTGACGACGCTGGAAATGGATCGGCTGGCGGAAGAATTGACGTTGAAGAAAGGCGCGCGCCCGGCATTCAAGGGTTATCGGCCGCATGAAGTCGAGTACCGCCATAGCCTGTGCGTGTCGATCAACGACGAGATCGTGCACGGGATACCGAAGGCCGGACGCAAGCTCAAGCCCGGCGATATCGTGGGATTGGACTTCGGCGTGGTCTACCAGGGCTATTACGGCGACGCCGCGCGCACGGTGGCGATTGGCAAGGTTTCGGACAGCGCGGAGCGCCTGATGAAGGTGACGCGGGAGGCGCTGTACGCGGGCATTGAACAGGCGCGGGTGGGCAATCGAATCAGCGACATCGCCTGCGCGGTGCAGCGCACGGCCGAGGATGCGGGGTTTTCGGTGGTGACGGATTTTGCCGGTCACGGAATCGGCCGCAAGCTGCATGAGGACCCGCAGGTGCCGAATTACTTTCGGCCGGGGATGCCGAATCCGCGCCTGCAGGAAGGGATGGTTCTCGCGATTGAACCGATGATCAACGAGGGCACGGCGGAGTTGGAAATCCTTGATGACGGATGGACGGCAGTAACCGCTGATGGCAAGCTGTCCGCCCATTACGAGCATTCGATAGCGATTACCGCGGCCGGGCCGGAGATTTTGAGCGAGTTGGGCAATGTCGAAGGGTGACGCGATCGAAGTGAGCGGAACGGTGCTCGAGGCGCTGCCCAACGCGGTGTTCAGGGTAACCCTCGAGAACGGGCATCGGGTGCTCGCCCACATATCGGGCAAGATGAGGATGCATTACATCAAGATTCTCCCAGGCGACAAGGTTACGGTTGAGTTGTCGCCATACGACCTCACCCGCGGCCGGATTACCTACCGGATGCGCTAGGGGAGCGAAGCGGGAGAGCAGGCTGGTACAATGAAGGTTCGCGCGTCGGTCAAGAAGATTTGCAAGAATTGCAAAGTAGTGCGCCGCCAGGGCGTTATCCGGATTCTTTGTGCGAATCCGCGCCATAAGCAGCGCCAGGGATAGCGGGAGGATCGTTCGATGGCACGTGTAGCCGGAATCGAGCTACCCAGAAACAAGCGCATTGAAATCGCGCTCACGTACATTTACGGAATCGGGCGGGCGACGTCGAATCAGATTCTGGCCAAGGCCAACGTCGATCCGGCGCGCAACAGCGACGATCTGACGGCGGATGAGCAGGTTCGGATTCGCCAGATTATCGACCAGGACCATAAGGTCGAGGGTGACCTGCGGCGCGAGGTGCAGCAATCGATCAAGCGGTTGATGGACCTCGGATGCTATCGCGGGATCCGGCATCGGCGCGGATTGCCGGTTCGGGGCCAGCGGACGCATACGAATGCCCGTACGCGCAAGGGTCCGCGCAAGCTGGTCGCGGGCAAGAAAGCCGCGCCGCCGAAGTAACCGGCCAGCGTGCAAATTTCATTTGAATCGGAACCCGTATCAGTGACCCATACGAAAGCAGGCATTAGAGGCTGATGGCAGAAGAAACGAAGGAAACCAAGGCCGCGCCGCAGAAGGCGGCCGGCGGCGGAGCTCCCGCCGCGGCGGCAACGCCGGCTGCATCGGGAGCCGGTGCCGCCCCTGCTCCGCGCAAGCGCCGCACGCGCCGGGCCGTGCCCGAGGGCGTCGCCCACGTGCATGCGACGTTCAACAACACCATCGTGACGATTACCGATCCGCTGGGGTTGGTGGTCGCATGGTCGAGCGCGGGGTCGGTCGGTTTCAAGGGATCGCGCAAGGGCACGCCGTTCGCGGCGCAGATGGCGGCGGAAGCGGCGGCGCGCAAATGTTCGGAGTACGGAATGCGCAGCGTGATCGTGCACGTCAAGGGACCGGGCGGTGGCCGCGAGTCGGCGGTGCGCGCGCTGCAGGCGACCGGGCTCGCGGTAATTTCGATCAAGGACGTGACGCCGATACCGCACAACGGATGCCGTCCGCCGAAACGGCGCCGGGTCTGATTCGGGCGCAAGCAGAGGAACACGGTGGCTAGAAATCTTGGTCCTGTATGCCGGATGTGCCGGCGCGAGGGTTTGAAGCTCTTTCTGAAGGGCGAGCGGTGCTACACCGACAAGTGTGCGATCGAGCGGCGCAATTATCCGCCCGGAGCGCACGGGCAGGCGCGCACGCGCTTTTCCGAGTTTGCGATCCGCCTGCGCGAGAAACAGAAAGTCAAGCGGATTTACGGAATGCTCGAAAAGCAATTCTCGCAGTATTTCGAGATGGCCGAGCGGATGCCGGGGATCACGGGTGAGAACCTGCTCGTGCTGCTCGAACGGCGGCTCGACAACGTGGTCTACCGGCTGGGCTTTTCGAGTTCGCTGGCGCAGGCCCGCCAGCTCGTGATGCACGGCCATATCGAGGTGGGCGGCCGGGTGGTGACGATTCCCTCGTACCTGCTGGAAGTCGGCCAGATCGTCAGTATCGGCGAGAAGAGCCGGCAGAAGAAGGTAATCGTCGAGGCGATTGAACTGGCGCAGCGCCGGGGCGTACCGTCGTGGATTTCGCTCGAGCGCGAGCAGTTCCGCGGATCGCTCAGGTCGTTGCCGGCGCGGGCGGACCTGACGATGCCGATTAGCGAGAAGCTCATCGTGGAGCACTATTCGCGCTAGGAGGTTGCCGTCCGATCGATTCGCCCGACAACAAATTTTCCGCGGTAGAAGAACACAACTATGCAGAATGATTGGCGTGACCTGATCAAACCGAAGGCGGTCGAATTCGACGAGAAGGAGCTGACTCCGACTTACGGGCGCTTCTTCGCCGAGCCGCTCGAGCGTGGCTATGGGATCACGATCGGCAACGCGCTGCGCCGGGTGCTGCTCTCCTCGTTGCCGGGTTATGCGATCACGGCCGTCCGGATCAAGGGCGTACTGCACGAATTCTCGACCATCCCGGGCGTGAAAGAGGACGTGACCGATATCGTGCTCAACCTCAAGGAGGTCCGCCTGAAGCTCCATGAGGGCGAGCAGATCACGGCCACGCTGAAGGCCAAGGGCGAGGCGCTGGTTTCCGCGCGCGATATCACCGGGGGCCCGAGCCTCGAAATCCTGACACCCGACCGCCATATCGCGTCGCTCGACAAGGGCGCGGACCTCGATATGGAGCTGGTGATCAAGCGCGGACGCGGCTACGTGCCCGGCGAACGCACGGAGGACGACGAACCGATCGGAACGATCCGGCTGGACGCGATCTTCGCGCCGATCAGGAAAGTCAACTTCGTCGTGACCAATGCGCGCGTCGGCCAGCGCACGGACTACGACCGGCTGGCGCTCGAAATCTGGACCGACGGATCGATTTCGCCGCGCGATGCGCTGACCTACGCGTCGCGCGTGTTGCGCGATCAGATGTCGATTTTCGCGGGCGTCGAGGAAGAGGCCGAGGCGCCGGCGGCGGGCGAGCGCGCGGAGATTCGTCCGGCGCTCAACGAGTACCTCTACCGGCCGGTCGAAGGACTGCCGATTTCGGTGCGCGCATTCAACGGGCTGCAGAACGCCGATATCAAGTATATCGGCGAGCTGGTGCAGCGCACCGAGCAGGACATGCTGAAGATCAAGAACTTCGGCCGCAAGTCGCTCAACGAGATCAAGGAAGTGTTGACCGACATGGGCTTGTCGCTCGGGATGCGGCTGGAGAACCTGCCTTCGCGCAGTGAACTCGACCGGATGTGGGAGGAGCAGGAGCGGCGCGAGTCGGCTTGAGCCGGCCTCGTGTTTCGCGTGGGAGTTTAACCGATGCGTCATCTTAACCAGGGCCGCAAGCTCAACCGCACCTCGGCCCATCGCAAGGCCCTGTTCCGCAATCTCGTGCTGAGCTTGATCGAGCATGAGCGGATCAAAACGACCGACGCCAAGGCCAAGGAGCTGCGGCGGTATGCAGACCGGATGGTCACGCTGGGCAAGCGCGGCGACCTCTCCGCGCGCCGGCTCGCGTTCGCCTTCATGCAGTCGCGCGACGCGGTCAAGAAGCTGTTCGACGAGATCGCCCCGCGCTTCATGGATCGCGCGGGCGGATACACCCGTGTCGTGAAATTCGGGGTGCGCCGCGGCGACGCCGCGCCGCTCTCGATCATCGAGTTCACCGGCACTTCGGAAAAGGCCGAGGCCAGGAAGCCGCGCAAGAAAAAGGCGGCGCGCCGGGAAAGCCAGGGTGGCGAAGCGCAGCGCGTGGCGGCTGCCGGTTAATCACCGGTCGCGGTGCAGGCAGGCGGCTGATACAAAGCGGCCGGCCCGGCCAAATAAATTGAATAGAGCAACGCGCTTCCGCATCCGCGGGAGCGTGTTTTCGTTCGTACCCGAGACTCCCTCATCCGCATCGATCGAACTTTGCGGCGCCGCGCCGATCGATTCCGACCGCCGGGAATTGATCGCATTTCCTCAGGTTCTGGGGCGGGGGACCGTCTGCTAGAATGATGCCGAGGACGGGTGATACTGATGGCGAATGAACTGGTCCGGCCTGAGAAATTCTTCCTGAACCGATTCGGCATGAACGAGAGCGGGCTCGAGAGGATTCTCGGCAGCGCGCTCGAGCGCAAAGCCGATTACGCCGACCTGTATTTCGAATACCGCAGCGCCGAGGGGCTCGGGCTCGAGGAGTCGATAGTCAAGCATACGAGCAAGGCCGTTTCGCATGGCGTGGGTGTGCGCGTGTGCGCCGAGGATCGCACCGGATACGCCTATTCGGACGAAGTGACGTTCGATCGCATGCGGATTGCGGCGGAAGCCGCCCGCGCGATCGCCGACAGCCGATCGGACACACATCCGGCGGTGCAGGTGAGCGGCCAGGTGCGGCGTCATGAGCTGTATGATCTCGAGAGCACGCCGCTCGAAGTGCCGATCGAAGAGCGGGCGAAACTGCTCCGGCAAATCGATGAACTCGCGCGCGCCAGCGATCCGCGCATCCGCAACGTGATGGCGTCGTTCTCGGCCGAGCGCAAGCTCGTGATGATCGTTAACAGCGAAGGGCGGATTGCGGCCGACGTGCAGCCGCTCTGCCGGCTGAACGTGACCGTGATCGCCGAGGACGAACATGGCCGGCAAATCGGCAGTTTCGGTGGCGGCGGACGGGTCGAGTGGAGCTACTTCCTGGAAAGCGATCGCTGGAAGGAATACACCGTGAACGCGGTGCACCAGGCGATCATCAACCTCGACGCGGTCGATGCGCCGGCGGGCGAAATGATCGTCGTGCTGGGCAACGGATGGCCCGGGATACTGCTGCACGAGGCGATC
>Ga0153915_10007428_pt1 | contig 10331 bp, 4 predicted proteins | sample Opewatmetagenome_2_FD_107003 | JGI IMG/M metagenome (GOLD analysis project Ga0153915, IMG submission 107003) | Freshwater wetland microbial communities from Ohio, USA - Open water 3 Core 3 Depth 3 metaG | ecosystem: Environmental > Aquatic > Freshwater > Wetlands | place: USA: Ohio, Lake Erie... | reverse complement strand
CGGGTCTCACCAGCAGTTTTGCCGAAGACACTGTGGTGCAACTGGCTGTGGCCCAGGCTTTATGGAATCAAACCAGACGGGATATCGGCCGTAAATATGGCACTACCGCCGATTACTCAATAGAAGCTGCCACAGGCGGACCAGTTAACGAACGCATGACCATGTTCCTGGCCTTGCGCTCAAATCGTGAATCGCCCGTTTTCCCCACCGAACAACTGAACGGTGAATACCAGGTCATGGGTAATGTGGTCACGGATCTTGGCCATCTTTTTACTCTGCGTCTCAGCGGCGGTTTTAGCCGCGAGAATGAAAATGTCTTCCCCGGCACCAACAGCGTCGGCGGATATCAACGCTGGCTATGGGATCGTATTACCGGCATCCGCCAGCGGGAACGAACCAATACCCAGCTGGGTGCCCGGCTGACTAAAGCCATAAGCCAGCGCACATTCTATGAAATGAAAATTAATACTCTTTTTACTGAAGACATAGTTGGCGCCACCCCCGTACCGGACGTGCTTCCAGATTCGGTTGAAATTGACTGGGTGAATAGAACCATCGTTTATCCCAACAACAATTCCCCCGACCGGTTGAATTACCAGGCCGGTTATGATACCTTCACCAAGGAGAAAACCCGGACCGTTTCAGTTGACGGTTCCTATACCAGCCAGGTCACAACATCGCACCTGGTCAATGCCGGACTGCAGGTCAATTCCTACCTCATCGACGTATCGAATTTTCTGAACGTGCGTTCGAGCAGGCAACTCGAGAATTACAACGCACACCCACTTGAAGCTGCTGTCTATGTACAGGATAAGATGGAGTTTGAGGGGATGATCGCCAATGTCGGACTGCGGCTGGATACATGGTACTCCGGTGTAAAATCTTTTCCAGATCTTTATACTCCCTTCGGGGATGCGGATTCATCAGGCCGTTACCATCCGGAATCCGTGGCCACAAAAAAACCGCCCGTGCACGGACGTCTGCAGCCGCGACTGGGTTTCTCTTTCCCCATCTCGACCAACACGACATTTCATCTTAACTACGGCGCTTTTATGCAGCGACCGTCATTCCAATACATCGTCTCACGCCGGGTGGGACAAATGCATAACGATCCGGTCATCCTAGGCAATCCCAGACTTAAACCCGAGTCGACCAGCAGTTACGATGTCGGAGTGGTGCATGGACTGGGAGCAGGATTTACTCTGGATATCAGCGGGTACTACAAGGATGTCAAAAACCTTATTCAACAGTCCAATTATATCGATGCCCTAGCCGGGTACCAGGTAAGTTCCTACTTCAATCTCGATTATGCCGATATCCGTGGATTCAGGATTTCAATTAACAAGAGAAGAGGGGTACTGACCGGTTCGGTCAATTACCAGTACGGGTATGCCACTGGTAAAAGCGCTACGGCCACAGCAGCGACCGCCACGTTTACCCGCAGTGCGGGTAATGTGATAACAACAGATCTTAGCCTGGTACCATCCCGCGATATCCTGCTGGATTTCGACCGCACCCACAATATCGTCATCACCCTCAGCTATGTAACAAACAAAGAGTGGGGACCTTCCATTTTTGCCATGAAACCATTTTCAGATATGAATATGTCGGTCCATTCTTTTATTCGCAGCGGCCGGCCCTATACTTCTCCATTCGATATGCGGCTGATTAATGTTAAGCGGGCACCCATGGAATATAACACCGATCTCCGGATCACCAAAAGAATAAACAAACTGCTGGGCATACCGGTGAGTTTTTATGCCGAGATATTCAACCTATTCAACAATAAGATTCTCAATTACGATTATCTGTTCCAGAGACCCACGCCTATCAATCCTAATTATCCGCTTCAATATTATGAAAAATATTCGATCAATGATAAGCAAAACGGAATACGCTACTGGTGGGATAAGGATCGCCAGGGGCCCTTCAGCGTGGATCAATCATTTTTAATTTACAGCAACCAGCCAAGGTCGTACAGTTTCGGCGTTGTTTTTGAATTTTAGAAGAGCAGTGAGTATACCTATGAAACATATCGGACTTATTTTTCTACTGTCATTTCTTTCCTTCACTACAGCTTATGCCCAACGCGATTGGAAAGTACACCGGCGCGGACTTCTGCATCAATCCGTATATAATACCGGAGAGTTAGGCCGGGCTTACAACAGCGGAGGAACAATACAGCAAGACAGCCCTTCCATGGAATGGCCGCCCAATTCCAGTATCATCCTGGACCGCGTTAATTATCCCGGACAGCATAATTCCTTCGGCAGCGGTGTCTGGATCGCCGGGACTCGTGGAGGCAGCAGGATCTTTGCCTATTGTGGAGCAGTTTCCAATTCCAGCGGAGAGCCAGTTCCGGTAAGCGGTGTGTTCGGTTTTCCGCTGGACCTGCAGCGGATTGAAAATTACCCGGTACTTGAAAACGGAGAGTTAAATCCGTCCTATAATCCGGATGAAGCCGAAGAAATCATTATTTCCAGCTGGGATACACCAGTCGGTATCCGGGTCACCCGGACCAGCCGGGCCTGGAGTTTTCCCGGTTACGACAGTTTTATCATTTACGAGTACGAATTTCAGAATGCCAGCAACGATACTATCAAGGATTTGTTCATCACCTTCGCCAATACTTTTGCTCCCTCGATGTTCGGTTACCAGCGCAATCATGGCAACTGGACGGAAGCCGCATTTCGCGGCCAGTCCGGAGCGGGTCTTGGCGATCATTTCGCCCGTTATGATCTTAAACGCTGGATGAGTTATAACCACGAACGCGACGGACTGCCCGACCCGGATTTCTTCGAGATGTGGTCGACACCCGGGAACCGGGGCGGCCTGAATTCACCCCAGGCTGTCGGTATCATGGTGCTGCATTATGACTATGACCATTTAAGCCACCGAGATCAGACCACCCAGCTTTTTTATAGAACAGACAGTCTAGGAATGTGGGATGAAAACGGCAAGGCCAAGCAGCCCTTTTTGCTACGCTACGAAAATGGCAATCTTCCGGAAACCAAAACCAGCGCCTGGATGGATCCGGCGGCGCAGCGGAAAACAGGCATCTGGCAAGGGATTGACGATTCAACCCGCTTTGTCGAACAGTTTGAACCGGAACTGTGGCCATACTGGAAAGGTCGCACTAAAACTTCAACCAATCTTTCCTGGTGGCAGCCGGTTTCACGCGCCTACGGTTTTTACCCCTATGTGCTGCCTCCGGCCGAAACCATGCGCTTTGCAGTAGCCGAAGTGGTGGGCTACGGTCCGGGTGTAGCCGGAGACAGTATTTATACGGATCTGGGCGGAGCAATACGTGCCGGTGTCGACGAAGGTGCATATTTTAATCCCATACCGAGCTGGTATAACACGTTGCGATATCAATATCTGGGTAGTAAAAATTATATGGGCAATACTTATTTACAGGATCATCCGCTGCCCTGGTATGTGACGCCGGGTGTTATCTCAATCCGGGATGTCGCCGATCGCGCCATTGAGATGTACACGGGACGCCCGTTAGCCAAATATGATACCTTGCAGTACACACCCGAAAGTGAACCGGCCAGCGGCAGATACAATACGGTACCCATTCCCTTTCCGGCCCCAGCCATCCGTATCGAAGGAACCCGTTCTAACTGGAATAAAATTATCTGGGGACCACAAGTTGAGTTATTTGAGTCACCAAGATTGCATGCAGTGCTGGACCATTATGAAGTAATGCGTGCTCCCCATCCGCTGGGTCCCTGGACAGTCTTAGTGAGTGTTCTACCTGGAGATACGGCCTATTACAGTGATGGCCAATATACATATGTCGACACTTTAAGTAATATCGGCGATAATGTAGCTTATGCCGTCGTTTCGGTGGACGTACTGGGAAGTCGGAGCGGCATGACCAATCTGACGATCCATGAAACACAACCACCGGCAGCCAAGACTCCTGGCAAGGTTTATGCAATCCCGAATCCGTTCCTGGTGACCAGCGAAAAAAGCGGATTTGATCCAGGCGGCGATATAAATGACCAGATACAAATTTATGGGCTTACTGAATGGTGTATTATCAGGATTTTCTCTTACACCGGCCAACTAATCATTACCGTTGAACATAATATTGACCACTATGGCCATCCCTGGCATCAACTCAGCCTTAATACACAGATCATAGCCTCGGGAGTTTATTATGTTGTGGTCGAAGATAAAAAGACCGGAACGTTATCACATGGTAAATTTGTGGTGATTCATTAGTAATTTGTAATTGGGAATTAGGAATGCTTCGACTTCGCTCAGCACAAGTTTGGGAATTAGGAATTGGGATTTGGTGCGTGGGGAAACAAATTACACAGAGTTCCACGAAGAACCATGGAGTTCAAAAGAGAAAAATTGGGATTTGGGATTTGGAATTTATTAATTGGGATTTGATTATTGGATTTTGGAATTTAATTATATGGTAGAATAATTATGAGCCTGCTAAAAAAAATATTTATTTTCATAATTATTATATTTCTGTTTTCTCCTGCTGTGTCATATGCGCAGAAGGTTGGCAGTACTTCCATGCAGTTTTTAAAAGTAATGCCCTGCGCCCGGGCTACCGCCCTTGGCGAAGCATACGCAGTATGGGCAACCGGCGCCGAGGCAGTCTTCTGGAATCCGGCCGGACTGGCCAGTATGGAACATATGGAATTATCTACCACATATGTAAACTGGTTGTTCGATGCCCAGCAGGGAGCAGTTTCATATGCCCAGGCCATTCCGGGATTTGGAAACATCGGCATTCAGGCACAGTATGTCGATTTCGGGGAGTTTGAGGAAACCACCAATGCGACCCCCTTTATCAATGATCCTATCAATCCGGGATTCACCGGCAGAACATTCACCCCGTTCAGTTATCTCGTCGGCATTGCATACGCACGCTACCTGACCGATCGATTTTCTGTTGGTATCGGCATCAAATATGCGCACGAATCATTATTTAACGGTGAAGAAGTTATAGCCCAGGTGAAAACAAATGTATATGAACAGATTAAGACCTGGGCCGATGGCATATTATTCGATTTCGGCATTCGCTACAATACCGGTTTTCGCTCGGTGTATCTTGCCTCAGCGGTTCAAAACTTTGGCGCCGACGTGAAATACGCCAAGGAATCCTACCCGGTGCCGCTTTTGTTCCGCCTGGGCATCGGGGCAGATTTGATTGGTCTGGATGGCCTGTTTCATACCGGCAGTACCGAACACCGTCTGAGCATGGCCTACGACATTTTTCATCCCAATGATTATGCCCAGCAGATGCACGCCGGGGTGGAATATGAATTTGCCGGACTGATTGCCCTTCGCGGCGGTTATAAATTCAACTATGACTACGACGGACTGACCTTCGGCGCCGGAGTCAAGCATGAGATCGAGGGATTAAAATTGTCTGTCGATTACAGTTATGGAGCCATGGGTACTTATCTCGGACATGTCCAGCGTATAAGTTTAGGAATTGTCCTGCCATGAAAAACTTAAAACTGTCTACCAGGATTTTGTGTTTTTGTATGGTTGCGATATCGTTAACGCGACCGCTTTCTGCCCAGGGATACGGCGGAGCACTGACCTTCCAGGGTTTTGACCATTACCTGCTGCATTCGGCGGGGGCGCGGGCTAGCGGAGGAGTATCAATCGGCATAAAACAGGATATCGGAATTATGTTCCAGAATCCAGCAGCTTTGCAATCACTGCAGCAGATGCAGGTGTCGCTAGGAGGTCTTTATTATTTAAACGACCAGAATCAAACTCAGGAATATGCACCCGTGCGTTATTATTCAAATCTGAGTTTACTTTTGGAAGGGCTGACCGGTCCCATCCCGGATCCGCTGCCTGATTCCACTTTTTTTATTTTTACACCTGCCGACTCGGCCAGGAGCACCGTCCAGAGACCGTATGATCATCTCAGGCCCTACTGGTCGAAATCAGGCCACGACCAGTTGCCGCTGCAAGCCATGCTGGCCCTACCGGTAACGCTTGGCAAATTTAAAATTGTTGCCGGGGCCGGGGCGGTCACCTATGCTGGCATGAATCATTATTACCAGAATAACAACGTACTCGATCCGTCGATTTTATCGCAGCGCCCACTGCCTATACTTCGCCCCAGTGACGACCTTCCCCTCAAGGTCGACTGGTACCAGACGCTCCGCTCCCGCAGCGGGGAGATCCGGGGATACGGTGTCGCTCTGGATGCTGTCATGCCAGAATACAATCTTTCGGTCGGATTCAGTGGAATGATTTTAGATGGAAGTACTGATGATTTTGAGCAGCGCATAGGCAGGGGTAAACTTACATTTTATTCCAATGCTTTTCGCGTTGATTCAGTTTATCACCGTATCACCAAGAACGGCTCTTCGGATTTCAGCGGGCAGGAATTCACTTTCGGCAGTATCCTTAATGGTCGTTATGTAAGCACCGGTTTTGCTATCAAGCTACCGGTCACCATCACCCGTAAGTACACCATGGAAGTCCTGACCGACACCATCGGTGATGGAACGCTGGCGAATTCATCTGTTGAAGGAAAAGATAAACTTAAACTGCCCTGGCGTGGAACCGTTGGCCTGGCCATTACCCCGCGGGAAAACCTCATGATCGGTCTCGAATACGAATTTCGTCCTTACAAATCAGTTCGTTACACCGCCGCGGACGGAAGCGAAAGCACCCCCTGGCTGCAGTCATCCCTGTTCCGGGTTGGTGTGGAATATCAACCTGTTCCCTGGCTGGCGCTGCGCGGTGGGATGAGGGGGGAAGCGGAGGTATTTCAGGCAGAAGGAAATCAAATAGAAGGTAATCCGGTGACCTATACGGTCTATTCAGCCGGGTACGGGATCAATTATTTCGGCCTGCGTTTGAACATGACTTATGAATACGCGCTGATGAAATACCAGGATATATGGTCCACGGCCATCAGCAAGAACAGTGAACGCCGTCATATTTTCCTTGCTCAACTTTCATACGAGATACCGTGGATGTTTAAATAAAAAGGCACAAAGGCACAGAGGCACAAAGCCTAAGTAAGCACTAGGGCACTAAGTTTCCCCTCTCGAGAGGGGTGGGTCATTAATGGGTAAAGACAATCTCTGCGCACTTTGCGCATACCTTTGCGCGCGGAGCGTCCGCGATTAAGAAAAAGCAAACCGCAAAGAACGCAGAGGTATACACAAAGGGCGCAGAAAAAAATATTAATTCTAGAAGAGATCGTACATTGAAAAATATTATCAAACATATTATTTAAGGAGGTCCATCATGCAAAAAATTACCATTTTTATATTTATCCTGACTTTACTTTTATCAACGTCTGTCTTTGCCCAGACTATAGGAGATTACAGGACCAAAGCCAGCGGTAACTGGAGTCCAGCCGCGATCTGGGAAAGGTACAACGGCTCTTCCTGGACTGCCATCGGCACACCTCCAACCGGTACCGAAACCATTACCGTGCAGAGCGGCGACTCGGTTTTTGTTAATGTTGCGGTTTCCATCAGCGACACTCTGATCAACCAGGGGATAGTGGAAGCCAATGGAATGCTGACTATCGCCGACAGCGGGGTGTATGAACATGCCCGCAATGCCGGAGGTATACCGATTTCAATATGGGCGGAGGGCTCGACCCTGTTGATGTCTGCTCTTGCTGATACCGCTCCTAATGACCGGGATCAGGATTATTATAACATTACATTTAATACACCAGGTCTGCTAGCCAATCTTAATATGAATCTGGACAGCAATACTGTTAGTGGAGATATAAGAGTTATTAACACCGGAGTGTCACGCTGGTATTTGACCACGGCAACAGCTAACGACAGTTCTACCGTGACCCTGATGGGGGATGTGATTGTTGAAAACGGAATGTTTGCTACTCAAGGCACGAGCAATGCCAATACCAAATTCACTGTTCATCATTACGGTAATATCATAGTTACGGGCGGGAACTTCTCCCTCAGCCGCGGTTCGCAAACCAACGGCACCACCACCTGGTATCTCCATGAAGGCAATTTCTCCATGTCCAATGCCACCACCCAGAGTTCCACCAGTCCGGCCGATAACGCCAAGTTTGTTTTCTGCAAGGCCGGTACACAGATCCTTACCCTGGGTGATGGTGTCACCCTAAACAGATTTCCGATTGAAGTGGCCAGCGGCACGACTCTTGATATGGGTTCCAGCGCCCTGGCCGGTACTGGTCAATTCATTTTAAAGGAAGGGGCAACCCTGATGACCGCACTCCCCGGAGGCATTGATGCCATTTTGAGCGGTCTTGACCCTGCCGCAACCGTAAATCTCTCCCAGGGAGCGAGTTACGGATTTAACGGTACTAGCGCACAGGTTACAAGCGTTTTAATGCCGGATACTGTAACCAATTTAACAATTAATAATGCCGCCGGAGTGACCTTGTCCCAGGCAACAACCATCAACGGTGTATTGCACCTGGTGGCTGGCGTGTTCGACAATACGATACCTTTTATATTGGGACCAAACGGATCGATTTCTTTTGAAGGGGGAAGTTTGCTGATTCCGGTATCGGTTGAATTAGTGAATACAACCATTCCAGAGACATTCTTTGTAGAACAGAACTATCCAAATCCGTTTAATCCTGCTACACGCATTCGGTTTGGTTTACCGTCTGCTTCGCAGGTTACCGTTAAGATTTTCAATATCAGCGGACAGGAAGTCGCTATGTTATTTAATGGTCATAAAACTGCTGGAGTGTATGAACTGGAATTCGATGCGACCAATCTCAGTTCCGGTGTATACTTTTACCAAATCCAGGCAGGTTCAAATGTACAAGTTAAACGCATGCTTCTATTGAAGTAATTGGTAATTTGTAATTAGGAATTAGTAATTAGTAATTGGGAATTAGTAATTAGTAATTGGTAATTAGTAATTGGAATTTCTAACAGGATAAAAACAAAACTTAATTAAATTGGAGGAGAGCATATGAAAAAGATGAAATACCCATTTTTTACAGTACTCTTTGTACTGTTTTTATCAGGATTTGCCTTTGCCCAGGCTGTAGGGGATTACCGGTCTGCCGCCAATGGAAACTGGAGCGCAGCAGCAACCTGGGAGAGATTTGATGGATCAAGCTGGGTCGCCGCTAGTAATCCTCCTGTCGGATTCGGGATACTTATTACTGTAGATGGAACTGATACGGTACGAGTAGATATGGCGGTGACCATCACGGATCAGATTCTCAGGGTAACAGATAATGCACTCGTCGAAGTTACCACGGGTTCGCTTGATGTAACTTTTAATGGCGTCTACGATCATGCTCGCGATGGAGGAGCCATACCTTTAGCTAACTGGAATACTGGAGGCACTCTAGTGCTGTCGGGCACGGTACAGGATGCCCCTGCTAATCGCAACCAGAATTTCTGGCATGTGCGTTTCAATACTCCTAATTTAGGCCGCAATCGTGACATGGGTTGGAATGGTAATACCATAAACGGTAATGTTCATATGGTTAATTCCGGATTATATAGATGGCAAATGACGTCAGCTGCAGCAAATGATACGGCAGAGTTTACAATCATGCAAGGTATTCAGGTCTCGGATGGTACTTTAGCAGTTCAGGGAACAAGCAATGCGAATACAACTTTTATCGTACATGTATACGACGACGTCATTGTAGGCGGTGGTAACTTCTCGCTGGCACGGGGTTCCCAGGGGAGTGGTTCGGGTACTACAACCATGTATCTACACGACGGTGATTTAACTATATCAAACGCGACAATTCAAAATTCCAATCCGACTCCAGGAAATGCAAAATTTGTTTTTTCCAAAAATGATACCCAGGTAGTTAATTTTACTAATGTCACTTATGGTGGAGGCGGAATCAATTTTGAGGTTTCTGATTCGTCTACAATGCAGGTAGTAAACTATATGACCATCAACGGTCTACTGGTCAACAAGGGGAACATTGATGTTGCCGGATATTTGACCTTTGCCGATGGTTCGGTTTATGAGCATGCCCGCGACGCTGGCAGCATCCCTACAGCTACCTGGGAAGCGGGATCCACCTTATTGATGACCGGCACTGTGCAGGACGCGCCGAGTAACCGGGTTCAGAATTTTTATAATGTCACCTTCAACACCCCCAACCTTGGACGCAATCGTGATATGAGCTGGACTGGTAATACTATCAGCGGTGATGTCAGAGTAATAAATTCAGGAGCGAACAGATGGTATCTGACTTCTGCCGCAGCAGGTGCTTCCGCATCGGTAACCATTATGGGGGATGTGATTCTGGAAGCCGGTGCTTTATCAGCACAAGGAACGAGTAATGCCAATACAACAATTATAGTCAATCACTACGGCAATATCAATGT
>Ga0153915_10007427_pt1 | contig 10332 bp, 6 predicted proteins | sample Opewatmetagenome_2_FD_107003 | JGI IMG/M metagenome (GOLD analysis project Ga0153915, IMG submission 107003) | Freshwater wetland microbial communities from Ohio, USA - Open water 3 Core 3 Depth 3 metaG | ecosystem: Environmental > Aquatic > Freshwater > Wetlands | place: USA: Ohio, Lake Erie... | reverse complement strand
TCGTCGCCCGAATGGACGCAAAGTACTTGGGAAACGCCGTCACCATCTGCGCCAGACTCGACGCCGTCAGGCCTCGCACTCTGATGAAATCCACCAGACCGGCTGACGCGACGTCCAGGTATCTCGTTTGAAACTCGCTCGTCGACCCATTCTTTCCGCCCGCGTCATAGGCTGCCCAAAAATGGATCAGGTCCGAGGTGATGATTTGCGCCGTGGCGGGATCCGCGCTCGTGATCGGGGGTGTCGGCGCGGTGGGCTCGGATCCTCCAGCACCTCCGCAGGCCGCGGCAAGGCCCAAGAGGAGGAGCAGCGAGCGAACCTTCACGAGCTTGGTCATAGGAAGCGTTTTTCCTACGCGTTCATGGCCGGCGTGCGCGCCACGGTCTTCGATAGATGAATAATAGTGAAAAGCCCGACACCTCACTCCACGATTTTCGCGATCCAGAAATCGCTGGCGAGATCGGAGCTGAGCACGTACGCCAGCGGGAGCGTCCCGTATCCGCCCTGCGCCCACGACTTACCCCAACTGTTCCGAAACCGGACGCGCGATTTCGTGTATCCCGTCATCACGATCGCGTGCCCGCCGAGCAGCTTCTCGCTTTTCTTCGGCATCGGCACGAGCCCGGTCTTCGCCACGGCATCGGACTCGAACGAATCGTAGACGGAGATGCCGAATACGATCGGATAGCCCCCAGCGAGCGTGCGCTTGATCCCGACCTCGGTCTGCTCGACCCGCTCGTACGACAGACACAGATGCTTCTGCGCCGCGGCCATGTACGCCGTGGGCGGCGCCTTCGTGAAGCGGGATATCACATACGGCCACAGCGATTCCGGCCCGGCGCCTTGCTTCGCGATCACCTTCATGCCGTCGCGGATTTCGGCGCCGGCGTCCGACTTCACCGTGCGCTCGATCACGCGCTCGCCGTAGTAGATCGCCAGACGGCTTGGCGCGAAGTCGGCGAGCTTCTGCCGGCGCAACTCGTACTCGAACGCGCCGCCGATCGCGTTGGCCGTGCAGCTTCCCAACTGACCCTGATCGTACACGGGCGGCATCGCGGGGCGCGTCGAGAGGTCGACGCTGGCGGGCAGCGCCGCGAGCCTCAACGGCGCAACGACCTTCGCGGCGCGATCGCGAAGATCCGGGGTATCAGGACGCCAACCATAATGTTGGATCTTGCGAGGTTTCAGTGCCGTCATGGTTTCTTCCTGGTTCGTGAAGGGCGTCGCCGACGGTGCCATCGGCGGTTCCGGTCGCGGCAGCGTCCTTTTCAATCGGATCGGAAATTGTACAACAAACAATACGCAACATCGACCCGCCGTGCGGACGTCGGAACAATGTGCATGCTTCAGCATCGTCGAAGGTACCAGCACGCGAACGCACATAGCAGAAAGAGCCAGACCATAGGCCTGGCTCTCACACCATCGACACGCCAAACCTACGGTTTCAAGAACTTTGCTACGCCGCCGTGCTTCGAGCATGCACCGCGACGGTTGGCGGCGTGCGAGTACATACCGTCTTTGCACTGGGCAATCGCGTCGGTCGGATCGTTGTCCTCGCCCCGCTTGCTCGAGGGTTTCGTCGCCGTCTTTGGAGCGGCTGTAGCGCTGGGTGCTTGCGACTTCGCTTCAGAACGCGCGCGGGCGGGTGACGTCGCCGGCACCGCGGCCGGAAGGCTCGGCGTCGTTGCGGCGGTTGCAGCCGGCACGGCACCCTTGACTCCGCCGTGACCTGAACACGCGCCGCGACCCGCCTTGCTCATCGTGCCGTCGGTGCAGGTGACCTGGGCGGTCGATGCCGCTTTGGTAGCTTCGGTCTTCTTTTCAGCTTTCTTGGCGGCGGCCGTCGCCTTGGCGTCGACGCCACCGTGTCCCGAGCACGCGCCCTTCCCGGACGCGGCGGAGGTGGTGCCATCCTTGCAAACGCTGGCTGCAGCCTGGGCTTGCAGCTGCGCGCCGTACAGGCCAATCGTCAATAGTGCGGCAGCGACCGAGAGGATTCGTCCACGCATTTGAGACTCCGCGAGTTAGGCTCGCCTTTCTGACCTTGCCTGAACTCGGTTCGTCACCGGCCCCATCCAAGAGGCCTGAAACGCCGGCCCGCTTGCGCGACCGGCGTTTTGGCATGGGCCAAGACACGGACCGAGGCTCACATGCCGCCGACACCCTAGGGTGGCGGTCTGGAGTCGCGACCGCCACAGTCATCGCCGGCCGGCTATCTTCGACATAACCCAAGAATCGTTGAACTCGTGGACGCGTACCGGCTCAGTAGCGAGGAGGTCGTCGCCGCGCTCGGGACCGACGTCCATCGCGGCCTGAGCGACGATGAAGCGCGTGACCGGCTCGAAACGATCGGTCGCAACGAGCTCGCGGCGGAGCCACCGGTCCCCGCATGGCGCCGGTTCGCTGCCCAGTTCAAGGACGTCCTCGTCATCCTGCTGCTCGTCGCAACGGCCGTCTCGGTCGCCGTCTGGTCATATGAGCGGAGCGAGGCGCTTCCATACGAGGCGATCGCGATCTTCGCCGTGGTGCTGCTCAATGCCGCCATGGGCTTCATACAGGAGTCCCGCGCCGAAGCCGCGGTTGCGGCACTCCGCGCGATGTCGGCCGATGCGGCGACGGTCCTCCGCGGCGGCGAGCGGAAGCGAGTGCCGGCAGTGGAGCTCGTGCCGGGTGACGTGGTGCTCATCGAGGAAGGCGATACCATTCCGGCCGATGCCCGCGTCGTCGAGTCAACGTCGCTCCAGACGGCCGAAGCATCGTTGACCGGCGAGAGCTTGCCGGTTTCAAAGGATGCTGATGCGATCGCCGACGACGCGACGCTTGGCGATCGGTCGAACATGCTGTTCAACGGCACAGCCGCGACGTATGGGCGCGGCGTCGCCGTCGTGACGGCCACGGGCATGCGGTCCGAGATGGGCCGCATCGCCGGCATGCTGCGCGACACGGAAAGCGAGCCGACTCCACTACAACGTGAGCTCGATCGCACCGGCAAGCTGCTGGGGATGATCGTCGTGGCGATTGCCGTCGTGATGATCGCGACGATCGTCCTTATCGAGGACATTCACGGCATCGCCGCGCTCCTCGACGTGTTCATCCTCGGCATTGCGCTCGCGGTCGCGGCCGTGCCCGAGGGGCTTCCGGCGATCGTGACGGCTGTGCTCTCGCTTGGCGTGCAGCGAATGGCAAAGCGCAACGCGATCGTGCGTCACCTTGCCGCTGTCGAGACGCTCGGATCGGCGAGCGTGATCGCGTCCGACAAGACGGGCACGCTGACGAAAAACGAGATGACGGTGCGTGTCGTCGTCACGGCGAGCGGACGTGTCTCGTTCAGCGGATCGGGCTACGCGCCAGACGGTGAGGCGCGGCGCGAAGGCGGTGGACCGATCGACGGGACCTTGCGCGTGGAGTTGGATCGCGCGTTGGCCGCCGCGGACCGCGCGAACAACGCGACCGTGCGCGAGGTCGGAGGCCGATGGCTCGTTCAGGGCGACCCGACCGAGGGCGCGCTCCTCGTCGCCGCGCGCAAGGCGGGCATTCACTCCGACGCGCTCGACGCTCGGCTGCCGCGGGTCGGCGAGGTCCCATTCTCGTCCGAGCGAAAGCTGATGACGACGCTGCATCGCGATAAGGAGCGCGATCAACGAATGGTCGCGTTCACGAAGGGTGCGCCCGACGTCCTGCTTGCACGGTGCTCGCGCGAGCTCGTCGGCGAAGAGGCGCGCCCGCTCACGCTCGAGCGGCGCCGCGAGATCGAAAAGCTCACCGAGTCGCTGGCCGATGAGGCGCTCCGCACGCTCGGCGTCGCCATCCGCCGCCTGCCGGCCGACTCGCCGTTCGCCAACGGCTCGGGCCTCGATGCGTCGGTCGAGCAGGATCTCGTTTTCGCTGGATTGGTCGGAATGATCGACCCGCCGCGCGACGAGGCACGGGAATCCGTTGCGCGGGCCAGACGTGCCGGCGTTCGGCCGATCATGATCACCGGCGATCATCCGCGAACTGCGTCGGTGATCGCTCGCGAGTTGGGAGTCGCGGACGACGCGCGTGCCGTCACCGGCGCCGAGCTCGAACGCATGAGCGACGAAGAGCTCGAGCGAACGGTGGCCGCCGTCTCGGTCTATGCGCGGGTCAATCCGGAGCACAAGCTGCGAATCGTGAAGGCGTTGCAGCGTAGTGGAGCCACCGTCGCGATGACGGGCGACGGTGTGAACGACGCGCCGGCGCTCAAGACCGCGGACATCGGCGTCGCGATGGGGATCACCGGGACGGACGTGTCCAAAGAAGCGTCGGACATCGTGCTCGCCGACGACAACTTCGCCTCGATCGTGGCCGCGGTGGAGGAGGGGCGCGCGATCTTCGCGAACATCCGCAAGTTTCTGCTCTACCTGCTCTCCTCGAACATCGGTGAGGTGCTGACGATGTTCGTTGGCGTCGTGCTGGCCGTCCCCCTCGGCCTTCCGGCGGAGCACGGCGTGATCGTGCTGCCGCTGCTCGCGACGCAAATCCTCTGGATCAACCTCGTGACCGACGGAACGCCCGCGCTTGCCCTGGGCGTCGATCCAACCGATGCGACATCGATGCGCCGGCCTCCGCGCCCACGTGGCGAACGCGTGGTCACGAGTCGGATGTGGCGCAGCATCTTCGTTGTCGGCGCCGTCATGGCCGTGTCAACGCTCTTCGTCCTCGACGCGTCGCTGCCCGGCGGATTCGTCGACGGTGCCGGCAGCCTCGCCTACGGACAAACCATGGCGTTCACGACGCTCGTGCTCGGGCAGTTGTTCAATGTGTTCAACGCGCGCTCGGACGAGCGGAGCGCGTTCGCCGGATTGTTCGCGAACCGGTGGCTCTGGGCCGCGGTGGTTCTCTCGCTCGGCCTGCAGTTCCTGGTGCTCTACCCTCCCCCGATGCAGAGGGCATTCAGCACCGTCGCGCTGAGCGCGGGCGATTGGGCGCGCTGCACGGCGGCGGCAAGCACGGTGTTGTGGGCGAGTGAGCTCGCCAAGCTGCTGACTCGGTGGCGGCTGCGCACGCGAGCGGTCGTTTTCCCGGCGCCGATTGGCTAGTTCGCCACCTTCCGATGGGTCTTGACGTCGATCGTCACCATGTCGAAGCGGGACTGCTGCAGATTCGTCGCGCCCACCTGATGGAATCCGATGCTGAGGTGCTTTGCGTTGGCGATCACGCGCAGGTAGCCGTACTCGTGATCATTGTACTTCTCTAATGTGAGCCCCCTCGCGTCGACCACCGGATTGGCGTCGAGGTAGTCGACCCTGCAATTGAACCCCGGCTCCTGCGATGGCCCGCCGCTCTTGCTCTGCGTCACCGTCAGGACGTTGTGACCGCTGTCGCCACAGATGAGAAATGGGACGTCGAACGACTTGCCGCCCCAACGGACTTTTCGCGTGTAGCGTTGGTAGTTGTGCGCATGGCCGGAAAGGAATGCATGCGGGTAGACGCCGACGTCCTTGCAGACGGAATCGATCTCGCGAAGCATTGCGAGGCTGCTCCCGTGGTTCCCGCCGCCGCGATTGCCCTGCTGCGGAGAGGCATACGCAAACGGTGGATGATGCACGGCGAGGAGCACGGCGCCCTGATAGTCATCCTTCTTGATCTTCCTGAGCTGTGCGCGGAGGAAGGCGATTTGATGGTCAGGGACGTCGGGCCACTGCGTGTCCTTCGGATTTTTCGCGCCGGTGTGGCTCGAGATGACTCCAGGATCCTCGAGGGCGTTGCTGAACAGCCCAATGATCCGAACGAATGGCGCGTCTAGCCTGAAGTAGACCCCGGGCTGCGTCATTGCCGTCCGATGCAGCGACCTCGCGTCCTGCGTGATTTCGGGATGTTCGGCGCAGAAATTTCGCATGAACACGGCGAGCGGCCGCTTGGCCTCTGGCGTGCCGGGAACGACGAACGAGTCGTGATTGCCTGGGATGGCGAAGATCGGCGCCGGATAGTTCCGGAACGGGTCGTAGAATTGATCGTAGTAGTACTCCGGTTCACCGAAATCGTAGACGACATCTCCGAGATGATAGGCGAACGCGGGCCGATTCATCGCGTCGGAGGTGTTGCAGTCCTCGGCCACCTGATCGGTGACCTGCAGCTCGTTGCGATACCTCTTGCCTTGCGTCGTCACCCCGCTGTCGCCGAGAACGTGGAACACGATCTGACCGTTCTTGGTGATCGCGTCCTCGACATCCTTGCCGCGCGCGCCGTACGCTTGGGCGAGCGTACACAATTTGTCATCGGCGAGTCGAGACTTCGGGAAGGCCACGACGTCCTTGGCCAACAGGTCCTTGACCGCCGCGTACGTCGCCGCGTCGGACTTGTGAGGCTCCTTGAAGCCGGTAGGATCGGGAATGTCCTGATCTTCGCGGAAGATCGGTTCGTCGAAGAGCGGCTGGGGCAGGCGAGTCGTGGCAGCGCGCATGGCGACATCTCGCAGCGGGTGAAAACTCCGGCAATCTAGCGTTCGGGCCCACCTACGAGCGAATCGATCAGATGCGGCGGCGCAGCCGCCGCAATTTCAATCCATCGTCATGACCAACTCGGAGCGAGCTCATGATGTCGTCCGCCGATGACGCCATTGCGAGGGCTACGGAGAGCGCGTCAGCGAGAGCGGGCAGCTCCCGGTGTCGACCGAGTGTATGAATCCGTCGAACCGATCCGCTGCGCGCAGGCGTCCGGTATAGGGAGGGCCGTAACCACTGTCGAACATCAGCGCGCCGAGCACGACGTCGCCCGCGCGGTTCGCCGTCAACGAGACCGTGCCGGCACTGCCCAGGCTCGAAACGACGCAGCCCTGGGCCGTTCCGGCCGCGATGCTGTACGTCCCCGACCCGAACACCGAATCCGCGGTCCAGGTCAACGCGAGCGACACGGACAGTCCGCCCGACGCACCACGCCACACCCCGTTCAGATTCGTTCCGGGCGGTACGGCGACGGGATCGGCCACGACGAGCGTACCGGCGTTTACTTCAGCATGGAGCGTCGGCGACGCGATGGTCGACTGAACCGTGAACCGATAGGCGCTCGGCGGCAGCGAGTCGCCGAGAACTTTTTCGATCGCCATCCGCCACTCGAATGACGCCGAGCCCTTCGCGGACAGCGTACTCTGAATCGCGCGAACGGGACAGGCGAGCAGCGGGCCCGCGTGCGCTGAATCCCAGACAAGAACGTCGCCGCGGTACATGCGCACGTCGAGCGGTCCATTGCCGACACAATCCTCGCCCCAGAGAATTTGCTGGTCGGTCGCCGAAAGATTCTCCAGCGTCGATGTGGCGACGAGCGTGCGTGCGGCACTGGAATCGATTCGGATCGCCGCCGTCTCGCGGATGTCGCCCTCGGTGACCGGCGCGGGTTCGGTCCCGGATGACGAGCAAGCGATCACCCCGATCGCCGCGATCGTCAACAGAATGCCACGGGGTTGCATCATATAATGATTAACCGCTAATGCGTGCCCGTGGTTCCAGTGGGCTACGAGGGCCTGGGCCTAGTCCGCTCGCAGGGCGACAATCGGATCAACCCTCATCGCCCGGCGCGCCGGGATCCCGGTCGCGACAATCGCGATCACGACCATCCCCGCCGCGGCGGCAATGAATACGGTCGGATCGCCGGGACTCACGGAAAAGAGCAGCGACGATACGATCCGGGCGCTCGCTGCCGCACCGCCCAGGCCGACGACGAGTCCCGCGATCAACAACGCTCCTGCTTGCGACGCAACCGCGCGGAGGACGTCGAAAGGTCGCGCGCCAAGCGCCATACGGACGCCGATCTCCTTGGTCCGTTGCGCGACGGAGTACGCGATCACGCCATAGAGCCCGATCGCCGCGAGCAGCAGCGCGACCGCGGCGAGAAGAGCGAGAAGCTGCGCCGCGGTTTGCTGTGAGCGGAGCGGTGCACCGATGTACTCCGTGAGCGACATGGCGTTGAATGCGGGCACGGCGGGATCCGCCGACTTCACCGCCTCGGCGATCGTTCGTACCGCCTGATCCACCGGCGCCGCGGTGCGCGCGAGGAACGTGTACCCGTACTCCGGGCGATACACCTGCCGCACCGGAACATAGAAGTAGGGCGTGGGCGGTTCGGTGAGACGATAGTTCTTCACGTCTTTCGCCACACCGACGATCGTGAACCATTTGCCCCAGCCGTGCACCTTGACGCCGAGCGTCGAGCGGCCGCGGAGGAAGTGCCGCTCGAACGCCTCGTTGACGATCATGACCGGCGCGTGCGCGGAATCATCGTCAAATCTGAAGTCTCGGCCGGCGACGAGCGGAATCCCCATCGTTCGGAAATAGTCGGGCCCAATCGCCCCGCGATAGAGCTTCATGTTCTCGTTGCGTTCGGGCGCGTACCCCTCGACGATCAAATCCTCCCACGATCCCTCGCCCATGCTGAGCGGTACGTAGTCCGTATAGCTCACCGCCGACACGCCGGGCTCGCGACGAATACGGTCGGACACGCGACGAAGGAATGCGTCGGCGTACGCCGAGTCGTACCCAGCGAGCGTCAGGCTCACCGACGCCATCGCGACCTGATCGGCATCGAAGCCCGGTGAGACGGAGCGCGCGGAGCGGAAACTCTCATAGAAGAGTCCCGCCCCTACCAGTGAGATCACGGCCAGGGCCATCTCGGCAATGACGAGCATGCTGCGCAGTCGCGTCGCGTGAATGCCGCCGCTGGCTCCGCGGGCGCCGTCGTTGAGGGCCTCGCCGAAGCGCTCGCGCGACCCGTGCAGCGCCGGCGCAATGCCGGCGACGAGCGTCGCAGCGCACGCCAGCGCGGCCGTGAATGCCAACACGCCGGCATCGACATGCGGATCGAGCAACGACGGCGCCGCGAACGACGGCAGGAGCCAATGAAGTGAGCGCGAGAGCCAGACGGTGCAGAGAAGCCCGAGTGCTGAGCCGGCGACCGCGAGGATCGATGCCTCGGTCAAGAGCTGTCGCACGAGGCGCCTGCGAGGCGCACCCAACGCGAGTCTGAGGCCGAGCTCACGGCGGCGGCCCGTCGCGCGCGCCAACAGAAGGTTCGCCATGTTGGCACAGGCAATGAGGAACACGAGACCGCAAGCGCCCATGAGCACGATGAGCGGCGCACGGAGCGCGTCCTGAACACCCCAGTGAGATTGCCAGAGCGGCATCAGCGTGCCGCTCATTCCCTCGCTTCGGCCGCCGTTTACCTTGGCCATGAACGAGGCGAAGCGCATGACTTCGTCGCGCGCGGCCGCCGGGCCGATACCCGGCGCGATTCGCGCGAGCACGCGGAAGGTTCGCCACCCCCGGTCGCGGAGCATCGAGCTAATGGTGGGTGCGATCTGGGCAACCATCGTCGCCGGCACCCAAATCCCGATGTTCTCGCCGGGCATCGAGCCGTGGAACGTCGGGGGCGCCACACCGATGATCGTGAACGGATACCGGTTGATGCGCACGACGCTTCCGATCACGGCGCTGTCACCGTGCCAACGGCTCTGCCAAAGTCCGTACCCGATCACGACAACCGGCTGCGCGCCCTCCGCGGCGTCCAGGTTCGGGGGAAAGAATCGGCCGAGGGCGGGAGATACGCGGAGCACGTCGAAGAAGTTCGACGAGACGAGCTCGCCCGCGCGACGCTCGGAGCGCGCCTCATCGCCGATCGAGAGCGGGATGGGATACGTGGCAGCGAGGCCGTCAAACGACTTGAGATACCTGCGGAAGTCTCGGAAATCGAGCCACGAGGTCGGCGTCCAACTCCCCGACGGCGTGGTGGACTCGAGCGCCTGAATGCGATTCGGATCCCCGGCGCCGGGGAGGGGATCGAGCAAGACGGCGCGAGTCCAACTGAACACCGTCGCCGTGGCGGCGATGCCGATCGCCAGCGTGAGCACGATGGTGGCGGCGAGCGCCGGTGCTCGGCGCAGCTGGCGGAGCGCGAATCGAATATCCATGAGAAAAGACTCGAGTGTGGGCCACTGCCACGTTTCCCGCCCGTCTTCCTGCACTCGCGTGACGTTTCCGAATGCGCGACGGGCGGCGAGCACTGCATCCGCGCGCGACATGCCGCGCGCGACCAAGTCGTCGACCTTCTCCTCGAGGTGTGCCTCGATCTCCGCGGTCAGGTCGTCGTAGATGCGACGGCGATGGAACAGCCGATCCGCCCATGTCATGTCTACCCTCCGGCCAGCACGAGATTGATGCCCTCGAACATGCGCGCGAAGCTCGCGACCTCGCGCGTGAGGTGCTTGGCGCCGTCCGGTGTGAGTCGGTAGATGCGTACGCGGCGATTGGTGGATGACACGCCCCACTCGGCGTCGACGAGTCCGTCTTTCAACAAGCGCTGCAGGGCGGGGTAGAGCGACCC
>Ga0153915_10007426_pt1 | contig 10332 bp, 18 predicted proteins | sample Opewatmetagenome_2_FD_107003 | JGI IMG/M metagenome (GOLD analysis project Ga0153915, IMG submission 107003) | Freshwater wetland microbial communities from Ohio, USA - Open water 3 Core 3 Depth 3 metaG | ecosystem: Environmental > Aquatic > Freshwater > Wetlands | place: USA: Ohio, Lake Erie... | reverse complement strand
TCGCCGAGGCGTTTGAACCTGAAACCTTCCTGCCTGAGGAAGTGAGGCCTCTTCTTCGACATCGCGTTCCGCATATCGAGCAGGTCCTTGGTCGCGGCGTCGAGCTCGGGCTTCAGCTTCACGATGTATCCTCCCCTCTCGACGACCTCGCCCTCTTTCGCCTCCGGGACCTGAGCCTCCTCGATGATCACGGCTTCCTCTTCCACCGGAGCCTGCGCCTCTTTCTTCCCCTCCTCTTCCGGAGCCGCGATCTTCCTCGCTTTAGCCTCGGCCGGCGCTTTCTCGGCCTCCGCCGGGGGCTCCTCCAGGACTCCCTTCTCCTCGATTATCTCTATCCAGTGGTCAGCTATCTTCGGTCCTATGCCCCTGAGCTTGTCAACGATCTCCTTCTTTCTCGCATCGTCGTAGAGCGCGTCGAGCAGGTCTGAAAGGGATCTGATGCCCATCTCCTCGAGTCCTTCGGCATATTCGTCCTTGTAGTACGGTAGATCCGATATCTCACGTATTTCGCCCTTCACCTTGCTCATTTGCTCATCCTCCCGGCCTTCTCGACGATATATGCCCCGTCCTGGAACACTCGGGAGTCGAATTTCTTTATCTTAGTGCTACGCTCTATGTTCGCTGCGGTCTGTGACACCGCCTCCAGGTCGGCACCCGTCAGGACTATGTCGTTACCTTTGACCGCTATCTTCGTGTCCCTGACTATGTCCGCCTTCCTCGGGGTCCTCTCTCCGAGGAAGTTCTCGATGATGAATTTGTTCCCCTTTGCGTAGGCCTTGATCGGGAAGTGAGAATAGACGATCTTCATCTTGTACTCGAAACCGCTCGTCACTCCGTCCATCATGTTCCTTATGTGGGAGGCGAAGGTCCCGACGACGGCCTTGTCCTTGACCCTCGGCATCTCGCAGCTCACGACGATCTTGCCTTCCTTCTCCATGATCTTCGCCCTGTTGTGGACGAACTCCCTGGACAGCTTGCCGTTGGGGCCGGAGACCTTCACTAATTGCCCGTCGATCTCCACCTTGACCCCGACGGCGATGTTGATCTTCTCTTCTATCATACCAGTCATTGTCATTTGATCGACCTCAATACACGTACGCCAGGAGTCTACCCCCAACACCGAGCTCCTTCGCTTTCATATGGGTTATCACACCTTCGGTCGTTGTGAGAATGAGGACTCCGAAGTCCTGAGCAGGCAAGTATCTTGCCTCGTACTTCTCGAGGTCCGTCTTCCTGACAGAGTACCTCGGCTTGATCACGCCGCAGTTGTTTATCTTCCCCTCTATCTTCACTTTGAAAAAGCCCGCGCGACCATCCTCGACAAACTCGAACTGGTCGATGTAGCCGGACTCCTGCATGACCTTCAGCACCCTCCCGATCAGCTTCGAGGATGGCCTGACCATGCACTCCTGCTTTCCAACGGTCGCTGCGTTCTTTATTGTTGACATGGCATCGTTCAACGGGTCGCTCTGCATTGTTTCACCTCATGAGTACTTCTTGAATCCGATCTGCGGTGCGATCTCCCGGAAGCATTGTCGACAGAGATGCATGCCATACCGTCGGACTATTCCGCGTTTCCTGCCGCAGCGCACGCAGCCTCTCTTCCTGCCAAACTCCTTCTTCGGCTTCACTCGACCACCTCGACATCGAACTTCTCTTTCATGAAATTGATAGCCTCTTCCTTTGACATCACGTGGTCCCTCGGGACCTTGCGCTTCATGATCCTTCTTCTCGCGATCCTGTAGCCAGGGCGCGTGATCGATACGCTGACGTCCATTCCGAATATGCCGACCTCTGGGTCATACTTCATGCCCTCGAAGTCCGTGTAATCCGTGATCCCGAATGAGAGATTGCCCCTCTGATCGAACGAATACACCGCCACCCTGTTCTCTCTGATCCAAAGGGCGCGTTTCAGGAAATCCTCAGCGTCCTCTCCCCTCAGCGTGACCTTGCATCCGATGGGCATTCCCGTCCTCACGCCCAGGTCTCTGTTCGTGATCTTCGCTGTCGTGACGACTGGTTTCTGTTTGGTAAGCAGCTCCAGCACCTTCTGCGCCTTTGTCAATCGCTCGCCCGCGTCCCCGACGCCAATGTTCACGACGACTTTCTCGATCCTTGGCCGCCTCATCGCATCGCTCATACCGCTCTCGCCTCCGGCAGCTCGATCTCAGGCACCTTCGAGCCGACGACGAACACGTTGTCCTTCACCGTCGAAGTGCCGTCCTTGAATCTCACGATGTTCGGGTCCGGGGTCCTCGTCACGATGTAGTCCTCGATGACCGCCGTCTGTCCCGCGTGTGCGCCGCTGATGATCATAGCAATGCTGCCCTTCGTCAGCTTGTAAGTGTCCAGGATCTTCTGGGTCGGGACCTCGATCTTCAATACGTCCCCAGTCTTGTAAGTGTCTGAATCGACAATGATGCTGCGACCGTCGTGCAGTCCGAGCTGAGTCTTGGCGTCCTTCACAGTCGTCTTGCTCTCAATCCTGCAGAGCTTCCACTGTTCCTTTCCTTGAGGGATTTTGGCGAGCTCGAACTTTCCCCTGCGGTCCAGGAGCATTCTGTAGTGCTGGTTCAACTTGGGGATAGACAATACGTCCATGAGGCCGACCGGGAACTTCCTGCTCTTCACGATCCTGCCATCCACAAAAATGTCACCACTGCTCAGGATGCGCCTCGCTTCCACCGCGGTATCGCACAGGTGCAACATGTCCCTCATGACAACCAGCACCGGCATGCTCATCTCGACGGAATGCGGCCCTGGTGAAGGCGCCGCTATCCAGTGCTCGGTCTTTCTCGGAATCGGCCAGCTCCTAGGAGCGGTCAAACGCTTCATCTCTCTGGTCACAACTAGCCCTCCTTTCCGCGCTGGAGTCTCTCCTTGCGCCATGAATCTGAAAGATCAAGTTTCGTAATGACGACCTTGGACGCGTGAACGGATCGGGCGGTCTGCGCCCCGTCCGCCTTAGTGGTCGTTACTCCCTCGACGGTCAGCCTTCCGTGCTTGGTGTCCACCTTCGAGACCTTTCCTTCTGTCCCGACGATGTCCGCATCCCCGCGGACGATCATCACCGTATCGCCCTTTATGACTGGCACAGACCTCTTCCTGTGCTCCTTCATCAGGGCACCGCTGAGGTGCGAGGAGACCGCGCGCCTCCTCACGTGCGCCGGAGCGTTGAACAGAGCCTTCCTCTGCTTCCTTGCCTTGCTGCTATCCACCATCATCATCACCTAGATTATCATCGAGGCCGTGGCGGCTATTCTCGGCCATCTCTCCGCAGCCTCCCTGGCCACGGGTCCCTTGATGTCGGTCCCCTTCGTCTCTCCTGTCTCGGTCGTCACGACAGCTGCGTTATCCTCGAAGGCGACCATCGTTCCGTCGGACCTCCTGAAGGGTCGCCTCTGTCGGACAATGACCGCGTAGACGATCTGTCTCCTCATCTCAGGCGTGCCCCTCTTCACCGATGCTACCACTATGTCCCCGATCCCCGCACGGGGGTACCTGCGGATGACTCCGTGATACCCCGGCACCGCGATGACCGAGACGGACTTCGCGCCAGTGTTGTCTATGACGTCGAGCACAGAACCCGTCTGAATCCCACGCGTCTGCTTGCCAGCCAGCCCCTTCAAGAACCATCACCTCTTCCCGACTATCGTGAAAGAAACAGTCTTGCTTATCGGTCTGCACTCCATGATCGTGACGTTGTCCCCGACCTTTGCGCCAAGGCAGGGGGGATTGTGAACCGGGTATCGACTGGTCCTTTTCTCGTAACGCTCGTATTTCTCGACGTATCGCAGATAGTTCCTCTCCACTATCGCCGTCTTGTCCATTTTCGTGGAGACCACGACTCCGTCCAAGGACTGTCCTCGGACGACCAGATGTCCGTGGAACGGGCAGTTCTTGTCGTCGCATGTGGTCTCTGGAGCTTTAACATCAATTCCAATATCCCTAGTATCGCCTTTCATTGACTCACCTGGTCTTCTTGATCCGGTCCTCTGGTCGGTGCTGTATCTCCGATCCGTTGACCGCTATCTTCTCGTTCCCATATGTGAAAAGGAACTCGTTGCCTGGTTTGGGGACCACTTTTTCCTTTCCATCATGCACGATCACGATGGTGTTCTTCGTCTCGTCGACGACCCTTCCCTTCAGTGATACGTAGCCCTGATGCGATGATGCAGTGACTTCCGCTTCCAAACCGATGAATTCCTGTTTCATGAAATCCCTCTTTTTCATAGAGCACTCATCTTACGTCGGTCTTGAATCCCATTTCTTCCAGGGTCTCCTTCACTTTCCTCTTGTGTTCGCCCTGTAGCTCGATCTTGCCGTCCTTGGCCGTTCCGCCTGCAGCACACTTGGTCTTCAGCTTCCTGGCTAGGTCGTCAATGTCTATGTCGTCCGCGTCGATCCCCTCGATAACAGTCACGGTCTTGCCGTATCTCCTGCTATCGGTGTAGATTCTGACCTTCTGCTGCTCGCGTGCGATCTCCTCGCACATGCACAATTCCTTGGGTAGCCCACATACGGGACAGATTTCAGCCATTACTTCTCTTCCTCCTTCTCGACGGTGAGTATCCGGGCAATGTTCGTTCTGAGAGCTCGAATTCGTCCGGGGTTAGCGGGAGCGCCACCCATGGCGGCGGTCCCCCTCTCGTGCATGAGCTCGTCCTTCAGCTCGCGGAGCTTCGTGAGTCGGTCTCCCTTGCTCATCTGTCTGATATCTGACGTCTTCAGCAATGCCATCTCTCACTACACCTCCTTCGAGCCATCTGTTTCGGGGACATCAGGTCCCTCAACTGCTGGCTTCTCCTCCGCTGGTGCGGGAGCGCCAGATTCGCCGGTCGATCCCTCTTTCTTCCCTGACCCCTCAACCGTCTCCTTCACTATTTCAACAGCCTCGTCCTCGGCGGTCTTCTCCTCGACTGGGGTCGACTCCGGTTGAGCCGGATCCTCTTTCGGAAGAAGCAGATCTGCCATCTCTGGCATTGCCTCGACCGCCTTCTCCGGCGTCATGACTTCCACCTCGTCCGGAAGTTTCGCGGTGGGGTCCATAATCTCGACCTTCACCCCGATGACGCCGGGCTTCAGCTTTGCGACCGCAAAGCCTACCTTGATGAACTTGAGTCTGGGCTCGCCACAGAACTTGATGTAGCCCTCTTTGAACTTCTCAGTGCGGTGCCTCTGCCCCGTGAGCTTGCCGGAGATGACTATCTGGCAACCCCTCGCTCCATTGTCCATTATCCGCCTCACAGTGGAGTGGCCGGCCCTTCTGAAGTGCCAGCCTCTCTCAAGAGCGAACGCAAGCTTCTCAGCCATTATCTGTGCGTTCAGGTTGGCGTTCTCCACTTCCTGGACCTCGATCTGTGGGTTGTCGAAATTGAAATCCTCCTCGATGGCCCGTGTCAGCCCCTTGATAGCGGCACCCCTCCTTCCGATGACGATGCCGGGTCTCTCGGTGACAAGTGTCACACGCGTCCCCATCGGGGTCCTTTGCACGTCGACTCCTCCGAACCCGGCCCTGCCGACCTCCTTCATGAGGTACTCCTTGAGAAGGACCCTTCGGATGTTCTCAGTGACGAATTTCCTCTCGCTAGCCATCTATTCCAACTCCTCGAGAATGACTTCGATGTTCGCTGTCTGCTGGTTCCACTGCGTAGCCCTCCCATAGGCTCGGGGCATGAAGCCCTTCGTCGTTCTGCCTAGGTTCGTCGTCACGACAGTGACCTTCATGTTCTCGGAATCGAGGCCCTTGTACTCTGCGTTGTGTTTCGCGCTCTCGATCACGCCAAGGATCGCCCTCGCCGCCTTCTGAGGATACTTGCCGGGTCCAACACGTCTCTTGTGCGAGACCCCCATGTTGAACCGCTTTATCGGTACGGGGCGCTTGAGGCCGATGATCTCTTCAAGGATCCGGACCGCGTCCGTCACCTTCCTGCCCCTCAACATCGTACAGATCTCCCGCGAGTATTTCGGTGAAATGGGCAGCTCCTTGCCGATTGCCCTCGAAGTCTTGTCAGGGTCCGATTCAGTCGTGTATCCAACCATTTCATCACCTACTTGAGCGGCAGGAACTTGGAGGACCTTGTCGCACCAACTCCTGGACCTGAGTGCTTGACTTGCCTTCTGGTCATGGCGAACTCCCCGAGGAAGTGGCCGATCATCTCGACTCTGATCTCGATCTCCTTGAACTCCTTCCCGTTGTGCACCGCCACCTTCTTCCCGACGAACTCGGGCACGATCGGAATATCCCTGCGGTGGGTTCTCACCATCTCGTACTTGCCGGATTTGATCTTCTCGAAGCAGGTCCTCTGCTCCTCGTTCAATCCTCTCGTCATTGATCGCCTCACCCTGGAGGGCATAAGCGAAAGGACCTCATCGAATGGCATTGCCAGAAGCTCTTCCAGAGTGTAACCTCGATAAGTGAACTCTTTCTTTCGTCTTGACGTAATGGCGCCTTTCTTCTTACGTGCCTTCCTTCGTGAGGCCTTTGTCCCCGTCATCTTCTCCTCGGCCATTTCGATCACATCCTAACCTTCCTCTTGGGCGACAGGCGACCCACCTTCCTTCCAGGAGGTGCGTTCCTTCCGACAGTGCTGGGCTTGCCAACATGCTGGTGGGACCCTCCGCCGTGCGGGTGGTCCACAGGGTTCATCGCCACACCTCTGACCTTGAAGTGAGCCTTGCTCTTGCTCCTGTAAGCGTGAAACTTCGCGCCTGCCTTCCCGAAGGGCTTCTCCGTGTGCCCTCCCCCGGCCACGATCCCGATCGATGCCCTGCATGTCGGATCGAATGCCTTGAATGCACCAGAAGGCATCTGGACCACGACCTTCTCCCCTCGGCTCACGATCGCTGCGCCGGTACCCGAGCTTCGGACGAACTTCCCGCCATCGCCCGGTCGGGCCTCGATGTTGAACACGAGCGTTCCTTCAGGAATGCTGCCGAGCGACATGACGTTTCCGGATGCGATGGTACCAGCATTTCCAATCTCGATCTGCTGACCCACCTGGATGCCTTCTGCAGCTATGATGTTCACGACCTTCCCATCCAGGTCGACCTCGGCCAACGGGCTCGTCCTTCCCGGTGCATGCACCAAGTCGAGGATCCTGCCGGTCCCCGCTTTCGTATGGGGCATCCGGATGTCCCCGAGATGCCTGTGGCTCGGTGACCGATACTGAGACCCGCCCCGGCCACGCCTTTGCTGTCTGAGATTCTTTCCCATGATATCCCCTCAGAACACTCCGATTCTCATGCCGATGTCTTCCGCCGAGTATCCCTCAGCGAGCTTGACTATCGCATGCTTTCCGTCTTTGTCGATTCTTGTCCAGACCTTCTCGACCTTGACCTCGAAGCGCTTCTCGAAGGTCTCTTTTATCTGTCTCTTCGTCGCGCCTCTTAGGACAATGAATTCGAGCTTGTTCCCGTCCTTGAAATCAAGGGTCGGGCTGCCGGTCATGTGGTTCATCGTCTTCTCTGTCACATACGGATGAAGTAGGATCTCTTTCTTGACCATGTCCTACCACTCCCCTATCTTCTTTATTGCAGACTCGGAGAAAAGCGCCAGCCTCCCTGGGTCCCCTCCGGGGGCCATGAGCTCTGCGTTCAGGTTGCTAGACGCTACGACTTCCACCCCGGGCAGGTTACCAGCCCCGGCAAAGAGCGGCGACTCCTTACTGGAGACAACTATGAGCACGCCCTTCGGGGAGCGTATCCTTCTCCCCCTCATCTTTCCCCTCCCCGGTCTGATCTTGGTGCCGTCTTTCACCCTCTCGATGTCCGCGATTCCGATACTGTCAAGGACATCCATCACTTCCGAGGTCTTGGAAAGCCTCTCAATGTCATCCTCGACCACTACCGGCACCGTGATCCCTTCGCCGAACCTGTGTCCGCGATCCCTGACCTTGTCAACATCTGCCATCGCGGCCAGGGCGGAGAGCTTGGCCACCGCCATCTCTTTCCTGTTTATCTTCTCGGACCATTTGCGCTCGGCGTACGGTGGGTGGGCCTTTCTGCCTCCGACGGTGCCCGGAGACTGCGCCCCCTTCTGTCCCTGGGACAGTCTCTGAACCCTTGCCACGCCCCTACCCTTGCCCCAGGTCGACACGGCGTGCCTCATTCCCGCACCCTTCATGGCTCCGTAGGGCTGCCTCATGTTCGCCTCTTGAACCGAAACGGCTTTCCTGATCACATCAGGCCTGAACTCTGACAGGAAAACGGTCGGGAGCGGGATGCTCCTGACGACCTCTCCCTTCAGAGAGTATACATTGACCGATCCTTGTTCCCCAGCCATCCTCATGCCCCCTGTTTGGACTCCGTCGACACGTATGTCAGATTCGGAGCCTCCTTCAGTTCAACGCCTCCCTTCCTTATGGGGTCTCTCAGCCTGATCAGACGCTTCGTTGGACCGGGGACTGAGCCGTGGATCAGGACATACGGATTCGTGACCTCACCGTAGTGGAGGAATCCTCCCTTCGGCGTCACATCGCTTCCGTTGTCCCCGATCTTCAGGACTCTCTTGTTGAATTCCGTTCTCTGATGGTAACCATCCTGGCCAGCCTGAGGAACCGTCGGTCTGACGTAGCCGGGCCTCTTCGGTCCCAGTGTGCCGACCATCCTGCGGTGCTTGCTGTTCTTGTGCGACAGCAGTTTGACGCCCCATCTCTTGGTGGCGCCCTGGAACCCCTTCCCCTTCGTGACCGCCGCGATGTCTATCATCAGGCCTTCCTTTGTGAAATCGGTGATCTTGATATCTTTGCCCAGCAGCGATTTCGCGTAGTCGATTCTCTCTGCAATGGTCCCGCCGCCGATGCGCAGCTCCATCATCTCAGGCATCTTCTTCGGCACGCCCTTGACAAGTATCGGCTGGGTGTAGGCGAGGAGCCTGACATCCTCTATGTCCGAGCCGTTGAACTTCTCCCAGGCCTTGTCAGGATCGTAGTTTTTCGGAACCGGGAGCAGTCGGATCAGTGTCTCGTCGAGTGCGTTCGACCAGACCTCGCCGACCGTTCGAAGACCGTAGCTCGTGCTCTCGTAGAACCTGACCGCCGCGACCCTCATGGGCGGAACTTCCAGTACCGTCACCGGTATTTGGACTTCCTGTCCTGAGGTGTTGCTCGTCGGACGGTAATCCACTAAGAAAGCGTGTGTCATTCCGGCCTTGTATCCCGCGAATCCCTGGACTCTAGGGCCTTCGCTGATCTCTGGCCAGGCATCGAGCCGCGGGAACTGTCGCTGCGCTCTCTTCCTAGGCGAAAACGCCTTTGAACCTTTCCTTGGACGTCGTTTGTTCGGCATGATCCTCCCTCTTACTGGAGGTGAGAGAATCCACTCTCTTCCGCTAACGCTCGCTGTCGATTGCTCTTGAGGTTCTCACCCTCGACCGTGACACCGTTTTCTCCTCCCAAAACCGCGTAAGAGAGGGAAACAGGGATGCTCATCGCATTGCCCAAGGCGTCTGGTCGAACGTCCTCAGTGCGTTCAGCGACTTCTTGCATAATGATAATTATATTTAAGCTATCCGGTCGATGCGGACATGATGGGACCTACTTGGCTTCCCGAAATGGCCTCGCCGGTCGGTTCGGTCATCTGAAGTCTCCCATCCGATTAATTCCCGCTTTATGGCAGAAGCAGCGGGGTGCGATCAGAGCTTCCCTTCCTTTGCCTTTTTCTGGAGGCGATCTCTGCGCTGCTTCGATGTGAACCCTGTCGCCCTCTCCAGGAACAGGTTGAATCGTCTGATAGTGTCCGACGCGACGTCGTTCGGAACAGACGGGTCACTCTCAGTATTCACGGACAGGGATGACTTGCTCAGGATCTTCGCCTCGATGCGGGCCAAGGCCCCGTAGGAGGATATTACCGAGTTCCCTTCCTGCGACGCTTTCATGAATAAATCCGTCATGATTCTTTTCAGACCGTCCCCCTCGATCTCAGCGTAGTGTCCCTTCCTTATGTCATATTCCATTCCCACCGCCTCCTTGGAGTTTGAGCGACGGACAACAGATCGGGCCGAACATCACCCCAGATCGGGATCGCTGCCGAGATATCGGTCTATGTCGACAGATGTGCTCATCGCATCTTGCACATCCATCAGCGCTCTCCACTCGGCCGTGCACTCGCACTCAATATGGTCAAACTCCGACTGGTCCTGTGAGAAGGTGAACTGCTGGATGGCTTCAAGAACTTTTCTGTCGCAATTCGGGCAATTGTGAATTCCCCTGGGGGTCCCTGCGCCGCTCGGGGAGGAGAAGATCCTAGCTCCGCCAACACCTTCCTTGCTCTTCAGAACTTCAACCAGAGACCAGAGCCATGGCGGTCTGTAATCGCCCTTTCGCCAGAGCT
>Ga0153915_10007425_pt1 | contig 10334 bp, 9 predicted proteins | sample Opewatmetagenome_2_FD_107003 | JGI IMG/M metagenome (GOLD analysis project Ga0153915, IMG submission 107003) | Freshwater wetland microbial communities from Ohio, USA - Open water 3 Core 3 Depth 3 metaG | ecosystem: Environmental > Aquatic > Freshwater > Wetlands | place: USA: Ohio, Lake Erie... | reverse complement strand
GCCATACGGCTGCCGTGGTGGGCGACCTTCAGCACCGTCGCGCGGCCCACACGGCCGGCCAAGTCGGGCGCCGCCTCGGCCTCGAGGCCCGCGTCCCCGGGGAGCAACGCCCGAAAGCTTCCGTACTCGAGCGACACCACCACCGAGTTCTCGTTGGCCGGCAACCGACGCACGAGCCACGCGCTGTCCGGATGGAGCACCCGGAGCACCACGCCGTCCAGCGCCACGCTGTCGCCCGCGCGCGCCCGCCTCCAGCGGCTCCCCGCCCGCGCAACCGCGGCAAGCCACCAAGTATAGGACCGCGTCGCCAGCGCCTGGCCGGGCTCCAGCACCAGCTCCGGCCGGAAGGCGCGCACCACCGACGGCAGGCCGCCCAGATGATCGCCGTCCCCGTGCGACGCGATCACCAGGGCCACCCGGCTCACCCCGTTGCGCCGCAGGAACGGGGCCACGACCGATGCTCCGGCATCGAAGCCCGGCACGCGGGGGCCGCCGTCCACCACGATCCAGCGACCCGCGGGCGTCCGCACCACCGCGGCGTCGCCCTGGCCCACCGCTAGAAAATGTAGTGCGACCTGATCGGGCCTGTCACGCGACACCCTCCCCGGCAGCAGCGGCCAGCAGACCCAGGCGCACATCCCCATGGCGCCGGCCAGTGCGCCGCGGGCGCCCAGCGCCCGAGCGGCCCGCCGGCCGCCGGAATGGCGAAGCGGCCGAAGCAGCATCCCGGCGACGGCCGCCATCAGGACGGCGGCCCCCAGGCGCCGCTCGAACGGCAGACTGGCCAGGGGGAGGCCGCCGGCCAGCCGAGCCACCGCATCGAGGCCGTCGAGGCCGACCGACGCAGCCGCCGCGGCGAGGGGCGCTCCGGCCGGCAGGAGCGCGGCGAAGCCGAGCGTGAGGGCGAGCGCCGGCATCACGAATCCGGCGACCGGGACCGCCAACACGTTGGAGACGAGCGCGGCGGGGGACATGGTTCCAAAAGCCAGGATGCTGACCGGCGCCGTAGCGAGGGTGGCGCCGCCGGAGATCACGGCGACTGAGAGCACCGCCGCCACCCGCCGGTCCCGGGGCAGCGCCCGCTCCCGGCGCAGCGCGCTCCAGTGCCGCGCCGCGGCCGCGCACCCCCACGCGCCGCTGAAGGAGAGCCACGGGCCGGCCTCAACCGCGGCGAACGGATCCAGCGCGACCACGACCAGCGCGGTCGCGGCGAGCGCCGTGTACGGAACCAGCGGTCGCTGCCGCAGGCGCGCCCAGCACCAGAGCGCGACCAGTCCCAGTGCGCGCAGCGCCGGCGCAGGCAGCCCGAGGAGCCACACGTACCCGGCCACCAGGCCGGTGGCCGCGAGGCGCGAGGGCACGTCGCCCAGGCGAGCGGCCCGCAGCACCAGCAGCAGGACGGCCGCGAGGATCCCGACGTGCAGACCGGAGATGGCCAGGATGTGCGCGATTCCGGCGCGCGCGAAGCGCCGCCGGACCTCGGCGTCCAGTTGATCGCCGGCGCCGACAGTGAGCGCTGCGGCGAGCGCGGCGCGCGGCGGGTCGAACAGCGCCGCGATCCTCCGCTCCGCGGCCAGGCGCAGCGCGGCGCGCCAGCCCGGCGATACTGCGAGCGCACGCACCCGGCGCGCGGCGAGCCTGCCCGCGCGCTCGGGGCGGGCCGGCCAGGACGACGCGACTCTCGCCGCGCCGCGATGCCACGTGCCGATCACGACGGCGGCCGTCCGAGGAGTCGGCGCTCGCGCGGGCCAGGCCACCGTGAGGGGTCCGGCGCACTCGGCCGGCCACCAGACCGTCGTGCGGGACGCGCTGCCGGCCGCCGGCGCATCCCACAACCCCACGATCGCGGCCACCGTCTCGCCTTCGCGCCAGCGCGCGCGGCAGTCGCGTGCCCCGCGCGCCGCCGCAGCCCCACCCCACACGATTCCCGCCGCCGCGCCCGTCAGCACCGTCGCGGCCTGCGGCGCGCGGCGCCAGGTCGCGAGCCCCACCAGCGCCGCAGCCGGCGCCAGGAACCAGCCCGCGCTGAAAAACAACAGGCCGGCGAGATCGCCGGCCACGAAGCCCAATGCCACCCACACCACCGCCGGCATGCTAGTACCGGCACCCGCGCGTCAGCGCCGCGCGCCCGTCTTCCTCGCGTGTCGCGGTGAGGCGCCGACGACGCGGAACGCGTCCATCAGGGCGACCGCGATGTCCGCCCGCCCCTGGTCGGCCTCCAGCGCCACTTCGGACACCACCTCGCCCGTCCGTGTCGCCACGTAGCAGGGCGGCAGCCGGTTCAGGGCATATACCAGGATGTCCTCCCGGCACAGCCGGCATCCGCACGCGTCCTTCACGGTCGGCAGCAGCTCCGTGTACTGACGCGCCACCATAGCCTCGAGCACGTTTCTCATCGGGCCACACCCCCGAGCGCCGGCTCGACCGGCACCGCGCTGAATGTCGCACCCGTCGTGCCCGTGAAGCGGACCATCCGGTAGCTCCCGATCCACTCCGCCGGGCCGTCCACCATGGCCACACGATGCTGTCGCGTGCGACCCTGCAGCAGCCCCCCGCGGCGCGCCTCCCGCTCCACCAGGACCTCGTGCGTCGTACCCACCAGGCCCGCGTTCCTCGCCCGCGCCACCCGCCGCACTTCCGCGATGAGGCGGTCCAGCCGCTCGGCCGCGACATCGTCCGGGACCGGCGAGGGCAGCCGCGTCGCGGGCGTGCCGGCGCGCGGGCTGAAGCGGAAGGTGAAGGCGTCGTCGAAACCCACCTCGCCGACCAGGCCGAGCGTCGCGGCGAAGTCGTCATCGCTCTCGCCGGGGAAGCCCACGATGAGGTCCGTCGTGAGCGCGAGATCGGGAATGGCGGCGCGCAACCGGCCCACCACGTCGAGATACTCCTCGCGCGTGTACCGGCGCAGCATCCGCCGCAGCACGGCGCTCGAGCCGCTCTGCGCCGGCAGGTGCACGTGCTCGCACACGGCCTCCACGTCCGCCATCGCCGCCAGCACCCGCGGGGTGAAGTCGTTGGGATGCGGGCTCGTGAATCGGACGCGGCGGATGCCGGCCACTGCGCCCACGGCGCGCAGCAGATCGGCGAAATCGTGCTCGCCGTCGTGGTACGAGTTGACCGTCTGGCCAAGGAGGGTCACCTCCGTCACGCCGCGCTCGGCCAGGACCCCGGCCTCGCGCACCACGTCGGCCAATCTGCGGCTGCGCTCGGGCCCGCGCGTCATCGGAACGATGCAGAACGTGCACCGGTAATCGCAGCCCCGCTGGACCGTGAGATAGGCGGACGCCGCCGTGTCGCGCGCCGGCACGACATCCTCGTAGTGCTCGGCCGCGACGAACGCCGTCCGAACTGACCGCTCGCCGTCGCGCGCACGGCGGACCAGGTGCGGCAGCTGGCGGTACCCGTCGGGGCCGGCCACGAAATCCACGTGCGGCGCCCGTTCCAGCAGCCGCTCACCCAGCCGCTGCGCCATGCACCCCACCACCCCCAGCACGTCGCCGGGGCGCTTGCTCCGCTTCAGCTCTCCCACCCGGCCCAGCACACGCTGCTCGGCGTGATCGCGTACCGCGCAGGTGTTGACGATGACCACGTCCGCCCCCTCGGCCGACGCGGCGCGCACGAAGCCCTCCCGCAGCAGCACGCCCGCCATCAGCTGCGCGTCCGCCACGTTCATCTGGCAGCCGTAGGTCTCGATGTAGAAGGCAGGCGCGGCCGTCACGCGCACTCCCCCTGCAGCGCCGACCCCCGTGGCACCAGCCGCGCGGCGACCCGCGACCGGCCCAGCACCCAGGGGGCGTCCGCGGGCACGACCGCAGTCAGGTAGTCCTCCGTCACCGCCTCGCGCCACCCGCCCCGTCGCCCCTCCAGCACCAGATCCGCGGAAGCGCCGGCCCGCGCGGCCAGGTGCGCCCGCGCCTTCTGCTCTCCCAGCGCCCGCAACTCCGCGCCCCGCTCCCGCACCGCCGCTTCGGCAGGAGGCGCTCCGAGCCGCGGCGCGGCCGTGCCCCGGCGCGACGAATAGGGGAAGACGTGCAGGTACGTGAAGGGCAGCTCCTCGACTAGCCGCACCGTCGAGCGGTGGTCCGCGTCCGACTCGCCGGGAAAGCCCACGATCAGGTCCGCCCCCAGGCCAAGGGGCGCGACCCGGGCGGCGAGCGCCCCCACCCGCCGGCCGTACGCCGTCGCCGTGTACCAATGACGCCCCATGCGCCTCAACAGCCGGTCGCTCCCCGACTGCAAGGGCGCGTGCAGATGAGGAGCGACGCGATCCGGCGCCGCCGCCATCAGCGCGACCAGCGCGTCGTCGACCTCCGTGGCCTCCACCGACGAGAGCCGGAACCGCACGCCCGGCACCCGCTCCACCAGCAGCGCGAGCAGCGCCGACAGGCTCCAGCGCCCGGCGAGGTCCCGTCCGTAGGTCCCGATGTGGACGCCGGTGAGGACGATCTCCGCGTGCCAGCCTGCCAGCCGTGCGGCCTCCCGCACCACCGCCTCCGGCTCGCGCGAGCGGCTCGAGCCGCGCGCCAGCACGGTCGCGCAGAACGTGCAATGCTCGTCGCACCCGTCCTGGATCTTGAGCCAGGCCCGGGAGGAGGACGCGAACCGCCGCAGCTCCCCGGCTCCACCGCGCGCCACGCCCAGCGCCCCGGCCACGCCATCGGAGTCCGCGCCCCCCACCACGGCCACCACGTTCGGAAGCGCTGCGATGGCCCCCTCGTCCAACGCCGCGGCGCACCCCATCACCACGGTCCGGATCGCGGGGTTCCTCCGCGCCAGACGCCGCACCAGGCCACGCATCTTCCCTTCCCCGACGTGCGTGACGGTGCACGAATTGACCACCGCCGCCTCCGCGGCCTCGGGAGCGTCCACCACCACGCAGCCCGCGTCCTCGAGGCGCTGCCGCACGACCTCCGTGTCGTACTGGTTCGCCTTGCAGCCGAAGGTGTGCAGGAGGACGTTCACGGCTGGATCGACACGCCGACGACGGCCATGGTGAAACGCTCGGTCAGGACCCCGGTGGACCGCGACCCCAGCTCGACGGCGACGTCCATGTTGGCGCGCCCGCGCGCCCCGGCGAGGCCCAGCCCCGCGGTGAAAGCATGCTCGTTGAGCCCGTTGCCACCGATCAGGAACGGAAGCTGGCGCCAGCGGTACCCCAGGCGCAGGGGCACGGCCTGCCCGCCCATCCGGAGCGAGGCCGCCTGCAGGCCGACGCCCACGCTCCACACATCGCGCGAGCGCTCCTGCCCCGCGGCAACGAGGTCGCTGGCCGCCGCGCCCCACGCCGAATAGCGGACCGTCGAGCTGAAGATGAGGCTCGGCAGCGGCGCGTAGTACACGCCCGCGGCGAGCTCCAGCGGCATCCGGATCCGGGCCGAGGTGTCGGCGCCCGTGGCTTTGAGGCGCGTATTGAAGCGTGCGCTCGCGCCCAGGATCACGGTGGGCGCGGGGGTGGCGAAGACGCCGACCGAGACGCCGACGCCACTGTAGTCGGTGGACGACCGCTCCTGGAAGCTGTGGTACGACGTGTCGGCCGGGAAGTCGCGCCGCACCGTGGTTACGGAGGAGCCGGTGAGCACGTGCAGCCCGAGCCCTACGGCCCACTGGCCGGAGACGCGGTATGCGGCGGCCGCGCGCAGGTCGGTGATGCCTCCCGCCGAGGTGGTCGCATCGGTCACCGCCACGGCGGAATCGCGCAACGTGAGCGTGTCGGCCTGCTCGACGCTCCAGTTCCGATCGAGGTAGTCGGACGCCGCGATGCCCACGACCAGCCGGGGGCTGAGGGGCGTCGAGAACCCGAACAGCGGGAACCGGGTCGAGGTCAGCGACTGCGCACCCGTCCCCGGGTCGAAGGTCCGGCGTGACGCCGCGCCGGCGGCCCAGCCGACGGCACCGGTCCACGCTGCGATGGACGCGGGGTTCGTCACGCCTCCGCCGTCGAACAAGGCGTAGCCGCCGCCCATCCCCGCGCTCCGGCCCGTGAGCGGCTCGTCCAGGAACCCGAGCCCGCGGATCCCGAACACCGAGTCCTGCGCCCGCGCGTGCGGCGCCGCGCACACCAGCGCGGCTGCCAGCCACCCCAGAGCGCGGCGCATCACGGAACCCCGAACGTGTGGCGGCGCACGTAGGTCACTCGGAGCTGCGGGGCGCCGGCCCCTGCCGCGACTCCCCGGAAATTCGCCGCCGAGAGCAGGCTGCCCTCCGGGACGACCCGCAGCGCCAGGGTCCGCGGGAGCGAGTCGCCCGTCGTGGTGCCCCACAGGCGGAACAGGCGCGTGATGTCGAGCTGCACCTGTCCCGACTGGCCCGGATGGAGCCACGCGACGCCCGCGATGCTCGAGTCGGGGTACAGCAGCGACTTGGGCCCGAAGTCGCGCAGGATCGGCTGTGCAGCCAGCAGGAAGCTGTCGCGCGCGAAGCCAGCCACCGGATCCAGCGTGGTCAGGATCAGGGTGGCGCGCACGATCGCGTTCGAATCCACGACCTCCTTCGGCAGCCCGAGCCGCAGGGTCGCGCGCGCCGTCGGTATCCCGCCCACCGCCAGCACGCCGCTCGCCGGCTGGCCGGGGTCGGGAGACATGACAAAAGTGGTGAAAGTCGGCTGCAGCGACAGCACCCTCGAGAGTGTGTCCTTATGCAGCGTATCGGATATCAGGTGGCCGTGCACGTAGAAGAACAGAACTGGTGCTGGGACACCCTGGTTGCCGGAGCCGATGGCAAGCGCAGTCGGCGTCGCGCTGACGAGTGAGAGGCCCAGAGCCACGATCCCGCTGTCGCCCGCGAGCGGCCGCAGCGTGTCCGGCGCTGCCAGCGTCACGGTGCCCGATGCCACCGTGTCAGGGATGCCCCCGGCCGCCGTCGTGTCCCACAGCGTCGAGTCCGCGAAAAACGGCTGCATGAGGTCGTAGGTCGTGCCGGTGTCGAACTGTGCCGGGAGGCGGTGGAGGACGACTCGCAGCGCCTTGGCGGCCGTATCCCGCTGCACGATGCTCAGCTGCAGCCGCACACTGTCCACCACGCCGAGGACGGCCGTGTCGGTGGTCGTCGGGTTCCACCTGGTCCGCAGCGTATCGAACCGCAGCAGCACCACGCTCTTGAGCGAGTCGAGGTTCGAGGCCAGGAGGAACGACGCCTCGCGCACCAGCACGTAGCCGCGGACGCTGGTATCCGACAGGACGGGCGAGGCCAGGAGGGTGTCGGCCAGCTGCACGCTGCCCGGGGGGCACAGCTCGGGGCAGCGGCCCGCCGTGGTGAGGTCCGTGCCGCACCCGGCCAGCGCCGCCAGCAGCGCAGCCCCGGCGCTACGCCAGGCGAACGTTCTTGCCATGGGCGTCGAAACTGTCCACGATCGCCATGATTACGGCGTCCACCGGCCGGTCCTTGGTCACGGTGGTCTGCCGGGCCGAGGAGCCCGAGGCGTACAGCACCACCTCGCTCGCCCCGGCGCCGACCGCGTCCACGGCGACGACGTACGCCCCCTCGGGCTTGAGGTCGGGCGAGAGGTTCTCGACCACCAGGAACTTGGCGCCGACGAGTGACGGGTCTTTCCGGGTCGCGACCACCGACCCGACGATGCGCCCCATCTTCATGCGATCTCCCGGAAGCTCTTGCTGGTGAAGGCATGCGGCAGCAGCGCGCCGAGACGCCAGCGCTGGAGGCCCCCCCGCGCGCCGACCGATACGATCTCGAGCTCGAGGCCGAATTCTGCCAGGAGCTGGCGGCACAGGCCGCACGGGGCGACCGGCTCGTCGGCGTCGCTGACCAGGGCGAGGCGCCGGAACGCGCGGTGGCCGGCCGTCACGGCGGCGACCAGCGCGCTGCGCTCCGCGCAGATGGTCCCCCCGTACGAAGCGCTCTCGACGTTGCAGCCCGCGATCACGGTGCCGTCGTCGCACTCGAGCGCCGCGCCCACCCGGAACTTCGAGTACGGGGCGTAGGCGCGGCCTCGTGCCGCCTGCGCGGCCTCCACCAGCGGATCGCTCACGCCCGGACCTCGCGCAGGAACGACGTCCCCTGCGCCAGCGGCCCCACGCCGAAGAACTCGGCCGCCGTCTGCCCCAGATCGGCGAACGTGGCCCGCGCGCCCACCGGCCCCGGCCGGACCCGCGGGCCACAGATCAGCAGCGGGACGTTCTCTCGCGCGTGGTCGGTGGACGCCGTGGTCGGGTCGTTGCCGTGATCCGCCGTGAGCGCCAGCAGGTCGTCCCCGCGCAGCAGCGCGAGCAGCGGGCCCAGCTCACCGTCGAGCTCCAGCAGCCCGCGGTGAAAGCCCGCCACGTCGTTGCGGTGTCCCCAGGTCTGATCGAACTCGATCACGTTCGCGAACACGAAACCGGAATCTACACGCTGCAGCGCGTCCCGAAGTAGCCGGTACGCGTCCCCGTTGGTGGGCGTGTGCGTGCTGGTGATGTTCCGCCCGGCGAACAGGTCGTCCACCTTGCCGATGCCCACGCGCGGGATGCCGCGCTCCGCCAGATAGTCGAGCAGCGTCGGGCCGACCGGATCGAGCGAATAGTCGCGCCGGTTGGCGGTGCGCTGGAAGGCGCCCGGCGCCCCGACGAACGGCCGCGCGATGACCCGCGACACGGCGTGCTGGCCGGTGAGCATCGCCCGCGCCTCCTGGCAGGCGGCGTACAGCTCCGCCAGCGGGATCGTCTCCTCGTGCGCCGCGACCTGGAAGACCGAATCGGCCGACGTGTAGACGATCCAGTCCCCCGTGGCGACGTGCCGCTCGCCCAGCTCGGCGATGATCGCCGTGCCCGACGCCGCCTTGTTACCCATGACGCCGCGCCCGGTCCGGCGCGTGAACTCGGCGAGCAGCTCCGGCGGGAACCCCCGCGGATAGGTGGGGAACGGCCGCGCGACGGTGAGCCCGCAGATCTCCCAGTGGCCGGTGGTGCTGTCCTTGCCGGCGCTGGCCGGCCGCATCAGCCCGTACGCCCCGCGCGGCGCGCCAACCGGCGCCACGCCCGTCAGCGGCCGGATGCAGCCCAGCCCCAGGCTCTCGAGCACCGGCAGGTGCAACCCGCCAACCGCGCGCGCCACGTTGCCCAGGGTGTCGCTGCCGCGGTCGCCGTAGGCCGCGGCGTCGTCCGCCTCCCCGCACCCCAGGCCGTCCAGCACGATGAGGAAGAAGCGGCTCACGTGTACACCCTCGTCACCCGATGGCCCAGACCGGTGAGGATGTCGTAGCTGATCGTGCCCGCGAGCGTCGCGAAGTCGTCCAGCTCGATCGCCGCCGCCCCGTCGGTGCCGATCAGCGTCGCCACGCTCCCCGGCTCCGGCGCCCAGTCCGTCGAGACGACCATGGTGAAGTCCATCGTCACCCGTCCTGCGATCGGCAGCCGGCGCCCGCCGACCAGCGCCGCCCCCGTGTTGGAGAGCGATCGCGGCAGGCCGTCGGCGTAACCGGTGCCGAGCGTCGCCACGCAGCTCCTCGTCGTCGCGCGATAGGTCGCGCCGTAGCTCACCGTGGCGCCGGCCTCCACCCAGCGCGTCGCGAGCACGCGCGTTCGCCACTGCACCACCTGCCGGGGCCGATGCGCGCCCGCGCGTCCGCCATAGAGGAAGATGCCGGGCCGGGCGAGGTCGCCCACCGTCTCGGGGAACTCGAGCGTCGCGACGCTGTTGGCGGCGTGCACCAGCGGCGGCCGCCGCGACAGACCGGCGAGCGCCGCCTGGAGCCTCCCCCATTGCTCCCGCACCGAGGCCGCATTGTCCCAGGGCGAGTGGAAATGCGTGAACACGCCCTCGAACCCCGGTGCATCGCGGAACCGCGCCGCATCCGTGCCGAACGACTCCCAGCCCAGCCCCCACCGCGCCATCCCGGTATCCACCTCCACGTGAAAGGGCCGGCCCGGCGCCAGCGCGAGCCACGCGCCGATCTGCTCCAGACTCCCCAGCGCCGGCGTGAGGCCGGCCTCCGCCACCAGCGCCAGCGACGCCGTCTGGGGCGCCATGACCAGAATCGGACGCGTGATGCCCGCCTCCCGCAGCTCCCGCCCCTCGTGGGCCGTCGCCACGGCGTAGCCCCACGGGTCCACGTGCTCCAGGGCGCGCGCGACGGGCACCGCGCCCAGACCGTAGGCGTTGGCCTTGACCATTGGCAGCAGCCGGGAGCGCGGCACCCGCTCCTGGATGGTGCGGGCATTCGCGAGCAGCGCCTGGAGGTCCACCTCGATCCAGGTGCGGTCAGGGCCGGCCAGTTTGCCCTCGCTTCACAAACTGAGTACCGTACCCGGCCGGGAGGCTAATTGCAAGACGATTCGTCGTTTGGCACGTGTCTGGACCTGCTGCGCGACCTGCGCCGCCGCTGCGACTGGGACCGGGTCCAG
>Ga0153915_10007424_pt1 | contig 10336 bp, 9 predicted proteins | sample Opewatmetagenome_2_FD_107003 | JGI IMG/M metagenome (GOLD analysis project Ga0153915, IMG submission 107003) | Freshwater wetland microbial communities from Ohio, USA - Open water 3 Core 3 Depth 3 metaG | ecosystem: Environmental > Aquatic > Freshwater > Wetlands | place: USA: Ohio, Lake Erie... | reverse complement strand
ATGGTACTCAAGGTTTTCTGCGCAGGTGAGGTCGATGTCGAGGTTCAGCATCTGCGGCACCACGCCGATCGACCGCTTGACGCTCAGAGGGTTGGCGATCACATCGGCTCCCGCGACCGATGCTGTGCCGGATGTCGGGGACAGCAGCGTTGTCAGCATACGGATCGTGGTGGTCTTTCCCGCGCCGTTCGGGCCGAGAAGACCAAAGACCTCCCCTCTGCCGACGGTGAAACTGATAGACTGCACGGCGCCGAGAGTGCCGAAATATTTCGTGAGGTCATGAGTGTCGATCATGGATTGAAGGACAGAATGCATCCCCTCTTATAGCCGCGCCCATCACGATGTTTTTCTCTCTGTGAAATATGCACAGGCTTAAGCCTGCGGCTACCTTCTTCTGAGAAAAGACTTCAATCCTCGAGCTCGATCCCAAGCGACTTGATCTTCCTGTGCAGATTGCTGCGCTCCACGCCGATGGCATCGGCTGTCCTGCTCACGTTTCCGTCATTCTCTCTAAGCTTCTGCATAATGAACTCCCGTTCAAAAGCAGCGCGAGCATCTTTGAGGGTGGCGTGATTATGCCCGCCAGGGCCCCCGGTCGGTGCAGCTGCGGTCTGGCGATCCGGCTGCGATGAGTTGATGGGAGGCGGAACATCCTGAACCCGGAGTACCGGAGCGGGGACCATAATGATCAGCCGTTCGATGATATTGCGAAGTTCGCGCACGTTACCCGGCCAGCGATAGCGGACAAAAAGGTCGAGGGCGGCATCATCGATGGTCTTCGCCTTCTGGCCGTATTCGGTCGAGAACTCCTGCAGAAAGTGGTACACCAGCCGTGGGATATCGTCGGCACGTTCGCGGAGCGGGGGCACCTCGAGCGGGATCACGTTCAGCCGGTAATAGAGGTCCTCGCGAAATGCTCCTTTTTTGATCTCGTCGACGAGGGTCTTGTTCGACGCGGCGATGACCCGCACATCGGCCTTGAGCGTTTTTGTTCCACCTACACGCTGGAACTCCTGGCCCTCTAGCACGCGGAGCACTTTGGCCTGGGTGGCCATGCTCATGTCCGCGATCTCGTCGAGGAATATGGTCCCCCCGTGGGCAAGCTCGAACTTGCCGCGCTTCATGCCTGTTGCTCCGGTGAATGAGCCCTTTTCATGGCCAAAGAGCTCGCTTTCGATGAGTTCCTGGGGGATTGCGGCGCAGTTCACCTCAACGAAGGGGCCAGATGATCGCCTGCTCGCTCGATGAATGGCGCGCGCGACGAGCTCCTTGCCGGCGCCGCTCTCACCATGGATAAGCACCCAGCCGTTTGTGGGGCCCGCGAGCGCAATCTGCTGTTTAAGCGTCTTTATCTTCTCGCTCTCACCTATGATCTCATGACGCCGCTCAATGCTCCGCTTGAGCGACTCGTTCTCCTCGCGCAGACGGGACTCTTCGAGCCCATGCTTGACAACCAGCGTGAGGTGCTGCAGCTCGGGCGGCTTCTCGATGAAATCGTATGCGCCCATCTTCGTGGTCTTCACCGCCGTCTCGATCGTGCCGTGGCCCGTAACCATAATAACCGGTATGTCAGGCCTCATCTCCTTGAACCGTCGGAGCGTCTCGATGCCGTCCATCTCAGGCATGGCGATATCAAGCAGAACGAGCGACGGATGCGTCTCGTGAAGCAGATCGATCCCTTCTTTGCCTGATACTGCGGACACGACATCGTAGCCTTCGTCCCTCATCACCCCGGCGAGGCTGTTTCGGACGCTCTCTTCGTCGTCAACTATGAGTATGATTTCTCCTGACATAATCCCTTTTACACATGCCAAATCCCAATATCAAAATTCCGAATAAATCCCAAAATCGAATATTCAAACTCTTTCGAGCTATTTCTTGGTATACGTGCTTATCTGTGATTTGGCACTTGGTGCTAGGAAGTCTCCTCATCCCCTCAATCCTATTCTAAGTTTCTCGATCACTTCATCGATCTCCGTTTCCGTCGTCTCTCTCCCGAGGCTAAATCGTATTGCGCCCCTGGCGAGCGCCGGGTCCGCACCCATGGCGGCAAGAACATGCGATGGCTCGACGAGATTGCCGTGGCACGCAGCACCGGGAGATACAGCCACACCGGGAAGAGCTTCCATGACCGCTACAGCATCAAATCCTGCGAAGCTGATGTTCCAGGTGTTCGGCAGTTTCCTGTCGGGGTGGCCGTTCAGGTGTACACTGAGCCCCGCCTGCCTGAGCCCGTCGTATAACCGCCGGCCAAGCCGTGTCTGGCGCGGTCCCTCGGTCTCAAGAATCGACGCTGCGACCTCACATGCCGTGCCGAGCCCGACAATATATGCGGCGTTCTCCGTGCCGGGCCGCAATCCACGCTCATGTCCTGCGCCGTGCAGTAGCGGCTCAAGTGTCCTTCCGCCCTTGATGTACAGAGCGCCGATGCCTTTCGGTGCATAGAACTTATGACCCGCAACGGTCAGGAAATCCACACCGAGTTCCTCTACCCGCATACGAACCTTACCCACGCTTTGGGCCGCATCCGTGTGAAACAGCACGCCGCGGGAGGCTGCGATGCGGCTGAATTCCGCGATTGGCTGGATGGTGCCGACCTCGTTGTTCGAGTGCATGATCGTAATGAGAACGGTCTTTGGCGTGATTGCCCTCGCGAGTTCATGGGGATTCACCGCGCCGTATTTGTCAACCGGCAGATAGGTGACCGAATATCCCTGTTTCTCGAGATACCGGCATGGTTCAAGAACCGCCGGATGTTCTATCTTCGTGGTGATGATATGACTTCCCCTCGGCGAGGCGGTGGCAACCCCTTTGATCACCATGTTGTTTGATTCCGTTGCCCCGCTCGTGAAGATGATTTCCGAGGCCTCGCATCCGAGCAGGCCCGCGACCCGTTCCCGCGCCTGTTCGATGCCTGCCCTGCACGCTACTCCGAAGACGTGGCTGCTTGACGGATTGCCGTACTTCTGCTTCAGATAGGGCAGCATCACGTCGAGCACCTGGGGATCAATCGGAGTACTTGCGTTGTAATCGAGATATATCTGTTTCATGCTCATTGCACAACAAACCGGATAACGAAAGCAGCCCGGCCTCAAGAAGCTTCAGGCAAATTCAAAAGGAATTCGGCCTCCCTGTTTCTATCCCGGCAGGATGAACGTTCTTGCCAGATAGGACTCGAACAGGTATTCGAACAGATTCAGCACACCGACTATCACACCTGCAGCCATAAAGGACGCAACAGCGTACCAGGCTGCCTTACTGTATTCCATGTCCAAAAGAGACGTGATGCCGAGGTAAAGGAGGTACACGCTGTAAAGGACCGCACCATATACAAGCCAGCCCATTCCCGGAATGGAGACCACTATCCCTACCAGAAAGAGCGGCGTTGCGGAGTATGCCGCGACCTTAAGCCCCGCCCTTCCGTCCTGCTGAGAACCGCCCGGGGTGACGAATGCGTTGATGATTGCTCCGAGAATAATGATATCGACAACGATCATTACATACCACAATGCATGCGCCATGAACAGGAAACCTATCGAAGCGAACCGATCACTTTGCTTGACACCAGATCCTAAGGTGATGGTTTCAATCGCCGATATGGCAAGAGGAACAGCAGCGAGGATCGCAACATAGCCGGCGACGACCTGCTTGTACGTTGTTGGTTCATCCTTGATCGCGTGCCACTCATTCTTTGGGCTGATGAGGATATTTTTCGCGCGAATCAGGAACGCTTTCATGGATGTAGCTCTTTCGGAGAGCACGATCGATTATGCTCCGCTTTTTTTCTCGAACATCCCTGTTGACAGGTACCGTTCTCCGCCGTCGGGGAAAATGGTGACGACTCTTTCTCCTTTTCCAAATCTTGCCGCGACCTGGAGCGCGGCCCAGCAGGCAGCACCTGAGGAAATGCCGACCAGCAATCCTTCTTCGCGCGCGAGCCGCTGTGCCATCTCAGCAGCCTGGCTATTGGTCACCTGAATGATATCATGATACACCTTGGTGTTCAGGATGGCAGGAACAAATCCGGCGCCGATCCCCTGGATGGTGTGAGGTCCGGGCTGGCCGCCGGAGAGCACCGGTGAGGCAGCGGGTTCAACGGCAAATATTTTTATGTTCTTGAACTTCCTTCTCAGCACCTCGCCCACGCCCGTGATCGTTCCGCCGGTTCCTATGCCGGCCACAAAGGCGTCTATCTTTTTTGCGCCCATGAAGGCGACGATCTCTTTCGCGGTGGTCCTGCGGTGAACCTGGGGGTTCGCGGGGTTGCCGAACTGGTCCAGCTTGAAGTATTCTTTGCCTGACGCGAGGATTTCATCGGCTTTCGCGATGGCGCCCTTCATCCCTTTATCTGCAGGGGTAAGCACCAGCTCGGCGCCGTACGCTTCCAGCAATCTACGGCGCTCAAGGGACATGGATTCTGGCATGGTGAGGATAACGTGATAACCCTTGACCGCGGCGACCATCGAAATGCCGATACCCATGTTTCCGCTCGTGGGCTCCACGATCTTCATACCTTTTTTGAGCATGCCTTTCTTCTCGGCGTCTTCTATCATGGCGAGGGCCGGCCTGTCCTTCACGCTCCCCCCGGGATTGAATCCTTCGAGCTTAACCCAGACATCGGCAGAGCCTTCACCTACAAGCCGGGTGAGCTTCAGCATCGGCGTATTCCCGATCAGGTCAAGTATGTTCTTTATGTTCGGCATCAAAGGATCCTCCTTGCTTTTTATCTTGCTCACTTGGGAACAGTCTGTGTCTTAACCCGATCGGTCTCCCTGCCCGAGCTGCTCTGTATGGTGCTTAATATCTCCTCGACCGACAGCACGGCGCCGCCCGGCCTGCCGTAGAACGAGACCGGCACCTTTCCGTTCACAGCCAGCCGGACGTCCTCGACCATCTGGCCCATGTTCATCTCCACGACAAGGAAGCTTTCCGTACGCTCCGCGACCTTCGCAATGATCTTCTCCGGGAAAGGAAAAAGCGTTACCGGCCGGATGAGCCCGGCCTTGATCCCTTCGGTCCGAGCAAGATTTACCGCAGTCTTGGCGATACGAGCGGAGGTGCCGAAGGCGACCACGATGATCTCGGCGTCATCGGTAAACACAGTCTCGTACATTACCTCGCGCTCCGCCATGCGCTCGTACTTTGCCTTCAGTTTATAATTCTGCCGCTCGAGAGCCCCCTCCTCTCCCGGCAGCATGAAAAGCGAGCGGATAACCTTGCCCGGCCTGCCCTTGGCGCCCGTCAGCGCCCATGATTTCTCAATCTGTTTCGGCTTGACGTCCGGAAATTCGACCGGCTCCATCATCTGTCCGAGAACGCCGTCGCCCAGGATCATGACGGGATTGCGGTACTCGTCGGCCTTGTCAAAGGCGCGGACCGTAAGATCCACGACCTCCTGGAGGTTTGACGGCGCATAAACGAGCAGCCTGTAATCTCCGTGCCCGCCGCCCTTCACTGCCTGAAAGTAATCGGCCTGGGATGGACCGATGTTCCCGAGCCCCGGCCCGCCGCGCTGCATGTTCACAATCACGGCTGGCAGCTCGGAAGCGGCCATGAACGAGAGCGCCTCCTGCATCAGGCTAATGCCGGGACTGGACGATGAGGTCATGGCGCGCTCGCCAACAGCCGCGGCACCGTAGACCATATTGATGGCCGCTATCTCGCTCTCAGCCTGGACAAAGGTCCCGCCCACTTCCCGCAGCCGTCGCGATAGGTATTCCGGGATCTCGTTCTGCGGCGTAATAGGATATCCGAAATAGCGTCTGCAGCCAGCTCGCACCGCTGCTTCGGCCAAAGCTTCATTTCCGCTGATGAGCACTTTTGACATGTATCGTTCCTTAATCTTTAAGTTTTTGCTACAGAGGCACTGAGAACAATGAGAGAATCCTAAACCTTACGTCATTTAAATTCAAAAATGTGAGACTAAATAGTCCGTTCGATCCACCTTGAAGTTTAATATCCCGAATGTAGTGCTTCCTCCTCCGCATCTCCCTGTGTCAGGGGCAGAAGTTCTATAATATTATTTCCAGACCTCGATCGCCACATCGGGACACATCTCGGCACAAAGCGCGCAGCCTGTGCACGCGCCATCCTCGCCGCAGTACTCGACGGTATAGTAGCCGCTCATGTTGAAGGTCGAACCGATCTTCAACAGTTTTTTCACGCATGCGTCCGTGCAGAGCTCACATCCCTTGCAGTACTTTGTGTTAATAACGACCTTCCCCATGTATTCGCTCCGTTTCTTGCCTTCGATATGATGCCCCCTCCCCTGGTTCAACTCCCCCCATGGAGCGAGGACGCTTTTTCTCTTCCGCGCCTCTGCGGGGAGAGTGTCCCGGCAAAGGGTATGCCGCAATCGAAAATCCGCGATTCCCCCCTGTTAAAAATGGTCCACGAAAAACGTTACCAGCAGAATTTCAAAATCCAGAAAATATCTCAATCGAACGGATTAAAAACTCTTCCTATATCTTACAGGATGGACTAGGCTCTTCCTCTCTCGATCATCTCTTCAGCATGTTTAAGCGTTGCTTCGGTGATGATCTTGCCACCGAGCATGCGTGCGATTTCATCCACGCGCTCTTTCTTATCGAGCAGCCTGACCTCGGTGTTCGTCCGGTCCTTCTTCACGGACTTGGACACACCGTAGTGGCTCGTCGCCATACTCGCTATCTGCGGCAGGTGGGTGATGCAGAAAACCTGCCGCTTCGCTGCCACGCTCTTGAGCTTTTTGCCGACCTCTTCGGCAACCGCGCCGCCGATGCCGGCGTCCACTTCATCGAAGACGAGCGTGGGAATGCTATCGCCCTCCACGAGAATGGTCTTGAGAGCAAGCATGATGCGCGAGAGCTCTCCGCCCGAGGCGATCTTCACGAGCGGCTTGGGCTCCTCACCCGGGTTGGGGGAGATGAGGAATTCCACGTGGTCTACACCGCGCGGGTCGAGCTTATGGCCGTCGAGCGTATCCTGCCCCGGCTCCTGAGTGATCTTCACGGTAAAAATCGTCTTCTTCATGCCGAGATGAGACAGCTCGGCCTCGATCTTTTTTTCGAGCACCCGAGATGCCGCGCCACGCTTCTTTGTGAGATCCTGCGCCTTTGCGGTAAGCCCGGATTTGATCGAATGGATCTCTTTCCTGAGCCGTTCGATCTCGTCGGTGCTTCGCTCCACGCGCTCAAGCTCGACCGATGCACTCTTTCCGAACTCGATGATCTCATCGATGGTGCTCCCATACTTTTTTTTCAGCTTCTGTATCAGGTCGAGCCTGTCGCCGATCTGTTCGAGCCGATCAGGATCGAATTCCACGCGGTCGGCATAGGCCGAAACTTCGCGGGAAGCCTCTTCAATCTGTGCCCGGCCCGCTTCGCAAAGCTCGAGCACCGGCGCCAGCCGGTTGTCGATGGCCGCAATATCCCGAAGGTTGGTCATAGCTTTCTTAAGCCCGGTGAGGACCGAGTTCTCTGATGAATAAAGCGCCTCGTCAGCGGCGTGCGACAGTCCGGCGATCTTTTCCGAATTGATCAGAAGCTTCTGCTCGTTCGCCAGCTCCCTATCTTCACCCGGCTTGAGCATCGCCGCTTTTATCTCGTTCTTCTGAAACCGGAGCATGTCCTCGCGCTGTGCCCGCTCGCGCTCGCCTGCTTCGAGCTCAGCCAGCTCCTTCCTGACAGCCTGCAACCGGTGATAAGCATCTGACAGGACATCGCGGAGATCGGACAGCCCCCCGAAGGAATCAAGCAGCTCCAGCTGGCGCTCAAGTGACAGGAGAGACTGGTGCTCGTGCTGACCATGGATGTCAGCGAGACTCGCACCGAGTGCCGTAAGCGTATTGAGATTAGCCAGGCTCCCGTTGATATATACCTTGTTCTTGCCCGATGACGAAAGTACCCGGCGCACGATCAGATCTTCTCCGGGATTCACCTCTATGCCCTGCTCGGAAAGCAACGCGGTGATTTCAGCCGTGCCGCGGCCATTCAGCTCAAAGGCAGCCTCCACCACCGCCTCCTGGCAACCAGTTCGGATGAGGTCAGCGCTTGCGCGCTCACCCAAAGCAAGGTTGAGCGCATCGACGACGATGGACTTGCCTGCCCCGGTCTCGCCGGTGAACACGTTCAGCCCCGGCGCAAACTCCACACGGAGCTGGTCGATGATCGCAAAATTTTTTATGTTCAGTTCTTTTAGCATTTAAGGTTCTTTTTCTTTCGTCTCTCTATTTCTTCTGCACCGCCGCGGCTTTCTTAAGAGCAAACCGCCCTTGGGTGGAGCGGCCGTTCCCTCCAGCCTTCCGGTAATACGCTGCAGCTTCTTCTGTCTTACCCATACGCTCGGATGCCCTGCCCGCCCAATAGTATGCTGTACCTACCCACATGCCCGAGGAGGGATATAGTTCGGGGATCTTCAGAAATTCGGTCACTGCTTCGTCGTCATTGCCCATGAGCAGGCAGCAAAATGCAACCCAGTACTGGGTCGCGGGCCGATCAGAGGCTTTCTGGCTTCCGAGGGCGGAACGGTATGCCGGAAGCGCGTTCTTATACTCTCCGAGGCGGAAGTAACAGTCACCAAGCCGGGTGTAAATGTCGCTGAGGGGGACCCGCTCGGGAGGAGAGGCGAGGCTCTGTTGGTACAGAGGGATGGCGTCTTTATACCGGGCCGCGGCGAACAGCTTGTTCGCAGTCCGGTATTCCTGTGCGGGTGACTGCATATTGGACGCATGCGACAGACCGTATGGCAGTAGCATAATGAGGATAGGAATCCAGAGGCTTTTGCCCATACGACACTCCCCCGTAAAACCGCAGTGTAGCAAATTTACCACAAACGGCAGAAAGGATTCAAGGATTATCTTTTCGGCATGATCGGCGGACGTCGAACAGAACACGCACCTTAGGATCTCATTCAGACAGAATCCCTACGGGGACAAGCTAAGATCAGTATCCCGCAGTGAAAACAGAACCTCTCTCAGGCTGCCTTTTTCCCATTGCTCGCTCTGCCGCTCATCCGTTACCAACTTCTAACAAACCTCTTTAGGGCACGGCAAAACGCTCGCGGTTGCTCAGTCTGGGGTAGATGTCCGGCCTTATCGATCACAATAAGCTTTGACCCATGAATGCCTTTGGCGAACTGCCCGGCGAATTCAAGCGGGATAAGCGTGTCCTGTTTTCCCCAGATAATGAGCGTGGGGATTTTGATGTCAGTGAGCCTGCTGTCAAGAAGCGGCATCCTGGTCTTTAAGGAGTCAAGGGTGGCCTGTACCGTAGCGCGGATGTCCCTGCGGTATTCCCACTGGTCATTGATCATCTTCTCGGTCACCCGCGATGGGTCCGCGTAGACGGCGAGCAGGAGAGTTTTCTGCTCTTCTTTCGTGGATGGGTTGAGGCTGATAGGAGGATAGGTCTCGCGGTACAACCCGGCGCTGTCCACGAGGATCAGATGGCTCACCTTTTCTGGATTATTGAGGGTTAAGACCGCCGCTATCCAGCCGCCTATAGAATTTCCGACGATGGCTACCTTGCTCTCGCCCAGGGCATCGATGAACTCCTTGAGCATGGCTGCATGGTAATCGATCGAATAATCGGCCCGCGGTCTATCTGATTTGCCATACCCCGGTAGGTCGGGAGCAATTACCCGGTACGTCCTGGCGAGGATATCGATATCGTCACTCCAGACGGCGGAAGAACCGCCGAGCCCGTGGACGAGGACGAGCGCCGGCCCCTGGCCCGCTTCCAGATAATGGACCACAGTATTGTCTCTAAGCACGACTCCCTTACTCCGAACCTCAATCTTTGCAGAAGTACACGAGGTAAGCACTGCGATCGTGCAAAAGAGCAGCAGCATCCTTTTCATAAAAGGCCCTCCGTCCTTTATGTCTGGATTCCGGATATCATTCTGCACCCGTCATTCGTCACTCGAAATTCTCGGGCCCTCGGATTCATGCCTCCTGCATCACAGCCCCTCATCTCTTGCGTCTCGCAACACGTCACGCAGCATGCGTTACGCGTTATTTCTAAGGCCACCACAGATAGGCGAGTTTGACCCCTGGTCCGGCAAGGTCTCCGAAGTCGATGTTGATAACGTTCATGGAATAGATGTTGGGCCGATATTCTCCAGGCCTTTGATAGGTAACGACCGTTGCTCGCTCAAGATTCGCCAGCTTCCTCGCCTGCACGAATGCGTCGTCAAGGTAGCCAATGTCGTCGATGAGTCCTGCGTCCTTTGCCTCCTGGCTCGTGTAGATGCGGCCATCGGCGAACTGCCGCACCCGCTCGGGGGCCATTTTTCGTTCGTCGGCGATAACACCTACGAACCGGCCATAGAGGCTGTCGATCATCGCTTGGAATATCTT
>Ga0153915_10007423_pt1 | contig 10337 bp, 8 predicted proteins | sample Opewatmetagenome_2_FD_107003 | JGI IMG/M metagenome (GOLD analysis project Ga0153915, IMG submission 107003) | Freshwater wetland microbial communities from Ohio, USA - Open water 3 Core 3 Depth 3 metaG | ecosystem: Environmental > Aquatic > Freshwater > Wetlands | place: USA: Ohio, Lake Erie... | reverse complement strand
GTCATCCTCAACCTGGCGCGCACCGCCGCCAACGTCGCCGCCAACACGCTGCACCGGAACATCTCAGGGTACATGGCCGTCTACGTGGACGAAAAGAGCTGGGAAAAGCTCTCCAAAGACAGCGATCTCGGCCCGGTGCTGAAACTGAAGGAAGCAAAAGCCGGACGCAGCATGATGCTGGTGATGTCATCGTCCGACAACACGGCCCCGCGCGTGGCTGTGTATTTCGAAGGGATGGATGCTAGAGAGTTGGTGATTGTTTCACCCCAGCCGGAGACAACCGTCGAGCCATTGGCGGTGAAGCCGGTCCCGAAAGAGGCGCTCAGGGAAGTTGACGCCGAGCAGGGATTGCTCTTTGCCCGGGGCGAAGTGAACAGCGATGACGGCGACCCGGTAGTGGCGTATCAGATCACGAGCTCGGCAAAGAAGTAGGGAAGGCAGGAAAAGTAGATTTTAAATTTCAAATTTTAAATTTGAATTTTAAAATCCTCTGGAGGGTATTGTGTTCAAGCAACAGCGGCGGTTCTTTCTGGTTGCGGCGATGGCCGTGGGCATGCTGTTTCTGGCTGGATGTCAGCCGCGCACCACCATCGCGGAGATCAATCGCGATCCCGGCAGGTTTTCCGGCAAGGACGTGACCGTCGCAGGACAGGTTTCCGACGCCTTCAGCGTGCTGGGCAAGGGCGTCTTCCAGCTCGATGACGGTACCGGCAAGATCTGGGTCTACAGCCAGGACTATGGCGTTCCCGGCAACGGCAACCAGGTGGCGGTCACCGGCAGAATCGAGCAGGGCTTCGCCTTCGGCGGACGCACTTTCGGAATGATTCTCAGGGAGACGGAACAAAGAAAGTAGCATTCAGCACTCAGCCTCGCAACGATCTTCGGGTGCGGCAAAATGCACCCCCGCCTTATTCCGCGTTCTCCGTTGCTGGTGCCTGCCTTGCAATGACGCCGGGAAACGCGGCATGTTGAAGGCTCTGTTAAAGTAATCTGGCATGCTCAATGGCGGGGAGGTACTGTCTGGAGGCCGGGGCGAAGAGCCGTCGAAACCGCCCGCAAGTACCTTAAAATACTGTTAAATCTGTAGTTTGGGCCGGGCAGGGCCTGATACATTCTTTGTATTTTGGCGCGAATGGGCGTATGATTAGAGCTTAGTAACTGGTTTCGGCTCATGCTCTTTCAGAGCATGGGTGGGTTTGTGGTTCCAAATCCGTGGCGAGCGTACCAGTGGGCAGAAGGCCCACTTTATTTTTGGGCGCGAGAGCCACCGCCAGTCCAGCGGATGGCAGCGGATATCGTCACAATTCGAGACATTGCCGGCCGGGTGGCCGCGACTCACGGGGTTGAACTGGTCGAGGTGGAGCTGCGGGGCGGAGGCAAGGCTCGCACTCTACGAATCACCATTGACAAGCCTGAAGGCGTAACCCACGAGGATTGCGCCAACGTCAGCCGGGAAGTATCAGCCATTCTCGATGTGGAGGATGTCGTGCCCGGCGCGTCTTACACCCTGGAGGTTTCATCGCCAGGGTTGGATCGGCCGCTGGTCAAGGCTGCGGATTTTCTTCGGCGTATCGGAAGCAGAATCAAGGTAATGACCCGCGAGCCGGTGAATGGCAACCGGCATTTTGAGGGGCATCTCGAAAGTTTTGCCGACGGTCGCCTCACGCTGGAAGTGGTGACCGCTAGAAAACCCAAACCCGGCCATGCGCCGCCGGGGCAGAAGGTTGAAATAGAACTGGCCAACGTTGAAAAGGCCAATCTGGTTCCGGAAATTTAGGGCCAGGGTATTCATAAGGATTTATATGGCAAGCGAGATTTACAACGTGATTGACGCGCTGAGCCGTGAAAAGGGCATTGATCCGCAGATTGTCGTGAGTGCGGTGGAAGACGCCATTGTTGCGGCCACACGCAAGAAAGATAAGAGCCAGGAAAACCTGCGCGCCGAACTCGACAAGGAGAGCGGGTTGATCCGCGTGTTTGCGGTCAAGGGGATCGTGCCTTCCGAGGACGACATTGAAGACCCGCAGATACAGATCTCGCTTGAAGATGCGCGCAAAATTGATGAAAACGCCGAGGCCGGCGGGGAAGTGCAGTTCCTGAAATCCACCGAAGGCCTGGGACGCATTTCGGCGCAGATCGCCAAGCAGATTATCTTCCAGAAGGTGCGCGAGGCGGAGCGCGAGACGGTTTACAACGAGTACATCAACCGGGTGGGCGAGATCCTGAATGCCACGGTGAAGCGCATTGAAGGTCCGGAAGTGATCTTCGACATCGGCAAGGCCGAGGCGCGCATGCCCAAGAAAGAGCAGTCGCGGCTGGAATCGTTCGCCATCGGCGAGCGGGTGCGCGTGGTGCTCGCCCGTGTGGATAAGAATTCCAAGGGGCCGGCGGTGATCGTATCCCGGGCCGCGCCGGAGCTGGTTCAGAATCTGTTCCAGACCGAAGTGCCGGAAATTTACGACGGCACCGTGGCCATACGGGCCATCGCCCGTGAAGCCGGCGAGCGCACCAAGATCGCCGTCATGTCGAAAGATAAAGACGTGGACGCGGTGGGCGCCTGCGTGGGCATGAAAGGCATGCGCGTCCAATCCATCATCCGCGAGCTGCGGGGCGAGAAGATTGACATTATCGAGTATCACGAAGATCCGGTCACCTTCGCGGAAAAGGCCCTGCAACCGGCCAAGGTCAGCCGCGTGACCGTGGTGGATGCATCCGACAAGCACCTGGAAGTGGTGGTGGATGACAGCCAGCTCTCCCTGGCCATCGGCAAGAAAGGCCAGAACGTGCGTCTGGCGGCCAAGCTGCTGGGCTGGAAGATTGACATCAAGAGCGAGGAAGAGAAGCGCCGCGAAGTGGAGCAGCAGATGGCTTCGCTGACCACGCCCACGGCCACGCCCCTCGACCGCATTCCGGATCTGGGTGAATCGCTGATTCAGAAGCTGAACGAGGCCGGCATCTCCACCGTGGAAGCCCTGGCGGATATGACCCCCGAGCAACTGGAAGAAGTTCCCGGCGTGGGGCCGAAGACAGTGGAAAAGATCAGCATTGCGGTGAATAATTACTTTTCCGGTCTCGATTCCGGCAGCGGCGCAGCTGCCGCTCCTTCCGCCGAAGCGGAGACGGGCGAGACCTCCGAAGCCGGGCAGGAACCTGCTGCTGAAGAGGCTGAGATGGCAGCGGCAGCGGTAGCCGCAGAGCCGTCGGAAGGAACATCCGCGGAGAGCGAAGCCGCGGAAGGCGAGGCTTCGGAAAAGAAGCCCGGCGAAGAGTTGTAGGTTGGAAATGAATATCATTAGGAACCGTGAGGTCACGATGATTGCTTAACGGATTGCCCCTGGAGGAAACACAGAACGAATGAAAATTCGAATTAACGATTTGGCCAGAGAGCTCGAAGTCAAGAGCAAAGCTATCTTGGATGTCCTGACAGATGTGGGGATTACCGAGAAGAAGACCCATTCCAGTTCGGTCGAGGAAGACGAAGCCGAACGGCTCAGGAAATATTTCGCCGCCAAATCAGGACCCGCTTCCTCCAGGGATAAATCCGCCTCTCCTGAGATCCGGCAGAAGATAGACCTCTCGAAGATCTCCAAGCCCGGTGACGTCCTCCGGGCCATTCAGGAAAAAGAAAAGCAGCAGCATGCACCCGCTGCGCCCTCGCGTCCGCCGGTAGCGCCGCCGGCCGCGGCCGTTCGTGCGGCTGCGGTGAGCGCCCCGCCCCCGCAGGAGAAAGCAGTCGTAGTGCCAGCTAAAGCCGTTGCCCCGCTAGCGCCTCCAGTTCAGGAAAGGCCGGTGATTACGCCGGCGCCTCCAGTCCACAAAGTTGCCGCACCGCCGCCCGCGCCTCCGGTGGTGGAAGAGCAGCCCGAACTGCCTCCCGCGGTTGTGGTGACGCCGCCTCCGGCGGCTCCGCCCGCGGAAGCGTCCGTGAGCGTGACGGTTCCCCCCAAAGCCGCGGTCGTAACGCCGCCTCCGGCGGCCGCCGCCGCGCCTCAGGCGACTGTTCCTGCGCCGGTCGTGACGCCGCCGCCGGCCGTGAAGCCCGAGCCGCCTCCGGCGCGGGTTACGCGCATGATTACGCCCCAGACGGGCCCCCGCCCGGTTTACAAAGCGCCTCCGCCGGTGGAGCGTCCCGCCCCGCCTCCGATGGCCAGCCGCCCCCCGATGCAAGGCCAGGGTATGGGTGCGGGCCGGCCGATGCAGGGTGGTCCGGGAGCCCGCCCGCAGGGTGGGGTAGTGCGAGGCCAACCGATTTTTTCACGCCGTCCAGGCGTGGGTGGTGGTCCGCCGGGAGCGCCCGGCAGCCGTCCGCCGTATGCCGGCCGCCCGAACGAGCAGCGCCGTGGACCGCATCCGACCAGCGGTGCGCGTCCGCCTTACAGTCCGCGCCCCATGGGCGGGGGCGCTGTAGGACCGGGAATGCCGCCGCCTCCGGGCGCAGGTAAACCCGCGGGCCGCGCCGGTACGCCGCCAAGGCGTCCGGGACAGAGAGGTTATACCCACGGACCTAAAGAAGGTCCGATGAAGGGCTTTACCCCGCCGCCGCGGCTCTCGCTGTCGAACGAGCCGCTGCCGATCACCCGCAAGATCATCATCACCGAAGGCATCAGCGTGAAAGATCTGGCCGAAAAGCTGGAAATCCGCGCGAAAGACCTGATTGCCCGCCTGCTGATGAAGGGCGCGATGGCGACCGTGAACCAGACGCTGGATTTTGAGCTGGCCAGGGATATGGCCCGTCATTTCGGCGCGGAAGTGGAAGTCATCAGCTTCGAAGATCAGGCCGCGAAGGAGATGGCCGAGATGACCGGTCTGTCGGAAGCCGCCCAGGCGGCTTCGCTCGGCACGCGCCCGCCGGTGGTCACCATCATGGGCCACGTGGACCATGGAAAGACCTCGCTGCTCGATGCCATTCGCGAAACCAATGTGGCTGGCGGCGAAGCCGGCGGTATCACACAGCACATCGGCGCCTACAAAGTAAAAATCACCAAGGAAGATTCCCCGGCCTTCGGGCGGCAGATCGTCTTTCTCGACACACCCGGCCACGAGGCGTTTACGCGCATGCGCGCCCGCGGAGCCAAAGTCACCGATATCGTGGTGCTGGTGGTGGCCGCCGATGACGGTGTGATGCCGCAGACGCTGGAAGCCATTGACCACGCCAAGGCGGCCAAGGTGCCCATGATCGTGGCGGTCAACAAGATAGATAAGCCTGAAGCCATGCCCGACCGGGTGAAAAAACAACTGGCCGACCGCGGACTTATGCCCGAAGACTGGGGCGGCACCACGGTGTTTGTGGACGTTTCGGCCAAGAAACACACCAACCTGAATCTGCTGATGGAAATGATCTGCCTGGTAGCCGACCTGCAGGAATTGAAGGCCAATCCCGACCGCCCCGCGGCGGGTACAGTGGTAGAAGCCAAGATTGATCGCGGACGCGGCTCGGTGGCCACCGTGCTGGTGCAAAACGGTACGCTGCGCATCGGCGACAACTTTATTCTGGGCAACACCTTCGGCAAGGTGCGCGCCATGTTCGATGACCGCGGCGGCGCAATTGACGCGGCTCCGCCTTCGACCCCGGTCGAGGTGCTGGGTCTCGAAGGACTGCCCCAGGCCGGCGATCAGTTGCTGGTGGTGAGCGAGCGTGAAAAGGCCCGTCAGGTCTCTGAGTACCGCGAGCAGAAGGCCCGTGAAGCCACCCTGGCCAAATCGAGCAAGCTGTCGCTCGAAGGTCTGGCTGAGCAGATCAAGACGGCCGGCATGAAAGAGCTGCCGGTGATCCTCAAGACCGACGTGCAGGGTTCGGCGGAGGTGCTGGAAGACACGCTGACCAAGCTCTCGAACGAAAAAGTCAAGATCAAGATTCTGCACGCGGGCGTGGGCGCCATTACCGAAAACGACGTGCTGCTGGCCTCGGCCTCCAACGCCGTGATTATTGGCTTCAACGTGCGTCCGGAACGCAAGGCGCAGGAGCTGGCCGAGCAGGAAAAAGTTGATATCCGGCTGCACTCGATCATTTACGAGCTCTCCGCGGAAATCAAGAAAGCCATGACCGGGCTGCTCGAGCCGATTATCAAGGAAACCTATCTGGGCCGCGCCGAAGTGCGCGATACGTTCCGTGTGCCCAAGGTCGGTACCATCGCCGGATGCTATGTTCTGGACGGCCTCATCAAGCGCGATTCCGATGTGCGCCTGCTGCGCGATGGCGTGCAGGTCTACAAAGGCAAGGTTACCTCGCTCCGGCGCTTCAAGGATGACGCCAGCGAAGTCCGCAACGGCATGGAGTGTGGTATCGGCATCAGCAACTTCAACGACCTGAAGAAAGGCGACGTCATTGAAGCCTTCATCACCGAGCGCATCGCGGCAGAGATGGGAGTCTCTTAGGATTGCAAATTTGAAATTTAAAATTTGAAATTTAAAAATCTCACAACCCACTGCGTGCCGGTGGCTCCAACATGCCGATTGCCTACCTCACCCTGGAACTGCGCATTGAAGCGGCGCATTCTCTTAAGGACAAGCGCCAGGTCGTACGCAGCTTGAAAGACCGGCTGCGCAACTCCTTCAACGTTTCCGTGGCTGAAATTGATGTCACCGATCTGTGGCAACGGGCCACCCTGGGCGTGGTCAGTATCTCCAGCTCCCGCGATTATCTCGAAGGCCTCATGCAAAACGTGGAACGCGAGGCCGTGCGGATCGCCAATAATGCCGGAGCCGAAGTGGTTGACTCCTTTCTGGATTATCTTGAGGGATAGAGCTTTCCAGATCGGGGCATCGGGACATCGGAGCATCGGGAAATCGGAACAACGGGAAAACTTGTCATTAACCCGAAACCTTTCGGGGTTTTCCGATGTCCCGATTCCCCGATTCCGCGATGTCCCGATGCCCCGATTTTCCGATTTTCCGATCACCAGATCAACCGATCACCCGATTTGCATCACACTCAACCGTGAGCATCCTCTCTATCTTTCGGGGCATCTTCTCTGATATCCTCATAAGTTTTCCTTAATCTGCAAAATGCCGGAACAGCGTGGTAAACAGCATCATCGGGAACGGATCAGCGAAGCCCTGAAAGAGGAAATTGGCGCGATCCTGGAAGGCGAACTGGGCGATCCCCGGCTGGGGCTGTGCTACGTCAACGAGATTCTGATGGCGCCCGACGGGAAGAGCGCGCGGGTGTTCATTCATGTGGATGGCGATGAGGAAGAAACACGGCAGACGCTGGAAGCGGTTACCAACGCCAAGAATTTTATCCGGAGCGAACTGCTGCTGCGGCTGGGCAAGCGGTATGTGCCCGAGCTGCACTTTGTGGTAGACCGGTCCCTTGAGCTGGGCTCGAGGATTGACGAGTTACTCGGAAGAATCAAGAAACGAGCGAAGAAGAAGACCTAAGCCCATGAAACAGCTCAACGAGGTCCTGCAACAGATCAAAGAGCGCAACCGCTTTGTGCTGAGCACCCACGCGCGTCCTGATGGCGACGCCATCGGCTCGGTGCTGGCGCTTTCCGGCATCCTCAGGACCATGGGCAAGTCCGCGGAAGTGGTGATCAGCGATTCCGTGCCGGTGATCTACAAACCGCTTCCGTTCTCTGAAACCATCGTTCAGGCTTCCAGCGTCAACGGCCACTACGAGGCCGCCATTCTGCTGGAATGCGACAGCGTGCAGCGCACCCGGGTTCAGGGGCTGGAAAAGCACTTCCTCATCAACATTGACCATCATGCCTCGTCCCGGAATTTTGGCCAGGTCAACTGGATTGACCCCAGCGCCTGCGCCACCGCCGAGATGATCTTTCGCCTGGGAGCGGCTGCCGGGGTGAAGATCACGCCGGAAATTGCGACCTGCCTGTATACGGCGGTGCTCACCGATACCGGATCATTCTGCTACGCCTCGACCACGGCGCGCACCTTTGAGCTGGCCCGCCAGTTGGTGGAGCACGGCGCCGATCCGGCCCGCATTGCCCAGAATATTTATTTCTCCAACCCCATCGGCAAGGTCCGGGTGATGGGCGCGGCGCTTTCCACGTTGCGCCGCGAAGGTCCGGTCAGCTGGATCACACTGACGCGCGGACAGATCGAGCAGTGCGAAGCAATGGATGAAGACTGTGAAGGCGTGGTGAATTACGCTCTGGGCATCGCCGGCGTGGAAGTAGCGTTGTTCTTCCGGGAGACCGCGGAGCAGAGAATCCGGGTAAGCATGCGCAGCAAGGGCGCGGTGGATGTGGCCAGCATCGCGGCCGCGCTGGGTGGCGGCGGGCATGAGTGCGCCAGCGGATTTTCCATGGAAGGGCCAATGCAGACGGCCGTGGATGAGGTTCTGGCCCGTCTGCGCCAGATCCACATCTGAGCATGTCCCCTCCGCGCTAGAATGACCTGGCCCTCTATGCAGCCGAATTCCAGGACTCTTTTCCTACAAATCGCGGTCGTCACGGGCGTGTGCGCCTTCCTCTTCTTCTTTGGGCTGGGAGCGTTCGGTCTTGTGGGCGCCGATGAGCCGCGTTACGCGCAAATCGGGCGCGAGATGCTCGAGCGTCATGACTGGGTCACTCCGGTACTGAACGGGAAACCCTGGCTGGAAAAGCCGGTGCTGCTGTACTGGAATGAGATGATTTCCTACAGCCTCTTCGGGGTGCATGATTGGGCGGCGCGTGTTCCTTCCGCGCTCTTCGGCTTCGGCATGGTGCTGGCCATCTTTTTCTTCACGCGCCGTTTCCGTCCGGGCGCGGAGATGGATGCCGCCCTGATTGCGGCCTCGCTGGCCGCGGTGATCGGCTTCAGCCGGGGCGCCTCCACGGATATGCAGATCTCGGCGCCCTTCTGCGTGGCCATGCTGGCCTGGTGGGCCTGGAATGAAACCGGCAGCCGGCTCTGGCTGGGTTGGTTTTACGTTCTGCTGGCGGCCGGAACGCTGGCCAAAGGTCCGGTGGCGCCGGGCCTGGCGGTGCTCATCGTTGCCGCCTACGCGGGGCTGCGGCGCGAGAAAAGCGTCTTTCTGCGCACCGTGTGGCTGCCCGGATTCCTGATCTATTTCGCGGTTACCCTGCCCTGGTTCATCGCCGTGCAGATCAGAACGCCGGAATTCTTCCGCGTTTTCTTTATCGAGCACAACCTCGAAAGGTTCGGCACCAACCTTTATCAGCATCAGCAGCCCTTCTGGTATTACATTCCGGTATTTCTGGCGAGCACGCTGCCCTGGACGGTCTTTGCGGTGAGCGCTCTGGCTGAGGCGGGCGCCAGTTGTGTGCGCTTGTTCCGAACTGGGAGCGATGCGGGCGCCATCGAAGGAGAAGAAGGCGAGGTAGAGAAAGACCCATGGCTGGCGCGCTTCCTGCTGCTGTGGATCGCCATTCCGATTGTCTTCTTCAGTATTTCGCGGTCCAAGCTGCCGGGTTATATTCTGCCGGCCATTCCCCCGGTGGCGGTGCTGACCGCCGCATGGCTGCAGAGCGCACGGGAAGCGATCAGCCGCTGGCGGCTGCTATTGCATGCTCTGATCTGTGGCGCACTGGCGGGCGGGGCCCTGCTGGTTCCGTGGCGGATGAACCGCGTCTCGCCGCCGGCAGCCACGCAGGCCCTGATAGCGGTAGTGACGGCGGTGGTTGCTCTGCTGGTGCTGCTGGCGGTCCGCCGGGGCGGTACGCGTATTCTGAGGCTGGCGACACTGGCCCCTGTACTGCTGGCCATAGGCTTCCTGTTGCGGCCGGCGGCCAGCGTGATTGACCAGGCCAATTCGGCTCGGGCAATACAGGCTGAATTGCAGGCCGCTGGAGCCCCGGCCCGGATGCCCATGGCGGTTTTCAACGTAAAGCGGGACGTGGAATATGGCCTTAACTACTATAGAAATCAACCAGTTACAAGGTACGAGCGCGACGGCATCCCGGCCGGGAAACATCTCCTGGCCGCCCCTGAGGGCAGCAGAGACGCCGTCTCCTCAAAGGTAGCCCCCCGGCACGTTGCTCGAATTGGCCGCCTTTCCCAGCAGCACGTCGAGCTTTTTATGGTGTCTAATATCAAGTAGGACATTTACGGGGCGGGTTCCTGACTGCCTTGGTTCCTGACCGTTCGGGCTTTGCGTATTTCGATGGCGGAGGCTAGACTCATAATTCGCCGTCACCCCCCGGGCCGCGAGGAGTCCTCAGAGACCGTCTCCATGGCTTTGCATTCGCACATCGAATCCCACGGACCGCCGCAGTCAACGGTTGAGATTCTTGATCTGCGCCATTTCACCTCCCGGCATCTGCGGCCGTTGCTGGAACATGAAACCCGTGTGTGGGCGCACCTGATGTCCTGGGACTACCGTCCTTCGGCGGACATGATTCTCCGCTATATCGATTCCAAGATCCTGCCGGGCT
>Ga0153915_10007422_pt1 | contig 10337 bp, 6 predicted proteins | sample Opewatmetagenome_2_FD_107003 | JGI IMG/M metagenome (GOLD analysis project Ga0153915, IMG submission 107003) | Freshwater wetland microbial communities from Ohio, USA - Open water 3 Core 3 Depth 3 metaG | ecosystem: Environmental > Aquatic > Freshwater > Wetlands | place: USA: Ohio, Lake Erie... | reverse complement strand
AGATAGAAAACCGAAAACAGGAGAAGGCTCAATCCGCCAACCCAGCAAACAAATGAACTGCTCCACAGGTTTTTATTAATGGGGAATCCGATATCCCATATCTTCCCGATTATCATCAAAACGACAGCAGCAAGTACCATAATCAGCACTTTTTTGAGCTGTTTTTCGTGCAGATATTTTGACATAAGAAATTCTCCGGTAAACATTCCCAGTAATGCTGTCGAAATAGCCGGAATTGTGCTGAAGATTCCTTCCGGGTCATGGTTTCCCAGATACAATTTGCCGGGCATCAATAACCTGTCGATATAACTTGCCAGGTTTCCGGTCCGGGAAAATGGATCATTTGATCCCAGATCATGAGCCGGGAACAATAGTAAAAGGAGCCAGTAGCCAATCAGCAAGCACCAGAACCAGACTATTCTCCAGCTTAGCTTTGTATTCATAAATATTAATGCCGCGAACATCCATGCAAGGCCGATTCGTCCAAGGACACTCCCGTAACGCAATTCCCCAAAATTGAACCTGACTCCATTGTTATAAATTATGCCAAGAACGACAAGTATTATACCACGGTAAATCACATGTTTATAAATTGATTTCCGGCTTTCATTGGATGCAGTCCGCTTTGCCATCGAAAATGGGAAGGAGATACCGGCTATAAACAGGAACAAGGGAAATATCATATCATAAAAATGAAAACCATGCCATTGCACATGTTCAAGCTGCCCGGCCCACCATGTAAAAACAGGCCATCCGGTAAGTGTGGCCAATCCGGCAAATATTGCTTCCCCTCCCATGATCCAGAACATATCAAATCCGCGCAGGGCATCAAGGGAATAGAGCCTCCTGGATACTTGTTTTTTTTCGTTTTCCATAATTTTCAGTTTGATTTGAAACTTGAGGATTTTCTTAATTAACAAAATGACGGAGGTAATTTATAAAACAACCTATATGACTGGTAAAAGTACAACCTCCCCACTATATTCAAAGATATAAAAATTGTAAGTCGATATAAAAACGTGGTATACGTTAAATAACTACAGGATTCATTTATTAAGACGAATCTTCGGTTTATCATCTTCTTCTTCGGAAATCCAGAATTTTCTTTATATTAGGCAACCTGGTTAATCATCTTATTACAATAACTAATTTATGGTAAATAATGTAAAAATCTGGCAATCAAGCCGTTTATCCTTTCTTTTTATCCTATTATTAACCGGACTGATTAGGGTTGGAATATTATCATCACTATATGCTCAGCCAGGACAGATCCATCTCAGTCTTGCAGACAAAAGATCTGCCCTGGGGACGGCTCGTTTTATCGTTACCTGGGGTTCAGATAATAATTCCGGTAACCAGTATGTGAAATATGGCCTGAATGAAAACAAGATGAAAGCAGTAAAAGCTCGTAAATCTGCATTATCAGGGAGCTTTGTTTTCAGTGCACTTCTTAAAAATCTGAAACACGGTGCGGAATATTTATACAGATGCGGATCTGAAAAAGATGGGTGGAGTCCAATATACACGTTCAAATCGGAGCCTTGCACAGGAACATTCAGGGTAGGCGTAATAGGTGATACGCAGAATAATAAAAATAATGAGACTTTCGGAAAAACAAAAATATTAACGGACCTGCTCCGAGAATACTCCCCGTCATTTACATTGCATATGGGAGATATTGTAAACAATGGTTCAATTCCCGGAGACTGGAAAGAATTTCTCACAGTCACCCAGGAACTGAATGCTATCTCTCCTTTAATGCCGGTATTAGGCAATCATGATGTTCAGAATACACAAGGAGATGATTTTCAGAAACCATTTCAGGAATATCATACCCTTTTTAATCTTCCGGGTGATGAAGTGAACTATTCTTTTACTTATCAGAATGTCAGGTTCATTGGAATCTTTTCAGGATGTGCTCAGGCAGCAGCAGAAACCGGTCAGGTGAAATACAAGCCGGGTTCCCCCGAATATAAATGGCTCGATGCTGAACTTTCAGCAGCTGAAAAGGACAAAAGGATAAGATGGACTATTGTCTGGATGCATTATCCCGTTTATTCAGTCGGCTGGAGTAATATTTCAAAATGGAAAGAAAATGTTTTACCGCTTCTTGAAAAGCACAGGGTGGATCTTTGCCTGGCAGGGCACCGGCATATTTATGAGCGACATTTCCCACTAAAAAATGGTATTCCTGTAAGGAATGAATCCGGAACAACTTTCGACTCCACGGATGGAACTATATTTATAACTAATGGTACGGCAGGAGGCAATCCGACAGGTCTGGGAGGAAAAGATCTACCATCAATTGCATTTACTCCTGACAGCATTTTTTACAGTTTTGGCATAATGGATATAAATAATACGTCAATAACCTGCAGTGTCTACAATCAGGATAATACGTTGATAGACAAGTTTATCCTGAACAAAAATTTGGAGAAATAAATGATTTTAAGGATTTTTAGCATTTTATTTCCTCTATTTAAATATGAAGTAAATATCTTTAGCTAACCTAAATTTTAAATTTCATTACTAACTAATCTAACTATTTATGAAAAGAATTCTGGTAATTCTGTTATTCCTGGTATCCGCATCCGCCTATGGCCAGAGAATAACTGTTACAGGAACAGTGTCCGATGAAAAGGGAACTCCGCTTCCCGGGGCCACTGTTCAGGTCAAAGGAACAATTATAGGAGGTCTGACAGATGCATCGGGCAAATATTCAATTGAAGTGCCTGATGCAAATGCTACACTTGTATTTTCGTTTGTAGGGTATGCTCCCAAGGAAGTAAAGGTCCAGAATCAGACTGTGATCGATGTAAACCTGAGGGAAGATGTTCAGGGTCTGGAAGAGGTGGTGGTGGTCGGGTATTCAACTCAGAAAAAAGCCAACCTGACAGGAGCAGTTGATCAGGTAACCAGTGCAGCACTTGAAAACCGGACAATGTCCAACCTTACGCAGGGCCTCAAAGGAGTAGTGCCAAACCTTAATATCAGGTTACTTGATGGGAAACCCAATCAGGCACCCAGTTATAATATAAGAGGTTTGACTTCAATAGGCCAGGGGGGTAGCGCTCTTATCCTTATTGACGGTGTGGAAGGAGATCCGAGCATGCTGAATCCAAACGATGTAGAAAATATTTCGGTACTTAAAGATGCTGCATCAGCTTCTATTTACGGAGCAAGAGGAGCTTTTGGGGTCGTTCTGATCAACACAAAGAATCCGACGAAAGGCAAAACTAGTATTACCTATACTACGAATTTTGCAATAAGAAAACCTATTGCTGTCCCTGATCTGGTAAGCGACGGCTATACTTTTGCCAAGATGTTCGCAGAATCATTTTACAACTGGGAGAATACCTTTCCCGCTGCTGTAAATAAAACATTGAAATTTTCACAGGCGTATCTCGATGAGCTTGAAAGAAGAGCCACTAATCCCTTGCCAACGGACAAGGAAGTCGAAATTGATCCTGTTTCGGGAGATTATGTTTATTATGCAAGCAACGATAAATACAAAGAGCTTTACAAGAACTTCACTACTGGGCTCGAACATAATGTTGCAATTTCAGGAAGTACTGAAACGGCAAGTTTCCTGTTAACCGGCAGGTTGCTTGATGAACCGGGGATATTCAGGTATAACTCAGATGATTATAAAATGCATAATATCAGGGCTAAAGGTGCAATACAAGTATTTCCCTGGCTGCAGTTTGAAAACAATTCGGAGTATTCCGACAGAACTTATCACAATCCTTTAAACGTTGGAGAAGGAAGCGGAATCTGGAGAAATATCGGGGATGAGGGTCATGTTCTCGCTCCAATGTTCAATCCTGATGGCACACTAACAATGTCGGAGGCTTATAATGTCGGGGATTTCTGGTATGGCAAGAACGGTTACGATATGAAGGACAAGGTTTTCAGAAGCACCACAGGATTTGTCTCCCGGTTCTTCAGTGATAAGCTCAGATTTAAGGGAGACTTCACTTTCAGAAACAGCGATGACAATGAGAAACGAAGGCAGGTACCTGTTCCATACAGCAATCACCCCGGGGTAATAGCATATGTTGGTACAACCACAAACGATCTGAGGGAGACAAGGGATGGAACCCAATACCTTGCAGCAAATCTGTACAGCGAATATGAAAATACATTCAACGATTCACATTATGTTAAGGTGTTACTCGGATATAACTATGAACAGTCAACCTGGCAAAGAATACGTGTTCAGAGAAATGGTCTGATTTTTGAAGATGCAACTGATATAAATCTGGCACTCGGACAATCAATTACAACCTCCGGGGGATGGGACAGATGGAATATCCTTGGTGGTTTTGGCAGAATTAACTATTCATTCAAAGACCGGTACCTTGTTGAAATAAACGGACGTTATGATGGTTCTTCCAAATTCCCATCGAATCAAAGGTTTGCTTTCTTCCCTTCCTATTCAGTAGGATGGAGGGTTTCCAAGGAATCGTTCTGGAATGTTTCACCGACTATAATTTCTGACCTTAAACTGCGGGCTTCATACGGATCGCTGGGTAATGGTAATATAGATTCGTACACCTTCCAGGAACAGCTTTCGATATCACAATCTGGAAGAATTCTTAACGGTGTAAGACCTCAGTACACGAGAAATCCCAGTGTTCTGCCTGAAGGCCTTACATGGGAAACAGCAACAACCCAGAACATAGGGATTGATATAACTGCTTTAACTGACAGGTTAAGATTTGTTGGAGACGCCTATATAAGGAATACAACTGATATGTACACCATAGGGATGACACTTCCTGCTGTTTTTGGCGCAACACCTCCCAAAGGAAACTATGCAGACCTGAAGACATCGGGTTGGGAAGCAACCTTATCCTGGAGAGACAGATTTAATTTAGGTGGGAAACCATTTAATTATGAAATAAGAGGTACACTTGCTAACAATAAATCTGTAATAAAAAGGTATAACAACCCTGAAAAGGTCCTGACCGATTATTATGAGGGTCAGGTTATCGGTGAGATCTGGGGTTATATTACCGAAGGATTTTTTGTAGATGCCGAGGATATTGCTTCTCATGCAAATCAAAGCCGTTTCAAAAATACTTCCTCAGGTGCAAACTTCCCCGGTGATCTTAAATTGCTGGATTCAGATGGAAGTGGTACAATTGATTATGGCACAAACAGAATAGGCAATACTGGTGATAAACAAATCATCGGTAATAGCGCTGCTCATTATACTTATACAATAAATCTTAACGCTGACTGGAATAACTTCTTCATTTCCGCATTTTTCCAGGGCGTTGGAAAGCAGCAGTGGTGGCCGAGTTCCGAGGCAAGTCTGTTCTGGGGACAATATAACAGGCCCTACAATCCGGTTCCGAAATGGCAGCTCGGCAATTTCTGGACCCCGGAAAATACGGATGCTTACCTGCCAAGATATGTTTCACGTCTTGCAAACAGATCAGGATCAATGCTGGTTGAGGCACCTCAAACAAAATATCTTCAGAATATTGCATACCTCAGGTTGAAAAATATTCAGGTCGGATATAATCTGCCAGCCAAACTTTATTCTAAAATTGGAATTACAAACCTGAGAGTCTATTTTTCAGGAGAGAATATCTGGACAATGTCACCTCTTTATAAAATCACAAGAGATCTCGATGTTGAAAACACCGGACCTTCGGATCAGTTATTTACCTCTGGGAATGCCGGAGATGGTTATAATTACCCGATGATGAAAAATGTGACATTTGGATTATCAGTAACATTTTAATTCACCTTTAATATTATAGTTATGAAAAAGATATATTGGTTGCTATTCCTGATAATAGCTTTCTGTGCCAGCTGCGAACTTGAACAGCTTCCTCAGGCTACGGCGTCAAAAGAAGCAGTGTTTGGCAGCGAAAAGGGTTTGGAATTGTATACAAATTCCTTTTATGATATCCTTCCTGACCGGAATACAACCCATCGTGCGGATTGTATTTCTGACTATGCTGCCCGGAGGGATGCACCTGCTTTTCTGGTTGCAGGGGCCTATACACCTACTACCACCGATAATACAAATGAATCGGGTTATACCAGGGTATCCCAGGGTGGCGATGCAAACTGGGTCTGGACATCATTAAGAAATATCAATTATTTCCTTTCAAATAATAATGATCCCAAAATTGTTGTTGATACAAGGAATCATTACAATGGACTTGCAAAATTTTTCAGGGCATGGTTCTATTTTGAAAAAGTAAAAAGATATGGTGATGTTCCATGGATCGGCAAACCTCTTGATGTCGGAGATCCTGATCTGACAAAAGCAAGGGACCCGAGAACGCTTGTTATGGATTCAATCCTTGCTGATATTAACTATGCTTGTGAAAATATCAAGACTACCAGCGATGCTTCCCGGAGCCTTATTACCAAATATGTTGCTTACGCCTTTAAAGCCAGGATATGTTTGTTTGAAGGCACCTTCAGAAAATATCATACGGAACTCGGGCTTACTGCCAGTGCAAATACCTGGCTCTCCGAAGCAGAATCAGCCGCCAGAAAAGTTATTGATGAAGCTGGTTTCAAAGTTTATGAAGGAGCTGGTACCAGCGGATCATACAGAAAAATCTTTACCAATACCGCTCCGATTTCTGATGAAATAATGCTTGCTCATATTATGGACCTGTCTTTAAGTGTACTGCATAATGCAAACTGGGTGTACACAAGTTCTACAACAGGCATAAGGTTTAATTTTATCCGTACATTCATAAACACTTATCTTAAAATCGACGGAACTTCCTTCACGGATACTCCGGGCTATGAAACGATGCTTTTTAAGGATGAAGTCAAGGACCGGGATAAAAGATTGCAGCAAACGATAAGAATGGGCGATTACAAGAGACTTAACGCAGGAGTTCTTGTAGCCACCCCGCCGAGCTTTGCATACTCTTACACAGGTTACCAGCCAATTAAATGGAGTCTTGACGATGTTTACTATGATACCAGGGATCTTAACATCAATGCAATATCGATTTTCCGTTACGGTGAGGTCTTGCTGAATTATGCTGAAGCAAAAGCCGAATTAGGTACTCTTACAGATGAAGACTGGGCTCTGACCATAGGTAAATTGCGGACCAGAGCTGGAATCACCGGCGGACTTACTGCAAAACCAACCATCGTTGATACTTATCTTCAAACAAGGTACTTCCCTGATATTACTGATCCTGTTATACTCGAGATAAGAAGGGAAAGGGGAATAGAGCTGTGTATGGAAGGCTTCCGCTTTTATGATATAATAAGATGGAAAAGAGGCGAACTATTCGCCATGGAATGGAACGGAATGTACGTGCCGGAACTTGTCACTCCGATTGATCTTAATGAAGACGGTGTTCTTGATGTGGCATTTTACCAGGGTACCAAACCATCACCTGCTGTTTCAGGAGTAACTTATATAGATGTTTCCGCTATTGTTGGCGGAAAGCCAAATGCAACGAGACTCAAGAATGATACAAGCGGTGAATTGACATGGCTGAATACAATACCAAGGACATGGGCAGATAAGAATTATTACTACCCAATTCCCGAGGCGGACAGGTTAATGAATACTAATCTGGTACAAAATACGGGCTGGTAGAAGCCGGTCAGGATACATTTTAGCTTATTGAAAAGCTCCTTTGCTTTTATGGCAAAAGGAGCTTTTCAATATCATACCATGAGTCTGCCCTTTTATGGATTGAATTATTAATTAACATATTTGGCGGCTGTGTAAACATTATGGTTTCTCCCTTAAAGTGATCAAGGTTCTTTAAGTGATCATCTATCATAATATCAGCCTTTATTATATTCTTATCACCACAAAAGACTATCTGCTTCCAACTGATGAAAGGGAAATGATCACAGAGCCATAACTGTTTATCAATAAGGCTATTGGGAAATTCAGTTGCCAGCGATACCACAATGATTTTGTACTTGTTATTCAGCTTTTTAAGCACTTCACGGCTCCCGGGCATAACCGGCAGATCCCTGAAGAAACCCGGAGTGCTTACCCATGTGCGCTGGTCCTGAAATGCTTCTGCCTCAAGTAATCCCGCTATATCCTTTACAGACAGTCTTTGCCCGGTCTCCTTTTCATGCAATTCAAAAAACCTGGCATAAATGTCAACCAGAACACCATCCATGTCCACCAGGATCCGTTTCATTGTCTGTTCGTGAATTTTAAGATATTTTAAGATATGAAAGTAAAAAAAAGCACGATTAATATAGCATGATGATGTCTAATTAAATTATTTTTACCTGTTTAACTTCCGTTTCGAAAATATTTTCGGGATAATTCAAACAATATGAACAGCAGATAATTAATTCGGTACAACTTATCATTATGAAAATTATGAAAAGGAACTTCAGGAAACATAAATGGTTGTTATTCTTAATTCCACTAAAGGTTTTAGTTCTGGCGACAACAGGTCTGGTTATTGATGCCCAGTCACCCAAAGATAAGGGTGTCAAGCTTGAAAAGCTTGAAGATCAGCATAAGGTGAATGTTTTTATTAACGGCACTCTTTTTACCTCATATCAGTATCCGGCCGATGTTGAAAAACCATTTTTGTTCCCGGTTTTCGCTCCAAACGGCTCGGTTATTACCAGGGGATTCCCTATCGAACCCAGAAAAGGGGAGCGTGTCGATCATCCTCATCAGATTGGTTTATGGTTTAACCATGGAAACATAAACGGACTTGATTTCTGGAACAACTCATCTGCCATACCTGCAGATAAGAAAGACTCATATGGCCATATTGAAGTTCAGAAAATCGTTAAAACTGAGAGCGGCAAAAAAGGAATTCTTGAAGTAACAGCCAACTGGGATGATAACAAAGGTAATACATTGCTCGCTGAAAATGCGAGGTATATCTTTTCCGGCGATAAATCGTCCAGGACCATTGACCATATAACTACCTTGACTGCAGTAAATGGCCCTGTTCTGATAGCCGATAACAAGGAAGGTCTTTTTGCAATAAGAGTTGACAGAGCTTTTGAAATGCCTTCAAATGAATCGCTGATATTCACTGATGAGAAAGGAAACCCAACAACTGTTAAAGCCACTGATAATACAGGTGTTACAGGAATGTTTACTTCGAGCAGAAATCTTAAAGGCGATGCCGTCTGGGGATCAAGAAATGAATGGGTTTACCTGTCAGGTGAAAAAGACAACACAAAAATTGCTTTTGCCATTTTCGATCATCCAAAGAATTTTGGATTCCCTGCTTATGCACATGCGCGGGGATATGGCCTGTTTTCAATAAATAACCTGGGTCAGAATGCCTACGATCCGAAGCAGGAAAAAAAGAATTATAGCCTGGCAAAAGGCGAATCGATCACTCTTCGTCACAGGTTTTATGTCCAGTCGGGTTCTGATCTGACTCCTGAAAAGGCTAATAAGATATTTAAAGAGTTTTCAAAAAGGTATTAACCCCCCAACCCCCCTAAAGGGGGGCTCAAATTCCAGAAAGAAAAAGCCCCATTCAGGGGATTGGGTGTAAAAACAATTTAACTATGAAAAAACTAAACTTTATTAAAATCGGTCTGACTATTGCTGCTCTTTTGGTTTATTTTTTTTCAATCACTTCAATTGCAGCCCCACCTGAGCAACAGATGTATTATGAACTAAGAATTTACAGGTTAAAAGATCCCGGGAAAGGTGGGATTATTGATAAGTACCTGAAAGATGCATTTATTCCTGCAATGCACAAAGCCGGGATAAAAACAGTTGGTGTATTCAAACCTGTTGAGGCTGATACTGCATTTGGCAAAATGATCTATGTCCTTATCCCATATAAGACAATAGAACAATATCTTGGAGCTGTAACAATACTTGAGAAGGATCCTGCACACCAGCAGGTAGGTAAGGAATTCCTTGATGCACCCTATAATGATCCTCCCTTTACCAGGTATGAAAGCGTGTTTATGAAAGCCTTTTCATTTATGCCACAATTAAGGGTACCATCTTTTACAACTCCCAGGCCGGAAAGAATTTATGAGTTAAGAAGTTATGGGAGCTGGACAGAAGCCAAGGCTCAAAAGAAGATCCAAATGTTCAATGAAGGCGGCGAAATTGCTATTTTCGAGAAGATCGGAGCTAATGCAGTATTTTATGGTCAGGTTTTATTAGGAAGCCTGAAACCGCGTTTAATGTATATGACTACCTATTCAGATATGAAATCCCACGATGAACACTGGAAGGCTTTTGGCAGCACTCCGGAGTGGAAAGCACTTTCATCGAATCCGGAATATGCAAATACTGTAATTAAAGCTGTTGCATATCTCCTTCACCCGACAGATTATTCTGACTTTTAGTATGCTTTATTCTCTGTGGTTCT
>Ga0153915_10007421_pt1 | contig 10337 bp, 6 predicted proteins | sample Opewatmetagenome_2_FD_107003 | JGI IMG/M metagenome (GOLD analysis project Ga0153915, IMG submission 107003) | Freshwater wetland microbial communities from Ohio, USA - Open water 3 Core 3 Depth 3 metaG | ecosystem: Environmental > Aquatic > Freshwater > Wetlands | place: USA: Ohio, Lake Erie... | reverse complement strand
GGTCGCCACGCGCCAACCACATCTGTGCTAGCCCCTGGCGGAGGCGGAGCTTCCCGGACCACGGCATGGCCGGCCCTTCGGCCGCAGCGGCAAGTTGCGGTGCGGTGAACGTCGCGAATGCCTCGTCGAGTTTTCCGAGGCCGAGCAGCGCGAATGCCAGCTCGAACATCGCGCCCTGCCGGGCGGAATCGGTCAACCCCTCTTGCAGCAGCTCTTCGCGTGCGATGGCTGCCGCACCGGCGAAATCGAACGCTTCGGCATGCAGGGCGGCAGCCTCCGACCTCAGGAGGCTGGAAAAGTGCTGATGGCTGATCGGGGTGCTAGCGCGCAATCCCTCGTCGATCGCGGCGAGGGCCATGCCCCAATCCCCGAGCTGCAGGAGGGCACCAACCCGCACGTGGTACGACCACAGGCACATGTAGGCGTTACCGGCGTCGCGGGCGATCTCGATGCCGCGCGCTGCCGTTTGCGCGGCCGCACGCAAATCTGAAACGGCAAGTTGAAGGAGGGCGAGCATGACTACACTCTGCGCCAGCAGGTCGCCATCGCCTGCGGTGCGCGCGGCCGCGACGATCGCCTCTACGATCGGCACATCCGCCATGCGGGCACCCTGAAGGCGAAGCTGCCAGTACGCTGCATGGCCCTGGGCGTTGGCGCGCAGCAGCGGGTCATCGACGCGTTGGCTGAGCGCCATCCCCTCCATGGACGCGGCGCGGCTGCCCTCGGAATCAACCCATGCGAGCACGGTCGCACGGTGGAGCGCGGCGCTCGCCTCCCATCCGATCTCGCCGTGATCGCGCGCCCACGTTGCCAGTGTCTCGCATGCCTGCAACGTGCCGGGCAAGTCACCGAGCCCGCGGCGCACACGGCCGAGCTGATCGAGGAGGAGCGGATACACCGCCGCGGCATCCGCTGGGGGGAGATGATCGACAAGCGCGACGGCGCGCGTGAGTCGTGCAGCAGCCTCCCGATGAGCCCAATGCCGCACGTCGCGGTCGGCGGCGCGCCGCAGGTGCACGATCGCACGCCTGTAATCGCCGGCTTCCTCGAAGTGGCGCGCCATGTGCGTTTCGATCACACCCGCCTGAGCGCCATAGGTCTGCTCGAGCCATTCGCCCAGTCGCTGGTGCAACCGCAGGCGGCGCGCCGCTGACACGCGGTCGGTCAGGACGCTCGGGTACAGACTGTGGGTGAAGCAGTAACGGGCCACCTGCGTCCCGTCGGGCCGTGTGTACAGCGCCGACGCGGCCAGGAACTGGCCCTGGCGTGCCAGTTCGTCGCAGCACTCTTCGACCGCCAGCGCGTCCTTGCCGAGGCCGGCCGCCACCGACGCCGCGGTGAACTCGCTCCCGAGAACACTCGCTGCCTCGAGCAGGCGTTGCGCCTCGGGCTCCAGGCGAGCAATCTGCTTCTCGACCAGCAGGCGGAGGCTCTCCGGGACCGCCCGAGTAATCTCGTCGAGGGGCTTCCTCAGCCGCCAGCGCCCGTCCTCGGGCTCCAGCACGCGCAGAGCAACGAGCTCGTCCACCACGCGCACCATGAAGAGCGGGTTGCCGTCCGTCCGTTCCTTCACGGCGCGCGCGAGCTCGGGCGGAAAGGCATGCCCGCCGAAGCGCTGCGCCAGATACGCGGCGACATGCGGCTCGCGCAGGAACGACAGCCCGATGTCCTCACACTGGTGGCGCACCCGGAGCTCCTGGACGAGCGCCCGCAGCGGGTGCCCGGCTACGATGACATCCGCCGAGCGATAGCTCCCCACCACGAGCAGGCGCGCGGACTCCTGGCGCCGCCCGAGCATCGCCAGCAGATCGAGCGTCGAATAGTCGCTCCAGTGGAGGTCTTCGAGGACCAACAGGACGGGGGTCGTGGCGGTCAGTGCCTCGAAGGCTTCTGCCATCTCGCGCAACATCCGTTCCTTGGTGACCCCGAGCAACTGCCGGCGCAACGTCTCGCGATCGGCCCGATGTTCCAGCCACGGTAGCTGCACCAGCCATGTGGGGGCGTGGGTCTCGAGGACGCGGATGACCCGGTCGGCCCCCGGCTCGCGCAGCAGTCGCCCAAATGCCTCCAAGACCGGCAGATACGCCTCCGCCGCACCGTAGTGTTCGAGGCACGCGCCGCGCGCGATCAACAAATCCGGATCGGACGCGGCGCGTGCCAAAAATGCGTCGAGCACCGTGGTCTTGCCGATGCCGGCTTCACCGGAGAGGAACACGAGCTGGCGCTGACCGGCGAGGGCGCTCGTGAGCCGGTCCTCGAGCTGCGCGAGTACTCTGTCCCGGCCGACCAGTGTGCCGCGCGGATCGACCGCCGCCGGGACCTTGGGCTGACGGGCACGGGCGGCGATGAAGCGGTAGCCCCGGCGCGGCACGGTCTCGATGAAGGACGGCGCCGCCGGATCGTCACCGAGCGCGCGACGAATCTCCAGGATGGTCACCTTGAGCACACCGTCGCTGACGTGGGTCTTTGCCCACCCGGCTCGCAGCAGATCCTCCTTCGAGACCAACTGCCCGCCGTCTTCGACCAGCCGGCGCAGGACCGCAAATGCCTTGGGAGTGAGGGCGACGACCTCGCCGCCGCACCAGAGCCGCCCGCCGGCGGGATCCAGGCAGAAATCACCGAACGCTAAGCGTCGATCCGCTTCCATCGTGTCACGGAACCGCTTTCTTACCGCCTTCTAACCCGAATCTCACGCCCGTTCCATCGCCCGTGACCGGTCCGAGCCGTATCGTCGGTTACATGAAACGGAACCGCAAGATGTCCGGACCCTCGCAGCGCACGACCTCGAAGCCGCCTGCGCCCGAGCTGCCGCCGGACCGCGCCTTCGTCCTGCACCTCGACGTACGCGCTCAACTTCCTCGCCGCGTGGTCGGCCGGATCGAGCACGTTACCTCTGGGCAGGTAGCGCACGTCACCTGCCTGCGCGAGCTGGTTGCCTTCATGGCGAAGGTGCTGCGCGACCACGGCCGGGGCGACTGAGATGACACACCGAAGCTTCGAGAGAAGGGAGCACGCGATGAGCAACGAGGTCGAGATGACGCTTTTCGAGCCGGAGGTGGTCCTGCCAGCGCAGATGTCCTGGGGTGCGCGCTGCGATGGCAACACGTTGGGAGCGCGCGCACTGATGCTCGCGATCCTCGCGGACGCGATGCTGTGCGTTGAGCGGGGACGTCGGCGCCGGCACCCGCGTACACGACAGCTGGCCGCCGAGGCCGAGACCTGGATGCGCTCCGACTGTCGGGAGTGGCTGTTTTCGTTCGCCAGCATCTGCGATGTGCTCGGGATCGATGCGGACGGCCTGCGCGTCCGTCTCCTGGTGGCCAACGTCGAGCACCCGGCAAGCGGCGGACGCGCAACGCGTGCAGAGGCCGACGAGCCGTCAACCCGAAGTCGCGCCGTCGCCCGCCTGCTACCGCAACGCGGACGCACACGAGGATCGATCGCCGTAGACACCGCTCGCGAACCAACCGGGCGCAGCGTCAGCGGTGGGGGAAGGGGATGCGCTTTCGGTGTGCGCACGCGGTTGGAGGTTGCGTGAAATGACCAATCAGCTCTACGTCGCTGCGCACCGCGGAACCGGCGTGCGCGGCCGTTCGCCTCCGCCGGACCCTCGCGCGCCATCGTCTGGGAAATCCGGGTAGTAAAACGCACCTTCAAACAATGAAAGGAGTCAGGTCATGAAGAAGCTGGCGAACATGAACAAGGTGAAGAAAACCATGGTTGGGCTGGGCGTCTTGAGTCTCCTTGCCTGCGCCACCGCCGCGATGGGCGACGACGCGAAGCTGGAGCTGGAGCTGACCCCGTCCTCTGCGCAACTGGCCCAGTGCATGCCCGGCGCCACGCTCGACGTCACGGTGAGACTGACCACCGACAAAGACGGCTTCGACAGGTTCGAGATCCGGGCTCACAACCTGCCCCCCGACCGAGATTTCACGGTCTTCTTGCTCGAGCAGGCCGGGGCGCCGTTCGGCGCGGCCGAGTACATCGGCGACTTCAGCACCAACGAGAACGGCGACGGCCACAACACCTTCAAGCTGATCGTCCAGGAAGCCTTCTCGTCAACGCTGGTCGACGGCCACCGCGTACGCGTCGATCTCAACCGCGTCGGTGTCTGGTTCGCCGACCCGGCGGACGACGATTTCTGCCTGGGGGCCAACAGCCCCGTTACGCCGTTCGACGGTGACAACCAAGCGGGCGTCCAAGCCTTCAACTCCGCCAACGCCGAACCGCTTCCCGCCCCGTAGTCATTACCGTGCGTCGACCGCCGATCCTCAGGGGTTGAAAGAGAGGAGTTTGGCCCATCCTGTACAAAAGCATGAATGGAGAAAGGAGCTTAGAATGTTGCACCAAGAAAAAAAGCACCAGCAGAGAACTATTGCTGGGAAGATGAGGAGCGTGTCGCTTGTGGCGGCGCTCGGCTTGGCGACCTTGATGCCGGCGAACGCGCTGGCGGGCCAGACCTGCCCGGCTCCGACCCCAGTGCCGCCGCTGGGCAGCTGCCACCCCAGCGTCTGCACAGCCGGGTTCTGCAACCGCGGCGACATCGCCCCGCTGGCGACCCCGGCGACTCAGGCGCTCCAGGACCGGCTCGTCACGCTCGACTGCAGCCCGCACAGCATCGCGCCGTTGCAGGTCTTCGCGGAGGCGGACCCCGCCACGAGCCAGAGCCGGCTGTTCATGTATTACCTGCTCGACAGCACCGGCTTCCAGCCCAGCGTCTTCACCACGACAATTCCCGGCATCAACGACGACCCGAGCACGATGCAGACAGTATGGGGCGCGAACTGCGGCCTCGCAACCATCGGCGCAGTGCGCGTCGCCCTGGAGCCGAAGCCCGACCTGCCCAGCGATCCCGATGACCCGCGCGCGTTCAACGACGTCTTCACGGACATTCGCGGGCTGTTTGTCATCAACAACGAGAGCGGCTGGTACGAAGGGTGGATGATCCACGACCTGCGGGTGGCAGACGTTGCCACCTCGGACGCCAAGGGTCACGGCGCGAAGGGCCAGGTGCCGTTTGGAATGATCACCGCCAAGGACGCCGCGATGCTCGCCAAGATGGGGAGCGGCAACAACGTCCCGGGCAACTTCTTCACCGTCGATGGGAACGCCCCCCATATTCCCCAACCCACCGACCACTTCCCGGACCAGGTGAGCAACGTCGTCCCCATCCAGCTCAGCATGGGCGCATACAATGCGCTCCAGCAGGCGGACGTGCACAACTACTGGGAGTTCAACTACACCACGAACTGGATTCACCCGCTCTACGAACTCCCCTTCACCGGCGGGTTTCCCGATAAGTCGGCAACCGACCCCGCCGACACCTATGGCGACGGTGAGATCGGCCTGATGACGTCGATCGTTCCCGGCAACGGGCCGGGGAGCAACCTCAACAAGAAGAGTGCGGTGGCCTTCGGCGACAACCCGGATCGCCCGCGCGACCCGGACCTCTTCGACTCGGAGGTCGACGCGCAGCGGGAGTTCCGGCAGCGCTTTGTTCCCAGCGGTATCGCGCGTGAAACATTCCTCAACGCCTTCGAGCGGCTGGACTCCTTCGAACACGGCGAGCACGATTTGACCAAGCGTCTTTTGGACGGCTACCAAGCGGCGATCGCCATCGTCGATACCAACGGCGACGGCATCGTGTCCGCCGCCGAAGGCGACATCGATACCTGCAATCCGAATTGTCCCCCGAGCGGCAATCCGGATTGCCCCGAGGGCCGCGACAACACGTGCATCTTCCTCGTGCCCCGGAGCTACAACCGCTTCGCGGTGACGCGCGAGATCAACGACGGGCTGCTGGCGCCGCGCTTCGCCCCGAGTACGCGCGCCTGGGTCCTCTCTGGCACAATCGCGACCGGGTTCCCCGTGATTGCGGCCTCGGAGGGACGGGATTCAGATGATCGCTGAGCCCCCCAGCGGTCTTCTCGCCCTGTTGCCCATCTACCGCACAACGGTAGATGGGCAATAAGGCTCGGAAGCGGCGCACGCGGCGGACCGCTTGGGGCGCGAACCGCGGCCTCGCCTGAGGGGCGCATATCGGCCTTTCATGCAGCGACCCTGCCCTGCGACCTCGCATCGAGCCCGCGAGGCCTATTGGTCCAAACGCCGCCCGCTCAGCGGCCTAACAAAACCTCGGGTTCCTCGAGGAACAGAAGGAGCAGACAGCCATGGAGCGACCTCGGACGTATGACATCGTTGGTGAAGACAAGAAACGCGCGGCGATGACAAATGCAATGCGCGGTAGCCTCGCCGTCGCCGCAATGATCGCCGCGACACTGACGCAAGTGCTGTCTCCTCCCGGCGCATGGGCAAAAGTAAACCATACGGTGATAGCCGCCACGGGCACCGCCGCGCCCAAAGGTGGAAGTTTCTTCCGTTTCCAAAGTTTTCGGATGAACCCGCGGGGTCAGGTCGCCTTTGATGCGCAGCTTCACGGAGCCAGCACGCTCGGCATTTTTGTCGGGGATGGCAAGACGACATCGGCGATTGCGCTTGCGGGGAACCCCGATCCGATGTCCGGAGATTTTGGGTCCGTCGGTTCCCCGACGATTGGCGCCGGCGGTGAGGTCGTCTTCGCTGCCGATACAGGTATCTTCCGCGGCAAAGGTGAAACGATTTCTCCGATCGTGCAGGACGGAGACCCCGCGCCAGGGGGCGGCAACCTGATTGGACTCGGCACCTACGCTTCGAATTCCCGCGGCGTGATCGCCGTCACGACAGGCGTCACGGATGATGTCAGTACCGAGGGGATCTTCCGCAGCGACGGCGACGGCACCCGCACCGTCACCATCGCCCGCGACAACACCATCTCGCCGATCGGCGGAACCTTCCTGTTCTTCGGGGACCCGGCGATCAACAACCGGGGGCAGGTGGCCTATTTCGCCGGCATGACAGGCGGATCAGGTGATTTCGGCATCTTTCGCGGTGGTGATGATGGCGGGGAGAATACGACGATCTTTGCCGCCAATCAGAGTGCACCAGGCGGGGCAACATTCGTTGATTTCAGTGATCCGGTGATCAACGCACGTGGTCAGGTCGCGGCGACGGCTTCCCTGCAGGACGGCATAAGCCAGGTTGGTCTCTTCCGCGGCGATGGCAGGAATGCCGCCGCCATCGCTCTCGAGGGGAACCCGGCGCCACAGGGCGGGAACTACACCACGAATTTCTCCAAGCCTCTCGTGATGAACGATCGTGGGCAGGTAGCGTTCAATGTAGGATTGATTGGCGGTGCGAGCCGCGGCGGCATCTTTCGAGGGGACGGTGTCACGACGTCTACTGTCGCTCTACAGGGAACGGCGGCACCGGGGACTACAGGAACCTTTTCCTCCTTCGGAGACATGAAGCTTGGGGAAAATGGCCTGGTGGCGTTCATCGGTACGTTGGCAGTGGGAGTGGGTGGTGTTGATGTCACCAACAACATGGGTATCTGGGTTGGCACGTCGGACAGCGATCTCCACCTTCTGGTCCGCACTAGCGACATCATTGACGGGAGTACTCTGATCAAGCTTCCACGGGTCCTGGGTCTGTTCGACATGAACGAGCAGGGTGTTGTCTGGGAAGGCGGTTTTCCCGGGGGGACCCCAGGCTCTTGCTGTTGCGGCGGCACGTGTTCGTCGGCCATCGTCTTCTCAAGAAATTTCCACGAAGACAAGGGAGAATAGGAGGCTGTCGAATGACCCTCGTTCGGCGCGCGTTCACTCTCGCGGTTGTGCTCAGCTCCAGTTTCGTGTCGGTGTCCAATGCGGCGCTCCCTCTTGCCAGCGTGGGTCCAACGTGCGTCGGCGATTGCGACAACAGTGGTTCGGTCACCGTCGACGAGATTGTGACCGGGGTGAACATCGCCCTGGACACGCTACCGCTCGACCAGTGCCCGGGATTCGACTGCAACGGGGACGGTCAGGTCACGATCGACTGCCTCCTCAAAGCAGTTGGTGCGGCATTGAACGGGTGCTCACCGGCGCCAACCCGAAGTCCGACGCCCACCACCGGCGCCGCGACACCGACGGATACGCCCATTGCGCTCTCGACGCCCTCGCCGACGCGCACCTCACCGTTGACGCCAAGACCCACGGCCACGTCGACACAAACAGCCGCTATGACCAACACCCCAACTACCACACCGACCACCGCGACAGCTGCGTGCGGCACCTTCCTCAGCAAGTTCGGGAGCCAGGGCAGCGGGGACGGGCAGTTTTCCTTTCCAGAAGCCATTGGCGTGGACCAGAACGGGAACGTGTTCGTCGCCGACACCGAGAACCATCGCATCGAGAAGTTCACCAGCACCGGGACCTTTCTGCTCCAGTGGGGCAGCATGGGTGGTGCGGACGGGCAGTTTGACAGCCCGAAAGGTGTCGCCGTGGACGGAGCGGGGAGCGTCTATGTCGCCGACTTGAACAACAACCGCGTCGAGAAGTTCGACAACAACGGGACCTTCCTCACCAGCTGGGGAGATGCCGGCAGCGGCGATGGGCAGCTCAGCGGCCCGGCGGGCGTTGCCGTGGATGGAAGCGGCAACATCTTCGTCGCCGATAGCTTCAACAACCGCATCCAGAAGTTCACGAACGGCGGAACCTTCCTCACCAAGTGGGGTAGCGTCGGGAGCGGTGACGGTCAGTTCAGCATCCCGGTCGGCGTTGCCGTGGACGGTGACGGAAATGTCTTCGTGGCCGACCGCTTCAACCAACGCATCCAGAAGTTCACGAGCACGGGGACGTTCCTTGCAAAGTGGGGCCGTTTGGGGCTCGGGGACGGTGAATTCAGCGATCTAGAAGGCGTCGCCGTGGATGGCGGCGGAAACGTCTTCGTCGCCGATGTTGATCGCATCCAGAAGTTCACGAACGACGGGATCTTCGTCACCCAGTGGGGGAGCTTGGGCAACGCGGACGGGCAATTCAACTCCGCCCTCTGCGTCGCCGTCGACGGAGAGGGAAACGTCTTCGTCTGCGACGGGAACCACCGTGTCCAGAAGTTCGCGTGTCCGTGAGGAGCGGCGCGTCACCGTTCTTGTTGCCCGGGCTCGAGCGGCTTGCAGAAGAGCTGATCGGCAGAAGAGATGATCGATCGCGACACGTTCGTCACCTGCGAGGACGGGGTCTTCTGACGCGGTACGCTGCGACGGTGCTTGCGATCGACTCATCTGGAACCCGAGGTTGCCGCCCGCCTTTGTTCCCGCCGCTGACATGCCGAATCCGCCGAACCGGTGCCGCGGCAAGGAATGCGTGGCGCAGCGGGTCGTCGGGCGCGAACGAGTTCGCGAGTGCAAGGATGATCGCTTCGGCACGCGCCCGGTGGGCTTCCGCGGCGGTTTCATCCTTTGTCTGTCGGTACAGATCGGACCGGGTGGCATGGACGCGCCACCCCGTCGTGGGAATCTCAAACCGTTGTATAACCGCGAGACCCTTCTCGATCTTCTCCTCTGCACCTTTCCAGTCTTTCTCAGCCATCGCGACTCGTGCCCATACCTCCCACGCCAGCGCCTGCAGATTGGGCTCGGCAGTTGACAAGGCGGACTGGAGAAAGCGGTCGGCTGCGAGGCGCGCCTGGCGGACGTTTCCGGATGCCAGCCAAACGTTGCTCAGCCCAAGCTGGGCCTGCAGCCGCCAGTACCAACGGAGAAAAAACGTGGGACCGTCCTTCGGGTCGAGCACTCGTTCGAAGCTCCGCGAAGCATCGTCGTAGTTCCCCTGCTCCAGAGCGGCGTAGCCGGTGGCGATCCTGCCGATGGTCTGTGCTTGTCCGAGCCAGTATGCGTCGGCGCTCCGGGCGACCATCCCCTCACAGAGCTGGCGGGCGGCAGCGAAATCCAAAACCGTCGTATGCAGCCACGCCTCGCGGAAAACGAAAAGCCATGGTTCATTGCCATTCTTCTCGGCGATTTCTCTTCCAGCGCGCAGCAACTGCACCAGCTCGCCCAGCCGGCCCGAAAGCAGCAGCGCCAGCGCTTTTCCGCTGAACGCAAGGAAGTGCACCACCGGGCTGGTGGACTCGTTCTCTTTCGGGATGCCGGCTTCGAGGTTCTCGAGGGCTTCCGCGTAGTCGCCCCGCAGTACTTGCACATGTGCGTAGATCATCCTGTCAAACGCGGGCGGGCCAGCGTCGCTCAAGCGGTGGAGCGTCTCGCTGGCAGACGCACAGACCTCCTGGTCCTCCATTCGCCAGGTGTCGAACGTAAGCCTGACATACGCGGCCAGTAGTTCGGTGCGCGCGTGCATCAGCGGATCGTCCAGGTTGGCGCTGAGGTGCACGGCCTGCTCGCTAGCCGCCATGGCGCGGTGCGGATCGATGAAGCAAAACGGACGCACCAAGCTGCTGAGTGCGTCGACTTGAGCAGAGGT
>Ga0153915_10007420_pt1 | contig 10338 bp, 6 predicted proteins | sample Opewatmetagenome_2_FD_107003 | JGI IMG/M metagenome (GOLD analysis project Ga0153915, IMG submission 107003) | Freshwater wetland microbial communities from Ohio, USA - Open water 3 Core 3 Depth 3 metaG | ecosystem: Environmental > Aquatic > Freshwater > Wetlands | place: USA: Ohio, Lake Erie... | reverse complement strand
GCGATGATGGCGGGCGGCGTGCCGGCGGGCATCTACACCACCTGCTCCGCCGACGAGGTCCAGTACATCATCCACCACTCGGAATCGCTGGTGGTGCTGGTCGAGAACGCCGAGCAGCTCGCGAAGGTGAAGGCGAGGCGCGCCGACCTGCCGCTGCTGCGGTGGATCGTCACGATGAAGGGCGCCACGTCGACCGGCGAGGACGTGCTCACGTGGGACGACTTCATCGCGCGCGGCGAGAGCGTCGCCGAGTCGGATGTCGACAAGCGCCTCGATTCGATCGAACCGTCCGAGCTCGCGACCTTGATCTACACCTCGGGCACGACGGGACCGCCGAAGGGCGTGATGCTGTCGCACGGCAATCTGTCGTGGACGTCGAACGCGTTGCTCGATCTCGGCGGCCGTCGCACCGACGACGTGTCGCTGTCGTACCTCCCGCTGTCGCACATCGCCGAGCAGATGTGCACGATCCACATGCCCGCCACCGCGGGCTCGACGGTGTACTTCGCCGAGTCGATCGAGAAGGTCCCCGAGAACCTCAAGGAAGCGCGGCCCACGGCGTTCTTCGGCGTGCCGCGGATCTGGGAGAAGTTCCACGCCGCGCTGGCCGGCCGGCTGTCGCAGGCCACCGGGGCGAAGAAGCGCCTCGCCGCGTGGGCCATGAAGGTCTGCGCTCAGGTCAACGCGCTCCGCGATCGCGGCGAGCCGCTGCCGCGCGCGCTCGAGCTCCAGTACCGGCTCGCGGATCGGCTCGTGATCTCGAAGATCAAGCAGGCGCTCGGCTTCGACCGCGTCGTCGAGCTGTTCTCGGGCGCCGCTCCGATCGCCCCCGACGTGCTCGAGTTCTTCGCGAGCATCGACATGCCGATCCACGAGATCTACGGCCAGAGCGAGGACACCGGGCCGACCTCGTGCAACCTCCACGGCCGCACGAAGATCGGCACGGTCGGTCCGCCGATTCCCGGCATCGAGGTCAAGCTCGCCGACGACGGCGAGATCCTGATCCGCGGCCCGAACGTGTTCCTCGGCTACTTCAAGGAGCCCGAGGCCACGGCCGAGACGCTCAAGGACGGCTGGCTGTGTTCCGGTGATCTCGGCGCGTTCGACAGCGAGGGCTTCCTGTCGATCACGGGTCGCAAGAAGGAGATCATCATCACCGCCGGCGGCAAGAACATCGCGCCGAAGAACATCGAGGCCGCGATCAAGTCGTCACCGCTCGTCGGCGAGGCCGTGGTGATCGGCGATCGCCGCAAGTACCTCACCGTGCTGGTCACGCTCGACGAGGTCGTGGCACGCAAGCTCGCACCCGATGGCGAGCTGCATACGTCGGCGGAGATCCGGTCGCAGATCCAGGTCACCATCGACGAGGTCAACCAGACGCTGGCGCGCGTCGAGCAAGTGAAGAAGTTCGCGATCCTCACCAAGCCGTTCGGGATCGATACCGGCGAGCTCACGCCGACGATGAAGATCAAGCGCAAGGTCGTCGCGCAGATGTACGCCCGCGAGATCGAGTCGATGTACGTGGAAGAGACCTAGTGGTTCGACCGCGTGATTCCGCTCGTGTCGCGTGTCTCCGATCTGAACCGATCTTGGCGGCCTTTCCCAACTTGGCGGTTGATCTCCGATCCGGGATCCGGGCTCGCCGAGAAGCAGAGCTCGAACCGCCAAGATCGCATGGGCCGCCAAGAACACAGATCTCGAACCGATCGCACTCGTGCGAGCGGATCGGCATCGGTCGCTCGGAGCACTCCTAGTGGTCGCGGTCTGGCGGCGCGAGCACTTCACGACCGGCGGTGGGCCCGGCGAGATCGCGTTGATCGCGCTGTCGCCGGCGAGGCTGCCCGATCCGCTGCCGGTGTCGCGCAAGCAGCACGGCATGCCCGACGAGGGCGAAGGAGCCACGGCGATCTCGCTCGTGGCCCGCGACCGCGCCGAGGATCCGGCGTGGTTCGTCGAACAGGTCGTCGGTCCGTTCGCCGAGCTCATCGCCAGCGATCTCGGCCCGCAGCTCGCGGCCACCGCGCTCGCCGCCGAGCACGCGTACGTGATCGAGGGCCAGCTCGACGATCCGGACGATCTCGGCCACGTCCAGGCGGCGTGGGCGCTCGCGAAGTGCGTGTGCGAGGAAGGCGCGACGATCGTCATCGATGTCTACGCGGCGCGCGCCCACCTCGGCAGCGACATCGCGGCCCTGCCGCCCGACCGCGCCTTCGACGTGATGCACGAGGTGACGCTGTTCTTCGACGAGACCGGTGACGGCACGCTCGCGGCGTGGTCGCTCGGGCTGCGCAAGTTCGGGCGCCCCGACATCGTCGTGCTCGACGTAGCGCCCGACGCCGCGACCGACACCGCGCTGCTCCTGCGCGACGTCGCGATGACGCTCGCCGCCGGCGAACGCATCGAGCCCGGGGACGAGGTCGGTGCGGCGGACGGTCGCCGGCTCGTGGCCAAGCGGTTCGAGGCGGCGGCGGCGCCGATCGTCGCCGTCGAGGGCGACGCGCTCGTGCTCGGCCTAGCGTAGGTTGGTCGTCAGCTGGTACGCGCCGCAGTCGCCGCTCGCGAAGCCGTCGACGATCATCCAGTACAGGCCGGTGCTCGCGATCGGCACGTTGGCGAACTGCGACAGGGTGGGAGCGCAGTCGTCGTCGCTGCAGGCGAGCTCGTTCGTGCCGCGGCGCACGTAGATGACCGAGTCGAACGCGGTGTCCGAGCCCACGCAGGTCGCGGCGTCGAGGAGCCGGTTCGAGCCCGGGCAGTTCGTGAAGAAGTAGCCGATGTCCTTGCTGCCCGGGTCGCCGCAAGCGGGATCGGGATCTTCGACGCTGGTCGCGTTGCACGTGTTGCCGGTGTTCGTCTGCATGCCGGACGACAGCTTCGTGCCGTCGCGGCCGCCCGGCGTCACCGCGAGGTGAACGCTGCCGGCGGTCTCCGCGGCCGACTTCTGATCGACCACGATGCAGCTCGTGCCGCTGGCGAGCGACAGCGCGAGCTGCGTCTGCTTGCCGCCGCACGAGTCGTCGCCGCACATCGCGACCGGCGTCCCCGCGTTGACCGCGGTGCACGCGCCGGCGTAGACGCGCAGCACGGTGTCGAAGCTCGAGCCGAACGTGTCGAAGTAGTAGACCTGCGGCGCGTTTATCGGTGCCTTGTATAACACGTCGCGACCACCGCTGCCGCCGCAGTTGCCGCCGCCGATGTTGTCGTGCGCGGCCGCGAGGTTCACCGTGAAGTTGCCGCCGGCGGTGATATCGATCGCCCCGGTCGCGAGATCGTTGGCCGGGCACGGCGCGTCGCCACCGGTGCAGTCCTGATCGATGCCGTCGCCGCAGATCTCCGGGCTCGGCGAGCAACCGTCGATCAGGATCGGCGGTGCGTCCTCGAAGCCATTGAAGATCGCGCTGTCGTCGAGTGGGACTCCGGAATCGAGCGGCGCGAACTCGCAGGTCTGCGTCTCCAGTGAACAGACGAGCCCGCCGCCGCACTTGCCGTTGGTGCACGGTGTGCCGGGGTGTGGGCCGGGCGAGTAGCACCCGACGACCATCCCGACGAACACGAGCCCCCTCATCCAACCATGGTAACGCAGAACGCGAACCGCCCGAGCCTGTCCTCGGGTGTGGGGATGTAGGCGTTCTCCGGGTACACTGCGGGCCATGGCCGAGGCGCTCGTCCCGTCGCACAAGGGTTTTCACGGCAAGGTGCTGTTCGTCGATCTGTCGGCGAAGACGCACCACGTGGAGACCATCGATCCGCAGGTCTATCGCAACTACCTGGGTGGCTACGGGCTCGGATCGTGGTTGATGTGGAAGCACTTCCCCGCGAAGACCGATCCGCTCGCGCCGGAGGCATGCTTCGCGCTGTGCTCGGGCCTGCTCACCGGCCTGCGCACGCCGTTCTCGGGCCGGATCCAGATCGTCGGCAAGTCGCCGCTCACCGGCACCTGGGCCGACTCGAACTCGGGCGGCAGCGTGTGCAGTCACATCCGCGCCGCCGGCTACGACGCGATGGTCGTGCGCGGCAAGGCCGCCGAACCCACGCTGCTCGTGGTGCGCGATGGTGACGTCTCGTTCGAGCCCGCCGGCGAGCTGTGGGGCCAGGAAGTGCCCGAGACGTTCGACGCGATCAAGGCGAAGTTCGGCGGCAAGCGCGATGTCGGGGTGTCCGCGATCGGGCCCGCCGGCGAGAAGCAGCAGCGGATCGCGTCGGTGATGAACGATCGCTATCACGCGTTCGGTCGCCAGGGCTTCGGCGCGATCTACGGCTCGAAGAACCTGAAGGCGATCGTGGTCGCCGGCACCGGCGAGGTTCCGCTCGCGCAGCCGGCCGAGTTCAAGGCGGTCTGCAAGCGCATCACCGACGAGTACAAGTCGGACCTCGGCCTGTTCAACCGGATCTTCGCGTACTTCATCAAGGCCAAGAGCTGGCTCGGCTGGATGTACCGGATGATGACGAGGCTCGGCATGAAGGCCGCCACGCCGGCCGCCGCGATGCGCCGCGCGTTCTCGAAGCGCGGCACCACGCTCGCCGTCGCGCTGTCGATCGAGAACGGCGATGCTCCGATCAAGAACTGGCGCGGCGCCGGTTCGCGCGACTTCCCGATCGGCAAGAAGGGCATGAAGATCGATGGCAAGGCCGTCGACCCGTACATCACGAAGAAGCTGTCGTGCGGTGACTGCCCGATGCCGTGCAAGGGCATCGTCGCCGTGAAGTCGCGCGGCCTCAAGGACGTCCGCCGCCCGGACTACGAGACGATCATCGGCTTCGGCGCGAACCTCCTGAACGACGACATCGAGCTCGTCACCGCCTGTCACGACGCGTGCAACCGGCTCGGCATCGACGCGGTGTCGTCGTCGATGACGCTCGGCTGGGTGTGCGAGGCGGTCGAGAAAGGCATCCTCACGAAGGACGATCTCGACGGCATCGACATGACGTGGGGCAACGGCGAGGCCGCGCTCCTGCTCACGATCAAGATGGGCACCGGCGAGGGTTGCGGCGCCTGGCTCGGCAGCGGCGTGCAACGCGCGGCCGCGCACGTCGGCAAGGGCTCCGAGGAGTTCGCGATCCACATCCACGGTGGCGAGCCCGCGTATCACGACTCGCGGTTCACCTCGCTCATGGGCGTCACGTACATCGGCGATCCCACGCCGGGTCGCCACACCGCCGGCTCGGCGTCGTGGAACGAGACGTTCGGGGTGTCGCTGTCGTTGCCGAAAGCCGCCGACAAGAAGGACTGGAACGTGAAGTGGAAGGGCACCGAGGGCAAGGGGAAGGCGCAGGCCATCCACTCCAACGCGCACCAGGCGATGAACGGCCTCGGGTTGTGCATGTTCACGATGCTCACCGGCAACCTGCCGTGGGCCGAGCTCGTCAACGCGGCCACCGGCTGGGGCGTCAGCGACGCCGATCTGTTGCAGTGCGGCGAGCGCATCCAGAATCTTCGCGCCGCGTTCAATCGCCGCGAGGGCCTCGGCCCCGCGGACTTCAAGCCGCACCCGCGCATGCTCGGCGAAGGCGACGGCAATCTCGATGCCGGTCCGCTCAAGGGCATCAAGGTGCCGCTGCCGGTCCTCCGCGACGACTACTACACGTCGATGCACTGGAGCACGACCACCGGCCACGTCTCCAAGGCGCGCGCCAAGGAGCTCGGGATGGCGGAGTTGCTCGAGGGGTACACCGAGTAGTGGGGATCTTCGACAAGCTGCGCGGCGACCAGATCAAGATCCACGTCCTGATCCGCGGCCGCATCGGCGAGGGCTGGAAGGACGTCGACGAGCACGTGCGCCTGCCCGTCGGCACCACGCTCGGCAAGTTCGTCGACGTGAGCGACCTGCCGCTGCGCGAGGCGCTCGACAACTCGCCGCACCTCAAGGACACGCTGATGCTCAACGGCGAGCGCTGTCCGTTCGCCGACAACCGGGACCGCGTGCTGAAGGATGGCGACGAGCTCTACCTGCTCGCGCCGATCGCGGGCGGCTAACGCAGCGCGAGGCCGACGAGCAGCGCGCCGTAGATGCGCACGAGTGTCGCGAGATCGGCGTCGGTGAACTGCAGGGTCGCGCCGAGGAAGTAGTCGCGGCCGTAGTGGAGCTTGCTGAAGTACGTGGGGACGGCCGTGTTCCCGGTCTCGATGTCGAGCTCGCCGGGCGCGTTCAGGAGATCGTCGACCCCGCCCAGGATGTAGACCGAGCGGAACACCTCGAGCGCGCCGGCGAGCTTCACGCGCGGCGTGTGGTCGAACGCGCCGAACACGTCCGCCGAGAACTTCAGCGAGCCGTGGTTCAGGAGCACGTCGGCACCGAACCCGAACGTGGACTCCTTCACGCCGCCGCGCAGCTGCAGCATGCCGATGCGCTTGCCGATCTGCGCGGTGATGCGAATGCCCTCGTCGATCTCCTGGTAGCGCCGGTAGGCCTGCGCGTTGATCACGTCGGCGAGGTGATCCTGAGCCAGCGCACCCTGCCCGCTCTTCGACGCCTCGATCAGATAGAACTTGTCGTTGCGCGCGCGCAGCTCGGCGCTGACGTAGAACCGCGGCACGCCCGACAGGAAGTTCCATTCGCTTCGCAGCCCGATCCACGACTTGAACGCGTCGAGCCCCGCCGAGGCATCGCGTCCACCTTGCGCGAAGTCGTCGAGCGTCTCGCCGAGTTCGGGGTCGTTGACGAGGCGGCCGAGCTGGCCCTTGAAGTCATCGCCGCGGCCCTCGTCGATCGCCGAGACCACGTCATGAATCTGCTCGATCGTGGGATCGATGCGGTCGACACCCTCGCGCGCGTTGGCGAGCCCGTCGTGGAGCCCCGTCTTGATGTCCTTCATCTGCTTGCGCGCGCTCGCGATGCCGCGATCGATGCGATCGAACGTGCGGTCGACGTCCGGCTTCGCATCGGCGATCGCGTCGGCCGCCCGCGTGGTCCCGGACTCGAAGCGCTCCATCGCGCGATCGGCAGCCGCCAGCGGCTTCTCGAGATGCCCTTCGGTGATCCAGCGATCGGCGCCGTTGATGCTGTCCTCGAACGTACCGCTCGACCACTTGCGGGTGTCGAGCGCGAAGTCGTGGATCGCATCGAGCCCGCGATCGATCTTCGGCATCGTGCGCGCGATCGATCGCAGCACCGTGTCGGTGGAGCCGCCTTCGAGGACGTGCATGATCTGCTCGCCGCTCTTCAGCATGCGCACGGGCGAGGCGCCCTCCTCGCCACCACCGGGGATGATCTCGAGGTAGCTGTCACCGAACGCCGACTCGGTCTTCTTCGTGATCCACGAGTCGAGCGGGATCGAGAGCTTGTCGACGAGCACCATGTCGACGCGCGCGAACGTGCCCTCGACCGTCAGCCTCGAGACCTCACCGACGCGGACGCCGGCGATCATCACCGGCGAGCCGACCGCCAGACGCGAGCCATCGCGGAACCGCGCGAACGTGTAGAAGTGGCCGCCGAGATGCACCGTCGGCATCTTCGAGCGCAACAGCGCGAACGCGCCGAACACCACGACGATGATCACCACGACGGAGACGACGCGCGACAGCCAGCGCACGGCACATCCTACGACTATTTCGTGCCGCGACGCAGGTAGAAGTGGACGCCGCGTTGCGGGTGCGAGAGCCGGATCGCGAGCGCCTGCGCACCACCCGCGGGAGGCTGCACCTTCGCCTTGAAGCGACGTGTCGTGGGATCGATCACGGGAATCTCGACGGCATCGACCTTCGCGGTCCAGCCCGGCAGTGCGGCTCCGAGGACCTCGACGTCGGCCGGGAATGGCACGCCGTCGATCGGCGACTCGATGTAGACCTGCGCCGCGGTCTGATCGAACGTGATCTTCAGCGTCGAGACCTTGTCCTGCTTGACGCCGTCGTGCTCGAACCAGAACGTGTAGTTGCCTTCCTTGAGCTTGGTGCCCGGGATCTCGATCGTCGGCGACGTGCCGTCGATCACCTCGTCGGCGCCACCGGTCGCGACGTGGAGCTTGAACGCCGTGCCGGTCCCCTTGTAGTGGACCTCGACGATCGGGATCAGGCTCTGGTACGAGATGGTGTAGTTGCGGCCGTCGGCGTCGATCGAGTTCTTCGTCGGCTTCGGCGGCAACGGACGCCGGCCGGCATCGCGCACGACGATCACCTGCCCGGTCGCCGCGACCGCGCCGCACTTCAGGCGCCACGCCCACGAGCCGCTCGTCAGCAGCATGTTCGCGGTCTCCTTGCCCTCGGACACGCGCGGCGTCTTGAACCGCGCGTCGTGATCGGCCTCGATCGTGCCACCGCCGCCGCACTTGCCGTTGAAGTCGAACTGCAGCGCGGTCGAGCCCTTCGGGTCGTGGACCCAGAACGACTTCGGCGCGTCGCCGATCTTGACCTGGAAGTCGAAGTACTTCGGGATCACGACGCCTGGGTTGATCGTGCCGGCCTTGAGCACGGTCGCGCTCTCGCCGCCGGCGATGTCGAGCGACGTGGTCGGGGTGACGAGCTTCGCGGTGCCGTGCACCATGGCGACCTTCGCATCGCCCTTGGTCGAGACGTCGAGGTGCGCCTCGGCCGGCGCGGTCGGGCTGCCCTGCATGTCGACCTCGCCGCCGGGCACCGCGACCTTGCCCGCGGTCGCCGCGGGCACCGTCGCGTTCGCGGTGCCGAGCTCGAGGCCGAGCAGGAGGTTCTCGCGCACCGTGATCTGCGACGACGCGCCGGAGAGCTCGAGCGTCATCGTGCCCGACACGAGCCGGGCCTTCGTGCCCGCCTTCTTGATGCGCAGCTTCGCCCCGAGCGGCACCGTGCCCTTGCCCTCGGCCATCGGCGACCACGTCTTGCCATCGGCGTTCTGCAGCTCGGCGCCCTTGCCAGTGATCTCGTAGTCGACATCGCCGGCGACGACCGCGGCATCCGGTGGCGGCGCCGGTGCATCCGCGACCGCGGCGTCCGCGACGATCGCCGGGCCGATATCGAGCGAGAACGGCGTGCCGATGACGAGGTCGATCAGCTTGCCGTCGGCACCGGTGACCTGCGCGGTGCCGATGAGGAGCTCGACCTTGCCGGCGCTGATCCGGATCTTGCCGCCGGGCGCGACCTTCACGTCGCCGACGTCGAGGCTCACCGACCCGGAGTTGATGATATCGATCGCGCCGAGCTCGACCTTGATGTTCGCGCTGTTGTTCTTGCCGGCGGCGAACCGCAGCACGGTGTGCGGGTTCATCGACACCAGCTGCGTGCCGGCGAGCTTGAGCTCGGCGGCGCCATCGGCGGTGCGCGCGGCATCGCCGAGCATGAACTGCGTGCCGATCGGCGCCCCGGCCCAGGTGCCACTGCCCTCCTGGCGCTCGACCGGACCATCCGACTTCGTGAGCTCGGCGATCCCGGCCTTCTTCTTGCCGCCGCACGCCCATGCGAGGGCCACGAGCGCTAGGAAGACCAGGAGCCGGCGTGTCATGTCACTTGTGCAGGTCGATGTTCTTGATCGTGACGCCGTTGGCGTCGATCGTGACGTCGAGTTCTTGCGTTGCGAAGCCCGCGGCCTTGACCGAGATCTTGTAGACACCCGGCGCGAGATCGATCGAGAACGTACCGTCGCCGGCGGTCTCGATCTTCTTGTCTCCGGGCGTCACGGTGACGACGGCCTTCCCGACCGCCTTGCCTGCCGGCAGCGAGTGCACGACGCCGCGGAGCTGACCCGGCGGAAGCTGCGACTCGAGCTTGATCGGCTCGACCTTGTTCTCGCCCTGCACGAGCTTGTCGATCGACTTCGTCGCCGGCTTCTTGCCGTCGACCTCGACGTCGATCTGTGCGGTCGTCTCCTCGACGCGCGTCACGTCGCCGTGAAAGTGCGTGTGATAGACCTTGCCGAGCCCGACCTCGACGCCGTACGCGCCGGTGGAGTCGGTCGCGGTGGACGGCTGGGTGTTCTTGAGCTTGATGGCGACCTTCGCGCCGACGATCGGCTTGCCCGCGTCGTCCTGCACGACGCCGGTGATCTTCGCGACGATCGGATCGCCCGGGCACGCCTCGACGGACTTGTCGTCGTTCGCGATATCGCAGAAGTGCTCGGGCGGCAGCATCACCTTGTGCGGGCCGCCGAACTGCGCCGCGAGCCCGACGCCGAACGTCGCGACCGGCTCGTACGGGATGAGCGGGATGTTGCCGTCCGTCACCTGCGCCGCGGTCACGTACGGCACCTTCGCGAGCTCGAAGAACCCGAGCACGGCCCACTGATCGGTGAGGTGAACGCCGCCGCTCACACCGCCGCGGATCGACAGCTTGCCGTCGGTGAGCTCGGCGTGCCCTACCGTGACCTCGCCGGCGGTGGTCGGTGCGCTGCCGAGGAACGTGTCGAGCGAGCCCTCGGCACCGATCCAGGCCTT